>SDBV01000053.1_pt1 | contig 114260 bp, 100 predicted proteins | sample 2277081 | NCBI WGS metagenome assembly SDBV01 (sample SAMN10402039, study PRJNA504765) | marine sediment metagenome | isolation source: marine sediment core GS10_PC15, 223 cmbsf | place: Arctic Ocean: Southern Knipovich Ridge | collected 2010 | reverse complement strand
AATGACGACTGTAAAACTCTTTAAGTAACGTTTTACAGCCAATTATCACAGGTTTTTGGTTACAGTGGTACAATTTTCAACCGCCCGCCAGGTGGTACAATTTTGCTCCGCCGTTTATAGTTTCCTCTTTTTCCTCCCCACCTACACGGGGACAAGCCAGAGACCATGAAATTAGCCTCCCGAATCAAGCTTTTTGACACAAAAGGGATAGCTCGGCCTTTTTCGTTGGTATTGACATTAATAAAACTGGTCGGCTCTTATCTTTTGATGCATACGTCACCCGGTCTTCTTATTTTTCTCGACCTTGATAGAACTGGAACCGGCGATTTCCACGGAACCCCCTTCGGTCTTATGGACGTTATATTTTGCCAAAGAACCATCATTCTTTGCGGCAACCCTGGTTATAAAATCATTTTCTTTTCGAAGTATTTTAGGAAGTACTTCCGCCTGAACTCTTCGGAATTGGGATCGATCGTCAATCTCCCCCCACAACAGATCTCCTATCTTGCAAGAAAATACATCCGTCTTATGTGTAATCTTGCTGATACATTCCTCGTAATCCAGATACCGATCGAACTGGTTGAAATAAGATTCCGCATACTCCAACATCATCTTGAACAGTTTGGGCGAGATTTTTGATATGCCGACCAATTCGTTCAGGACGCTTGAAATACCCTTTTCCCTCTTATGATTGGCAATGTTTTTCGATACCGATCTGACACGTTCACCCCGTATTTCAACCCAAACCTCATCACCGGCACCAGTAGGATCGGACGTTAGGATTGCATTGGGTTTGTGGGTCGCCATAAGCTTTTCCAGGGCTCGCGTTTCGTAAATGATATCCGATTCCAAAAGAAGAAAACTGCTCGAAAGCAGTTCCTTCGCACAACAAAATGAGTACATACTACCCGAAGTCGCGTAATCTTTATTATTGACGATTCGAATACCAATAAACCTCTCGGCCAATTTTTTATAATATTCCGACTCAAATCCCGTCACAATAATTATGTCACTGATACCTATCGATTGCAGTTGTATGACTGAACGTTCGATAATGGGTATAGCGTTCATCTCCAAAAAACCCTTGGGTCTATCTGAAACCATATCCCTGAACCGAACACCCATTCCAGCCGCAAGTATCAGTGCCGTGTCAATTTGATCGTTTTTGTGACCATTATTAATGATGACCATTTATATAATTTCCTTTTTTTCTGGTTCTCTATCCAACTCCTGTGGCAACCACGAGGATGCGGAAAACAAAAAAGTACGGATCGGGGCCGGTAAACCCACTATTTGTTCGACAAAGCATTTGCAGACAATAACTCATTATATTGCATGGTGACCGTATTTCAAGAGAAAAATATAAATCATCCCGTAATGTTACTTTTATTCTCCTAATTTCGATTAATAATTTGTGACCTGCTCCCCGGGGAATCTAAAGGGGTCAGACACCTTTTACGGCAAGATAGGTAATTTGTCCGCCTTATTAGTATTTCCTTGGTCTGCCTCTCGGTCTTATTGTTGACTCCAATCCCAGTTCGCCAGAGGGTGAATTAAAGGGATCAGGAGCTTTTTGATCAGGCAAGTTAAACCACCTGGCAGCTTCCAACAAAAACCAAAAAAATAAAAAGAATTCTGTTGACAACAAACACCCAAAGAAGTATAATGCACATATAACAATCAGGATAGAACAATGCAACTTAATAAAACAAAATCGAAGATCCGCCGGAGCCTTGGCGGAGGAGGATTAAATACCTCTTTTCTTTGCGCCTTCGCGCCTTTGCGGGATAAAATCCGTGCCAATTCGTGTTTATTAGTGGTTCAACCCTCGCTTTTTCCAGATAAACCCGCACTTTCGCGAAACCTTTTTTTGAGGAACGAACCCAATTTTACAAGCACAGAAATCAATATAAGTAATTGCATTAGAGATATTTACAACGATTTTCAAACAAAACCCAAAATCGGAACGAACCCAAACGAACCCAATCAAAGCCAATTTCAATCCCTGCGATCTCTACGGCAAAAAAACAGGAAATACCTCGTGAAAAATAAAAAAATGAAAAGCAAACCCAATTTGCGCCAGTCGCGTCGAAGCCTCGGCGAAGACGGATTAGCCCGCCGACCTGTCGGTGTGGTTTTATTTACAAAACTGACCACAAAAACGATAAAAAACATGATTTCGGCAAACAAAAACATGAAAAACAAAGCCAATTTAAAAGCCAAATATTTGACCGTAACTACTTACAGCAGGGTGGTTACAGCGTTTTAAGGGCAAGAATCCAAAACGGAACAAAGCCAAACAAAGCCAATTTAAAGCCAATTTCTTTAATGCTATTGGCTTACTGGATGGGGGCCCTTGGTGTCTTTACCGATCGCGATCAGATTCGACCTTGTTCTAAAGAACAATACTCCCTGGGAAATGGCGGGTGTGGCCATGCATGTTTCCTCCATGCTGTTTACCGCGAGCAATTCAAATTTAGCGCCTGCTTTTACGACATATATATTTCCCTTTTCTCCGGCGAAGTATATGTTGCCGTCAGCGGCGACCGGCGATGCCGAAAATGCGCTGGATAGCTTGCTGCCGGGCGGCTGCAATCGCTGCTTATAGAGCAGGGACCCTGTTTTGGCGTCAAAACAACTCAACTTTCCGTTATCGGCGCAGCAATAGAGCAGGCCCTTGTAGACTATCGGCGTTGTCATGTAGTTGCCGCCTTTTTTTGTGCTCCAGGCGATGTGCTCATTGTTAGCCTGGTCCCTGGCAAGGGAGATGTCGCCTGTTGCGCCGGTTCGTACCGCGTAGATCGGGGCCATCCTGCCGTGGGCATTTGTGATATAGATGAGGCCGTCGGAAACGACCGGCGTTGGTACGGGTATATCGCCGCCGCCTGTCATTTTCCAGATCTGCTTTCCGGTGGTAAGGTCATAAGCGCCGATGTGCTTGAAGCCGTTGACGATTATCTGTGAGTGGGGCCCGTCTGTATAAACGGTGGGTGTGCTCCATGTAGGTATCTCCTGTCGCGGAGTTCTCCAGAGCTGGGAACCGTCCTTTAAGTTAAAAGCGGCTATGAAAGAATCTTTCTGCACGTCGCACTGAACGATTACCATTTGCTGATGTATCACGGGCGAGCTGCCCCCGCCCCATTGTGCCGACGGGCTGCGGAAATAACCCCAATCGAGGAGGCCGAGGTCCTTTTCCCATATCATATTGCCGTCCATGTCATAGCAGTACAGTCCCTCAGAGCCGAAAAAAGCGACGACATATTTGCCGTCAGTGCAGGCAGTGGCGTTTGCGTGCGATGATTTCGGGTGGCGTTTTACTTTTGGTTTTGCGGTGCGGGCGTCTTTGGTCCAGAGAATTTTGCCGGTTTTTGTGTCAATGCAGTAGAGCCGCCAGGTGAACGGCTGATCCTCGGATTCGGATTCGATAGTTCCGTACAGCCCGACCTTTAAATTTGATCTGCCGTCTTCTTTGACTGCGGTGGTGACGAAGATCTTGTCTTGCCATATAGCCGGACTCGAATGTGCCAGGCCGGGGATGGGCTTGGTCCAGAGGATGTTCTCGGATTTTTCGATGTCCCATTTGACGACGGCAGCATAACCTTCGGCGATACCGGCAGCCGATGCTCCGCGAAAACCGGGCCAGTTCTGCCCGGCATGGACACCGGCAGCGCAAAGACAGATCATTACGAACATAGAATATTGCTTTGTACCAGGTAAAATCATTTCTCGTCTCCCATTTCCCAGCCTTCGCGGGGATGACAATAAATGGATAAGGTTACTATTTCCGTATCATGATAGATCCGTTGTGTGTGTTGAGATATATTTTTCCCTGGCCGGTGCCTACGATAGCTTTTATATTGTTATCGCTGATCTTGCCGACCATGGTTATTTCCAGTTCGGTGTCTATCGAGCCGTTATTCGTTGATAATTCTATAACAGACGAAACCGCGTGCGGCAGCTTAATAGTGATGGAGCCGTTATGGGTTGTAACATTGGCGTTACAGATCGGGTCAGCTTCGCTGGAAAAGATTATATTCGCTTTTCCGTTGTGCGTTTCAGCCTGGAGATCGCCGATGAGGTTTCGGCAGAGGATTTTGCCATTGTGCGTTTCAAGGTCGATCGGCCCGGATGTTGTATCGGTGTTGATACTGCCGTTGTGCGTCTGGGCCCTTATCTGGCCGGTTATGCCGGTGATATTGACGGCGCCATTATGCGTTGTAAGGTCGAGTGACGCTCGTACAGGCAGCAGGATGTTAAGGTCGACGCTGACATATTGCTTGTCAATAAATGGCGGCTTATCGATCTTTACGGATAGTTTCGCGCCCGACCGGATGAGTGTTACATCGATCTGTTCGGCGAGTTTTTGGGCGTTTTCAATGGAAACAGCACGGGTGGTGATGGTCGCGGTTACTATGCAGACGTTTTCGGCTATGCCGGTTACCGTGATCGAGCCGTTATGGGTTGTCGCGCTGAAGCGGCTGGAGTTGGCGGCGACCTCTGAAAGCTCGACGGTGCGTTCGTACCGGGCGACAGGCTCACAGCCGGTTACGCACAGGGACAATGCGCAAAGCAAAACTATTAGAATGATACGCAATTTCATATTGTCGCCTTTAATTATTAGGGGTCGGCGGTATTAAACGCTTTGCTCTTTGTCGCCGATGCGTACGATCGCATATACGGCTGTTCCGAGCAGACCGGTTAGCAGGGCGACGGCTATCCATAAACCTGAACCGCGATTGCGCTTGCGGATGTCCTGGTAGACCCATACGGACAGGAGGATGTTGACGACGATCATGATCAGCATGAAAATCGGGCACATCATTTTATGGTGGCCGCCGGGGTGGTTGCCTTTCATCTTTTGCGAGCCCCTATATTCGCCTTTATATCCGCCCTTGCGCGGGCCCCTATGTTCGCCTGTATATCCGGGCTTGTGCGGGTACTTGTCCTTAGGGTAGGCCATGGCTTTAAGTTTCATCTCCATGCCTTTGACCTTGAGCTCGGCCATCTTGCGATGGGCGTCCAGTTCGATCTCGCGCTCTTCGAGGTCCATCTCGCGTTCTTCGAGGTCCATTTGTGCGTTGCGGAGGCGTATCTGTTGCTGTTGGGCCTGGAGCTGCTGTTGATGCGGATTTGGGGCATGTTGCTGTTGTTTCTGGGCATGTTGTTTTTTCTGCTGCTGTTGTTTTGCCCTTGCCTTTTTCGGCGGCTGGCGTTTTTGCTCTGCAAGAGCTGCGGTGGAGATCGCCAAAACCAATAGGATTGTTGTGAGGTATCGCATTGTCTTTGTCCTTTCTGTTTTTGAAGAATCGGAAAATGTTTTTTGCTTTTTGTGTATTATACGTTATTGGCGGGGTTTGGCAAGGTTTTTTTTACGGTTTGGATGAGTTTTTCGACCGTCTGGAATGCGTCTGCGGTGGGTTCGGCGGGGCGTTTTACGACTATTACCTGGCAGTTTTCCATTTTTGCGGCTTGGAGTTTTTCGGTGACACCGCCTTGTTTGCCGCTGTCCTTGGTGACGAGTACGCCGATGCGGCGGGTTCGGATGTGATCGCGGTTTTGCTTTAGGGAGAATGGGCCTCTTGCGGCGATGATGAACTCTTTGGGTATGCCGCAGGCTGTACACTTTTCGATGGATTTTTCGAAGTTGAGCACGCGGGCGAACAGGGGGAGTTGGTTTTTGTTGGCTTGGTCGACGTAGGGGGCGAGGTTGCCGGAGCCGATTGTGAGGAGGATGGGTTTTTTGAATGAGCAGGTTTTTTCGGCGGCGGCGGTGTGGTCGGCGGCGAGGCAAACATTGTCCTGGTCGTAGGACAGGGGCGGCCTGGCGAAGCGGAAGTAGGGCAGTTGCGAATACTCGCATACCTTTCGGGCGGTTTGCTTGACCTCTATGGCGTAGGGGTGGGTGGTGTCGACTATCGCTGTTATGCCGCGTTCATCGGTAAGGGCGAGCATTGCGGTGAGGTCGAGCGGGCCGGTTCTCAGCGATACGGCAGGGCGGGTGGAGATATTTTGCGGAACGTCGGTGCAGTTGGAAACGAGTACGCGGAAGCCGGCGTCTGCCAGGGCCTGGGCGATAGGGACCGTTTCGGATGTGCCGCCAAGGAGGAGTATCATAATTTGTATCCCCTTGGAGTTACGAGGCGGCCTGCGATGATCTTCGATGTGCTGTTGCCGACGATGACGGTGCTTCGCATGCCGATGTCGAGGGCGAGGAAATCTTTTAGATTCGAATATGCGATAGTCTCGTCATCGGTGCCGACGGCTGTGGCGACTGCGACGGGCGTTGAGGGGGGGCGGTATTTTAAGAATATTTCGGCGGCTTCTTCTAATTGTGTGACGCGTTTTTTGCTCCGGGGGTTGTAGAGGGCGACGACCATGTCGGCTGATGCTACCTTTTCGAGTCTGTCTTTTATGGTTTGCCAGTCGACGAGGAGGTCGCTTATGCTTATGCAGGCGTAATCGAGCATGAGGGGGGCGCCTACGCTTGCGGCGGCGGAATTGGCGGCGGATATTCCGGGGACGATCTCTATCGCGACGTCGTAGCCTTTATCGTGGGCAAGTTCCAGGACAAGGCCGGCCATTCCATACACGCCGGGATCGCCGGAGGAAAGAACGCAAACGGTCGCGCCGGTTTTTGCCCTGTCAAGTGCTGCCAGGCATCGCTGGACCTCGTGCCGCATGCCGGATGGGACGACCTCTTTGTCTTCAAGCAGATCGGATGCGAGTTCAAGGTAGCGTTTGTATCCGAACACCACGCTGGACTGTGCTATGGCTTTTTCGGCGCGGTGGGTTCGGTCCAACTTTGAGCCGGGTCCGATGCCGACCACAAACACCTTTCCCTTGCTATTGCTACCGTTATGTGGTTGATGACTTTTCTCGGCAGCAGTATTTCCGTTCGGTTTCCGGCAAGAAGTGCCGCAGGTTCTGCCACCGCGGGCAGGTTCACTTTCTCCTGGACGAATTTCGAGCATTGAATGTCTCTCCTTGTATTGCGTATTTCTTCGGAACTTATAAATCTAATTGGTATGTTAAGTTCTTTTCCGGCTTCGAGCAGGCCTGTCTCTTCGGATTTGATGTCCGCTGACGCGAGCATTCTGACTTCTTCGATATTTGCCCCGATCTCTGCAAGGGCGGTGTTTATCGCTCTGGTTATATCATTTGCATTTGCTCCCTTACGACAACCTATCCCGATGATCAGGGTTTTAACCGCTTCGGTCGTTGTCGATACCACCGGCGTTGCTCCGAGTATGTTTGCGACATTAACGGCGACTGTATTAGCTCCGCCTTCGTGACCGCTGAGGAGGCTTACCGCAAATCTTCCACCGACATCCATTACGACAACGGCAGGGTCGGTTTTTTTGCTTTTGAGATGGCCGTCAAGGGCGCGAACGACAACGCCGCAGGGCATTATGTAAATGAGCGATTCATATTTGCTGAATATTTGGGCGGTGAGTTTGATGGTACTCTCGAATAATTTCACATTTGCGCATTCGCTGCTGGTGATGTCGCTGTGCAGATAAACGCTTACTTCCGGCATTGCTTTTGCGAGAATATCGGCCAGTACCTTGCCCTCATTCGATAGTGTTATTATAGCTGTTTTCATTATTCGGACGCCTTGCGGAATTCGTGCGTGAATTTGTCATCATAAAGTTTCGATACCGCCTCCGTTTCTCCAAGCGCCTGGCCTACGAGTATCATAGCCGTCTTTGTTATGCCCGAGCCTTGAAGTTCTGCTTCGATGGTACCCAGCGTTGCCCGCACGATCTTCTCGTCTGGCCATGAGGCATGGTAGACAACCGCAATGGGGCAATCCTTACCGTAATGAGCGGTCAGGGTTCTTGCGACGTGGCCGATCCTTTGAACGGAAAGAAATATGCAAAATGTCGCTTTGGCACCTGCAAGTTCGCTGAGCTTCTGCTCGTCCGGCAGGGGGGTCCTGCCCGAAGTACGGGTCAATATTATCGTCTGGGCTATCTCCGGTGCGGTAAGCTCGGTTTTGATGGACGCGGCGGCGGCCTGGAAGGAACTTACGCCCGGGACGACTTCGTATTCGATACTGAGCTTATCGAGTCTTACCATCTGTTCGCCGATAGCGCCGTAGATCGAAGGGTCGCCCGTATGAAGCCGGATCACGTCGATCCCTTCGTCGCGGGCTTGGGTTATTAACTCAATGATCTCATCGAGGTTAAGATTCGCCGAGTCGTACCTGGCGGCTTCTGGCGGGATCAATGCGATCACATCAGGACTTACAAGCGAACCGGCATAGATACAGCACTTACAGTTTTCAAGCAGTTTTCTTGCCTTTACGGTAAGCAGATCCGGGTCGCCGGGGCCTGCACCAACGAAAAAAACCTTCATGATGTCACCTCTTTATTTACATGCGCTAATATGATCGACAGGTAGCCGGTTTCGCTGCCGGTTCCTCGAAGTTTCGCGAGGTCCGTTTCGATGACCTGATCGGCTTGTCCCGCCTTTGCGATAAACACGGAGCTTTCAAACGCGCCCTTTTCTTCAAGCAGATCGAGAATCGCCGGCAGGCGCTTACCTATCTTCATCAGGACAACGGTCCCTGTTTGCTCCAGGGCCTTGGCCGTCGCATCCAGATCGTCGGCGATCGGTAGAATAGTCACGGGTTCTTTACCCTCGCCAAGTGCAAAATCGGTTAAAGCAGCCGCGGCGTTCAGCGCCATGATCCCCGGAACGGTGACGATGTTGACATCGGGCTGATTGGCTCGCAGCCGCCGCACAAGGTATATGTACGTCGAATACAGCAGCGGATCGCCGATGGTCAGGAAACACGCATCCTTACCATCTCTTAGTACTTCAAGCACCTCCAAAGCCGATTCGTTCCAGCACTTTGCAAGTTCCTGGCGGTCGGATGTCATGGTAAATACCTGCTCATGGATCTCGGCGTTTTCGTTAATGTAGGGTTTGGCGATCTGCAGCGCAATGCTCTCGGTCCTGATACGCGCCTTGGGAACGAAAATATGTTCGCTCTCGGCTATGAGCCTGGCTCCCTTAACAGTGATAAGTTCGGTATCGCCGGGACCGACACCGATACCGTATAAAGTTCCCATATTCATAAAAGTTCCCTTTTGACTACAAGAATGATTGACATCGAGGCAATCTCCGCATCGGCTATATCATTGATATCCAGTTCCCTGACCTTTTCATTTTCAAGCGTAAGATTTTCACACACCAGTACGCTCGCCTCCCACGGCAGGGCGTGGGATAATTTATTTAGCCATTCGGAGATGTCGCTTCTGCCTGCAAGGATCGCTATCTTGTCGACGGTTTCCAGGTCAAGTTTTGTTATCTCCGGCAGTTCGTGGTGTGCGCTTATAATCTTGGCGTCCTGCCAGTTGAGCCCTGCCCTTGCAAATGCTGCCTGAACCGAACTGATTCCGGGTATCACGCTGCACCTGTCACGGCCAAACCGTTTTAACACGCTTTTGGACAGGCTAAACAGGCCCGGGTCACCGGATACTAAAACGACTACATTAGCACCCTCCGCCTGTGTTTCTATCTTATCCAGAACGGTTTCGATATGACTATCGACGACTATCCTTTCAGCTTTTTTATTTCTGAAAAGTTCTAACAGTCTCTTTGCCCCTACGAGCACATCGGCGGTTTCAGCTTTTTGCACAGCTATTGCGGTAAGATACTCTGCCGCACCCGGTCCGCATCCGACTATCGTTATTGTCTTTATTATTTTTTCCAAAGGTCTGTATCTCCCGAACTACCCAAAATATCCCCAGTCATATTCACCAGAACAACCGCGATTTTTTCTTCATCCTTACCCGTCTTCTCCGCCACCGCCTGACGAACCTTCTCTGACAATGCATTTGACAATCCCTGCCGGTTGTCTTCCTGCATATCGGCAAATAACCCTTCAATCGTCGCACTATCCGCTAATTCAATGTCTAATAATTCTTTCGCCATATTTTTTATCAGCTTTGCCGGACTATCGGAACGCGAAGAATGCGTATCCCAACATCGATTGGCAAGTTTTCCAAGTTTACCCGGATGGCCCAATACGAGCAACTCTTCAAACGCATACTCGCTGAGGCTTTCAAGTATAAAGCCCCATTCATTACTGACCTCGATGACCTGCTCGTCTGTCAACGCAAAATTTTTCCTCGCGGCTTTTTCGCCAATATGCCCCGGCACCAGCACCGGCGCCGTTACATTGCTGGCAGCGGCGACATCCAACGAACACTTAAGCGCACTTCGCAGAGCAGGGCAGCTAAAGGGCCGGACCTTTCCGCTGGTCCCGATCACCGACAGCCCGCCGACTATACCCAATCGCGGATTGAAAGTCTTCTTTGCAATCTCTTCACCACCCTCGATGGACACCGTGACCACCGCGCCCTTATCCGTGACACTTCTAAGAGCCTGGGTGATCATCTCTCTCGGTACGGGGTTTATCGCCGGCTGGCCGACTGGGATCTGCAATCCCGGCTTTGTAACCGTTCCAACTCCGGAGCCCGCTTTGAAAACAATATCTCCGCTATCATTGAATTTGACAGTAACCTCGACAACAACCTTATCCGTTACGTCGGGGTCGTCGCCTGCGTCTTTTCGCACGGACGCTGTCCCAACTTGTTCGTTTGTTTTCGCTTGCAGGATACTCATTTCTGCCAAGCTACCATCCGGAAGGGCGATATCGACGGTTTTGATATCGGTCTGGCCGCACAGTGCCATCGCCGCCGCCTTTGCCGCGGCTGCCGCGCATGAACCAGTCGTAAATCCGCTGCGAAGATCAGTCATGTTTGGTATCCAACAGTTTATCAATTACAAGATCCGGGGGGATTATTTCCATTATCCTCTGCCTGGCTTCGTTTATCGTTAGCGGCACATTGGCCAATGGCACACCGTCATAGTGATGTAATTCATGCAACAGCCGTGAGATATAAGGCAGCCGCAAACTGGCTTTGTCAACCATTTCATGGTCGGCGAATATCTTTTCCGGCGAACCTTCGCTGAGTACAGTGCCCTTTCGCAGGACATATATGCGATCCGCAAAAAGCGGCAGCATATCCACCGAATGTGTCGCCATGATTATCGTAATATTATTTTTTCTGTTAAGTTCGCTCAGCAGGTGTATCATCTTCGATTCGCCGGCAGGGTCAAGCCCCGCCGTCGGCTCGTCGAGTATCAGGATCGAAGGTTTCATCGCCAGGACACCTGCAAGGCATACTCGCTTTTGCTCGCCGAAACTCAACTGATGAACGACTCTGTCGATAAGCCCGGCTGCCCCTACGGACAGCAGGGCCTCCTGAACCCTTTTCGTTATTTCCTCTTCGTCGAGACCGAGATTCCTCGGCCCGAACGCCACATCGTCACGAACCGTCGGGGCAAATAATTGATCGTTAGGATTTTGCAATACCAGCCCGATCTGCTGATAGAGCTTTGAACTTTTCATTGTACTGACATCGGCGCCGTTTACCGTAACCTGGCCCTTGCTTGCCTTTAGTAAGCCGACAAGCACCTTGATAAGCGTCGTCTTACCCGACCCGTTGGAAGCCAGCATCGCGATAAACTCACCCTTTTCGGCGTGCATGTCAATATCGGAAAGCACCTGCGTCCCCTCCTGATAGCTAAAGCATACGCTGGTTGCCCTGATCGCTGCAAATGTCGTTGTGTCGGTCATAAACCCGGCCTTTCGATGAGCATAAAAACAATAGTGATAACCGCAATAGATGTAAGTATGACACGCAACTGCCCTTTTGTAAGCGGCGAAGGTTTCACGAATGGCATCGTTCCGTTGTAGCATCTGGCTTTCATCGCCTGACTGGTTTTTTCGGCTTGGTCGAACGCACGCAGGAGAACTGCTCCTGCAAGCGTACCCATTGACGACAGCGATTTTTTCGTATCGATATATCCAAGTCGCGTCTTTTGCGCCGAGACTATATCGCCGGTATACTCGATGAACGCGAAAATATTTCGATATACGCTCATCGCTATTTCCACCCAAAGCGGCGGCAGCTTCAGCCAGTACAGTGCCGAAAATATTTTGTACGCCGGCGTAACGAAGCTAAGCAGCATCACCGTGCTTAACGCCCCGACCACCCGGCTGCCGATCAGTAAGCCTTCGGCGATACCTTCACGCGTTATGGCAAGGTTCAGCGAACCTACATTGAATTCGAAGATTGCCTCACCTGCCGAGAACAATGCCTTAAGAACGACCACAACCGACACGATAAATACCGCCGGGAGCATCCTCACGACAATTATCTTGACCGGCACATGCACCTTCAGCATGCAAACCACACAAAAAACGAATACCGAAAGCGGAAACAGCACATTCCTGGCAACCAGTACCGCTGCGATCACCGCAAAGGTAACGATCAGTTTCACGCGCGAGTCGATCCGTGTAAACCGATTGTCCATCAAGGCAAAATAATCCGAAAATAAAGCGAAACTCTGTTTCATTGCCGCTCCTGTTTCTTCTCGGAAAATAACTCTCGATAGTAGTACCCGCCGACAAACCCGCCGCAAGCACCTGCTATAAGGAACAGCAGCAGCAGTAAATCTCCCTGGTCCGTGTCGATCAAGGGCCTTTTCACTTCTCTACCCGCATCTTTGGCGAATTTTTCTATAACCGTTTCGTCTACTCCCTTAAATTTGCTGTCACTGTCGCCAAGTCCCCAGCATATGATGGCCGCAAGGACCAATGAAAGCCCTAACACCAATATTTTTTGGCCCCGCTTAGTCATGACGGGCCTCCGTTTTTGTACATTCCAGCATCTCGGGCCGCCGTGACTGTATGAACTTATATGCTCCCGCCGCCAGGAACCCCTCGAAAATGCCAAGCGGTATCTGTGTTGGCATAAACGCCACCAAGAGACCTGCGAACATCTGCCAGACGTTACCGCTGTCGCCCAGTCCCGTCGCAAGTTCCAGTGAGGTTACCGAGTAAGTCGCCCAGTCCGAGATCATCCCCGCCGCAAAAGCTGCAATGACAAAGCCGAATCCCATCTTCCGAAAAAGCCTGAACACCCAGTAGCCTGCAAGTGCTCCCGCTACACCCATCGAAACGATATCGGCTCCGAGCGTACTTAGCCCGCCGTGCGCGAGAAAAAGTCCCTGCAACAAAAGAGCGACACTCGCAACCACGATCGTCGCGCCCGGGCCTATCAAGATCGCGCCCAAACCCGTCCCACATGGATGTGAACATGACCCAGCGACAGGGATCGGCATGCATGAGATTATAAATATCGCCGCGCCTACCATCCCGACCAGCGCCTTATACCTGGTATCGGTTTTGGCGCGTTTCTTAATATCCCGAAGTCCCCATGCAATGAAGGGGATCGCTACGACGAACCAGAGGCCTGCCCATTGGATCGGCAGGATACCCTCGGAGATATGCATCGCAAAGGCGTTTTCTGGCAGTGCAAAGATCGCTGCCAGAACTGCCAGAGAGAGATATTTGTGTTTTACGTTTGTTGTCATTACACAACTGCTTTCTTCAGTGAGGCGATAGCGTTGACCGCTGCCGCGGCGACCGGGCTGCCGCCCCTGAATGTTGTATTAGTTATATAGCACAGTCCGCTATCGATAAGAGCAAGTTTCGATTCCCTTGCGCCGACGAACCCGACCGGTATGCCGACGACGAGTGCAGGCTTGGGGCCGCCGCGCTGGGCGATATCCATGATCTTCCACAGCGCGGTAGGGGCATTGCCTATCACGACGATGCTGTCCTGCAAATGTTCGCTCAACTTCTCCATCGCTGCCGCTGCGCGGGTGCATCCCTTTTCACGAGCCGCTTCGGCGACGCCGGCGTCTTTTATCACGCACAACACCTCATTGCTCACTTTCGTTATGCCTGCTTTTACCATCTGCACATCGCAGATGATCGGCTTGCCCGAATCCAACGCGCCAAGACCTCGTTCGATGGCCTCGGGATGGATACGCACCGTCTTAGCAAATGAAAAATCAGCGGTCGCGTGAATGATACGCCTTATTACGGTTCTCGAATCGTCGTCAAGGCCCTGGCGTTCGAGCCTACGGTCGATTATCATATTGCTGCGCTGGGCGATCTTCGCCCCTTCGACAGGCAGCGGCTTATCACGCCAGACATAAGGCATTATCCGCTCGGTCAGAATATCTTCGATCCCCGGCTCGCCCTGAAGCGTCGGCAGGAATTCAATTTCGAGATCCGGATATTTCTCCTGGCACTCTTTTAGCCGGGCCGGTATGTCCGCACGGATATGCTGGCCGTTACCCAGGAAATACGGCATCATCACAATATGATCGATCCCGGAACCGACCAGCTTATCGACCTGGTCGAGAATATTCGGCCTCTTTATCGAAAAGAATGTCGGCAGAACATTTTCGCAATCGACCCGGGCAGCTACGTTTTCCACCAGTTTCGTAAACGCATCGTTAGCTTCGTCGCGAGGACTGCCATGACTTATCAAAAGTATACCGGTTGACTTATTATCGTTTTTCATCTTTGCCCCTTTATATTTTCTACAAAAGTTTTCACTGCTTGGCTATTGCCTGCGAAATGTAAATGCACGTAACTTGCCATAATATTATTTTTCATGAAACCGGCTTTGCCGCCGGCTGACCCCGAGCGTCTCGTTATCTCATAAGGTTTGCTCCAATCGCTGTCATTGCCGGTTGCACTTAGCTCTGAATAATGGAACTCATGGCCGCGTAGTCTGTCACCGCTTTTGCCCCATATACAATCTTGAGTCAGCTTAGCTTCGACATAGCCGAGCGATTTAAACCGCTCCAGCATTTGCGTTGCGATAGGCAGCACACCGGCCATTTGGTATTCTTCCGAGCCCCTCGTCGTCAGTTTCTCGCCGAGATACATCAGCCCGCCGCATTCGGCATAGACATACCCGCCAGAGCCGGCGAACTTATGCACATCCCGCAGCATATTCTCATTAGCGGCTAATGCCTTGGCGTTCTCTTCCGGGTACCCACCTCCCAAATAAATAGCGTCAAGTGCCTCCGGCAGAGTCTTGTCATTTAGCGGCGAAAAATTCACGATCTCACAGCCGCATCTTTCAAGAGCCTCGATATTATCAGGATAGTAGAAATGAAACGCCGCGTCCCTTGCGATACCTATCCGGATCTTGCCGGGCGTTGTTGCAGGTTTCTCTGCTTCGGCTTCAAAAGGTTTAGCTTGGCTTGCGGTTTCCAATATCGCGTCGACATCGATATATTCTTCGCATCTGTCTGCCAGTTCGGCTATCGTTTCTTCGCTGAGATTATTTTTGTCCGCTGTGACGAGTCCCAAGTGGCGGCTTGGCAACTGAGGCAGTGAGTTTCGCTTGACCGCGCCGACTAATGGCGGCAAGTTCGCCCCGGCCAATGATTCGCTCAGCCAATCCCTGTGCCGCTCGGAGCCGCTGTGGTTGGCTATCACCGCTGCGATGTTAACCTGTTCTTCGAAATCGGTGAAGCCTGCGACCATAGCCGCAAAACTCCTGGCCGCTCCGTGCGCATTAGCGATCAGCACGACCGGCGAATCGATGAGGCTTGCGATCTCTGCAGTACTTCCGGTAAGTGCGGTAGGGCTCGCCCCGTCAAATAGCCCCATAACTCCTTCGATTATCGCGATGTCGGCGTCCGCCGTTGCCTTTGCGAAAAGTTTACGTACATATTCCGGCGAACTCATCCAGCTATCAAGATTGTAGCATGTTCGCCCCGAAGCTATGGTCAGGTAAGACGGATCGAGAAAGTCTGGCCCGACCTTAAAGGTTTGAACTTTCAGTCCGCGTTTGCGCAGTGCGGCAACTACCCCTAACGTGATCGAAGTTTTTCCGACCCCGCTACCGGTACCGCCCAATACGATCCGACGACACTTACAGATCAAAGCTCAACCCCTTTCTGCGCCTCTATACCCGACTGGCCCCCGTGTTTTACGCACTTCATTTCCGTTACCGTATCGGCGATACCGATCAGCTTTGCCGTCGCGCCTCTACCGGTAAGCACTATGCATTGTTCGGATTTGGCTTTGCTCACCGCCGCTATGACTTCATCTTCTTTCAACAGACCCTTTGCAATCGCAAAACATATCTCGTCGAGAATTATCATATCGTACTTACCACCCTCTATCGCTTCCCTCGCAAGGGCAAGCCCCTTTTCGGCGGCATCTTTATGAGAGTTTAATTCTTCGCTATCGGCTTTCGGTAAAAAACCCAACCCAACCTGCGCAACATCAACGTTTGGAAGCAGCTTTATCGCTTCATGCTCGCCAGTGAGTTGATCCTTTACGAACTGAATGAACCGTGTTGACTTGCCGTGGCCAGCATTTCGCATGAGCATACCGAGAGAAGCCGTCGTTTTGCCTTTGCCATCACCTGTAAAGATTACTATCCTTGGTCTGGAACTCATAATGATCCCCTCCACGATTGAAATAATAAAACCGCCGCATGATTTACTGCAAGCATGATCGCCGCAAACATAACCGTTGTAACCAGCATCAAGGCATTCGCCTTCTTTATACAATTTTTATCCGGTTCATTAACAGCATCGCCTAACAGGGGTTTTTCGAATGGCTGGCCTGCATAGTAACCAACTCCACCCAACTGTATTCTCAAAGCTCCGGCAACCGCAGCTTCGGTGAAACCTGCGTTAGGACTTGCGTGTTTCAAGCTATCTCGCTGCATTATCTTCAAGGCCCGCACGGCATCGAGACGGGTTACCGCAGCGGCAACACACATAACCGGCCCGGTTAGTCGCGCCGGTACATAGTTCGCTGCGTCATCAATCCTGGCAGACGCCCATCCAAAGTTTATGTATCGCTGGTTTTTATATCCGAAAGTCGAATCCAGCGTATTGATCGCCTTATAAACTATCACTCCGATCGGTCCTGCGATAGCGGCAAAGAACAAAGGCGCCGTCACTCCGTCAACGGTATTTTCCGCGACGGATTCGATAGCCGCACGTGTGATCTGGGCTTCTGTAAGCTCCTCGGTATCGCGCCCGACAATCATAGAGAGCTTCTTCCTGGCTTTGGCAAGATCATTTTCAGCGAGCGCCTTATATACCGCGTTGCTGTGTGTGACAAGATCGCGAGCCGCTATCGATGTATAGATAACCAGTATGGATACCACTGAACCGGCTATCGGGTCGATCAGATTCGCTATTGCAATAATCGCCCAGACCGAAACACCCGATACCGATATTACGATAATGGCAGCGGCGATACCGGCTATGCGTTCGGACGGGAATACCTTCCGCGCAACCGGCTCAAGACGCATTGCGAAATTACCCATCAGCTTTACGGGATGCGGCAGCCATCGGGGATCGCCGAACAGAAGGTCCAGCGTCAATGCCGCAACGATTTGTAATTTCATATCGATCATAATTCAAGCAGCCTGTAAATCTCATCCATATTCACATTTTCCCGCATGACATCGGCGATCCTGTCAAAAGACGCTTCGAGATCGTAAACGGCGCAAACTTTTCCAACAGGTTCCAGTCCCTTTCGCTCGCGCAGTCCGTCGATGAAGTTTCGCCTGAATCGGTCGCTGTCGAAGATGCCATGCAGATACGTTCCCCAGACATTGCCGCTGCTATCGGAAACGCCCAGCACATCTCCATCGTCGCTTAAGATGATCGGCTTGGCCTTACCCGACTCTGTTTGGCCGTGGTGTATCTCGTATCCCTTAACCGGCAGGGCGGAAGCAATATGTTTCCCCTCGGTCAGCTTAAGCGTCTTGGACTCGGCAAGAGAGGTAGTTATGCCCAGCAGGGCGATACCGTCGGCTGAATCCGCTGCCGACTCGATCCTCAGCGGGTCATTTATCTTCTCCCCGAGTATCTGAAAGCCGGCGCATATACCGACCACCTGCGTCTTACCCGATTCGGCAAGTTCTTTTATCCGTCCGGCCATACCGCTATCCTTCAATTTCGCAATATCGGATATGACATTCTTACTGCCGGGTATTATCACCGCGTCCGGAGTACCTATATCGCTTGCGGTCCTGGCAACTTTAAGCGTAACATCGGGCTCGATCGCCAGCGGATCGAAATCCGTAAAGTTCGATATATGCTGCAGATCGACAACCGCGATCTCAACTCCATCGCCATTTAAAGCCGCAGAACCGAAACCGTGCGCCTTAAACTGCACCGAATCCTCTTCCGGGATACCCGAGTTCAATATATACGGCACAACGCCTAATACCGGTTTGCCTGTATGTCGATATGTAAAATCAAGAGCGGGCCCAAGCAGCGACGCATCGCCGCGGAAACGGTTCACTATGAAACCTGCCATAAGCTTTCGCTCCCACTGTTCCATAAGTTCCATCGTCCCGGCAAAAGAAGCGAAAACCCCGCCTCTGTCGATATCGCCGACGAGAATGACCGGTGACTTTGCGTATCGCGCCATCCGCATATTCACGATGTCGTGATGTTTCAGGTTGATCTCGGCTGGGCTGCCGGCTCCTTCGAGTACTATCACGTCATATTCGGCTGCGAGCGAATCGTATGTATTCTTAACCGTCTCAAAGACAGTCGATTTGTAATTCGTATATTCGCCGACGTTCATATTGCCTACGGGTTTGCCAAGGACGATAACCTGTGAGCCGGTATCGCTGTTAGGCTTTAGCAGGACAGGGTTCATTCGCACATCCGGATCGAGTTTGCACGCCTGGGCCTGGACCACCTGAGCCCGTCCCATCTCCCCGCCGCCGAGAGTCACGAACGAGTTCAGCGACATATTCTGTGACTTAAACGGCGCAACCGACACACCGTCCTGAAGCAGTATCCTGCATAGTGCCGCCGTAAGGAAACTCTTACCGGCACTTGAACTTGTCCCCTGGAACATTATCGAATGTTTTTTCTTCGTTGCTGCCGCATTGCTCTTTTTGCCAAGTGCCTTACCGATAGCATTTATCAACCTCTCATTTTCTTCTGCGGCCTTTACCGCTACACGAAAGAAACTGTTATCAAGCCCTTCGAAATTATCACACACCCGTATCGCTATCCCGTCGCCAGCAAGCAGTTTGGCTGCCAGTACCTCGGCGTTGATCTTGCATTTTTCCATTCGTACCAGCAGAAAATTCGCCTCGCCCGGATACACGCAAAGCCCGCCAATGGCCGAAAGCCGGTCATAAAGTTTCTTTCGCTGAGCTTTAACGAACGCCCTCGTTTCCTCTGCGTAAGCATCATCGGCGACAGCTTCAATGCCTATCGCCTGTGCAAGCGTATTTACCGACCACGGGGTCATCTGACTCTGAACAAGCTCGGCTGTTTCCGCAGTCATCACAGCAAAGCCTAACCTTATCCCGGCTATGGCGTAAAACTTGGTCATCGAACGCAAAACGATAAGATTGTCTTCGCTGCATTGCAGGATCGAATGTTCGTCGCCGGCGAAATCGATAAATGCCTCATCGATAACGAACCAACTTTCCGGATGCACTTTTACAAGGCCGAGCAAAGCCTCTTTTTCAAAACGCAAACCCGTAGGATTATTCGGGCTGCCGATAAAGACCATCTCGTCGCCTTTGAGCACTTTGGCTATCCGCCGGGTATCCGTCGAGAAATTTTCGTCGTCGCGCATATCAACGCACACGACTTCCATGGGCGCACTTTCAGCGGCCAGTCGATAATCGCCATAGCAGGGCACCGATATAACACAGCGTTTCCGCCGAAGCGCCCTTGCTACCGCATACATGATCTCAACCGAACCGTTGCCGACAACGATCCTTTCCGCAGCAATATCATATCGCTCTGCTATTTTTTCTTTAAGCGCAGCACACTCCGGGTCCGGATAGTTAACCAGCGAATCGATGTTCCTGTTGATAACGGATCCGGCCCACGGCGGCGGCCCCAGCGGATTGATATTCGCACTGAAGTCGCATATCTGGTCCGCGGTCATACCCACCTCTTCAGCAAGCCGCCAAATATTTCCGCCATGTTTATATTGTTTGCTCATATTCTTATCGACCATGCTACTATCGCTAACGGCACTATCACTTCCGCCAGTTCGCATGTGGCTCCTAACGTATCACCTGTAAAGCCGCCGATCTTCTTGCGGCAGTAAAAACTAAAGATAAACGCCCCTAAAAGCGCCGCGGTAGATGCAAACACACCCACCATTCCAAGCAACAGCCATCCGATCAAAACCGCTGCGGCAATTCCAGCGACAAGGTCACTCACTCGTTTACCTGTCCCGAACATTGCCCCTAACCCATCTTCGCTCCTTGCGTACGGCAGTATCGAAAGCCCAACCATCATCGCGCATCTGCCCGCGACCGGTATCAGCACTACGCTCCTTAGCAGTATATCCATCGGGACAGAAGCGATCGCCGCTGCCTTTATCACCAGCACACATACGATAACGATAACCGCCATAGCGCCCGAGCGACTATCCTTCATGATCTCAAGCATTCTCTCACGGTCCCTTATACTCAAGAAACCGTCCGCCGTATCGGCTAATCCGTCAAGATGCAATCCGCCGCTGAGCACGATATAACTTATCACGATCAATACCGCACTTATTAGTGAACCGAACAAATACACCCAGCACCACGCAAGAGACGCCGCAATAATGCCTAACAGCAATCCGATCAACGGAAAGAATCTCACGCTCTTTGCAAGATCCGCAAAATCTCCGCAGGCGCTACCTGCCGGCAGTATCGTCAGAAATTTAATTGCCGCAATAAATGCTTTCATTAGTTGCCCTCTGAAACGTGCGCTTCTTCGAAAGTGCTGATCTCCGTAAGTACCCGAACCGACGCATCGACAAGATTCATCGCAAGCGCCGACCCGGTACCTTCGCCCAGCCGCAGGTTAAGGTCCAGCAGGGCACTCTTACCCAGCCGCTTCAGCATCGCCTTATGACCCGGCTCGACGCTGCAATGCGCCGCTATTATATAATCCGTACAGTCCGGTGCGATCAGTTGCGCTATCAGCGCCCCCGCCGTCGAGATGAATCCGTCGATGATCACCGGCTTTTTCTGTGTAGCCGCTGCGAGAATGAGTCCGGCTATCCCGCCGATCTCAAAGCCGCCGACCTTGCTCAAAAGGTCTATCCCGTCAGTTGCGTCGGGGGCGTTCACTTCAAGGGCTTTTTCGATCATCGCGATCTTGTGACTTAGCTGCTTATCTTCGATACCCGTTCCGCGCCCGGTTATATCCGCAACGCTCATGCCCGTCACCGCCGCTAATATTGCCGTACTCGGCGAGGTGTTGGCTATCCCCATATCGCCGGTGCCGAATATATCCGTCGACTCCGCTAGTTCATTGGCTATCTCTATCCCGACTTCGATCGCAGCTATCGCCTCAGCTTCGGTCATCGCGGGCCCCTTTACCATATTGGCGGTGCCGGGGGCGATCTTTTTTGAGATGATCTTACCGGTATTTGCAAGTTCGCTAAGGTCGCCGGCTACGCCTATATCGACAACGACCACATTTGCGTTATTCAATTTCGCAAGAGCGTTGATCCCGGCTCCTTCGTTCACGAAGTTATGTACCATCTGCATCGTCACTTCCTGCGGAAACGCGCTGACGCCTTCATCGGCAATACCGTGATCGCCTGCCATCGTAACTATGGTTCGCCTTTCCACCGGCGGTGTCATCGACCTGGTCATACCCGCTAGATCCTCGGCAAGATCCATAAGTCGTCCAAGTGCCCAATGCGGCATCGTAAGCTGTTCAAGTCTCGCTCTTGCCTGCGTGCGAAAAGATTGATCCTGTTTTTCAATACTTGCAACTGTCGTTTTAAGTAGTTCCATTTTTTGTTCCCGTTTTCAAAACAAGCGGTTGCCCCGACACCGCCATTATCACTTTATCTGCCCCCTTTGCGATTATCTGATTGCACCTTCCGGCAAGGTCGGCGTAATTGCGAGCCATTTCATTGGCCGGTATCACACCCATACCCACCTCGTTCGTAACAAATATTACTTCCCCGTCGAATTTGCTTGCGGCTTCTGATAATTCCGCAGTGAAAACCGCGATATCTTCTTCCGATCTTACCGGCTTGCTTTCCATACACATAAGATTGCAAACCCATAGCGTAAGACAGTCCACGATAACAACCGGATACGCATTGCTGTCAACCGATTCGATGGCACCGGCGACATCGACAGGTTCTTCGATCACTTTCCATCCGGCAGGGCGGTTGCGTCTGTGATTTTCCACACGCCTCTTCATCTCGTCGTCGCCGGCTACACACGTCGCTATGAAACACACTTCTCCGGAAACTGCTTTGGCCCTGGCTACGGCCATCTGGCTTTTACCGCTGCGACAACCGCCGGTATATAGCGTTACCATACTCATTTATCTATTGCCTTTCGCATGCAAATGGCAGGTGTCGTTGACAGTTCGTATAACCGTCATTCCGTTGAAGTCATTCAATATGGTAAGGCTCGCCGCGCTAATCGAAAAGCTATGCATCTTCCCCATCGGCAATCCGCACAGATGGCATATCATAACCTTGATCACTCCGGCATGGACGACGACCGCGATGGTCCCCTCGCGCCCGACTATTTTCTCCGAAGCTGCACTAACCCGATCCGTAAATTCGGCGACCGATTCACCGGCTGGAAACCGGAACTCATCAGGATTGGTAAACCATTCTTTGGATTCTTCGCCAAACTGGCGACATATATCATCGAAGCTAAGACCTTCCCACTTGCCAAAATCGACCTCACGCAGATCCTCGACAGTTTCCATAGCGATTTCCGCACTCTGCAATTTGGAGATTTCCTTAGCGGTATGCCGGCATCGGGTCATCGGGCTGACGATAAGCGTATCGATCTCGGTACCGGCAAGTCTCTCGGCGATCAGTTTTGCCTGACCTTTGCCCCTGTCGCTGAGCATCACATCCGTAGAGCCGCAATAGCGGGGCGGATCACCCAACTTAGTTTCACCGTGCCTGATCAGTAGGATCTTTCCCATATCACTGTCCTGTGTACACAAAAAAAGCCCGACCTCCGTGTCATGAAGGCCAGGCTTGAATCAGATACCATGGACCTTCCCTCGAAGGCATACACCAACGATGTATGCAAGGTTTCCTGGCTCCCGGATCGTCCTAATTACCGCCGCCTTCCCAGCTTAATGCCAGTGGCTTTTATCGCGGTTTTCGTTCCCGGTTACAGTGGCGGGGCCGCGCCGGATTCTCACCGGCTTCCCTGTCTCAAAAAGACGAAATGAAACTAACACCGATCCCCCCGCATGTCAAGTTGTTTTTTTATTTATTTTTTTCGGATGAGCCCAAAAACCACATTTGTCAGAGTTTTATTGTTGACCTCAGGCAAAAGGGGGGTAGAATTGTATTTAGCAGGTCAAAGAGCCGTAATAAACTTGTTTTGGGCTGACAACGCCATTTGATCGAAGGGGCAGTTAAATAAAGGCATACCTGAAAAAGTTGATAATGCTTATCGTTGCGGTCACACTGTTTTTCATCTCTTCTGTGGCTGTTGCTGGTGAGGGCGAAAATGTATTAGGCATCTCTCTGGATGTGTCATGGGTGAGCAAATACATCTGGAGAGGCCAGGATTTTTATGACGACCATGCCGCCTTTCAGCCAAGTATAAACTTTGATCTGTACGGAACTGGCTTTAGTGCAAACATATGGACCTCCTATGCTGGCTCCAGTGGTTTTCGTGACATAGAAGAATATGACTATTCGGTTACCTACAGCGCGACGGCATTTGATGGACAAAGATCTCAAACCGACTACGCAATATCATGGCTGTACTATGACGTCTACGACGCACCAACGCGAGATAGCGACTCCCAGGACATCGTACTCGATCTTTCCTGGCCCCAGCTTTTCGCCGGAAAGATCGTACCGGTCTATCAGTTATCATATTATTTTTCTGCCAAGGGCGGTGGTGATATAGCCGCCGCTGAGATCGAAGGTTTCTTGCACTTGTTCGGCTTCAGCTATGATCTGCCTCCATTAGAAATAATTGATAATCCGGTGACATTCAGTTGGGACATAACCTACAACGATGGACAAGGGTCCTCGACTTACGATCATGATTGGTCACACATGACATGGGCCATTTCAACATCATTTGAGGATTTCTTTGGCGCTACGTTAACTCCTGCTTTGTACTACCAGACATCGATGGAAAGGTCTGTCAATCCGGAAGATGAGTTCTGGGTCGGCATATCGTATGGATTTGATTTCTAAGTCGTCATATGGTACATTGGATGCAAACGAAGAATGTTAAATATAATTATTGTTGTTGTATAGATAACGACAAATAGGAATAGAGAATGCTGAGAAACAAACAAAGGATAAGTCCAGCAACTGAAGCTAATATCTATTTTGCCTATACTGTCTATATAAAAACAGGTGTAAGTGTGAAAACTAAATACAGTGAGAGTTGCTTTACTGTAACTGGCTATACTCCTCAGGAATTTTCAGATGATCCTGATTTGTGGATAAATATGGTATCAGAAGAAGACCGTGATTTGGTACGGCAACAGGAAGCTCATATTCTATCAGGGCATTTCTCTCAACCTATCGAGTACCGCATTACTCGAAAAGACGGTATTATTCGCTGGATTGATTTTCTAGTTATTCCTCAATATGATATAGAAGGCAATCTAATTTCTTATAGTGCCATCCTACGTGACATAACCGAGAGTAAGAAGGCTGAAAAGAACCTATACACTTATGCCCAAGGGCTTGCTGCCCTTCTTGAAGTCAACAAGAGTATCGCTGCAACACTTGACTTACAGAATGTGCTTCAAGCTTCTGTCAACGGTGTGACAAAAATGATCGGATTGGATACCGCAGCCGTCTATCTACTTGAAGACGAAATGTTACATCTGCGGGCGACTACACCTCCTCTTCCTCTGCAATACCCTGATGAATTGCGAATCGCTCCCCTTGCAGATCATGCCCACATCCGCAAAGCTATTTCTTCAGGGAAGCCTGTCTTCGTATCCGACATTATGAGAGCGAATCTCACACCGGCTGAGCGGTTTGTCATGGAGCGGCGTAATTTACGCACAACGCTCTATGTCCCGCTCATTATTGGTGCGAAGGCCATAGGTGTATTCATCGTGAGCTCAGTCGGGAAACCTTTGCCTATCTCGGATACAGTGATTGATTTATCCTGCACACTGGCAAACCTTGCAGCTCTTGCCGTAAGAAACGCCCAGTTGTACAGGGACGGCCAAAAATATGCTGCTGAACTGGAACAGACTTTGGCCGAACGCAAGAAGTTGTTAAAAACTCTTTCTGCAAAGAACAATGAACTTCAGAGCATTGTTTATGTCGCCTCGCATGACTTAAGAAGCCCGCTTGTAAATATCGAGGGCTTTGGCGGAGAACTTACCAAAACGTGCCTGGATCTAAAACGACTGCTTGATGAAGGCTCTATCGACCATGATCTGAAACAAAAACTGATATCGATATTCGATGATAGCATCCCTGACTCCATAAAGTTCATCAAAGCAGGTACCGCCAAAATGTCAAGCCTTCTTGCAGGCTTGCTGCAGGTCTCACGCGTCGGTACCAAAGAAGTAGAGATCAAACCACTTGATATAAACAGGATGATGCATGATATTCGTCACTCCATTGAGTTTCAGATCAAAGAAGTCGGCGCAGAACTGGCCATCGAAGAGTTGTCAAACTGCCTTGGTGATGGAGATATGGTAAACCAGGCCTTTTCAAATCTCATCGGCAACGCACTGAAATATCTTGACCTGGAAAGAAAAGGCAAGATACACATATCGGGCCGAACCGAGGACGGAATGAGTATCTATTGTGTCGAAGATAACGGTATAGGTATTGCCCCTGAGCATCAGGACAATATATTCGAATTGTTCCACCGCCTTGACCCAGCCGATACCGCCGGCGGAGAGGGCCTGGGCCTTACTATCGTAACGCGCATACTCGACCGCCTAAATGGCAATATCACTGTCGAATCAGAACTCGGAAAGGGCAGCAAATTCTTCATTTCACTACCGACAGTAAAGGCATAAAGAATTTTGCTGCGATAAATTATGGATCAGGATACTCCAATCCCAATATCAAACATCAACGAAAACGTTTTTTTTCGGGATTTTATTTTTTTTAATTTTTTACTTGAAACCTTTCCCCGCAACTGGTAAAAGACAATCAGTTTCAGTATTCAGGAACACGGTTAGATTCCGTGGCGGACCCGCCGCTGTAATCGGGAAGATGCGTTTTGTGGCATAAAGCCAGCCACTGTCAGGACTTATCCTGATGGGAAGGTCGAAATGTTATCGGTAACCCGTAAGCCAGAAGACCTGCTGGGACGGTAGAACAGAAATCTGAAGGTAAAGGGTTTCGGCGGGTGTTTTTCGCTCTGCCGAAGCTCTTTTTTTATGAAATGTAAAACTTTTTTAACGCACGAAAGGATTGAAGAATGAAGAAGCAGCAAACAAAGAAAACCAGAAAAGACGTCATCGCAACACGTAAGGCTTGCAAGACAGACGGCACCGGTCTTTCCCACTATATCCTCATGGATAAGAACGCAAAGAAGTAGGAAGGCTAAAAAAAATGAATAATGCAGCAGCATCAACGGCCCCGTCAAGGGGTCGTTTTGTTAATACAGGTAACGGCCCGATGCTTCAGCCGATCGATATCGGTCACCGCAGCTATATCGGTCTCGTCGACCCGGACACTGCGTTCTGGTCACTCGTAAAGCGGAACAAACTCGCCGACACCCTCACGGACGGCGACCTGCTAAAGGCGTACAAACGCAAGTCGAAGAAGTTCGCCGCAGAGATGGACACGCTCCGCTTCGGTCTGAAACCTTCGGGTGTTTATTTCAATCCCACCGAGCGATGCAATCTCAACTGCACCTATTGCTACATCCCGGAGGATATGCGCCGCGATGGCAAACACATGTCCGAAAAGCAGCTCATCAAGGCACTGGTCAAGATAAGAGCCTACTTCAAAACCGTGATCCCAAAAGGCTCACGCAAACCCAACGTCGTTTTTCATGGCGCCGAACCGTTGCTGAACAAAAAAGCAATGTTCGCCGGCATCGACAAGTTCAAAAAGGATTTCATCTTCGGCATACAGACCAACTCGACATTACTCGACGACGAAGCCATCGAATTCCTTACCTCCCGGGACGTCAGCATCGGGCTTTCCTTAGATGCCCATGTCGCCAGCGTTTCCGACCGGACAAGAACCAGTTGGGCAGGCGACGGCGTATACGATTCCGTCGTCAGCGCGATACAGCGTCTAAAGGGCTACCACGCATGGAGCGTCATCTGCACGGTGACCAGCGAGAACATGCGTTCGCTTCCGAAACTCGTCGACTTCTACCACAAAAACGAGGTCCCGACCTGCCTGTTGAATGTTTTGCGTTGCACGCTGCCGTCGTCCCGCTCGGTAAAACCAACCGACGCCTCCGCAGCCAAATACTTCATTGCCGCACTCGACAGGACTTATGAACTGTATAAGAAAACCGGCAGAAAACTCGTCGTCGGAAATTTTGCAAACATCCTCGTAAGCATCATGGCTCCGACGGCACGTCGTCTGATGTGTGACATATCACCATGCGGAGGAGGCAGAAGCTTTTTCGCACTTGCTCCGGATGGCAACATGTTCCCATGCAGCGAGTTTATCGGATTAAAAAGTTTCGCCGGTGGTAACATTTTCAAGAGCGACATCGCCAAGGTTCTCGAAAGTAAACCCTTCAAGCTCGTAACCGAACGAAAAGTCGAAGACATCGACCCTTGTAACCGTTGCGCGATCAGACATTTTTGCGGCAGCCCGTGTCCGGCAGAGGCCCACGAAATGAACGGCGGCATGGACAAAACCGGCGCATTCTGCGAATTCTACGAAGAGCAAGCCCGTTACGCATTCAGACTCATTGCAGACAACAAGCACGAAGCCTTCATGTGGGACAACTGGGACAAGGACACAAAAACAACTTTTGACGCTGCAATGTTCTAAAGATCGACAATTTATTTACAAATAAAACCTTCATCTGAAAAATACTTCAGTCGGAGGTTTTTTTGTGCGCGGCAGACGCTGGCGGTATTTCCTTCAGGGCATCTGCATGCCTTCCAGTTGCCGGATCGCCGGCAGCGTACATCATCCCGTTAGCCGGATCGCGATAGATCATTACAGGATAAGCGACAGGCCTGTTAGTTATTTTTACGCTATGTCCGCGGCTTGTAAGTTCGCCTCTTACCTTTTCGTCGATCTTGTCGCGTAACGTCAGATTCGCCAATTTACCCAGGGTCTTTTCACGGTTCGGATCGGGATTGAAAGAGCCCTCATGGTGGTCGGTATAGAAACGCGGCGACGTAACGGCATCCTTTGGCATCATCTGAAATTCGATATGGTTCAAAAGACAATTAAGCGTAGTCTGATCCTGGAGATCGCCGCCTGCCACACTGATGCCGATCACGGCTTTACCGTCCTTGAGAACTATCGTCGGTGTCAGAGTGATGCGCGGCCGCTTACCGGCTTCGATACGATTAGGGTGGCCCGCTGTAGTGTTAAGGCTTCGAAGTCTGTTACCGTGTGCGATTCCCAGTTCATGACAGACAGCATAGGGCTGATTGCCGCTGGGTGTAGCCGCTACCATGTTACCCCAGCGATCGGCGACAACGCAGGTGGTAGTGCCCCCGGGTCCGGGGCGATATTTACCGGGCCCTTTAAGAGCCTTCATATTGATCGGGTCGCCGGGCCGGACCTGGCCCGAAGCTTTCGACATATCGATAAGACCGCGGCGAAGCTTCGTATACTCATCGGAAAGAAGCGCCTCCAATGGAACATCCGCAAAAAGCGGATCACCGTAATATTCATCGCGATCGGCAAATCCCAGCTTTAGAGCCTCGGCAAGCACATGGATATAGTCAGCCGACATATGCCCCATCTTCTTAAGATCAAAACCTTCGAGAAGTCGCAGCGTCTGACAAAGGTAGGGCCCCTGCGTCCATGTATCGCATTTATAGACACTATAGCCGCGGTACTCTATACTGACCGGATCCTCCACTCGAGTTACATGCGCCGCCAGATCGCGCTTACGGAGAAAACCGCCATTGGCTTTATAGAATGCTGCGAGTTGATCGGCGATATCGCCCTTATAGAAACGGTCGCGGGCCGCCTGCAATTTTTCTTCGCGCGTCCCGGACGTTTTCCGCTCCGTCTCAATGAGTTTGCGAAATGTAACGGCAAGGTTTTCGTGCCAATCCTTTTCATGCTTATCGAGTATCGTCAGCACAGGGGCTGCCACCTGTTCGAAACTCATGGTCCCATACAACTGGACCGCTTTAACACACAGACTCAGGGCGCCGGGAACCGGAGCGGCCTTCATATTGCCATCGTCCGGAATTCCGTTCTTGTAAAACCACGCGATAGCCTCAGGGTCCAGCGGTGCACTGCCGAGACCGCACAGGACCTTCACCTGCCCCTTCTTCGCGTCATAGATAATAAGCGGTATCTCCGCACCGATAGCGAAGTACCCGTAATCGGTTACACTCAGCGCTAGTAGCGTCGCTGCCGCCGCATCCGCCGCATTACCCCCTTGTTCGAGGATCGATATACCCGCCCGGACGGCCCCTTCACCGCCGGCGGCTACGGCACCATTCTTTCCCGAGTCATGCCAGCCGATATCGCCGGCACCCCAAACACTATGCGGCAATGCCGCCGCAAGCAATACTATCATCGAAAATCGTAAAATCTTCATAATACAAATCCTGTAATTAACATGTCTTTATACAAATGAGCTCAACAGCCGCATTTTCGCACGAATCTGAAAATAAAGCAAATTCTTTCACGACTCCTTAAAATATTGCTTTTTCGTTGACATCCAGGCCGCCCGGGGTTAATTTACATAAAAACAGGTAATTTCATTCAAAAATAGCAGGTAATATGGATATAAATATTTATGCCGCATGGATCGGGATGCTTTTCGGTGGTATCGCCGGAGCGGTTCCTGGCCTTTTTTTCTACAAAGAGGATTGGCTCGGTGGCTACAACTCATGGCGCAGACGGATGATTCGTCTCGGCCACATATCGTTTTTCGGCATTGCTTTCATAAATCTCCTTTTCGCACTAACGGCACGCTCACTCGGAATTGAAGACGGACTCATTCTTTCCTCGCGTCTCTTCATCGTAGCAGCCGTCATGATGCCGCTTATCTGTTATACGTCAGCGTTTAAGCCCATCTGTCGAAATCTGTTTTTCATTCCCGCCGCCTCCCTGATAGTCGCAGTCGCTGCGTTTCTTTGGAGGATATTCAATTGAAAATAGCCCTCATAGCTATGAGCGGAATTCGCGTCTGTGACGAAGAACTTTTGCGGCTTGGCCTGACGTTACCAGGTTTCGTTGAGCGCAGCAAGACGATCGCATCGCTCCCGAGCCTTGGCCTTTTGACTCTTGCGGCAATGACACCCGATACCCATGACATCAGCTATATTGAGATCCCCGACCTGGCAAGCGCCAAAGTTACCCTGAAAGATTTTGACCTTGTTGCGATCTCCAGCTACAGTGCCCAGATAGACGAAGCCTATGAACTTGCCGCTCGTTGCAAACAGATCCAGGTCCCGGTCGTCATTGGCGGCCCTCACGTTACGGCACTGCCGGAAGAAGCGGCCCAATTCGCTGATGCCGTCGTAGTAGGAGAAGGTGAATCCTCATGGCAGAGCGTCTTGCAGGATTGCGAAAACAAAAAACTCTCGGGAATATACGGCTCCTACTCGGACGAATACGATCTGAGCGATGCCCCACTTCCGGCATTTGAACTTCTCAACATTTCAAAATACAATCGCCTCACCGTTCAGACCAGCAGGGGCTGCCCTCACAGATGCCATTTTTGTGCAAGTTCGGTTGCCCTTACCAGCAAGTACAAGCAGAAGCCCCTTGAAAAAGTGATAGCTGAAATTGAAAAAATTCTTGAGATATGGCCAAACCCATTCATCGAGTTTGCCGACGACAACAGCTTTGTCAACAAGGAATATTGGAAAGAGCTTCTCAGCCAATTGAAAGGCAAAAGGATCAAGTGGTTCACCGAAACGGACATCTCCGTCAGCGAAGACGAGAAGTTATTGGAACTCATGCGGCAAAGCGGCTGTGCCCAGGTACTGATAGGTCTCGAAAGCCCGATCGAGACCGGCCTGACCGGTCTTGAAATGCGAAACGACTGGAAACTCAAAAAGTTCCCCGGCTACAAAGATGCCATCCATAGAATTCAATCGCACGGTGTTACCGTCAACGGATGCTTTGTCATAGGCCTCGATGGCCACACCACCGAAATATTCGACCAGGTCTTTGACTTTGTCAGAGAATCTGAGCTCTATGAAGTTCAGGTAACCATACTCACACCGTTTCCGGGCACACCGCTTTATTCCCAGCTCAAGGAACAAAACAGGCTGATTTCGCCGACCGATTGGTGTAAATGCACATTATTCGATGTCAACTTCAAACCACAAAACATGACACCCGAGGAGTTGACCGATGGATTCAGAAAACTCGCTGTAAAACTTTACAGTGACGAGTTTACCAGATGGAGAAGGGACAATTTCAAAAAATTTATTCGAATGCATTCAAAAACGAAAGGAGTAAAGTTATGAAGAACAAACTAACTGTTCCAATTCTTTTTGCGGTAGCTGCCATCTATGACGGTGTACTCGGTCTTGCATTTCTCTTTTTCGGCCGGTCTATGTTTGAACATTTCAATGTAACGCCTCCCAACCATTTCGGATATGTACACTTTGGTGCGGCTGTGCTTTTGATCTTCACCATAATGTTCATTAAGATCGCCAGTAACCCCATAGAGAACAAAAATCTTATACCATTCGGTATACTTCTGAAAATTTCGTATTGCGGAGTGGTTTTTTACCACTGGTTCACAGCCAACGTTCCAGATATCTGGAAACCGTTTGCTTACCTCGATCTTATTTTCATAGCTCTTTTCTTCGCCGCCTACGTTGCTCTCGATAAACAGCAGCAGTAGAAAAACCTGCTCATAAATTGTTTATAATTAAAGGACATTGATTCGATGAAGCCACTCGATCGCGACTCGCGGATACAGACCAGTTGCCTGCTCATCCTCACCGCCATTGCAATCGCCGCAGCCATGAAAATATTCAGTGCCGTCCTGATCCCGTTCGTACTGGCTATATTCCTGACCTACTGCCTCACACCCGTTATCGAACTCCAGCAAAAGCGTCTCAATATCCCCCGTCCGCTGGCCGTCCTGACAACAGTCCTCATCGGCTGCTTTCTCATGTTCCTCGTCGGCATGCTAATATCAACCGCCATCGACGAAATATCCGCAAATCGAGACGAGTACCAGGCCCAGATCGCCAAGCTCTTCGCCTCGGTCACATCGTCACCGCTCTTTGTCCGCTTCGGTTTTGCCGATAGCGACATGACCGAAACGCTCCTGAAGATCCCAGCCGACACTGCAAAGAACATCTTCACAGCAACCGCAAACTCCATCATGTCCGTCCTCTCAAACGGCCTCCTCGTTTTGATCTTTCTGATCTTCATGCTCACCGGCAAAAGCACCATCCACTCGGCTCCGGGCTCGGTACGCTTCGAAATAGAAGGATGCGTAAAGCGGTACACATTTACAATGCTCGCAACATCATCCGTCACAGGCACACTCGTCGGCCTTGTACTATCGCTCATCGGCGTTGACTTTGCGTGGATGTTCGGATTCCTCGCCTTCCTCCTCAACTTCATTCCCAACATCGGCTCGATCATCGCGACCCTGCTCCCCATCCCTGTTATCATACTCAGCCCCGAACTCTCAATAGCCGCAAAAATACTCGCCCTCGCCATCCCCATGATCATCCAGTTCGTCATCGGCAATCTCATTCAGCCAAAGCTAATGGGCCAGTCACTTGACCTCCACCCGGTCGCCGTACTACTTTCGCTGATCTTCTTCGGTGCCCTATGGGGCATCATTGGAATGTTCCTCGCCGCCCCCATCACCGCAGTACTAAGAATGCTGCTCGAAAAATTCGAATACACAAAACCAATAGCACTACTCCTCGCCGGAAAATTCACCCACATCACACAAACCGACCAATAACGCCATCGCAGCAAAATGCCGAAGGCCGGTTGCTCATGGTGATCCCCACAAATAACTGGGTTTCGATAAGTTTCTTTCGACAATATATCGCTTCCGCTTATCCATTTCCCAGATGAGCCAGAAATAATACTTGCAGGTAACCGATTTATCAGTATAATCCAAAGCCGGAGTTGTGATCGCCTCGATTTATACAGTTTTCAGGGCCTGATAAGTGAACAGTTACGAACGATATATAGGCATGGTAAAGGGCGAAAAGGTCGATTTTGTCCCGCGGATCCCTATTTTGATGCATTTTGCCGCCGATCACATCAAGGCTTCCTACGCCGATTTTGCCCGCGACCACAGGGTAATGTGCGACGCGAACATCGCTCTCGTCACCGACTATGGCATCGACCAGCTCGATGTAATGAGCGATGCCTACTGCGAGACTTCGGCTTGGGGCGGTGAGATAACGTATCACGAAGAAACCACCCCGCATTGCACCGCGCCATTAGCCGAAAACAAGGACTTGGGCCTCTTAGCGACCCCAGATCTGACCAAATCGCCGCGTGTGAAGAATCGTCTTGATACCATCGACGCTTTCAAGGAATTCGGTTATGAAAAATATTCGATCACCGGCTGGGTCGAAGGCCCCGCTGCAGAAGCCGCAGATGTCCGTGGCGTTGAAAAATTCCTGATGGACCTGATGCTTGATGAATCCTTCGCATGCGAGTTGATGGACAAATGCACTGATTTCGCGATCGAATTCTCAATAGCCCAGATCGCCCAAGGCTGTGATACTATCGGCGTCGGTGACGCTATTGCCAGCCAGATCGGTCCTGACTTATACGAGCGTTTGGTTCTGCCGCGAGAAAAGATCCTCGTTGACGCGATCCAAAAGGCCGGCGGTCTGGTTCGTCTGCATATTTGCGGCGACATAAATCCACTGCTGCCGGGCATAGCGACTCTCGGCGTGGATATTATCGACTGCGACTGGCAGGTCGATATCGTACAAGCCAGAAAAATTCTCGGCCCCAAAGTCACCATCGCCGGCAATCTCGACCCGGTAGAAGACATTCTGCGGTCGACACCGGATAAGATCCATGAAGGTTTCAAGCGGATCTATAACGAGATCGGCAATCCGTATTTTGTAAACGGAGGCTGTGAAATTCCAAGAGGTACTCCGCCCGAAAATCTAAGGGCGGTTTGTGAACCGATAGAAACGAAGTAAAATCCCAACTTAAACTTAGGAGAATGACATGCAGTTAGAATTGATTGACTGGTTAATTATTGGTACCTTTCTTGTGGTGGTTATCCTGATCGGGCTGATTGTTTCAAAGAAAGCCGGCAGCAGTTCAGAGGAGTTTTTTCTTGGCGGGCGAAGTATGCCTTGGTGGCTGCTGGGTATTTCGATGGTGGCGTGTACATTTTCCTGTGATACGCCGAACCTGGTGACAGGGATGGTCCGTGAAGGCGGCGTTGTGGCCAACTGGGGTTGGTGGGCGTTCCTGATTACGGGGATGGTAACCGTTTTTATCTACGCACAACTCTGGCGACGATCCAAGGTGATGACCGACCTGGAATTTTACGAATTACGGTATAGCGGAACAAGCGCTGCGTTTATCCGCGGGTTTCGTTCATTATATCTCGGCGTTTTCTTTAACTGCCTGATTATGGGAAGCGTGACGCTGGCTGCGATTAAGATCGGCCAGGTGATCTTCCAGGTCGAGCCCTGGGTGGCGGTTGTTGTGGGTTCGGCGGGTGTGGTATTCTATGCCGCCGCAGGCGGTATCAAGAGCTGTATCTGGGCGGATTTCTTTCAGTACTCGATTGCCATGTTCGGAGCGGTCTACGCGGCGATTGTGGCGTGCAGACAACCCGAGGTCGGCGGACTGACTCAGCTTCTTGCCAATCCGGCCATCGTTGACAAATTGAGCTGGATGCCTGATTTTTCAACATGGCTGGCGTGGGTACCGATGCTGCTCATTCCCGTAGCGGTTCAGTGGTGGGCAGTCTGGTACCCAGGTGCCGAACCGGGCGGCGGCGGATATATTGCCCAGCGAATGCTGGCGGCAAAGGATGAGAAGAATGCCATTGGCGCCACGATGCTATTTAACTTTATGCACTATGCCATACGGCCTTGGCCATGGATTATTGTCGCACTGGCATCAATTATTTGTTATCCGACGCTGGCGAGCATCAAAACGCAATTTCCGGGGATCGATCCGGCATATCTCAGGCAGGACATTGCTTATCCCGTAATGATCGCAAAATTGGGCCCGGGTTTTCTGGGACTGGTTGTTGCGTCTCTGATCGCGGCCTATATGTCAACGATCGGCACGCATTTGAACTGGGGATCGTCTTATGCGGTCAATGATTTTTATAAACGCTTCTTGAAAAAGGATGCGACCGAAAAACAGATGGTCAGAGCGGGCCGATTTTGCACAGTGGGCTTGATGGTTATCGCCGGTATTTTCGCTTTGACTTTTTTGGAGGATGCATATCAGGCATTCAAGATACTGCTGCTTTCCGGTGCAGGAACCGGCGCTATTTATATTATGCGATGGTTCTGGTGGCGGATTAACGCCTGGACAGAGATCGTTGCGATGGTTGCCGCGACCCTTGTGGCGTTCTGGATCGTATTAGGCGTTGGCAGCGAAGGGACGCTCAAGTGGTATGTCGGCAGCAGCGCTGTTGAAGATCGTGTATACACTGTTGCCGATGCCGGGATCGTCGGAGAGGTCAATGCCCAGCGTGCTGTGGCCGCCAAAGAGACAAAAACGCTCGAAGCCGAATTAAGCACACTGGCAACTGCCTGGAAAAAAGCGAATAAAGAAAATGTCGAGGCACGCGATGCGGCACGCGTTGTTTATGACGCCAAGGTGTCCCAGATCGACGCTCATAAGCAAGCCAACTCTGTGGTCACCTTGGTCGGTGCTGCGACAGGCAGACCCTGGTCCTCCGGCTTGGAGCAATTCTATGCCGAGCAGAACAAGTGGCAGTTGGATCGTGTGAATAAACGCCGGGAAAAGACGGGGCTGGCGCCCAGAGAACCGGGTGAAGTGGCGATAGGATTCGGGGGAATCGTATCGGCCGATACGATATATATCTATCACCCTGATATTGCAAATCTTGAATTTTCGGTTCAGCTTCTGGTTTGTGTTGTTGTTGTAACGATTGCATGGATTCTTACAACGCTCATTACACCGGCGGTCGATACCAAAACCCTGCGGAGTTTCTATCGGTTGTGTCATCCGGGTGGTCCCGGGTGGCGGAAAGTTGTCATGGAAGCAAAAGCCGACGGAGAGGATATTGACCAGAAGAACGCGATCGGCGACTGGAAACTTCCCATTCAGATCCTCTGTGTTTTTCTGGGGTGCGTGGCGATCTATGCGTCGCTCTTTGCCATAGGAAACTTTGTCTATGGTAATATGGTATGGGGTTTCGTCATGATCGGCACTGCTCTTGTAGCCGTCTTTTTCCTGTTCAAATCCTTTGGTAAGATCGGTGTTGAATCCGGCAATTAAGGAAATCAAATAAAAATGAGCAATTTCGGTTTTATTGACGGCGGCATCGTAGGTGTTTACATTATTGCGGTGGTGGCGATCGGCGTGATGGTCCGCAGGTATGTTTCCAAGGTCGATCAGTTTCTTGTGGCAGGGCGTGAGCTTAATATGTATCTGGGCATTGCGTCGCTGACGGCGTGTGAGTTTGGCATCGTAACCTGCATGTACACGGCTCAGAACGGCTTTGACAAGGGTTTTGCCGGAGCGACTCCAGGCATACTGTTTGCCCTTGCGATGCTTATCGTCGGTATCACCGGTGTTGGCATCAATCCGCTTCGCAAAGCCGGTGTGATGACGTTACCTGAACTTTTTGAAGGTAAATTCGGACCGCGTGTCCGCTGGATGGCCGGTGTTGTTATCGTTCTGGGCGGTTTGCTTAATATGGGTGTGTTCCTGAGGATGGGCGGCGATTTTCTCGTTGTGGTCTGTGGAATGAATCCCAAATATCTTGAGATCACAATGACCGCATTGCTAGCCGGGATAGCTTTGTATACCATTATGGGCGGCATGGTTTCGGTTCTGATCACCGATTACCTGCAGTTCATTATGATGAGTATCGGGTTGCTTATAGTTACGATCATGATCTTCGTTAAGATCGGCTGGGGCGATATGGTTGCCGCGGTTCAGACCAACTACGGAGACGGCGGATTTAATCCATTCATTCATCCTGACATGGGGGTGGCGTATGTGGTCTTTAATGCGATGGTAGCGTTTGCTGTCGTACTGACATGGCAGACGATAATCCAGCGGGTGCTGTCGGCTAAGGATAGCGAGACCGGGCGAAAAATATATAAAGGTACAAGCCCGTTCTTTGTTTGCAGATTCCTGCTTCCGGGGATATGGGGTATAGCTGCTCTTGCGACGCTGACTCCGGAGCAGGTCGGTGATAATACGATACTTGCCATGCCGACATTTCTCAGCACATTCATTCCGCCGATCCTGATGGGTGTTGTAGTAGCTGCGATGCTTGCAGCGGATATGTCGACGGATGCATCGTATATGCTGACGTGGGGCAGTGTTATTTATAATGATATTATGGCGCCGTTCCATAAGGGTCAATGGTCGCAGAAAAAGGGGCTGGTGTGGAACAGGTTCATCATAGCGATAATCGGGATTTTCCTGCTGGTCTATGGTCTCTGGTACGAGATCAAGGGTGACGCCTGGACGTATCTTGCGATCACCGGTACGATCTATCTTTCGAGTATGTCGGTGCTGCTGCTGGCGTGCTGCTACTGGAAACCGGCGAATAACTGGGGTGCGACGGCTGCGATAATTCTCGGGGCGCTGATGCCGGTTAGCTTCCTGGTATTGCAGAAAATACCGGCTACGGAAGGTTTTACCGAAAATGTCGGGCCGCATGTGTGGGGGATGCTTACGTATATAACAGTGGCGATCGCTATGATAGGCGGCTCGCTGCTGAAGCCAAGGACTATCGAAGAAAGGGGTGTATAAATGATTAAGCTTTTCTGGTTGGTGCTGTCACTTGGTTGTATCGGTTGGTACCTGGTTGTTCTGGGTTTTGTGGCTGTTAAGGGCGGCGAAGACATTAAGGAGATGCTCGCGAAACTGTCTGCGAGCAAATCCACCGAGGACACCGAATAGCCATAAAATGGACCATGTACCATGCGGTGGCACTACAGCACTGGAAATATGTCAAGCAATGGATACTGTAAGGCCTTATCGGATAAAGAGTTATGCGATAAACGCCCTAAAAAAAGGATATTTTTTTAAAAAAAAGGGGTGTTTTCAGATTTTTTTCTTGACCTGGTGATGCCAAAATGATATTATGTTAAGTGGATGAGGGTCCGGAAATATGTGCGTTTCTGTGTGATTTCCCTCTATTCCGCTATTTTGTGTGGTGTTTTCACGCGCGATAAACACTGCGAAAATGTAATGTTTTTAGTTATGAGGAGATATGATGATGAAAAAGAAAATCGTATTAATGCTGTTGGCTGTCGGTTTGATGGCTAGCGGCGCTGTGGCGGCGAGCATAACGGGTCAGTGGGATTTCACCAATAACCTGACCGCCACAACAGGGTCCGACATAACCGAATATCTGGGTGCTAATGCTGCTGTGGATTACAGTTATGCAAACACCACAGTGAATGGTAGTGCGGACACCGTATTGTCGTGGGACTTTACGGCTGACTATGACCACTTTTACGTGCCCCACGGCATAGCGGCCAACGGCGGCGGCACTCGGGTGAATGAATTCTCCATTATCATGGACGTCAAGTTCGACCTGGGCGCTGGCGGTACCGGGAATTACCATTCTTTATGGAATACCGATACGGATGATCCATGGGCCAACGATGCCGACATGTATTATTGGAAAAGTACCGCAACTAACGGCCAGCTCGGTGTCGGCTCCAGTGGTTACACGGACGGCGGGCAGGGGCTGGACCAGAGCACGTGGCATCGTGTGGTCTTCGCCACCGATGGTCCGAACAACCAGATGAAGATCTACAGGGATGGAGTCGTGCTCTGGGATCAAGCCAATGACTTTATCAAAATGGGCGGCTCGGGCCAGCCTATAGGCACAGGTACAGGCGTCGACGATCGCCAGTCCCTAAGCGTCACCTCGCCCTGGATCAACTTGTTCAGTGCCGGCGTGTGGTATTCGTACATGTATGGCGGTACGGGAGAAATCGCGGCGTTGCAGTTCAGGGATTACACCATGAGCGGAGCCGAAGCTGCCTCTTTCGGGGCGGCCGACGGCGCTATTCCGACCACGGTGGTGCCAGAACCGATGACACTAACTCTGTTAGGTATTGGTGCTCTGGGCTTGATCCGGAGGAAAAAGAAGTAAGCTGCCCATTGGGCATCTAAGTATCAAGAAGCATGCGACGCCTCGGAATCTGATTCCGGGGCGTCTTTTTTGGTAGTGCCGGCGACAGGCTTGCGACGAGGATCTGCCAGCTTAAAAAAGGGTTGATATATACCCAACAACAAAGTATATTGGGGGAAGGTGGATTGCGGGGAGATGAGCAGAGACCCTGGAGTATCTGACGAGATGCCCGCGGGCGGACAAGAATGGCCAAGAGGAACTGGTACAATGAGCCTAATGACACATCGGAAACTGGCAATGATCGTTGTGATAGTGCTGGTGGGGGCTGGGGGATTAGTATGGCTGCTGTATGGCGGCGGTAAAAAGGTGCGGCACGTCATTGTCATCAGTATCGACACCTGCCGGGCCGACTATCTAAGTTGTTATGGCTATGAGCGACAGACCACCCCGAATATAGATGCAGTGGCCAACGAAGGCGTACTCTTCGAGAATGTGGTGGCACCGGTTCCGATGACACTGCCGGCTCACAGTTCGATGATGACCGGGACAATTCCGGCGTATCATGGGGCGCATCACAACTTCAGCATCCTGGCCGAATCGAACGTTACCTTAGCTGAAATGATGCAGGAGCGGGGCTACCGGACGGGAGCAATTGTAAGTGCGTTCGTGCTGGATTCGCGGTTCGGGCTGGACCAGGGATTCGACAGCTACCACGATCACCTGGAAGGAGCTCGTCCGGACGACCGTCTGGCCGAACGAAAAGGGGAGAATACGACCAAGCTGGCGCTGGCGTGGCTGGAGGAGCATTACCGTGAGCCTTTTTTCTTTTTTCTGCATTACTTCGATCCACATATGCAATACGAACCACCCCGGCCGTTCGCCATGAAGTATCCGGATAATTTTTATGCCGGTGAAATTGCCTTTACCGACCATCTCATCGGGCGGATCATCACGAAGCTCAAGGGACTTGGGATATATGATTCGACCCTGCTGGTCATTGCTGGCGACCACGGTGAGAGTCTGGGCGAGCACGGGGAAGACGAGCATAGTTTTTTCATATATCAAGGGGTGGTGAAGGTGCCGTTGATCATCAAGCGGCCGGGCAGGCATCAAGCGGTGCGGGTCAAGGAGGTGGTGGGGTTGATCGATATTGTCCCGACCATTGCCGGACAGGTGGGCCTGGAACTGCCCGAGCAGGTACAGGGGATGGATCTGGCGGCGTACTGGTCGGGCAACGGAGCCCAGGACGAACAGCGGTATATGTATTGCGAGTCGCTTACAGCGACGCAACTTGATTGCAATCCACTGGTGGGGCTGGTAACGGAGCGGTGGAAGTATATTCACACGACACGGCCGGAATTGTATGACCTTGAGGGGGATCCCCGGGAAGAAACAAATCTTGCTACGCAAGAACCGAAACGGGCGCGATCTCTGCAGGGCCGGCTTATGCAGATGTTGGCCGATTACAGTGGAGCCGGCCCGGCGGCGGCCCAGGCGGAGTTAGATTCAGGAGCACTGCAGCGTCTGCTTTCGCTGGGTTACGTGGGGGCCTATGCCGTCAGCCACACTATCGAATTCGAGGACGGACGGCGTGACCCGAAAGATCTGATCGGTTACTTCAAAAAGAAAATCAAGGCGGTAGAGTACTACAACACCCGGCAGTTTGCCAAGTCCAAGCGATTCTGTCAGGAGATGCTCGCCGAGCGGCCGGAGATCGCGTATCCCTATGGTGTCCTGGCGGAGATCGCCTGCATGGAAGGGGACGTGGCAAAGGGGATCGCCCTTTGTCGGCGGGGGCTGACCTTGCAACCGGGCGACTATGATGCCGGCAAGCTGCACAATACACTTGGGATCATCCTGAACCAGCAAGGCCAATATGGCGAAGCGGTGACCCACCTGACCGAGGCGATCGGCTATGTGCCCGACAATCCCGATGCGATCAGCCTGTTGGCGGACATTTTGGCCAATTGTTCCGACGAGCAGGTACGCCGTCCCGAACATGCGGTAACGCTGGCACAGCGGGCATGTGAACTAACCCGTTATGACCAACCAAAGTTTCTCGATATCCTGGCGGCAGCCTATGCGGCGGCGGGTCGTTTTGACGAGGCGGTAGCCCAAGCCGAAAAGGCACTGGAACTGGCGGTCAGCTCGGGCCGCAAAGACATGGTCGCCCCGATCCAAAAACGCATGGAAAGTTACAAGCTCGGCCAACCATATCAGCAAGAGGAGCAGGGAGATCAGGTCAATTGAGCAAATATCGTAAGTTTTCAGTAAGCGCTGCCCTGTTGGTGATGGTGCTGACGGGCGGAGTGATAACAGGTTGGTGGGTATGGTCACGGCCCGGCAGCGGGGAGACAGCGGTTAAGCGGGTGGTTCTGATCAGTATCGACACATGCCGGGCGGACTATTTGAGTTGTTATGGTTTTGATCGTAAGACCACGCCCAACATCGATGCGGTGGCGGCGGAGGGAATTTTATTTGAGCAGGTGGTTTCGCCTGTGCCGTTGACGCTGCCGGCGCACAGTTCAATGTTGACCGGGACAATTCCGCCTTACCATGGGGTGCATGACAATCACGGTTATCAGTTGGCTGGGGCGAATGTGACGCTGGCGGAGGTGCTGGGCGGGCAGGGGTACCGGACGAGGGCCGTCATCGGTGCGTTCGTGCTGGATGGGCGGTTCGGAATGGATCAGGGTTTCGATATCTACGACGATCCGGAGGCAGCCGAAACACTCAAAGACATTACGAAGAACGAACGGCGTGGCGGCGAGGTGAGCCGTTTGGCGTGCGATTTTCTGGCGGAGCAGGGTGAAGATCCATTTTTTCTTTTCTTGCATTATTACGACCCACACGTGGACTATCGACCGCCGGAACCATTTGCTGGCAGATTCCGGGACGACCTGTATGCCGGGGAGATCGCATATGTGGATGATTGCATAGGTAAGGTGGTCGCCAAACTGAAGAGTCGGGGGTGGTATGATTCGACGCTGCTAATTATAACGAGCGATCATGGGGAGATGCTGGAGGAGCACAACGAACATTCGCACGGCTACTTTATTTATGAAAGCGCCATCAAGGTGCCGCTGATTATCAAAGAGCCGGGCCAGAAGCGGTCACGGAAGATAGCCGAGACGGTGGGGCTGATTGACGTGATGCCAACTGTTCTGAGCTATGCGGGGATTAAGACGCCGGCGGTGGTGCAGGGGGAGGATTTGTCATGCTATGGGGGCCGGGAACAAGAGACGGCCGGGCAGCGGTCTATCTATTGTGAATCGTTGTTTTCGACGCGGTATTTTTGTAATCCGCTACTGGGAGTGGTGAGCGGGAGCTGGAAATATATCGAGACGACCCGGCCGGAATTGTATGACGTTGGGATCGATCGGGGGGAAACCAATAATTTAGTTGAGCAGGAGCCGCAGCGGGCCAAGGAGATGCGCAGTCGGCTCAAGATTCTTCTGGCTAACTCTGCTCGTGCGGCGCAGCAGTCCGGCAGGCGCAAACAAAGCGTAGCTGACCAGGTGCGGCTGGAAAGCCTGGGTTACGTTGGCGGGGGGATACGCAAATCTTTTGAGATTGATCCGGGACTGGAGGATCCCAAAGATGCCATCTCCTTTTATCGGGACCACATGCGGGCCAAGACGCTGATCACCCTGCGAAAGTACGCCGAAGCACAAGAACTGTGTGAGATGATGCGGGCACAGAAGCCGGACTTTGCCGGGACCTATTACTATCTGGCCAAAGTGGCCGTGGGCCAGGGTAATGTAACACGGGCGATCGAGCATTACCGGCGGAGCCTCGAACTGGACCCGGAAAATCCCGGAGCGCATATTTCGCTGGCGGGCATATATAACCAGCAGGGGCGATTGGATGAGGCTATCGAGCATTGGAAGGCGGTGGTAGCATTTGATCCGCATAACCTGTCGGTGCGGAGACGTTTGGGCCGGGTCCTGGGGCAGCAGGGGAGGTTTGCCGAGGCGGCCGAGCAATTTGGGGAGGTGGTGCGGCAAAAGCCGGAGGACGCCGACGGGCATAAGGGCTTGGCGGTAGCGTTGGTGTCGCTGAATCGACTGGACGAGGCCACAAGACACCTCGAGCGGGCGGTGCAACTGAAACCGGGCGGGCTATGACGCCGGCAAGCTGCACAACACACTTGGGATCATCCTGAACCAACAGGGCCAATACGCCGAAGCGGTGACCCACCTGACCGAGGCGATCGGCTATATGCCAGACAATCCCAATGCGATCAGCCGACTGGCGGACATTTTGGCCAATTGTTCCGACGAGCAGGTACGCCGTCCCGAACATGCGGTAACGCTGGCCCAGCGGGCCTGTGAACTAACCCGTTATGACCAACCAAAGTTTCTCGATATCCTGGCGGCAGCCTATGCGGCGGCTGGTCATTTTGACGAGGCGGTGGCCCAAGCCGAAAAGGCACTGGAACTGGCGGTCAGCTCGGCCCGCAAAGACATGGTCGCCCCGATCCAAAAACGTCTTGATCTTTATAAGCAGCGAAAGGCTTACCGCGAATAACCAGGGCGTTTTTTTGTTGAGGGTTACCATGGGCAACCGGCCTTCGGCATTTTGCTGCGATGGCGTTATTGGTTGGTTTGTGTGGTGGGATCTTTCCTCCTACGGCGGATCTTCGATATTTTAAATGAGGGACTTGTTGACATTTGGGTTTTTTATGTGTAGTTTGTCATTTGTGGATCAGGTTGGTTAATGGTAAGTGGAAAAAGTGTGTGACCTGTATATTTATCCTTATTGATATCGAAGGGATCGGCTATGGTTTTTAATCGTTTATTTGGGAAAAATCGGCTTGCTAACATTGTGCTTTGTCTGTTGCTGACGGTCGGCTTCGGCGATATTGGATATGGCGCTGACTCGACCGCAAATTCGTCAGGATGTTTGGCATGTCATGAAGGTATCGAATCCATTCGCGATGTAAATTCCACGATGATGCAGGGAATCCTCCTTCAAAGCCAAAAAATGGGTGACCCGGCTGGATGTGTAGCTTGTCACGGCGGCGATCCCAAAGCTGAAGATATTGAGAGTGCACACGCTGGAAAGGGCTTTTATGCAGATCCCGGTAGTCCGTGGATCAACAAGTTCACCTGCGGGCAGTGTCACAAGGACTTAGTTGAAGCACAGTGGAACGGTTTGATGATGACCGAGGCCGGTAAGATCCAGGGGGCAGCGTGGTCATTTGGATCTTTGGAGGGATATGATCATAAGTGGGGCAATTATGATGCTTCTAACCCTTCTGGAGGGCAAAAGCGTCTCGGTACGGCGGAGTACTGCGATTATATGGCGCATCTTGAGGCTGCCGAGCCTCAGGTCTTTCCTGAGAAGATGACGGCTCTGCCGGAGGCGCCAACCGATCTGTCACAGTTGGCTGAGCATCCGGAGCAAGCGGTGTTTACCTATATGCGAAGCGATTGCCAGCGTTGCCATTTGGGAGTTAAGGGCAGGCAGGTTAGAGGTGACTATCGCGGGATGGGTTGCTCTGCGTGTCATATCCCTTATGGTAATGAGGGTTTTTACGAAGGCGGCGATCAAACGATACCCGGTGACGAACCGGGACACATGCTGGTTCATATGATGCAGTCGACGCGGGAGGCAAAAGTAACGGTTCATGGCGAGAGCTATAGCGGGATCCCGGTTGAAAGCTGTAACACTTGTCACGATCGGGGCAAGCGAATAGGCACCTCTTATCAGGGTTTAATGGAAAGTGCGTATGGTTCCCCCCTTACCGAAGGCGGTGGCGGCCAGATCAAGCTGCATACTAAGCACTACATCGCAATGGAGCAGGATGTGCACTATAAAAAAGGAATGGTTTGCCAGGATTGTCACACGTCTATCGACGTACATGGAGATGGATTTCTGGTCGGGAGCAGCCTTGCACAAGTGGAGATCGAATGTGCCGATTGTCACGGTACCCCTGATGCGTATCCGTGGGAACTGCCATTGGGCTATGGAGATGAATTCGACCAGGCTTTGGAGGATAGCCCTGCTCGGGGTGTGACAAAGGAATTACTATCTATGCTCGCGGAAGGAACTGTATATCCGCCAGAGGACGGGTATCTGCTCACGGCGCGTGGGAATCCTTTGGGCAATGTTGTTCGCAGGGGAAATATGATCGTGGTTCATAATGCATCCGGCAAGGATATTGAGCTTGAGCCTTTGAAATTGACCAGCGATAAAGAAGAATTCAGTACTGCGGCAAAAGTCGCCATGGATAATGTGCAAATGCATATGAGTAAAATGGAATGCTACACTTGTCATGCAAACTGGGCTCCGCAGTGTTATGGGTGCCATGTTAAAATTGATTATTCCGGAGGGAAGAAAAGTTTCGACTGGGTCGCCGCCGGGAGTCGTCACAAGGATAGCAAATACGCTGCTGATGCCGGTGAAAGCGGTTACGATTCATTTATGCCCGGCAAGGTCAGCGAAACTCGTTCATATTTACGTTGGGAGGAGCCGCCTTTGGCAATCAATGGCGAGGGTAGAGTTACGCCCGTGATGCCGGGCTGTCAGGTCTCGGCAACGGTGATAGGTGAAGATGGGCAAACTATTCTGAAGAATCATATCTTTCGCACTCTTAGCGGAAGCGAAGGCTCCGGGGCTGAAGGGCAACTTGGCATTGATATGAGTCCGGTGCAGCCGCACACGATAGGACAGGCGCGGTCCTGTGATTCCTGCCACCTGTCCGAAAAGGCGCTCGGCTATGGAATCGGGGGCGGGAGACTGAATCGGCCAATGGACAAAGCCGTCGTAGTTGACCTGATGACGGCTGAGGGGAAGGTTTTGCCAAAGAGCGCCAAAACACAGATCGAACCGATAGCGGGTCTTACCGCGGATTGGTCACGCTATGTAACAGAAGATGGGCAGCAGCTTCAGACTGTCGGGAGCCATTTTTCTCGTTCACGTCCGCTAAACAACGAAGAACGCACTCACATAAGTCGCGATGGTGTTTGTCTGGCGTGTCATCAGGAGATCCCCGATGAATCGCTGGCGGCCAGTTTCCTTCATCATGCAGCCAAGTATGCAGGAATGTTACCAAAAACTCCAAAGCAACATAGTGCCCTGATCTATAAGATCCTTTTGATCACAGAATGGTTTCAAACCGTTTTTATGGTTGTCGGGCCGATCGTGGGTATTGTCTGCATTTGTTGGTGTGTCAGGATTTATCGGCGGCGTAAATCAACCAGTAAATAGCCGGTGACCGCTTGGGCGGGGGAAAGCCCCGTCTTCGTTTGCACTACGCCGTAACCAGGCAGGGGGGGACTTAATGTACGATGCGGTTTACGTGGGCATGGACACTGGTGAGTATTTCGTAGCAGATCGTGTTTGCGAGGTCCGCGAGTGCATAAGCGCTGCAGGGGGAGTTTTGGTTGTTGTCTATGATGGTTACCATCTGACCTATTTCGACATCGGTGACGTCGGTGACGTCTATTAGTAGTTGATCCATGCAGACGCGGCCGATCACGGGGACCGGTGACTGGCCCAGGAGCATTGTTGCTTTATTCGAGAAACATCGCCAGTATCCGTCGGCATATCCCAACGGTACGATGGCGGCGGTGGTGTCGCGTGTTGTTGTGTAGGAGCCACCGTAGCTTACGGGGTGGCCGGCGGGGATGGGTTTGATGGCGACGATGGCCCCCTGGAGTTTCATGACGGGTTTGAGTGGTATAGGCGGATCGCTCATGGGGCGCGAGTAGTAGCCGTACATCGAGATGCCGCAGCGGACCATGTCAAAGTGGGCTTCGGGCATTTTTATTGTTGCGGCGCTGTTTGAGGCGTGGATGAGAAGATCGTCACGGGCTGGTAGGGCGGTCTCTTTCAGGAAAACATTGAATGCGGCGAGTTGCGTGCGGGCATAAGTGAAGTCGGTTTCGTCGGCAGTGGCGAAATGGGTGAAGACGCCGGATAATTTGGTGTTCGGGCAGGCGTCGATGTCGGCGATGAGTTTTGCGGCGCAAGCCGGGGCGAGTCCGTTGCGGCCCATTCCGGATTCTACATTTACATGGCAATTCAAAATGTGTCTTGTTCCGGCGAGGCGAGCGGCGACGTGAGCGAGGGATTCTGAGGATGAGATGATGCAGTGGAAGCGGTATTTGGCACAGAGGCCGATGTGGTCGGTCGGCTGAGCGGTGTGGACGGGTTCGAGGATGAGGATCGACTGGTTGGTGATCATCGGTGCGATGTGGAGGGCTTCGTATATGCTGGATACAGCGAAGAAGTCGATGTCGGAATTTTTCAGGATGTTGACGGTTTCGGCGATGCCGTGTCCGTATGCGTTGGCTTTTACGACTGCGCAGAATTTTGTGGCGGAAGGGGTGAGGCTCATGAGTGCGGAGACGTTATCCAGCATGGCGCTTGCGTAAATGTGAGCCTGTAAGTCGGGGCGAATAAGTTTTTGTGAGCGGAAGAGCTTCATTGGAAATTATTACCAGGTTATGCTTTTGAGTATTCGATTGGCTTCACCAGCATATTCCCGGGCCAAGCGGGAGTATTCTTCTGAGAGCTTGGGGTCGGTTCTTTTCATGTTCGAGGCAAGGTGCTGTGCGGCCACGTTGGCGGCTGTGAGGTTTTTGATGTAACCTGCTTCTTTGGAGAGTTCGGGTTTGTTTTTGGTGAAATTTTTCAGATAATTTTCGATGTATTTATTGGCTTTTTTGCGCAAGCTTGGAGATCTTTTTGCTGCATAGGCAACCTCGCCGATGGACTGGGGGGCAGGGTTGAGTTCGAATGCTTTTTTTGCAAATTCGAGTCCCTGTGCAATCTGGGCAGAGGAGGCGGTTCGCAGTAAGATATTTGCGAGAGTGATATTCTTCGAGTATTCGGTGGGGTACTTTAGCTTGTCCATCGAAATATCTGACATGAGTTTTTTGCCCTTTTCAGATGAAGAGTCGATGTAGAGGCGCTGGTCATTGTCGAGATAGACGAGTCGCCAGTCCTTATGTGCGGGCAGTGCAAGGAGGTAATAATTTACCTCATTGAATTGTTTGGCTCTGCGTTTCTGTTCCATGCGCCCGAATTCGGATTCGGGCATTACAAAGACCCAGATGTCTCGTTTTTTCATTTCTTTATCAAGCCATGCACCGATCTTTTTGAGTTCCTTGCCCGTTGCAGGGCGATTGGAACCTCTTGGTGAATATGTTTCCGGGCCGCCTGCGTATATCTGTTGCCAGCGTAAGAAGTTGTCATGGTTGTAGGCGGCTTGTGCGCGTCCGTCCATGAATAATTGTAATGGGGTTTTACCGGTTTCGGGGTCGGGCGCCTGGCCGAATGCGAGGGCTCCTCCCTCTGTCCAGTAGTTGAACATGTTTCCGCTGAGTTCGTTTTCGCGCATGAATTGACAGACGTCGAATGGTTTAAGATTGGAGGCGGTCATTCGCATGAAGATGGAGTCGCGGACATTATCTCTGGGCCATGGGTCGAGGTAGATTCGTTTGAACTTCAGCGACCAGAATGTGCCGAAGCCGATGGTTGCGGCGGCGGTGGTTATTATGACGAAGTACTTTAGCTGCTTTGGGAAATCGGGCAATGTGAGTTTACCGGTTCTGTTGAAGTTGCGTCTTGCGGCGATCATTCGAATGGCTTGGTCGATGAACATTGCGATGACGGCGCATGAGGCGCTTGCGGCGATGGGGATAAATCTTCGTGACTTTACGGCCATGTAAACTGTAAGGGCCACTATCGCCATAAGGGCGAGGTCGATCTTCGGCCATTGATAAGCGCCCGGTTCGCTGAAAATATTTCTTGTTGTTCTGCGTCTGCGGTCGACGGTGGGTTTGAATTGCCTGGCGACGACCCAGAGGGCAAAGGCGGACCATCCAATGATGAACATTACGAGAAAGGCGTCCTCGTGACCTACGGGGTTGTCCCACTCGAAAGCAGGGTGCCATTCGTTGACGTTACGCCATGATTCGGCGTGTTTGCTGACGGAGACCTCGAATGTGTGGGTTATGTTGGTCAGGTGGTACGGGTTGAAAAGGATGGCAGCGACAAGGGCGGCAAGGCCTGCGGCGCATGTATGGTAAAAGCCTTTTATGCCCGTGGTTGTGAACCATGTCTTCGAGGGGCACGTCAGGAGGTTAAAGCCGGTGAAGGGCACGAGGGTTATGAAGACGTAGATGTATCCGCCGTGGACGTTGCACCAAGCAATCGTGAAGGGGACGATCAGCCAGATGTATTTGACGTTCTTGTATGTGGTCAGGCAGTAGATCAGGATGAGCATCGGTATGAACATGTTCGAGAATACGGCGGGGCGGACGTCAATGAAAGTTCTTCCGACAAAGAGGGCGAATGCGGCGGCAAAGGCGGCCAGTGGTGGTGTTACGTTGAGTACCCTGGCGATGTAAAAGATGCAGATGGCGGCGATGATATTAACGGCGAATTTCCAGACTATGAGCATGTTGTAGTTATACTCGCCCTCTGAGCCGAAAGTTTTGGCGAGCCAGTAGAAGATCGCGTGCGTACCCCAGTTCTGGTTTACCCAGCCGGTGGGGTGCATCTTTTTTACGATGGGGCGAAGCCATTCGGGGTGTTTTTCAAGTTCTGCTTCGGTGGGGCCCGCTTTGTGGGAGTTTGCGCTGAAGGGCTCGATCGTGTCTACCGAGTGGTTTACATAGTGTCTGCCGCATGCCATGGCGACCCATGTATCGCCGGCGGCGACCATGTGCGTGCATGCGTGTGCGGTGAAGACGAGTACGGCGGACCAGAAGACGATCATGGGCCAACCGGCGAACGGGTTTTGTTTTTTGTCATTTAAGAGTTCAGCCATTTTTCGATTCTATCCAGTCCATTTTCGATCTGTTCGAGGGAGCATGCAAAGCTCAGTCTTACGTTATTGGGGCAGCCGAACGGCGATCCGGGCACGACGGCGACCTTGGCTTGTTCGAGCAGTGTTTTGGCGAAGGCCATGCTGTCGGATATTTCCACGCCGCCTATTGTTTTGCCATAATGCGCTGAAACGTCTGGGAAGCAGTAGAATGCTCCGGTTGGCTTGGGGCAGGTTATACCGTCAATCGCATTTAGGCGCTGGTGCATGCGTTTGCCGCGTTTTTCGAATTCGACCCGCATCTTTTCGACGGCGCCGGTGGTGTCCTTTAGTGCGGTAATGGCGGCGACCTGGGCGAATGTTACCGGGTTCTGGGTCATGTGCGATTGCAAGCGGGCCATTGCCGCTATCGGTTCTGCGGGGCCTGCGGTGTATCCGAGACGCCAGCCGGTCATGGCGAAGGCTTTGCTCAAACCGTTGATCGTGAGGGTGCGGTTGTAGGCATCTTCGCTGATCGAGGCAAAACTTATGAATTTGGTGTCGTCGTAGACAAGCTTTTCGTATATCTCGTCGGACAGGACCATTACGTCGGTCCCTTCGAGGACGGCTGCGAGTGCCTTTAGTTCATCGGGTGTGTATGTGAAGCCGCCGGGGTTACTGGGGGAATTCAAAAGGAACATGGCGGTCCTGTCGGTGATGGCGGCTTTTAGCTGTTCGGGTGTTATTTTGTAGCCGTTGGCTGGGTCGGTTTCCACGATGACCGGTGTCGCCCCGGCGAGTTTGATCGCTTCGGGATACGTTACCCAGTAGGGGCAGGGGAGGATGACTTCGTCGCCTTCGTCGAGTACGGCTTGCATCGATTCGTATACGGAGTGCTTTGCTCCGATGTTGACGATGATCTGGGTGGGGGGGTAGTCGAGGCCGTTATCGGCTTTTAGCTTTTCGGAGATCGCAGTGCGAAGCTCGATTATGCCGGGTGTGGCGGTGTATTTTGTGCGGCCGGCGTTTATCGCGTCGATAGCAGCCTGTTTTATGAAATCAGGAGTGTCGAAATCCGGCTCACCGGCGGCGAAACTGAGGACATCGACGCCCTGGGCGATTAGTTCTTTTGCTCTGGAGGTTACTGCCATTGTCGCCGATGGCGGCACGGCGAGGGCCTTTTTGCTGACTTTCATCTTCATACCTTTCATCTAAATTATCGGTTATGGTCCACTTTTTCATTAAAACAGGGATATTAGAGCAGTTATGATGGCGGTGGTCAAGGAAAAATGATTGTAGATATTGGCGCAGAGGGCTATTATATAGATAGATTTTGAATGTATTATTGTGTCAGGTGGCAGAAATGATAATGATAAAGTGGAATAAGTTGCTGTGGGCGGGTGTTTTTCTGGCAATTGCTGTGGGTATAGCGATTCGGCAGGGGGGCAGCTTGGGTCATGGGGCTTTGCAGGGAGATGGGGCAACTGGTGTGGAAATCGCTGAAGGGTCAGGCGAGTGGGCGATGTTTCGGGGGGGGCAGGGGCTGGAGGGTGTTGCGGCGGGCGGATTGGGGGATGATTTTGAGCTTTTGTGGAAATTTCAAACAGGCGGGGCGGTTGTCTCTTCGCCGGTGATCAGCGGGGGTAAGGTTTTCACCGGCAACGATGACGGATTCGTATATGCGATTGATATTGGCAGCGGTGAGCAAGCCTGGAAATATGAGATCGGCAGATCCGTTGAAGGGGCGGCTTGCGTTATTGGCGGTAAGGTGTATGTCGGGTCGCTGGATTCGTTTTTGTATTGTCTGAATGAGAGCAGCGGCGAATTTTTGTGGAAATATGAGACGGACGGCAAGATCGCTGGCGGGGTGAACTGGTTCTTAGGCGCAGGCGGACAGGTGCGCGTGCTTGTGGGGAGTTATGACAGTATTTTGCATTGTGTGGATGGCGTGGGGGGAAAACTGCTATGGAAATATGAAAGCGATAACTACATCAACGGAACGGTTGCGGTTGCGGACGGGATGGCGGTGTTTGGCGGATGCGACGCATTTGTACATGTCGTTTCGGTGGCCGATGGTAAAGCGGTTAAGAAGATCGACGGCGGTTCTTATATTGCAGCATCGGCAGCGGTGGCGGATGGTAAGGTTTATGTCGGTAATTATGATAATGTTTTTATATGCGCAGATATCGCAAGCGGTGAGATCGTCTGGCGGTATGAAAGCGAATATGAGTCCGCCGCATTTTTCTCATCTTCGGCGGTCGGGAAAGATGTTGTCATTGTCGGTGGACGGGATAAGAAGCTGCACTGTATAGATAAACAGAGTGGTAAAGAGAAGTGGACGTTTCAGACTCAGGGCGATGTAGATAGTTCGCCGGTGATATGCGGCGATAAGGTGGTCGTCGGCAGCGAAGACGGAAGGCTATATGTGGTCGGGCTCGGCGACGGTAAAGAGGTGTGGAGCTATGAAATGGGCGAAGCGGTTACATCGTCTCCGGCGGTTATCGGTGGAGCGAGCGGTATGATAGTGGTTGGCTGCGATGACGGGTTTGTGTATGCATTCAGGAGCAAACAGTGATGCGGATAATTCATCTTAGTCCCGGGTCCGGCGATGATCTTAATTGTGAGAATTGCCTGCGCGATGCCGATGTTGTGCGGGCGATGCGGAAACTTGGCTGTGATGTGCTGATGGTACCGATGTATCTGCCGCTGGGAGCCGACAAAATAGAGCAGGTCAGTAACGCGCCGATCTTCTTCGGGGGGATCAATGTGTATCTTCAGCAGAAGCTGTCACTATTTCGAAAGACGCCGCGTTGGGTGGACTGGCTGTTTGACAGGCCGGGGCTTTTGGGATTGGTCGCTAAGAAAGCGGGCATGACGAGTGCGCGTGATCTTGGCGAGACGACTGTGTCTATGCTGAAGGGTATGGACGGCAGGCAAGCTAAGGAACTTGACAGGCTTATCGGCTGGTTGAGTGAAGAGGAGAACAGGGCCGATGTGGTTGTTCTTTCCAATGTTCTTCTGGTGGGGCTGGCGGGGCAGATCAAGGCGAGATTGAGAGCGGGGGTTGTTTGTCTGCTGAAAGGTGAGGATGGTTTTCTTGACGGTCTTGGTGAGCCGTACTCCGGGCAGGCGTGGGAACTGGCGAGCAAATGTGCGTGTGATGTGGATGGTTTTGTGGCGGCGAGCGCCGAGTATGCGGATGTTATGGCTGGGCGTCTTAACATAAGCGAGGGGCGGATGCATGTAGTTGACGGCGGGCCAGGCGGAAAGTGGAATACCGAACAGATGATCGAAATTTATAAGACAGTTGCGGAGAGAAGCGATGGTTGAACTTGAACATGTTGTCAAGAGCTATGAAGGAGCAGGCGGCGGCGAGGTGCTTTGCGTCTTAAAGGATATTTCGCTGAGAGTCGGTGCGGGCGAATCGGTTGCCATAGTCGGGCCGTCGGGCAGCGGTAAGAGTACGCTGCTGAATATGATCGGGGCCCTTGACGTGCCGGATTCGGGGACGGTTTCCCTCGACGGCAGGAACATCGCCGAACTTGACGAAAAGGCTCTTGCGCGGGTGCGAAATGTTGAGGTGGGGTTCGTGTTCCAGCTTCATCATTTGCTGCCGCAATGTACGGTGCTGGAAAATGTGCTTGTGCCGACGCTGGCAGGTGCGACGAGCGGTTCGCGCAAGGATATCGAGCAAAGGGCAGGGCGGCTTTTAGAACAGGTGGGACTTAGCGAATGGGCGAAGCATTTGCCGGGTGAGCTTTCGGGTGGACAGCGGCAGAGGGTTGCGGTTGCAAGGGCACTGATCAATAAACCGGGTTTGCTGCTTGCCGACGAACCGACGGGTTCGCTCGACAGGGAAAGCGCCGAACAGATGGGCCAGTTGCTGGTTACGCTTAATGAAAGCGAGAATACGACGCTTATAGTTGTTACGCACTCGGAGGAACTGGCTTCGCGGATGTCACGCGTGCTGAAACTTAAAGATGGGATGCTTTCGGATAGCTGATATGACTTTTTGGAAATTTATAAGAGCAAGTTTGACGTTTTACCGGCGTGTTAATACCGGTGTGCTGCTAAGTGTTGTGGTAAGCTGCGCGGTGCTGACCGGTGCGCTTGTCGTAGGCGATAGCGTGCGCCGGAGCCTTGCGAAGATGGTGGATGTTCGGCTTGGCCGGGTAGAAGCAGCTTTATTCGGTGGGGACAGGTTCTTCGTAGCCGATCTTGCCGACCGATTGAGCGAGAATACATCTGTTAAGTTCGCCCCGGTCCTGCAGGTGCGAGGGCTCATGGCCAATGGCAATGGAACGGTACGGGTAAACCGCATTGTGGTACTTGGTGTCGATCAACGATTTTATGATACCGGCGCCTGCGAAAATCCGTGGGGTAGCGGCTATGGGGTTGTATTGAATGAGGCGCTGGCGGTGAAGCTTGGCGTTGAGGTAGGCGAAGAAGTTTTTCTGCGCGTTGCCAAGAGCGGGTCGATGCCGAGGGATATTCCACTTACTCCGGATTCGGATCTTTCGATGGGGGGGCGGATCATGGTTGCAGCAATTGCCAGTGACGACGAGTTCGGAAGGTTTGGATTGCAAGCCAATCAGGTTTCGCCGTTTAACGCGTTTATGCCATTGGAGAATCTCGGCAGAATGGTCGGTCAGGCTGGTCGCGCGAATTTACTTTTGGCTGACGGCGAAGTTATAGGAGAAGGGGCGATCAAGGAATGCTGGCAGCTTGGAGATGTGGGTCTTAAGTTTCGAAAGGTTGCCAAGACAGGTGAAACTGAACTTATCAGCATGCGCGTAATGATAGATGATGTGCTGGGCCTGGCCGCATTACAGGCCGGTGGTGATGGGTTCGGTGTGTTGACATATTTTGTCAATGAGTTGCGGGCAGGGGAACATACGACGCCGTATTCTTTTGTGACGGCGGTTGGCAGCGATTTCCTGGACGGTGGCGATGCGGATATGGCCGACGATGAGATATTAATAAATAAATGGCTTAGTGATGACCTTGGGGTTAAGGCCGGCGATGAGATATCGATGACGTATTATGTGATCGGGTCGGGACGCAAGCTGATAGAGAAAACCAGTGCGTTTAAGGTCGTGCGAGTCGTGGCCATGGGGGGTAAGTTTGCCGATGGATCTCTTATGCCGGATTTTCCGGGATTAGCCGGTGCGAAAAATTGCAGGGACTGGGATCCGGGGATACCGATCGATCTCGATAGGATACGCGATAAAGATGAGAGTTACTGGGATAGATTCGGCGGTGTGTCTAAGGGATTTATTACACTTGCGGCTGGGCAGAAGATGTGGGGCAGCAGATTCGGTAATCTTACGGCGGTGAGGTTTGGCGGTGGGGTAAATGAGGATGAAATTGCGGCGAAGATATTGCGGGCCGTTGAGCCTGCGTCGATTGGATATTATTTTCAGGATGTCAGGGCCAGCGGGGTAAAGGCGGGCAGTGAGGGTACGGATTTCGGGGGGCTGTTTTTGGGGCTGAGTATGTTCCTTGTCGCGGCGGCGGTTATTATGACGGGGCTTATTTTTGTTTTCGGTGTTGAAAGCCGCAGCCAGCAGACGGGGACTTTGATGGCTTTGGGGTGGCGGCGCGGAATGCTTTGGGGATGTTTCGCTGTCGAGGGATTGATCATTGCGGTTATCGGAGCAGGTTTAGGTGCGGGATTAGGGCTGTTGTATACGAAGACGATGATCTGGGGGCTGTCAAACCTCTGGCAGGGGGCGGTCGCGGGGTCGTCGATAGAGTTCTATGCGAAGGGGTCAACGGTGTTGGGGGCGATGGCGGCGGCGGTGTTGATCTCGGTGATTGCGATATGCATGGCGTTGAGGCGGCAACTTGGTAAGCCTGCGAGGGAACTTTTGTCTGGTGTGGGGGGGGAATTGTTAGCTGCAAAGGCAAAGGGCAAGGGTGGAGTTATTTTTACTGTAGCGTGTTTTGCGGTCGCAGGTGGGCTTATTATATTTATGGGAAGGGGCGAGCCTACGGGGGCGTTCTTCGGGGCAGGGGCTGCGCTATTAGCGGGCTTTGTCGGCGGGAGTCGATTGTTGTTGCGCAGGGCAGGGGCCAAGCGTAGCGGACCGGTGCATACACTTGCAAACCTTGCTTTTCGTAACTGCTGGCGCAGGCCGGGTAGGAGCGTTGCGGTGATTTCAGTGCTGGCATGCGGGGTATTTCTTGTGGTTGCGGTGGGGGCGAATCGGCATGATCCTTTGAGCGAGATTAACGAACGTGATTCGGGGACGGGGGGTTTTGGGCTTATCGGCGAAAGTTCGATAGGTTTGCTTCGAGATCTCAATAGCGCAGAAGACAGGGCGGTGATCGGGATCGATGGGACGGCAGTTGAGGGAATGAGAGTTGTGGCGATGCGGGTTCGGGATGGCGATGATGCGAGTTGTCTGAATCTTAATCGGGCGCAGAGGCCGCGTGTTCTGGGTGTCGATCCTGAGCAATTGAGCAGTCGCGGGGCGTTTGGGTTTGTTAAGGGCAAAGATAAAGGCTGGGGATTGCTTTCGCAGCCATTGGGGGAGGGGGAAGTTGCGGCGGTTGGTGATTATGCGACTGTCGTGTGGGCGCTTGGTAAGGGGGTTGGCGATGCAATAGATTATGTCGACGATAAGGGGCGCCAGTTTCGACTTCGTATAGTCGGAATGATAAAGGATTCGATATTGCAGGGGAGTTTGCTGATCGATGAGGGTGAATTCGTGGAACGGTTCGGGTCGGAGGAAGGGAGCAGGATGTTTCTGATAGACGCCGGAGCCCAAGAGGCAGAGGCGGTTAAGGATGCTCTGGGGAGGGGGCTGCGCGATTATGGTTTCGAAGTGACCGGAGCCGGTGAGAAATTAGCGGAGTTTGCGGCGGTGCAGAATACATATTTGGATATTTTCCAGATGCTTGGGGGGCTGGGGCTGATATTGGGGAGTGTGGGCCTGGCGGTTGTGGTGCTTCGTAATGTGCTGGAAAGGGCCGGTGAGATCGCTATGCTTGGCGCGGTGGGGTTCGATCGCGGGATGGTAAGGCGAATGGTTGTATTAGAACACTTACTGCTATTAGTGTGGGGATTGGTTATCGGTGTTGGTGCGGCGGTGATCGCGGTTCTGCCGGCGATACGTGCGCCGGGCGCGGAGGTGCCATTGGTTTCGTTGGGGGTTACTATAGCGGTGATCGCAATAAGCGGAGCGGTGTGGGTGTGGATAGCCGGCAGTATCGCTGTGCGGGGTGATTTGATGGAGGGTTTGAGAACCGAGTAGAACAGTAGAAAATTGGCTTTGACGTGTGAAATTGGGTTTAATTGGGTTCGTTTGGGTTCGTTTCCTTTTCGATTTTTGGGTGAAAAAACGTCGTAACCACTTCTATAGCAGGTATTTGCAGTAACGTCTAACTCCTTGAAATTGGGTTCGTTTTCCTTTTTTTATTTTTTGCATGGTTGCTCCTATTTTTGCGCGTGTTTTCCTTTTTTGGAATTGGGCTTGTTTGGATTTGTTCCGTTTTGTGATTTTGGGCGTGGAACATTGTAAACCGTTCTGCCGCAATGACTTGCGGTCGATTCTGAGTGGTTTTAAAATGGCTTTGCTTTTCATAAAAAAGTTTTTTATTGTGGGTCTCGCTCGGAAAGCGAGGGAAAGCCACTTTTGGAACCACTAATGGTTCGACTACGCTCACCACAGGTGAACACGAATGGGCACAAAGGTTATTTAATCCTCCTCCGCTAAGGCTCCGGCGGATCTTCGATTTTGTTTTATTAAGTTGCATTATTTTAGCCTGATTGTTATATGGATATTATACTTCTTGTGGTGTTATGTGTCAAGGGTTTTTTAAGTTTTTTGACAGGATAACAGGATTTTTAATTATTAAACTGCAACTACGGGATAAAAGGTTGATTTACAGGATTTTTTAGCCGCTGGAACCACTAATTAACACCAATAAACGCTGATTTACACGGATTTTGAGAAATATGAAGAAAAAAAAGATTTCTTGACAGATTCGGGGCTGTAATGTAGAAAAGGGGGAGGAATTTGGTTTGATAGAATGAATTACAGTACTTAATAAATAAAGAGAAAATTATGGACAGTATCTTGAAATTGAAAAAAGAGGACGTGGCTTTTTGCTTCAATCAGGCTCAGCTTAATATTATGGGATTGGATGAGGCAATTGAAAAACAGCTTCCACATGTGGGGAGTAACAAAGAAAACGCAAAAAAAGCGATTGACGGCATGTTTAACAGCAGTGATGATATTTTGGAAAAAACAGAGAATTTTGTCTTTAACTTTAAGGATGTGACGAAGCATGCGAGAGGTGAGATTGAAATATTATTATTGAAGCTGATAGAACTGCGTAATTATTACTCACACTATGTTCACAATGACCATGTTAAGATATTGAGTAACGGCGAGAAGCCTATACTGGAAAGATATTACCAGATCGCAATCGAAGCAACCGGGAGTGAAACTGTCAAGCTTGAAATAATAAACAACGATAGACTTACCGAGGCTGGCGTACTGTTTTTGTTGTGTATGTTTTTGAAAAAATCGCAGGCAAATAAACTTATCAGTTCAGTCAGCGGCTTTAAGAGAAATGATGTTACAGGGCAGCCAAGAAGGAAACTGTTTACCTACTACAGCGTGCGAGAGGGATATAAGATCATACCAGATATGCAGAAACATTTCCTTTTGTTTCAGCTTGTAAATCAATTAGTTAACCAAGACGGTAATATTGAAAGGCTGGATCAATCCGAAGAAATTGGCAAAGGGCATTATTTTCATCGGGTAGCTTCAACATTTTTGAATCTCAGCGAAATTGTGACTGATATGAAATTCTATTCCTATGAGAGCAAAAGATTGAAGGAACAGCGTGGAGAGGTTAAGCCGGAAGAAGGATGTTTTACATGGATAGAACCTTTTCAGGGGAATAGCTATTTTAAAATAAAAGATTGTAAGGGCGTCATCAATGAAGATCAATTAATGGAACTTTGTTATGCATTATTAGTTGGTAAGATGAATAGCAATGCAGTGGAAGAGCAGATCATACAATTCTTAAGCAAGTTTAAAACAGCAAACACTGAGCAGGCTGTTGAAGTGGATAACATACTGGACAGGAAATATTTTCCTGCCAATTATTTCAGTAAACAGGCAACGGGAAGTATAAAGGAAAAGGTTATCAATCGATTGAACAAAAAGATAGATTGTCGGACTAAAGAGACCGGCAGGGCTTACGAGAAGATGAAAGAAGTGTTGGAATTTATAAACAATTCTTTACCTGCGGAGGAAAAACTAAAGCTGAAAGATTATAGACGGTATCTAAAGATGGTTCGTTTCTGGGACAGGGAAAAGGGAAATATAAACCGTGAGTTTGACAAGAAAAAATGGCTGAGGCATTTTCCATCCAGTATTTGGCAGATGACGAATCTCGAAGCGATATATAAGTTTGCAAAAAAAGAAAATGCTCGTTTTCTTCGTGAGCTAAAAACAAAACTTGGTGATATCGACGAACCGGAACTTGAAAAGTATCAGCAGATAAATGATATACAAAGGCTGGAGGATTTAAAAGCGCTTTCACGAAAGTTCAGCATCAAATGGCAGGAAAAGGACTGGGTTGAATATGCCAGGCAAATCAAAAACCGAATTACAGACTCACAGAAGCTAACGATAATGAAACAAAGACTGACCGCAGCATTAAAACAGAAACATGGCATAGAAAATCTTAACCTGCGAATTACAACTGACAGCAACAAAAGCAGGCAGGCAGTTATGAATAGAATCGCAATACCAAACGGTTTTGTGAAGAAGCATATTTTGAAATCAAACGAAAAAATATCAAAAAAAATCAGGCAGTCGGAATGCCCTATCATACTGTCAAATAGTTATATAAAGCTGTCAGGAATATTTTTAAATAACAGGGACCTTGATAAGATGACCGAGGTAAACAGTCTTTATGAGAAAAATATACTTATAGCGTCTATGGTGCTTTATCTGATGAAACAACTCGGGCTTAATTTAAACGGGAAGATAGAATTGAGCAAACTTGGCGAAACAAAAATCAGTTTTAGGATGTCAGATTCTGTAACGGCAGATATTACACTTTCAAAGTACCCTTCGCTGGTTTATGCAGTGGGCAGGAAATATATTAACAAGGTAGATACTTATGAATTTTCCAGTAATGACATGGGTATCCTTGATAAAATTGATGTTATAGAAAAAGAGCGTATGGATTGTGTAAGGCAAATGCTTGGTTTTGAAAAGTGGCTTTTTGATAAGGCGATCATAGACAAAAAATGCTTTGCTGATACTGCGACTCACATAAGCTTTGGAGAAATATGTAAGGAGCTAAATAGAAAGGGATGGGACAAGGATAGGTTGGACGAACTCAGGAAACTCAGAAACAAAGCGCTGCATGGTGATATACCAGACAAAGCCTCTTTTCGTAAGCCTGAGTCGTTAATAAAGGAATTGGAAAAAAAGCAAAAATAGTGTTGTTGGTGCAATAAGAGTGCGATATTTCTATGACAAAATAACAGATAACTGCTTAATGAAAAACAACTTACATAGTATCCGCTGTGATGGGCCTCTGTTTGAGGGGTAGTAACAGCTATAAATTAAAAACTACCTGTCTGGATTAGGCTGTGATGGGCCTCTGTTTGAGGGGTAGTAACAGCTTCAAGTTTGTCATTCACTTCTTCTTCTGTGCTGTGATGGGCCTCTATTTGAGAGGTGGTAACAGCAATCTCCGTAAAAGTAAGTTTTCTTACTACGCTGTGATGGGCCTCTATTTGAGAGGTGGTAACAGCTGTTTAGGGCTTGGAACATTTTTATTATCAGCTGTGATGGGCCTCTGTTTGAGAGGTAGTAACAGCACATTATTTGACTGACTTTTTGATGAACAGGAGTGAGGAGATGAAGATGAAACCATTTACGATTTTGGTAGCTAGGGGTTGCGGGTTGGCTTAATCAACAGCAGCAGGAGATACCCAATGGGTATATTTCTTTCGCGTTGGGTGTTGAGATTGCCACGTCGCTTCGCTCGGCGCAATGACAATACCGGGGCATTCGCCGGGTTACAGGAAGCGTTATGCGGAGTGTGGATACCCGCCTGCGCGGGTATGACAATAGGGGTGGTATAATTGGGGGGGGTGTGGTATAAGGGGGGTATGAAGAGATTTTCGATCGTTTGGATGGTTCCTGTGTTGTTGGCCTGCGTTGGGGCGGTGGTGATATATTCCTGGGTCAGGTACGACTGGGATGCGGGGGCGTTTAGTGTTCGTTTGCCGGGGGGGGATGGGACTCCGGCGGAATTGGCCAGCGATACCGGTGGCGGACAGATCGAGGGGAAGCTTGTTGCATTTGCTCAGAAGCCTGCACCTATGGATAAAGGTTCCATTTTTCCCGGGAGCTGGCCGGGGTTTCGGGGGGGCAATCACGACGGTATCAGCAAGGAAAATATTAAACTTTCCCGGAAGTGGCCGCAAGGGGGGCCGAAGAAGCTTTGGTCGGTTGAGTTGGGGGAAGGGTATGCAAGTGCGGCGGTTCATTCTGGGCGGGTTTATGTTATCGATTATGATCGAGCCAATGGGGCGGATGCTATACGGTGCTTTTGGCTGGATGACGGGGAAGAGATATGGCGGTATTCGTATCCGGTGAAGGTTAAGCGCAATCATGGGATGAGCCGGACGGTGCCTGCGGTGACGGAGAAGTACGTTGTTACGATGGGGCCGAAGTGTCATGTGACGTGTCTGGATGCGAAGACGGGCCAGTTTCTCTGGATGCTGGATCTTGTGGGGCAGTTCGGGACGAAGGTTCCGCTGTGGTATGCCGGGCAGTGCCCGATCATCGATGAGGGTAAGGCGATAATCGCGCCGGGGGGTAAGGCATTGATGATAGCTGTTGACTGCGCAACCGGTGAGATCGTGTGGGAGGCGGCGAACCCGAAGAAGTGGAAAATGACGCACTCATCCATTATCCCTATGAGTTTCAGAGGTAAACGGATGTATGTTTATTGCAGCAGCGGGGCGGTGGTTGGCGTTTCGGTAGAGGATGGATCCATACTCTGGCAGGAGCGCGACTGGAAGATGCGGACGAATGTTCCTACGCCGGTTCTGGCGGGTGACAACAGGATATTTCTTTCGGCGGGGTATCGCAAGGGCTCTATGATGATACAGCTTGAAGATGGCGGCGACGAGACGATAGCGGTAAAACAATTGTGGAAGCTTGACGACGATGTCTTCGGAGCCGATCAGCAAACGCCGATCTACTATGACGGTTTTATCTACGGTGTTCGCCCCGACGAGCAGTTGGTTTGTCTCAGCGCGGGCGGTGAGATCGTCTGGGCATCAGGAAGCGCCCGCAAATTCGGATTGGGGCCGTATATCGTCGCTGACGGGATGATATTTGTTATGGACGATTCGGGAGTGCTGACGCTGGTTGAGGCGACGCCGGCGGGATTTAGCGTGATCGAGCAGGGGCAGGTTCTTTTCGGGCATGAGTCATGGGGGCCGATGGCGATCGTTTCGGGGCGATTGATCGTGAGGGACTTTACGCAAATGGTATGTCTTGACGTTAGCGGCCAATAGAGGCTGATTTTGCTTTTTAACGCGGGTTATGATAGAATGGTTGCAACACTTAACCTTATATATGGGCCGATAAAATGAATAACCGAATCGGGAAAATAAGTTCCGGCATGGTCGCCGGAGTGGTAATAGCGATCGCGGTCATCGCGGGCGTAACGGCAGTGGTAAAGCTGGACGTTACCGGTGAAAAGGGCAGCGGGTTGGGTAAGGAATTCGTCTATGACCTCGGGGGTAAAGATGCGATCGATCCGAAGCTGATAATCTATGAAGAAGTTTTTCCGGAAATCGAAACGGGATTTGACCAGGCATACGCATTAGCAATAGACGCTTCGGGTGTGATAAATGTCGCTGGTGATACGGCGGTGCGGAAGTTTGACGGCAGCGGTAAGATGGTAGGCGAGATCAAACTCGATGGGCCGGCGAAATGCTTGGCGGTAAGTAATGACGGTAAGATGTATTTAGGGATGGGGAACCATATAGAGGTTTATGCAGTGGGTAAAATTATTGCAAAGTGGGACGGGATCGGCGACAGGGCGGTACTTACGAGTATTGCGGTCGACCGGGACGATGTATTTGTAGCAGATGCGGGTAACAGGGTTGTGATAAGATACGATAAGGACGGCAAGATCATCAACCGAATAGGCGAGAAGGATCCTGAGAGGAATATTTCCGGCTTTGTGATACCGAGTCCTTATTTTGATATAGCGGTCGGCAGTGACGGGTTGTTGCGGGTAGTTGACCCGGGCAGGCATAAAATACAGGCGTATACATTCGGCGGCGATCTCGAGTTCGATTGGGGTAAGGCATCGGTTGGTGTGGAAGGTTTTTGCGGATGCTGCAATCCGGTGAACTTTGCGATCGCAAATGACGGCAGTTTCATCACAGTTGAAAAGGGGCTTGTCAGGGTAAAGGAATACGATGCGGACGGTAACTTTGTAGGTGTAGTGGCTGGGCCGAAGCAGTTATCGCCGGGGCAGATATGCAGCGTGTGTAACAGGCCCGCGGAGTGTCAGGATGGAGGGTTTGATGTAGCTGCGGACGGCAAAGGGCGAGTGTATATATTGGATACGAAGAAAAATACTGTGAGAGTATTCTCGAAGATAAAGGTAAAGTGATGAGCGAAGTGCAGGATCATAAAACGGATCGACGGCGGTTGTTTGGTGATGTGATGCGAGGCTGTCTGTTGGGGCTGATTGGTATCGGTGCTGGGGCGGGGCTGCGCAAGAGGAGGAAACTTTTGCGGGAGGGGGTGTGCATTAGCGACGGGATATGCAGCAGGTGCGATGATCTGGATGAGTGCGGTTTGCCGCAGGCTCGGTCCGCTAAAGATGTTCTTGCGAGAAGGGTGTGATGGCGGATAATAACAAAGACATTTCCAGGCGTAACTTTTTTCGGAACGGGCTTTGCGGTGCGTGTTTAGCAGGGCTTGTGGGGGCGGCGGCGGTTACGGGTAAAAAGATGGCGAAGGCCGATACCGTCTGGCAGATCGACCCGGGTAAATGTATTCAGTGCGGCAACTGCGCTACATTCTGTGTGCTTGACCCGTCAGTGGTTAAGTGCGTTCACTCCTATGCGATGTGCGGGTATTGCGATCTGTGTACGGGGTATCTCGTGCCGGAACCACCGGAGCTCAACACTGGTGCCGAAAACGAGCTCTGTCCGACGGGTGCGATAAAGCGAACATTTGTCGAGGATCCTTACTACGAATATACGATCGACGAACCCCTTTGCATCGGGTGCGGAAAGTGCGTCAAGGGTTGTGCGGCGTTCGGTAACGGTTCGCTTTTTTTGCAGGTTCGCCACGACAGGTGTGTCAACTGCAACGAATGCTCGATCGCGGCGGCATGTCCTTCGGGTGCGTTTACGAGAGTTTCAGCGGATGACCCATACATACTTAAAGGGGCCGACGAGAAGTGAGAGAAACGATACGTTATATTGTACCTTTTATAGTTTTGCTGATGCTCTGCGGGTCGGTTTCCGGAATAGAACGTTTTCCGCCGCCCGATTTTGAGAGCGGTCACGAACTGCCTGGTACGGAAGTTCCTGCGGCGAGGACGAATTTTCGTGAGTATCTCGATGTTGCGGTGCTGTTTGCGGCGCTGTGCATTTCTTCATATCTTGTTCTGAAAAAACGGAGCAGGCGGTGGATCGTTGCGATGATGATCTTTTCGCTGATCTATTTCGGTTTCTGGCGGAAGGGGTGTTTGTGTCCGGTAGGGGGTGTGCAGAATGTTGTGCTGATGATATTCGATCCTGAGTATGCACTGCCATTAGCGGGGATGGCGTTTGTCGTGCTGCCGCTGATATTTACGCTGCTGTTCGGGCGTACATTTTGTGCGGGGGTGTGTCCCTTGGGGGCGATCCAGGATCTTGTCGCATTAAAACCTGTGGCGGTTCCAGGGTGGCTTGAAAGTGTGCTTAGACTGCTTGCCTATATCTATCTCGGTAGCGCGGTATTGTTTGCCGCAACCGGCAGTGCGTTTATTGTTTGCAGGTACGACCCGTTCGTATCGTTCTTTAGACTCAGCGGAGATATCAATAATGTTGTGTTAGGGATATGTTTCCTGGTCGCGGGCGTTTATGTTGCAAGGCCCTATTGCAGGTTCTTCTGTCCGTACGGTGTGATACTCAGGCAGCTTTCGCGGATATCGAAGTGGCAGGTGACGATCACGCCGGATGATTGCATAAAGTGCAGGCTCTGTGAGGATTCGTGTCCGGTTGGTGCTATCGATAAACCCACGGCCCATTGGCCCGCGGCTGATTACGCGGCGAGTAAGAGGAGGCTTGGGTTGCTGTTGCTTTTACTACCGGTTCTCATGGCGGCTGCCGGTTGGGGGGTAAGCTCTCTTTCGAAACCGCTATCGAGAATGCACGCTACGGTGCGATTGGCAGAGCGTGTGCATCTGGAAGAAACCGGGGAAGTGACAGATACTGTCGATGCGAGTGACGCTTTTCGCGGAACGGGAAAGACGATAGGCGAACTTTACGATGAAGCAAGGGATATCCGAGAAGACTTTACGGCGGGCGGATGGTGGCTGGGCGGATTTTTGGGATTAGTGGTTATCGCAAAGCTGATAATGCTTTCGATAAGATGGCAGAGGGAAGATTATACGGCTCAACGGGCAGGCTGTGTGGCGTGTGCCAGGTGTTACGAGTACTGCCCGAGAGAGAAATTGCGGCTTACGAAAGAAATGAAGACTTAACGATCATGCAAGAGGTTGATAATAAAAAAACGATTGACGGGACCAGCCCGTGGTACCATGCGGCTGTCGGTTGCGCGATAGTAGTAGCGGTGTTTTGCATTGTGGTCGGCGTGATGCTGATCGTGAACCAGTCGCATATCAAGGTGACCGATCCGGAGCGGGCGGCGGTGCTTGAAGTGCTTAAGGAGCAGTTCTCAGTGGATCCGGAAAACGAAGCGAATTTGTCGAATATTCGCGCACTGGATATTGAACTTCGAAAGGACAGGATAAGGCGTCAGGGCCTTTTGAGATATGGAACTTATATACTCATCGGCGGGGTGGTTATCTTTTGCATCTGCGTAAAGTGGGCGCTGAGGTTTACGAAGCAGTTGCCAATGCCTGCGCGGGTAGGTGATAAACGCGCGGTTCAGGTGCGGCAGGTGCGATTGGGAAGATACGCTATGCTTGCCGGTTTAGGGGTGCTTGTCATAGCCGCGATAGGATTGGGGCTTTGGCGAGGTGTAAATATAGATGACGTTGCCGAAATTGATGAGAGTTTTCCTTTGCCGGAAGAGATCGCCGCAAACTGGGGCAGCTTTCGCGGGCCAAGCGGCAGCGGGGTAAGTCCATATACAAATGTCCCGACAAAATGGGACGGGGTAACGGGTGAAGGTATCCTTTGGAAGAGCAAAGTATCCTTGTCCGGGTTTGGTTCGCCGGTCGTTTGGGGCGATAGGGTCTTTGTCTCCGGCGCGGATGAAAATGAGCGAAAGGTTTACTGTTTCGACGCAGCCTCGGGTGAACTTTTATGGGAAAGGGCGGTGGTCAATCCGGGCGCGGAGGGTGATATCGAAGTTATGGAAGATACCGGCCTGGCGGCTTCGACGGTTGCGACAGACGGGCGGCGGGTGTGCGCGATATTTGCCAACGGCGATCTGGCGTGTTTCGATTATGAAGGCAAACGGTTGTGGGGAAAGTTTTTAGGCGTTCCTGACAGCGCATACGGATACGCCAGTTCGCTTGCAATGCACAAGGACAAGCTTATTATCCAGTTTGATCAGGCGATGGCTGAGGACGGCAAATCGAGTTTGATGGCTATTGAGTCGTTTTCAGGGAAGATGATCTGGCAGACGAAAAGAGATGTGCCCGGTTCGTGGACCTCGCCGATAGTGACTACTATTGACGGACGGGACGTTATCGTTACCTGCGCCGATCCGTGGGCCATTGTTTACGACGCGGCGACAGGCGAAGAGATATGGCGGGCCGACTGTCTCGGCAGCGATACAGCGCCGTCACCGATATACACGGGGGGGTATGTCTTTGCGATCGAGTCTTATACGGAACTTGTCGCAATCGTGCCGGGCGGGACGGGCGACGTTACCGAAACGCATATCGCCTGGACCGCTGACGAGGACATCCCCGATATAACCAGCCCGGTAAGTGACGGTGAGTTCATATATCTTGTGACGACTGAGGGGCTGCTTAGCTGCTATAAAGTCGCCGACGGGACAATGATCTGGAAAGAGGATCTTAAGGGGGAGTTTCAGGCATCGCCGGTGATCGCTAACGGGCTGCTCTATATTCTTAATGTTGACGGTGTGATGGTTATTGTCAAGGGCGGGCAGGGGTTTACGGAAATAACACGATGCAAACTCGATGAAAAATGCTATGCCTCGCCAGCGGTTGCCGACGGAAGAATATATATCCGCAGCCATGAGAATCTCTATTGCGTGGGGGCGAAATAAGCGTGTGTGATGTCGACCTTACAATTGTCGAGGGGATCGTCAAGCGGATCGGAACGTCCGGCGAGAAGGTTTTGGAGATACTTCAGGCGTTGCAGGGCGAGTTCGGGTACCTGCCGCAGGAATCTCTTGAAAGGGTTTGCGAGATAACCGATATAACTCCGGCGTCGATAGCGGGCATATCGACCTTTTACGATCAATTCAGGCACACACCCGCAGGCGAACATACAATCCGCGTTTGTGTCGGAACCGCCTGTCACGTCAAAGGATCCGGCCGCGTATACGATGCGTTCATGCGGCATCTCGGCATAGACGAAAACTCCGACACCGACGACGAAGGTCTCTTCACTATCGAACGTGTCGCATGCCTTGGCTGCTGCACTCTGGCCCCTGCAGTCCAGATCGGCGACGTCACATACGGCCATGTAGCCCCCGATACAGTCAGAAAAGTCATAGACGATTATTTGCTTAGCGAACGCACAAAGGCAACCGCAAAAAAAATTGCCTCCGACGAAACCAAAGACATCGCACCCCACGGCGAGATCAGGCTCGGCCTCGGTTCCTGCTGCGTTGCAAGAGGCAGTGGCAAACTCCACGAAGCTGTAGAGGAAGTCATCGCCCGGACACATATCAAAGCCGCCGTAAAACACGTCGGCTGTGTCGGCATGTGTTACCAGACCCCGCTCCTGGAGATCGTACAGCCCAACAGTGAAAAGTTCCTCTATACTCGTGTCGAGCCGGAAGATGCACGCAATATCCTGCTAAAGCATTTCAAGATCGACTCGCTAAAGACAAAACTTGTCAATTCAGTTTCTTCCGTGCTTGATCGTGTCTTAACCGATCGTATCGGCGAAAACCTTCATAAATATCCTGTAAACGTTCGTGAAAATGAGATATCCGATTTCCTTGATATGCAAAAACATATCGCAAGTGAGCACTGCGGCGCGATCGCACCGACAGACCTCGATGAGTATCTCGCATTTGGCGGATTCGATACTTTCAAAAACTGCTTGAATAACTTTGATGTCGCCGCGATAATTTCGCAGATCGAAAAAAGTGGCCTGCGAGGAAGAGGCGGAGCGGGTTTTCCGACATATCGAAAATGGGACGCTGTAAGCAAGATCGAAGCGGACCAAAAATATGTCGTATGCAACGGCGACGAAGGCGATCCGGGCGCTTTTATGGATCGGATGCTGATGGAGTCTTTTCCGTACCGGATCATCGAGGGGATCGCAATTGCGGCTTTGACTATCGGTGCCGATGAAGGTTATCTTTACATCCGCTCGGAGTATCCGCTTGCGACACGGCGCATCCGGCAAGCGATAACGACATGCATGGAGCGCGGGCTGCTCGGCGATGATATTCAGGGCAGTGGATTTTCTCTTGAGCTGAAAATAGTTGCCGGTGCCGGCGCCTTTGTATGCGGCGAAGAAACCGCACTACTGGCAAGTATTGAAGGACGCCGCGGAATGCCAAGGCTTCGACCTCCATATCCCGCCCAAAGCGGTCTCTGGGGCAAACCAACACTTATCAATAATGTCGAAACATTTTCCATGGTTCCCTGGATACTGAAGCATGGCGGCGGGGAATTCGCAAAACTGGGTACCGAAGGCAGCAAAGGAACAAAGGTCTTTGCTCTGGCCGGCAAGGTTGCCAGGGGTGGACTGATCGAAGTGCCGATGGGCGTAACCATTGGCCAAGTCGTAAATGACATCGGCGGCGGTATCGGCAGTGATCTCAAATTCAAAGCCATACAGATCGGCGGACCAAGCGGCGGTTGCATACCTGCCGAACTCGCCGCCACCCCGGTAGATTATGAATCTCTCAGCAAAGTCGGCGCGATAATGGGATCGGGCGGTCTCGTCGTTCTCGATGAGTCAGACTGCATGGTTGATATCGCCAGGTACTTTTTGGAATTCACCCAGAATCAGTCGTGCGGCAAATGCACATTCTGCAGGATCGGAACGAGGAGGATGCTGGATATCCTTGAGAATTTGTGTCAGGGACGCGGCAGCGATGGTGATATTGATGAGCTTTTGCGCATGGGGAAGATGATAAAGTCGAGCAGTCTTTGCGGTCTGGGCAAAACTGCGCCTAACCCGGTGCTTTCGACGATTGAGTATTTTCGCGATGAGTACGATGCGCATATCGCCGGCAAGTGCCCGGCGGGTAGATGCAGGTCTCTTATAAAGTTTACGGTCACCGACGATTGTATCGGATGCACTATTTGCGCGCAGCATTGTCCGACGGATGCGATCGAGATGCGACCTTATGAAAAACACGAGATCGATCAGGAAAAGTGTGTTCGCTGCGGGACGTGCAGAGACCTGTGTCCGGCGAACGCTATTACAGTAGAGTGATATTTATGATAAAGTTTACAATCGACAACAGGCAGGTTGAAGTTGAGGCGGGGGCGACCATCCTTAATGGCGCACGCAAAGCCGGTATTGAGATACCGACGATGTGCTTTATGAAAGGTGTCGATCCATCTACGAGCTGTATGGTTTGCGTGGTGAAGGTGAACGGTTCGGATAATTTTTTGCCTGCTTGCGGTACGGTTGCGGTCGAGGGTATGGTTGTTGAAAACAACTGCGATGATATTATAGAAACAAGGCGGATGGCAATTGAACTGCTCCTTAGCGACCATCTCGGCGATTGCGTCGGTCCATGCGAAGTCGGTTGTCCGGCGGGGATGAATATTCCGCTTATGATCAGGCAGATACGTCAGGGTAAACTCGAAGAAGCGATAGCAACGGTGAAGAAGGACATTGCGCTGCCGGCGGTATTGGGGCGGATATGCCCCGGGCCATGCGAAAAGGTTTGCCGGAGGGTAAGTTACGATAGCGCTATTTCGATATGTCTGTTGAAGCGGTATGTTGCGGATGTCGATCTGCAAAGCGACAGGCCCTACAGTCCAGCTTGTAAACCGAAAAATAGCAAACGCGTTGCGGTCGTCGGAGCAGGACCATGCTCACTGGCGGCGGCATACTATCTGCTGCAGGGCGGATACGATTGTACGATATTCGATGAGCATGAAAAGATGGGCGGGCGATTGCGGTATGGCAGCGGAGAATTGGTAGACAGTGCGGTGCTGGATGCTGAGATCGCTGTAATAGAAAAAATGGGACTTGATTTTCGCGACTCTGTTCAAGTTGGAAAAGATGTTTCGATAGAAGAGCTTGGCAGAGACTTTGACGCGATACTGCTTGCGACGGGTAAGATAGAAGCAGGCCGTAATGCATGGGCACTCGTTGAGCAAAATGAAAAGGGTATAGTTGTTGACCGGGCGACATATCAAACATCTCAAGGCGGTATTTTCGCTGGCGGCGGGGCTATCGGAAGGGGCGATCTTGTTATAAGAGCTGTTGCCGACGGTAAGGAAATTGCCGCTTCGATCGATGAGTATCTTTCCGGCGGGGATGGGGCCGATAAGCCGGCGGAGTTTAACTGCCGCATCGGAAAGTTGGCTGAGGGGGAGATCGAGGAGTTTCTCAGTGCATCTGTGAGTAAGAGCGGTCGAGAGGAACCTGCAGATACAAAGGGCGGACTGACAAACGAACAGGCGACGGGCGAAGCGGCAAGGTGTCTGCATTGCGATTGCAGAGGGGCCGACGATTGCAAACTGAGGGAACATGCCGGAACATACGCCGCCAAGAGCAGGCGATATGCATCGCAGCGCAGGGGGTTCGTCCAGCAGAGATCCTCAAAGGGTGTGGTCTTCGAGGAGGGCAAATGCATCGACTGCGGGCTCTGTATTGTCATTGCAAAAGCCGGCGGTGAAGAATTCGGCTTTACGTTTATCGGAAGGGGTTTTAATGTTCGAGTGGCGGTTCCATTCGGGCGGAATTTGGACGAAGGACTCCGAAAAACCGCTCAAAAATGCGTTGAGGCATGCCCTACGGGGGCACTTGCGTTCGAATAGGGGCCACCGCGAGCGATGTATTGACATTTCACGGTGAGTTGCGTATACTCCTTAGTGTTAATCAGACTTTATTTATTGGAGAGATATTATGGGTATCCGAGTGATTTTGTGTACGATCCTGATGTTTTGTGTTTGTTTGACAGCAACAGTTACAGCGGCTGACTGGCCCCACTGGCGCGGCCCCGATTATAATGGCATTTCAACTGAAAGCGGCTGGGACGCCGATGGCGCAAAAGTATTGTGGCATTTTGCGCTTGGTTCGGGTTACTCGTCGGTATCGATCAGCGAGGGCAAGGCTTATTCGACAGGAAATATTGACGATACCGATATCGTGTATTGTATCGATATTGCAAGCGGCAAAGAGGTGTGGCGGCACAGTTACCCTGAACCGTTGGCTCCTAAATATTATAAGGGCGGCACGAGCGCTACGCCTACTATTACCGGCGGAAAGGTTTTTACGATAAGCAAAAGCGGTAAGGTATTTTGCCTCGACGCTAAAACGGGTAAAGTGGTCTGGAAAAAAGCCCTTGCTGTTGAACTTCCGGGGTGGGGGTTCGCGGGTTCGGCGGTTGTGATCGACGATATGGTTATCTTGAACGCCGGCGCTAAGGGTATGGCATTGAGTATTAAGGACGGCAGCACCATCTGGGATAACGGCAATGGCAAAGCAGGCTATGCATCGGCGGTCCCTTACGTTGCAAACGGTCAAAAGGCCATAGCGTTATTTATAGCCGAGCATGTCGTGGGACTTGTTGCGGCAACGGGCAAGGAACTGTGGAGCTTTCCATGGAAGACAAAATATGGCGTTAACGCCGCCGATCCTGTCATATCCGGCGACCTTGTATTTGTCGCATCGGGATACAACTATGGTTGTGCGTTACTGAAAATTAGCGGCGGTAACGTTGAAAAGATGTGGAAAAACAAAAATATGCGCAGCCATATGAGCGGACCGGTTCTTCTGGATGGTTTTCTTTACGGTATCAATCAGAATCAACTTACTTGCCTTGATCTTAAAACGGGCCTGGTCAAGTGGTCGGATAAAAGTATCGGTAACGGAAGCCTGATGGCTGCTGACGGCAAATTGATCGTTCTCAGCGAAAAGGGGGAATTGATAACAGCCATCGCCTCGCCGGAAGCATTCAAACCGATCACCACTACGAAAATCCTGTCGAATACAAGCTGGACTCCCCCGGTACTTGCAAACGGCAAGATATTTGCCCGTGATCATACCGGAGATATGGTTTGTGTCGAATTGAATACTAAAGCCAAGAGCAGTAGTGACAGCAGCGAGTGGCCGCAGTGGCACGGGGCGGGCAGGGATAACATATCCAAAGAAACGGACCTATTGAAAAAATGGCCCGATGGCGGACCGAAGATGCTCTGGTCATACGATCAATTAAGCGATGGCTATAGCACTGTCGCTATCGCAAGTGGGAAAATTTATACGACGGGCGCTCATGATAAGACCGAGTATCTTACCTGTCTGGATATGGACGGTAACTTCAAATGGAAAAAGCCTTATGGCAGGATGTGGGAAAAATCGTATCAGGCGGCGCGTACGACGCCAACTGTCGATGACGGTCTGGTCTATGTGATAAGCGGAATGCTTGATGTTGCTTGTTTCGATGCGGAAACCGGTCAGGAGAAGTGGTCGGTAGATACTACGGAGAAGTTTGGTGCGAATCATGGTTACTTTGGAGGGGCTGAGTCGGCTCTGATCGTGGACGATAAGATGATCTGTACGCCGAGCGGAGATAAGACAGCGATGGTTGCACTTAACAAGAAAACCGGTGAGGTGGTGTGGACAGCCAAAACATTGGGCCAACGAACCGAATACTGTTCGCCGATCTGCATTGAAAGGGGCGGCAAGAAAATAATCATAACTATTCTTAAGGAATTGATCATCGGTGTAAATGCCGCAAATGGCGAGATCCTCTGGCAGTACGCTACCAAAGATTATCAACAAGAAGGCAAAAGAGCCCTTAACGTGAGTACACCGACTTACCATAATGGGGCGGTGTATTTTACCAGCGGATATAATAAAGGTGATGGCAAATTTGACATTTCCCCGGACGGTATGAGCATAACCAAGGTATGGAACAATTCTTCATTAGATAACCATCACGGCGGCGTTGTACTTGTCGACGGTTACCTTTACGGCTCGAACTGGATCACCAACGCCAAGGGCAACTGGTTGTGCGTGGATTGGAATACCGGCAAGATGATGTATGATACCAAATGGTTTACGAAAGGGGCGATAAGCTATGCCGACGGTATGCTGTACTGCTGGGACGAAGACGATGGCAATTTCGCACTTGTCAAGGCGGATCCGGCGGCGTTTGAGGTTGTTAGTTCGTTTAAGGTGACAATGGGCGAAGGCAAGTACTGGGCGCATCCGGTAATTAATGATGGCAGGCTCTATATTCGACATGGCAGTGTGCTGATGGTATATGATATTAAGGCTTAGCTAATATGAGCAGGACCGCAACAATAGTTTTATGCCGGTGCGAGAAGTTGTCGGTCTACCCTGACGGTGTCAAAGAGAAAGTTTCGTCTGCGCTGACCGATTCGGGTATCAATTTCGAAAGCGTCGACGACCTGTGCGGGTTAGCGGCAAGAGGCAGCGATGTGCTGGGGCGATGGGCACAGGCAGATGGCCTTACGGTTATAGCGTGTTTTCCGCGTGCGGTAAAGTGGCTGTTTGCTATGGGCGGGGCAGCGTTGGATGACAGCAAATCTGAAGTTATTAACATGCGGACAGGTGACGCTGAGATAATCGTAGCGGCTCTGGCCAATGAACGGGCGGATAACAATGGCGAGGCGAATGTTGAACATACATCCGATGATGACTGGATACCGTGGTTTCCGGTTATTGATCATGACAGATGCGTTAATTGCAAACAGTGTTTGAATTTCTGTCTTTTTGGAGTTTATCGGCTTTCAGCCGATGGCAATGTTACAGTCGCAAAGCCTGCCAACTGTAAAACGAATTGTCCGGCATGTGCGAGGGTGTGCCCGGAGGCGGCGATAATATTTCCTAAATATGGTCAGAGCCCCATTAACGGTGACGAGGTAAACGAAGAGACTCTTAAAGCAAAGAATGCCGACCTTAATACAATGCTGGACGGCGAAGATATCCATTCGCTTCTGCGGCGAAGAAGTGAGAAGAAGAAACGCTTTTCCGCTGATAAACCGCAGCCGGTGAGTATCATGGACAAGCTGGATATTCCGCCGGAGGTTATTGCCAGTCTCTCAGCCAATGAGATCTCCGCAATAAGTAAAAGAGTTAAAGACGGCGATTGCCCGAATCGTAAGTTTTGCAATGACGATTGCGAGAAAGATCAGGAGGGTAAGGATCTATGAGTGACAACAAGCTAAAGCCGGCTGTGGTTCTTGTCGCCGACAGAACGCTCAGTGCCGATTATAAAGTGCTCTTTGAGGGTATTTTTGCGACGATGCAAACGACGAAGGTGCCGGAAATAGCAATGCGCAATTTTGTCTCACCACCTGTCAGGACCGATGCGGACGGCAGGGCGGTAGCGGCTATCCTGGGGCTGCGGCGTATCGAGTCTGCTCTTTTGAATAATACACCTCTTACAAGCGATGACGTTGTCTGCACTACACCGGAAAGACTCGGCGATCTTTTGGGGCCGTGGGTAAAGATCGTTGCGGTAAGTTCCAGCGACCCTTTAGGCAGGGGGATGAGCAATACTACAACGACGAACTTCTGGGATGGAGAGCTTTATACGAGTTACTGGACGCGGCAGATGACCGAACAGATCGCGGTAGCGAAAGCGAAGTACGATTTCAAGGTTGTCGCAGGCGGTGCGGGTACATGGCAGTGGGTACTTGACCGCAATGAGGCTAAGCGGCAGGGCATTGATATTATTTTCGAAGGCTATTTCGAATCGGCGGGCCCGCAACTGTTTATGGATATTATTGAAGGAAAGGCAACGAGCGACCATATACTATTCGGTGACACGGCGGTTGGGCAGGTATGCCCTATAAAGGCCCCCTCGACGTTAGGGATAATCGAGCTATCCAGAGGATGCGGCAGGGGGTGTAAGTTCTGTACGATGGCAAACAAGAAAATGGAGCATTTGCCCGTCGATACGATCGTTGCCGATCTCGAAACGAATGCAACAGGTGGTATCCGGTCGGTAGTAAGTGGTAGTGAGGATTTTTTCCGGTATGGAGCGACGGGGACCAAGCCCGATTTTGAAAAACTTCGCGATCTGTTAGAGCATATGCGAAAGGTTAAGGGGCTGTCGTTCATGCAGATCGATCACGGCAATATAACGAGTGTTATGCAGCTTAGCGACGAGCAGCTTAGCGAGATACGGAGGCTGCTGACGTGGGAAGTGAAAAGCAATTATCTGTGGGTGAATATGGGTGTCGAAAGTGCCAACGGCAATTTAGTCGCTGCAAACGCTCCGGGTAAGATCGCTCCTTTCAGGCCCGATGACTGGGAGGATATGGTTCGCGAGGCCGCCGGGAAAATGAGTGCCAATGGGTTCTTTTCGGTCTTTAGCGTGATCCTCGGTTTGCCAGGCGAAACACCTGCTGACATCGAAAGAACACTGAAACTTGTGAGATACCTCGGTAAACAGCGGGCCGTTATCTTTCCGATATTTTACGAACCGCTTCATATTGAAGATATCAATGCCGGCAACAGGTTTACTCTCGAAAAGATGCGGCGGGACCATCTTGAATTGTACCGGACGTGTTACGAGATAAACTTTAAGGGCGTGCCGAAACTGTTCATAGATAATCAGCGGGCGGGGGGCGTAAGCTGGTTTAAGCGTAACCTTATGCAGGCCCTTGGCAAAACCGAAGTGTATTCATGGCGCAAGGCCTTTAGGACCGTTGGCCGACAGATCGCTAAACGGGAGCGTGAAAATGCCGGATAAAAACAGCGATACAATTATCGAAATACCTCAGAGTAAAACCGAGCGAAGTTGCCTGGCAATATCGGTCCGCGATCATATTACTCGTGAAAAACCCGTCGGACCGCTCACTGTCGAACAGTTGCGATCACATGCCGAAAAGATATGCGACGCAGCGGGTATCTCACGGCAATGCGTAAATTATGTTATCATCCTTGTCAATAATCAATTGTGGTACGATACCGTTGCGGCGATACCTTATAACAGACGGCTGTTGCTTTTGCCGAAATGCCTGCGCGACAGCAATGAATGCCCCGCCGAATTCGATGAGATCGGTTTGCTCTGCGAACATTGCGGCAGATGCAGTATCGGTAAGCTCAAGGCCCAAGCCGAAAAACTCGGATACGCCGTACTCATAGCTGAGGGATCGCCGGTGGTTATGTCACTTATTGAAAGGGGCAAGGTCGAGGCGATAATAGGCGTAAGCTGCATGTCGGTTCTGGAAAAAGCCTTCCCGTATATGGAAGCAGGGGCCGTGCCCGGTCTTGCGATACCGCTGTTGCGTGACGGGTGCGCCAATACCGATGTCGATATAGATGTGGTCTGGGATGCGATCTATGCAAACGCTTCGGATACCGGATGGCGGCTCAATCTCGGGGATCTGCGATCGCAGATTGACCGGTGGTTTACAGAAGATTCGCTTCGTGATGTTCTGGGCTTTGAGCGGAATACTACGCGGCAGGTTGAGCAGCTTGCACTTAAGTGGCTTAGCAAGGCGGGTAAACGATGGCGGCCATTTCTTGCTGCGGGCATCTATCAGGCTATCGCCGAAGACAGCACCGAAGATCTGCGCAAGGTCGCAGTTGCCGTCGAGTGTTTCCATAAGGCTTCACTCATTCATGATGACATCGAAGACGACGACAATTACAGATACGGTGAAAAAACTCTCAACGCCGAATACGGTATTCCGATAGCACTCAATGTCGGCGATTTTCTGTTGGGTGAAGGCTATCGTCTGTTAGCCGAATGCGATGTTGCGGACCTGAGCAAAGCTAAAATGCTCCGCATTGCCGCCGAAGGTCACCGCAACCTCTGCCTTGGACAGGGTGAGGAGTTGGCATGGATGCGGCAAGGAGGGCCCCTGAGCAGTGAGCAAGTGCTTGACATATTCAGCAAAAAAACTTCGCCAGCTTTCGAGGTAGCCCTGAAACTCGGAGCGACCCTCGCCGGTGCGGACAAGCTGGATGCGGCTATCGCCCAGTACAGCAAAGCCCTCGGAGTAGCTTACCAGATACGCGATGACATTGACGATTTCAATTCGCCTTCTAAAAAAGATGATGCACTTGCGCTACGTCCTTCTCTACTGCTTGCTCTTGCCTGTCATAATGCGAGTGGCAGCGATAAAGAACTTCTCGAATCGGTCTGGGACAGGTCCGGGCAGCCGGAAGCGGGGTCAGTTGAGATCAGAAAAATTATAGAGCGTCTCGACGTTGAAAGCGAAGCTGGCCAGATGCTGGAGTTGCGAAAGTTAGAGGCGATAGGCGCATTGAATCCGCTGGATAACAGTTCGCTTAAGAGCCTTCTCCGAAAAATAATTTGTAAGATATTTGACGATATTGAAGTTATGGGCTGTTGCAATGACACTAAGAGAGCAGATGCTCGAAACGGCAAGCCGGGCTAAAGATGTGCTTGGCGATTCTGCCGGACTCGTAGCCGAATTTTTACTTGGCCAATTAAACCCCGACGGGGGATTTAGCGGACGCAGCTATGAGAGCGACTTATATTACACGGTGTTCGGCATTGAAAGCCTGCTTGCATTGGGCGCAGAATTCGACCGGTCAAAAATTATCAGCTATCTCGACGCGTTCGGCGATGGCGAAAACCTCGGGCTTATCGATCTTGCCTGCCTTGCGCGATGCAGGGCGGCTTTGGATTGCGTAAGCAGCGATCTTGCAAAGGGCATTGCCGGGCATATCGAAACGTATCACTGCGCCGATGGAGGATATAATGTCAACGGTGCAGGTAACGGTGCGGTGTATGGATGTTTTCTGGCGATGGCAGCTTATCAGGACCTGGAACTCGATCTGCCCGATGCGGAAAGATTGCTCGATTGTGTTAAATCCCTTAAAACCGAAGACGGTGGATACGCCAACGAAACCGGCTTGGAAATGTCACTTACACCGACAACGGCGGCAGCTTTGATGGTTCTGGAGTATTTCAATGAACCGAAAGATGACCTTGCGATAAGCTGGCTGTTTTCCTGTCTGGGTACGGAGGGCGGCTTCTACGTCATGGGCAACGCACCGATCCCGGATCTGCTTTCGACGGCGACTGCACTGCATACTCTCGGGGCTCTTGGTGTTGCGGCGGAAAGGATATCCGGGCCGGTCAAGGAAAGGTGCCTTGATTATATCGACAGTCTCTGGGATAGTCGCGGCGCATTTTGCGGTAATGAAATGGACAGGGAACTCGACTGCGAATACGTTTTTTACGGACTGTTGGCAATGGGTCAATTGAGCAAGCTATGATCGATATAAACAAAGCCGATGTTGACAATTCGCTTGAGTCGTTGAGGCAGGTGCTCCTTGCCGAAAGGAACTCTGCGGGGCATTGGCGAGGCGAGCTTTCATCGAGCGCTCTTGCGACGGCTACGGCGGTGTGCGCCCTTTCACTGGTCGATGGCAGCGAATACGAATCGCATATTAAAAAGGGATTGCGCTGGCTTTGTGAGAATCGCAATGCCGATGGCGGCTTCGGTGACAGCAGATTGAGTAAAAGTAACCTGACGACTACGGTTCTATGCCGGGCGGTATTTGAATTTGCCGAAGACACCGACCGCAATCGCCAGATAAAAAAAGACGCTGAAGATTGGATAGCTGAAAGAGCAGGGGGGGTAACTTACGAACATATCGTCAGCGCAATAGATTCCCATTACGGCAAGGACAAGACTTTTTCCGTGCCGATCCTCACCATGTGCGCATTGTCAGGGTGGTTCGGCAGCGGTAAGAAGATATGGCGACGGATAAAGCAGCTTCCCTTTGAACTTGCCGTTTTTCCACATAAATTTTTTAAGTGGCTAAAGCTTAACGTGGTCAGCTATGCGTTGCCGGCTCTTATCGCTATGGGGCAGGTGCGATTCTACAAGCTAAAGCCCATCAATCCTCTTACAAGATTTATCAGATGTATGGCGCGTCGAAAAACCTTTACCGTCCTGGCCAGCACTCAGCCGGAAAATGGAGGGTTCCTTGAAGCGACTCCTCTGACCAGCTTTGTGGTGATGGCACTGGCTTCGTGCGGATATGAAAAGAGCGATGTCGTCGAGCGGTCGGTGAAATTTATTTTGGCTTCTGCGAGAGACGACGGAAGCTGGCCCATCGATAGCGACCTTGCCACATGGGTGACGACTCTTTCGGTAAATGCTCTTGCCGCAGGTACCCAATCACCATCAGCTATTTCCATGGATGATCGCTGTGATATTCAGCAGTGGCTATTGGCTCAGCAGTTTCGTAAGGTGCATCCCTTTACCAATGCGCCAGCGGGCGGATGGGGATGGACCGATCTGCCAGGGGCAGTGCCCGATGCCGACGATACAGCCGGGGCGCTCGTCGCTCTGGCGAATCTTCAACTGGCCGATAAACCGGTTGAAAAAGCCGCCGCCGCCGGAGCCGAGTGGCTGATGGGCGTGCAGAATACAAATGGTGGGATCGCGACTTTTTGCCCGGGTTGGAGTAAGCTCCCCTTTGACCGCAGCGCGAGCGACCTGACGGCCCATACGATAAAGGCCCTTGCCTGCTGGATCGAAACATTCGACGAGCCGTTGCGAAAACGTGTCGAAGTTTCTATTGCGAAGGGGCTGGATTTTCTCAAAAGGAACCAGCACCCCGACGGCTTTTGGGTCCCGCTGTGGTTTGGCAATGAAAATACGCCGGAGCATCAAAACCCCGTATACGGTACGGCCCGGGTGCTTTCGCATCTTAGCGAAGTACCTGCTGATAGCGCAAGTTTGCTCGAAAGGGCGGCTGCGTGGCTGATGACAGTACAAAATGAAGATGGGGGTTTTGGCGGCGATAGCGGCCTGCGCTCATCAATCGAAGAGACGGCCCTTGCTCTCGATGGTTTGGCGGCCTATGCGCCCAGCATATCTAAGGACGACTGCCAACGCCAAAAACTCGAACAAGCCATCTCCAGGGCGGCGAAATGGCTCATTGAACACACCGCCGATGCCAATAGCTTGATCCCTACCCCCATAGGCCTGTATTTCGCCAGTCTCTGGTATTACGAAAGGCTCTATCCGGTCATTTTCAGCATATCTGCCCTGCAGAGAGTCAGGAATTTGTATGATTAAAGGCATATAGAATTTTTCAATAAAGTTGAAAAGCCTTCTTGACTTTGCGGGACCATGAACACATAATACCGCATATACAGTAAACTATAGATTGTACTTTGCGGAGCATGTTATGGATTGGATGCTTGTTTTTGCTGTGTTTTTGTTCCTGGCTTGTGCGGCGTTGATCGTTGCTGAGGTCTTTGTGCCCAGCGGTGGTTTGATCACGGTTTGCGCAACTTTATGCCTGGTAGGGGGGCTGATAATATTCTTCAAACACTCCGCAGTAGCCGGCTGGGTAGGTATAGGCATCGCGGTTATCATGATCCCAACGGTACTGATATTTTCTTTTAAGTTGCTCCCGAAAACGAAATTCGGCAAGGGGGTAATGCTTACGCCTTCGCAGCGCGAAATCGGTGATGCTATACCTGATACGGATAAGTTAAAGGCCCTGTTAGGTCAAACCGGCACAGTTATTTCGCCGCTTCGACCGGTGGGCATGTGTGATTTTGATGGTAATAGAATAGAATGCGTAGCTGAAAGCGGATACGTCGACAACGGCAGTAATGTGACCGTTATCCATGTTGAAGGCACGCAGCTTACGGTTCGTGTAAATAATGAAAACAGTTAATGAAAGGAACAAAAAATGTTTACATCAATGAATTCAATTCTGGCACTGAGTCCTATTAGGACTTTCAGTATCATAGTCGCTGTTGTTTTGGGCATCATTTTACTGCTGCTTGTGCTCCTAATAGCAAGTTTCTTCAAGCTATGGCTTCAGGCGCGACTATCAAAGGCAAATGTCAAATTCTTAGAGCTTATCGGTATGTGGCTGCGGAAAGTAAATTACCGATCAATTGTTTTGAGCAAGATCACCGCGATCCAGGCAGGGCTTGAACTGACGACCCAGGACCTTGAGAGCCATTACCTTGCAGGCGGGCGGGTACCCAACGTAGTCCGCGCGCTGGTTGCCGCCAACCGGGCCAATATTACCCTGACGCTGAAAACCGCAACGGCGATCGACCTGGCGGGCCGCGATATATTAGAAGCTGTCCAGACCAGCGTTAACCCCAAGGTTATCGATTGCCCCGACCCCACAAAGGGAAGAATGACCGTTGACGCTGTCGCTCAGGACGGTATCCAGCTCAAGGCAAAGGCACGCGTTACCGTCCGCGCCAATATCGACAGGCTCATCGGCGGTGCGACGGAAGAGACCATTATCGCCCGTGTCGGCGAAGGTATCGTGACCACCATCGGCAGTGCGATAAACCATAAGAGCGTGCTTGAAAATCCTGACAATATCTCCAAGGCCGTACTTAGCAAGGGTCTTGACGCTGGGACCGCGTTTGAGATCCTCTCGATCGATATCGCCGATATTGACGTCGGTGAGAACATCGGCGCACAACTGCAAAAGGCACAGGCCTATGCTGACCAGGAACGTGCCAAAGCAGAAGCCGAAAAACGCCGTTCCATGGCTATTGCCCGCCAGCAGGAAATGAAGGCTCTCGTCCATGAAAACAGGGCCAAGGTCGTACTCGCAGAAGCCGAGATCCCCAAAGCAATGGCAGAGGCATTTAGAAAAGGCCACCTCGGCATCATGGATTACTACCGAATGAAGAATATCAACGCCGATACGTCGATGCGTGATTCGATAGCCGATACACCCAAGAAGCAAGAGTAGGACGGGCAAATATGAGCGGATTGTATGATATTATCGCAGCAGGCTTTGGCGAGTTGAAGCCTATACTTGTGCTCCTTGCAATAGTGGCTTTTCGGTTCGTTGGCAAAATGCTTACGGAAAGAGCCGCCAAAAAAGCCGAAGAAAATAAAGCTTTGGAAAAGGGTATGCGTCCTCAATCCCAATCTCCGGGCGAGCGGCGATACAAACCCATCGGTGAACCTTCTGAGCAACCCCGGCGGCAACCTGTTCAAAGGGTAGAGTCGCCTGGTGTGAAGAATTTACCATACGCCCCCCGTCACGCGAGAAAAGAAACAAAGCAATCCAAAGAGATGCTGCGTCCTAAGCAGCTGCGGCCTGTGCGACCGGCTGTTCCTGCTGCCGAGACGCACCTCAGAGAAGAGCATTTACCTGTAGCAAAAGCGCTTGCCGAGCGGCCCAGGCGCCCGCGTCCTACGCAAAAAAGGCCCGTGGCACCAGTTACTGTGAGACAACCCAAAAGACGCCAGCCCGAACCTGCAAAGCCGGCAGCAGCAGTAGAAAAGCAGGTACAATCGCCTCTGGCAGCGGCTCTCGGAGATCACGAAAGCCTCAAAAGGGCGATCGTACTCTCGGAAATACTCGGAAAACCCGTCTGTCTTCGTTCAGGGTCATACCAATTCTAAAATCGGTTCTCATGGACGATGTCTGCTAACACCCTCTTGGGCACATGCAGGCGGTCGTCGTTGTCAAGATAATACTTGATCGAATCGCCCTTGCAGTCTTCCATGACCGGCTCTTCGTCCGGAAAACCAAGTGCGACGATAGAATCTATCATGAAATTCTCCGGCATTGCGATAAGCTCGGCGATCCTCTCACGCTGTACAGAACCCATCCAGCATGAGCCGATGCCCAAACTCCATGCCGCAAGTATGATATTTTCGATTGCCGCCGCGGCATCGTCAGGAGCCTCCTTGCAGATTTCACGATTTACCAGCACCACAATATACGCCACGGGTCTCTTACCGGCGCCTGGCGTGCGTTTGGGCTTTACGTAACCTGCCCAGGCGACATGCTCAAATACCCGCTCGACCTGTGCGGCATCGTTTATGATAACATATTCCAGCGGCTGACGATTCGCCCCCGACGGCGCACATCGAGCGCACTCAACCAATTCGTAAAGCGTTTTTGTATCGATCGGATCCTGCTTAAACAATCGTACCGTCCGCCTGCTCTTGATAATATCTAAAAAATCCATCACATAACCTTTCTTGCCATTCTCGCACCCTTTGTCATTCCCGCGCAGGCGCCGAATCCATATACCAAACAAAAGTCTAACCGAAAAACGCTGGCTGCTCCAATATTAATAAAAACTTCCGATATAAATCCACCTTGAACCGCCTGTAATTCCGTTCTATCTCGAAGGTCCGATAATACATGTTATGTTACATTCAGTGATACCCGGCCAAAACAGCTATTTTACATATAACGTGGATTACGGCGTGTTATGTTGGTTTTTGTGATGATTTAGTGGAAACTCTGGTAATTATTGCGATCTGTCAGAAAACACCCAGCCCAAATGCGCTAATCAGGCGTGTAATTGATCTTACTTTGTTACCTTTTGACGCATCTGACTGATCTGGCCGCGGTCGTCATCGAATTTGAATCTTTTGCGGCTTGTCGGTTTGCCGTCCAAGCCATAAGTATCGAACGCCTCGTCGACGAACAGATCATGTATCAAACCATCCGGCGGACGGTAATCCCAGCGTTTGAAAAACAACAATTGATCGCGCGGTTCGATATATGATTTGCGGCATATCGCCGGGGTGTTGCCTAACATCTTTGCGATCTTTTCGATTATACCTTTTATGCCAGAGCGTGTTTTCGTTTTCGAGCGGCCCTGATACGCGGCTACGACATCCGGATATGCAGGTGCCCTTTTCTGCTTTGCCGCATAGTAGTCCGCAAACTTCCGGAACATCTCGGTCGCGTGATAATTTCGCAGCGTATGCACCGTACATGATGAGCCGGCTCCGCCTTCGGGTAAGCCGTTTTCCGGGTCGGCTTTCGTTGCACGGAAATACTCGTTTACCGATTGAGGCGTAAATGGTTTGCCGTTTTCATGTGTAAATATATGCTCGTTTTTTTCTTCGATAAGGATCGCAAGTTTTTCGGCGATCGCGTATTCGACGGGTTTTTTCTTTACCGTATCTCTGGTCCGATAACGTAATAACGTATGTTTTTGCGGTTGATCGTGTTTTCCGCGATAGCTTATTACCACCCTGTCGTCATGTACCTTAGCATGTTTCTTCGTAAGCAAAGTTGTCACGCCGTAGGTTTTCTTTGCGTTCTTCGTCGAAGCCGTATTGCCGATCCTGGCGCATGTATGGTCGATGAACAGACACATCAAAGCACGCACCCATGTACCGCGGTCAGATGATTTGAGATGCTTAAGCATACGCGTGCGGACACCTTCGATCTGCTTGCCCAGTTTCGCGACGCTCTCGTATTTCTGCTTGCGGGCACGACGCTTATACTCAAGGGTATACAGTTTCGTCCAGGTCTCCCCTGCCACCGCTTTCATTTCGCAGTAGTACGCCCCGTCGCTTACCGGGTGCGTCTTATAGTCCTTATCCTTTTCGGCCAGTCCGTAGTTCGGGTTCATTACCACCTCATTAAGCGGCGGTGCCTCCAACTCCAGACCCGAATAGGTGTAGAATGTCAGCGGATATCCGCTCGGCTGAACGCCCACACGCCCGCGGAACGTTGCCGGCAGAAACTCGCCAAGGCCCTCTTTTACGAGCGTCTTGTGCAGCGTGGCACTGTCGATGACCGTATCCCAGTCCTTAGCGTCAAATATCTCGATGATCCTCAGCGACGCTATATGCTTGTAGTCCCGAAGTGCCTGCTGATACCGCTGGTATTCTTCAATATCCTTTTTTCTGGCGTCTATGATATTTTCAGGCGTGCCATCTCCGTCACCGAATACTTTTGTTTTAAGTTTCTCAAGGTTTGCCGCACTTTCAGTAAGTGCCTCTTTCGGCGTCCAGCCGCCCGGTAATGTCACAAGCCGGGCGATCCTTATAACGTCCTTGCCGACCACGCGTGCCATGCTCTGAAGCTCGGCAAGGTGAATATGCTCTCCACCGCTGAGTACCTCATGGAAGTATGTCATCATTTTTGATTCATGGCCGCGAAGCTGCAATACCGCCCTTTTCGAATATGCCAGCTTCCATGCCTGCCGGTAGTGATCCATCGCGTCTGCATTGGCTTGGCCCTTGCCCCCGGGTTCCAACGTATCATAAAACAGACTGAGTTCGGCATTGGCTTCTTCAAACTCGCCATTATCGCCGAAGAACAGGTGCCTGTCCTTTTTGAGTACCTCAAGGATCTCTATAACCTTATCGTACTGGCTGACCTTATATTTGCGTTCAGTAAAATTCATGGCAAACCATGGGAAGAGCATATAAGCGTACCGGAAGAGATTCTCGGTGAATTTCGTTAGAGATGTCAACTGATTAGCCATTTAGTTCAACTCCTTTTGCAGGGCTTGCTCCATGCTTACTCATACCTGGCGCTTATGGCGTGGTGTGCGGTTTCCGTAAGCCTGTCCCACGTCGCAAGCGCACGGTCCACTAATCCCAGATTCTCAAGAACGATCTGTACATTGACAATGGCCTCGGGCTGTGTGAAATTTTCTTTCATGTTTTTGTCAAGGTTGCACAACGCCTTTGCGAATTTCTGCTTGTCGCTGTAAAGCAATGCCGTCTGATAATGCAGCAGCAATGTATTGTTATCCAGCGGCTCTGAGGCCTCGGTAAGAATTTTTACAGCTTCATCCTTCTTATCTGTTTCGTAGAGGCACAGGGCCAGTTTGCTGCGACCCCTGTGATGCGTAGGATTCGCCTTCAGGGCATTTTCAAAGGACGCTATCGCCTCTGGCATATTCTTTGCGACCATCATCAGGATGCCGTATTTGTAATGCACGTCGGCACTGCTCGGGGACTCCTGTATGCGCTTTTGATGCGCCTTGATAACATCGGCTATCATCTCAGCCGAGTTTTCGGGGACATTTTTACCCTGCGTCTTATCGGCTATAGTCGCCTGAAGGTGCAGTATCGCCGTTTCGGAAAACAGCAGCGTACTGTTCTGCTGGATCGCAGAAGCCAATGACAATGTCCCATGGGCATCTTCCGGATGGCCGCCCAACGCCTGGGCGAGCGTCAGCCCCATATAAGCATCGACGATCTCATCGTTTATCTCGACAGCCCGGTTGAACTGCTCAGCCGCAAGTGCACGCCGCTGCATACGCAGGTAATGCGTTCCGAGCTTGATCGTAGCTTCAAGATAATTCGGCTGGGTGCGTAGAGCCTTTTCGTAATGAACTATCGCTTCCGACGCCCTGCCTCCGCGACTTAGTATGTCAGCCAGTTTCACAATAAGGTCCGGCATCTCACCAACCTGGTCGATGAGCGTTTGAATATTTTCCAGAGCCTTATCGAACTCTCCCGCCTCGACAAGATCCGCTATATCGTCGTCCTTGCTGTCATCGTGGAAATTATCGGGATGCGAAACGATCGCCATATTGAAAGTATCGATCGCCCTGTCAAACTGCCGATCCTCAACGTAAAGATACCCCAATGCGATCAGCGAAGATATATCCTCCGGGTGCTCGGTCGTGAGCAGTTCGTATTCGTTCATTGTTTTTTCGAGCCGGCCGTTCTTAAAGTATATCGCACCCATCCGTTGCCGCGGCAGTTGAAGGTGGCTCTTGAATTTCAGGCAGTCCTGATAAAACTCGATTGCTTCGGCTTCTTTGCCGTTCTTTTCATAACAGAAACCCAGCGCATACAGCGCCATCGTATTGCTCGGCTGCTGCATATAAACCGTTTGCAACTGCTCGATAGCCTCATCCGTATCGCCCCGATGCAGACAGATAGCCGCAGCAGCCATGCGCCCGCGGGTGCAGTCCGGATTTTCAAAGAGGTAGAACTTCAGCTTCTCCTCGGCGCCATCGAGATCCATATTGCCTAACAGCTCGATAACCTCATCGAGTTCGTCAATTACCTGATATTCCGCCTCGGGGTCCACTTCCTTAGCCTTCATGGCGTTAAGCCAGTGCCATATCAGGTCAGCGGTATTGACCGTTATCGCCCTTCCGAATACTTCCAATAACTTACTCATATTTATTCCTGCCATTAGACAAAAGAATGGCCGACAGTCCGATAGTTGTGGCATAAGATGTATCGACAATAGAACCCCACTGCTTAATCCGTTTTTGCCCCTCAAACCCGCAATATCGCCTTTTTCAGCGCAGAATCGGCTAATTGTGATGGATGTAGGGTTTAGCAGGATTCTACCGCAGCCGGTTGCGGTTAATTCAAAACTATATGCCCCCCCTGCCCCCCTCTTGTCATTCCCGCCGGGTGGCCCGCAAAAATGGAAATTTAATGCGTTAATCCAGAATACCGAATCAAAAATAAAAATGCGATTGGAGCGACAAATAAGATTAGATGTAGCATAAAACCAAACCAAAAGAGCATTTTTCTATAATTAGATTTGATTCGGAATAGATTCTTTGCAGTAACCACAGCCGATATTAGCCATGCAAAAAGCATTGGTACAAATCCAAGCTCACTTAGCTGCTTTGTCGGCATCCACAAATTCCACATAGCCAAGGGATATATAAATATTCCTAAAACAAAAACAAATAAATTCTCGCTCTTCATACGCTCTACTCTCTAGGCCAAAGGCCCGCATACGCCACCCCTCATAACCATTAAATCACTTGATCGGCCACCCGCCACACCCATCGATTATCTCATCCACTCGACCCATACACATTATAGTCCGCCCAAGCCCAACAGTTATCTTCTGATAATGCTCGATATCGTCATAACTCAGCTCCCGCCCCCGCCGATCCTTCAGCCACTTCTCACAAACCTGATAACCCCCAACACAAAACTCCCAGACTTCCGGCCTAATCGTCTCCTTCTGTCTAACATTTGTTTATAAATTTTCAAATAGTTGTTTTTCCCTCAAAGGGGCAATTAAATCATGATATAATTTAGTTTCTCCTGATGTGCCTGGCATATAATTATCTGCATTAAAATCAGTATCATCTAATTCCACTTTATCGAGCAAGGCTCTAAATTCATCTTTTTTTACAATTTTCCCAGGTCGATCATAATAATTATATGCATCTTTCAGATATCGCATAAGAGCAGAAAAACCATTAGTTCTTGGAAGAATATTCCCTCTTTCGGTTGATGCCCATGCGATACTCCATCGCTCGGAAATCGCACAGAAAAAATTCCAAAGAATTTTAGCAATTATTGCATCTTCTCTATCAATAAAGAAGTTGCGAAAAATCAGCCGTTTAATATCTGCTTCTGAAGCACGTTCGAGTTTTTTTCTTCGTTTCAGCCTGTCGCGGTCATCGATAGCGTTGCTAGTGACATACTTGATGAGTCTATCAACAAATGTCGCTTGTGTTAAAAATTCATGAGTACCACCCATCGCTGTGCCCAATATTTTTATCCTGCCCTCAAGTGGGCTACCAGACTCACTACAGAAAAGTTTGGCAATATTATGGCATGTTTTTTGGGGACTTCTTGACTTAGCATACTCAAAAAGATCGTATGCGAGAGATTTGTTAACTTTAGTTTGCTTAAGATTAATTGTAGCAAAAACATTTCCCTTGTCTTCAAGATCCATGTCAACAAAAATAGCAACATTGACATCGAATTTGCCTTTAAACTCTTCAAGTCCTGCGATTCGATGTTGTCCGTCAATTATTTGAGCAACTCCTTCGTCTCTCCTAATTTTCATTCTTGATTTTACTTTATCAAATTTAATATTACTAATCTTTGACTCAGGTTTAGACTCTACTGCCAAGATTACGCTCGTAGGAAAAGTCGCATCTATTGTAGTAACGTATTGTGATATTTCTGTAACACGCTTTTTTATAAGTGGACGCTGGATTCCTACTATTTTCTCGATGTCTCTATCCTCAATCCTACGAATATCAGCGTTTGCGATAGCTACTAAATCTTCTGACGGAATAGCCCCTATATAAAAGATGCCGATCGGCTGTTCAATTTCTATTGCAGGAAATTCAATCCAATTTGAACTACTCATCTTTGATCTCCTCGAAATCTTTAGCTAAATGATTGATTTGTTTATTTCGTTCTGTTTGTGGATCCAAACTTTCGCGGACAGCATCAATAAGCACAACAAACCATGCAAATATTAAAGAAAAAACAAGTAAGAACAATGAAGAAGTACATAATGAGCTATGCTTAAGAGGTTGGCTATAAGCAACCGCTATGCGTATAGTAATGTATATTGCAATGGAGGATGCCCATAAAATAAAAACAAGTGTCTGGAAAAAAAGTCTATGTGCAAAAGGAGGTTTAAGTTCTCTTGCAACAAGTATACCCGACCACAACAGAATACCAATTGCACATATAGCTGCTTCGCCATGCTCGATAAAATTAATTATCTTCATAGGCACATCAATGAGATTAAATGCAATCAATGTTAAATAAAGAGGGGAGATTGATATCATAGTTGTTATCAATAAATATTGAATTGCTTTTCCATGAGACCTCTTATCTGCAATACTAAATACTTCAATTATCGTCATTTGCAACCTCCGCTTGATTATAATTCGTAACTACAAGTTCACTAACTTGATGTTTCACTGACTTACACGAGATATATCTTGTAACATTGAGTGTATTGAAATTAAACTCTGCAAACAGTTCTCTAATCCTAGGTGTATCTGCATTCGACATCATCACCAGACAACCACGATTTGACAACTCAAGGAAAACCTCAGCTAAATGTGTATGGTCATCATGATTAAAACACTCAGGGGTATAATGTGTAAAATAAGAAGTGCCATTCAAAGGCGGATACGGTGGATCTAAGTACACAAAATCTCCCTCTTGAGCCATAGCAAGAGTTTCTTCATAGGAACCATTTGCCAACTCGACTTGTGCAAAAACAGTTGATGCAGCCAACAATGTACTTCTACTTGGTATTGCTGGAGGGTCTTTATGACCATACGGAACGTTAAATTCACCACTTTGATTTACCCTATAAATGCCATTGAAACAGGCTTTATTTAAATAGATAAATCTTGCTGCTTGTGCTGTCGATATGTTTTGTGTTTCATTGAAAACTGTGCGTATTTCATAGTAATATTCTTCTGAATTATAATAAAGATGCTCTTGGAGATACCTGTAAATCAGGCCGGGGTTGTCCCGAACGCATTCATAGCAATTTATCAACAAACTGTTCGCATCGGCCAAACACCCAGAAGTTGGTTGAATCGCTAAAAACAAACTTGCCGCTCCAGCAAAAGGCTCGAAATACCTCCGCTCCCTCACATCATCTGGCAAAAAGGCAGCTATCTTTTTCAATATTTGTTGCTTACCACCAGCCCACCTAAGAAGCGGACTAATTGGATTGTTTCCTTCTATATCAAATGCCACTGGTAGATACCTTTATAATTGAACATTATATTTTTTAAGATGCTCTACTGTTGATAGTTGTTCTGCTTCAATATAATCATTGGCAGGATTATTTATCTTTTCAGGGATTGAAGGAACAAGGTGAATATTGTCAGTTGTATCCATTTCTTTATCAGGGAAGTTTTCCTTGAAACAATCGATACTGTCAAAACCAAGACAATTGGGCCAGTCACTACTCTCTTCTTGCCAGAGTTCGTGGTCTGTTTTCATCCAAACTATTGCCATTTCAAATGATTGGCATAGGGGATATTCTATAAATAATTTTTCTCTCATTTTGTTTTCCCAATAAATATCTTTACAACTTATTCTTCAAATCATCTGCTGGAAGATAAGGGCGAAGAGATTCACCAACAAATTTTTTGGCATGTGCTTCTATAGAGGTAGGGTCTTCTTTGTTATACTTATCAGGTTCTTTCAATTTCAGTCTCAGCTTAATAATTTCCTAAGTATATTTTATAGAGTGCAGCGAAAATAGCAAGGGTTGTTTCATTTAACTGAGCATCCTTTCGTGCAGATTCCCATTAAACCACCACCCTAATCCCTCAAAGCTTGTCCCTGCCTGTCCTGAGCAAAGTCGAAGGGCATGCTCTAAGCAGGGATACTACCCCATCCATCCCCAATAATCAACAATTCCTTTTTTTCTTCGTATTTCTCATAATATACGTTTTCGCAGGCCACTCCTGCGACTGTTTAGCCCTGGTCTTTGGCCGGGGTTGCTCTTAAATAATTGTCAAAAAAACCACAAAAATTCACTTGACAAATAACATGGAACTTTATATAATGCACACATAACAATCAGGATAAAATAATGCAACTTAATAAAAATCGAAGATCCGCCGGAGCCTTGGCGAAGGAGGACATAATAAAATCTTTTCTTTGCGCCTTCGCGCCTTTGCGGGATAAAATCCGTGCCAATTCGTGTTCACCTGTGGTGAGCGTAGTCGAACCATTGGTGGCCCAGATGGACAATATCCGCCAATTTCCAGGAAAACCCAACGCCAAAAACCTTATTTCGCGAAACGAACCCAATTTTAGAAAGGAGACCTACACCCTAACTCACGAAATGACAAAGGATTACAACAGATTACACCGAAACCACCACCCCAAAAACGAACCCAATACGAACCCAATACGAACCCAATACGAACCCAATTCGAACCCAATACGGACCCAATCCGAACCCGATCAAAGCCAATTTCAAAACTACTGGGGATGATTCGAACTGACCTGAGATTCGATCTCATTAAGATATGCAAGCGTCCGTTCAAGCTGATCTGTAAGGTGTTTCAGCTTCAGCATCGTCCGCACGCGGGTAACCAGCTCCCACTTATTTACCGGTTTACTGAGAAAATCATCCGTCCCCGAGTCGATCGCCCTTTCGATATCCCCCAGCTCATTCAGAGCCGTCACCATTATAATAGGTATATGCGACGTGTCAGGGTCGTTCTTGATCCTTTTGCACACCTCAAATCCGCTCATCTTCGGCATCATCACATCCAGCAGCACCAGGTCTATACCCCCCTGCTTAATGACATCGAGCGCCTCGTCGCCAGCGGTCGCGGTAACTATCAGGCAGTCAATATCCTCCAGATACGCAACGAGCAACTCCAAATTCTGCTCATTGTCATCTACCACCAGCACTTTCGGCGTCTGCTTTACATTGTCTTCAACCATCAGGGCACTCCTTACCGTCATTCTATCCCCCCTCCCAGCCGATGTCAACACGACTTTAAGTCAATTCGGCTTTTTGCTCTTCAATAAAACGCCGGATCTCCGGCTTTATATAAATTTTTTCGATATCGACCATCTTCGCAACCGCTCGACCGCAGTTGCCTGTAGTATCCGACGTGGAACTATCGCTATCCACAAAAAAGACTCTCTTGTCCTTTAATCCACAAAGACCTCCACCACCCCCGCCAAGTGACTCGGTGCGAATGACAACTCCGCTTTGGGCCAATAGAGCCAAAAGCGCATCTAATATTTCCTGAGTATCCATAGTTCAAGAATAATAGGCAAAAATGTCGATATAAACCAAACAATGTGAATAGTAATATACACGCCGGGAGAAAACAAGCTTTTTATAGGATACTTATTTTCAGCAAAACGGTTTCATGAGGGCAGATTTTGGCAGGAATACTCGATAAACGCAACTCGCTTCACAGACGTCTGGAACAGGTTGAGAACTTTAACAGCCAGTTAAAAACAGAGATAGGGCATATTCAGCCGTTAGCAAATATCGGTCTTGTTTCGGCGATGATCGCACACGAGATGAATAATATTCTCACTCCGATCGGTACCTACGCCGAACTTGCGATGGGCGATCTGGAAGATGACAAGCTTGTGCGTAAGGCCCTGAAAAAGGCTCAAACCAACTCCAAGCGGGCGGCAAAGATACTCGAGAGCATGCTTTCAATGGCCGCCGGCAAACCGCAACTCAAAACCTCACATAACCTTTGCGCCCTTGTCGATGAGATATTCGAATGTATGGCAAGGGACTTTTCGAGGGATTCGATCACAGTTGAAATTAATATACCGAAGGATATGCGGATTACCGCAGAGGCCGTCTGTCTCCAGCAGGTTTTGATGAACCTGATACTAAATGCTCACAAGGCGATGAGTGCATCAGCGAACCGTGCCAAAGGCGGCTGCCTAACCATTACTGCCAAAGAAACCGGTGAGAACGTGATTATAGAGGTCATTGACACCGGCTGCGGGATCGAGCCTGATAATATCGAAAAAGTTTTCGAGCCGTTTTACACTACCAAAACTCCCGACCCGCACACGGCAATGCAGGGGGCAGGACTCGGGCTGGCATTTTGTAAACGAATGATCGATTCCCACGACGGAAGCATATTGGTAAGATCAACACCAGACGTTGGGACGACCTTTACAATATCCGTCTCCCTTCAGTAAGGTTATCTGCAAGGAAACATTGAAGTGGCCGCCCTACTCGAAAATATCTGGCAGATCGTTACAATGGCAATTTTGCTGTTGTGCTCAGGATTCCTATCCGGTTCAGAGACGGCTTTTTTCAATATATCGAACCGGCAACTGCAATCATTTAAAAGTGACCCCGGCAAAATGCATCAGATAACGGCCCGCCTCCTGAATGACCCCCGGAAACTTCTTACAAGCCTGCTATTGGGCAATATGGCGGTCAATGTCATGTTCTTTTCCCTGGCAAGTGTCTTTTCCTACAAATCAGGGGTCCGATACGGCCCGGCTGTCGCAACCGCTGCGGGGCTTGGAATGTTTATGGCACTGCTCGTCTTCGGCGAAATTTTGCCGAAGTCGCTGGCATATTCCAAATCCGGACGATTCTGCCTTGCCGCCGGACCTTTATGTTTTTTGTGCATGAGGTTGCTTTCGCCGGTTGTCAGGGTCTTTGACTTCCTTATAGTAGCACCTGCCGTCAGACTGTTTGCCCCTATGCCCGCCGGCAAGGTTGCGGGATCGGTAACCGCCGATCAGTTCAAACTGCTCATCGATTCATCACAACAGACCGGTCAGATAAGCCTTAGCCAGAACCAGATACTCTCGGAGGTCGTCGAGCTTAGTTTCCTGAAGGTTCGCCATGTCATGAAGCCTCGGGTTGACATGATCGCATGCCAGATGAGCGACCCGCTGGGAAAAATTCAAAGAACCATGCTCGAAAATGGATATACCACCCTGCCGGTCTTCACCGAAGATATTGACGACATCGTCGGACTGCTTGAACACCGCGACATCCTGCTAAATCCATCGGCTCCGATTGAAAAGCTTATCAAAAAAGCAAACTTCATCCCCGAACAGAAGACCGTGGAGAGCCTTCTCAAATTTTTCCGCACCAGCCAAATTGATTATGCCATCGTTGTCGACGAATACGGCGGGATCGCGGGCGAAATTTCGCTTGAGGACATCGTTGAAGAATTGATCGGCCCAATAGCCCCCACCGACGAAGCCGAACCTGTAACCCAGATCGGCCCGCTTCAGTATCGTCTTCAGGGCTCGATGGCCATACATGACTGGGCAGAACTCTTCGGCATCGATCCCGGACACAGCCCGTATACGACAGTAGGCGGGCTGATGACAGCACTTGTCGGCAGGATACCAAAGCAAGGCGATGTCGCCTGCCTGAAGAACGTCAAACTCACTGTCGAAAAGGTAAGACGGCACAGGATAGAGACCATGACCCTTTCTTTCGAGGCACTGGATCAATGACTTTGATCGCTCAAATAACTGTTTGCATTATAATGGTTGCCCTCGGCGGGTTTTTCTCCGGCTCGGAAACCGGCGTCTACCGCCTTAGCCGATTTGCATTGCGATTAGGTGTCCAGCAGAAGCGTCGTTTTTATTTTCTACTCGATAGCATCATGGCTGACGGCCATGGGCTGGTTTTTTCCATACTCATCGCCAACAACCTCGTAAATTATCTCGCCACCAGCATAGTAACGGTAGTATTGTTAACTACTTCCGCCAGTTCACATGTGGCGCTAATTACTACAATAATAATGACCCCCCTGCTCTTTATTTTTTCGGAGGTCATACCCAAAAACATCTACTACCACCAGTCGGACATCCTGATGCCGCGTTTTGCACCCCTGTTATGGTTTTTTCACAAACTCTTTACCTTCACCGGTGCGGTTGCGCTTTTGAAGGCCCTTTCGAGGCTGACCGGCAAGCTCGCAGGATCACAGTTCGACACATCCGGTGCATTAACAGCATCGAGTCGCAGCCATATAAAACAGATAATACACGAAACGCGTGAGGAGGGTATCTTAAGCCCCATACAAAATGACATCATGAACAGGCTGATCAACATTCCCCGCATCAACCTCAATTCCGTTAAGACCCCCCTGCCGCAAATCAGGATGCTTGACATAAACACAGGCAGGGAATCACTTATCACCGTATTGAAAGAAAGCCCGCACACGCGACTACCGGTCTATCAGCAGACACGCGAAAATATAGTAGGTTTTATAAATATCTACGAAGTACTCGCCGCTAACACCGAATTCGACGATCTAAAGGCTTTTATCAAACCTATACAGGCTTTCGATTCGACGATACCGGTCATTGAGGCTATCGACCGTGTGCAGCGACACAGCCACAAGATCATACTTGTTTGCCGCGCCACAGGCCGCAAAAAAACTCCCGTTGGGATCGCAACCATGAAGGACCTCGTAGAAGAACTTACCGGCGAATTGGCGCAATGGTAATGAAGCACTGCATTTTATTTTTGCGAAATTCCGTACTCTTTTAACTTGCGGTAAAGCGTCCGTTCGCCGATTCCCAGGATCTTCGCAGTTTCTGAACGGTTGCCATCGGTCAATTCCAAGGTGCTTATGATGTGTTGTTTCTCGACTTCATTCAGCGAAGTGCCGGCCAGGTTACCCGCTGCCGTCGGTACGACGCCCTCTGAGAATACAACCTCACCGTTTAGCTGTTTTACCTGGTGTATCTCCGGTGGAATATCGCACAGATCAAGTGTGTCACGGTCGCACATTACAACCATTGTCCGCACCACATGTCGAAGTTGGCGGATATTGCCGGGCCAGTTGTAACTAACAAGGACGCGCATAGCGGGTTCGGTTATAAGGTGAATGTCCCGGCCAACCTCTCCGCAAGCCTCCGTCAGAAAGTGCCCGAACAACTCAGGTATGTCCTTGGGGCGGCTGATCAGGGGCGGCAGGGTCAAACTGACGCCCTTTATGCGGTAGTAGAGATCCTGCCGGAATTTCTTATCTTCCACGAGTTTTGTCAGGTCGTGATTGGTAGCGCTGATGACGCGGACATCAACAACGATAGACTTATTCGACCCTACCGGAACTACGATGCCATCTTCGAGCACCCGCAGCAGTTTTGCCTGCATAGCAAGGGGCATGTCGCCGATCTCGTCGAGGAAGAGCGTGCCCTTGTCGGCGATCGCAAAAAGACCCTTGCGGTCAACCGCGGCACCGGTGAAAGCCCCCTTTACATGGCCAAACAGTTCGCTTTCAAGCAGTGTTTCGCTAAGGCCCGCACAATTAACGGGCCGAAACGCCTTGGTTTTTCTATCTGAATTATTGTGGATCGCCCTTGCCAGCAGTTCCTTGCCAGTGCCCGAAGGCCCTTCTATAAGAACGCTTATATTGGTAGGGGCTACCCGCTGGGCAATATGCAGGACGCTTTGTATTGCGCCGCTGCGGCCTATAACACCATCAAAGATAAAATCGCCGGCTTTGGGCGGTGTATACTGCTTCGGTGCATCGGGCAGAGCTTGGTCAACCATAGACCGGAGTTGGTCGATGTCGATCGGTTTGGCCAGATAATCGAATGCACCGCACTTTATGGCCTCTTTGCAGGTATCGATAGTAGCGTAAGCCGTTATGAGGATGACCTGCGTGTGTGGATTCTTGGTCTTTGCCTTGTGCAGTATATCTATGCCATTGATGTCAGACTTAAGGTTCAGGTCGGTGATGACAAGGTCGATATCCTGCGTTTCAATAATCTCAGCAGCATCTGCTGCGCTGTAGGACGCTATTGCCTTTGCGCACCGCTTCTCAAAGGCTTCGACGAGTACGTCGGCATGGTTCTTCTCATCGTCAACAATAAGTATTACGGCATTTTTATTCATTTATGGGGATACCTCGGGCAAAGTTATCGTAAACGAAGTACCCTTTCCAAGCTGTGAATTCACGGCTATGCTCCCTTTATGGGCCAAAATGATCTTTCTCGCCGTCGAAAGGCCCAACCCCGAGCCCTCAGCCTTTGATGTATAATATGCCTCGAAGATATTGTCAAGTTTTTCCGGGGCAATACCCCTTCCTGTATCCGATACCTCGATCCTGGCAAGGCCCCGTTCCGCTGATGTCCGGATGATAAGTTCACCGCCGTCTTCCATGGCTTGCTGAGCATTGATGAAGAGGTTCAGTATCACCTGTTTTATCATGTCCGCGTCAATATCGCAAACGATCGGCTTATCGACAAGCCCCTGGCGGATGGTTATAGATCTCTCCATAGCCTGCGGAGAGTAGAAATCTATCAGTTCCCTGAGCAGATCGTTTATATCTACGGGCTTTGTATTCGGTTCGACCCGATGGATATATTTGAGAAAATCGTCAAGTATCTGGCTGAGACGGTCGGTTTCGCTACGAACGATCTCGATCTTCTTCTGCCATCGGGCGTTTTTCTGGTCCGACGGGTCAATATCTTCGGAGATCAGCTTCAAATTGACCTTGACCGTTGACAGGGGATTCTTGATCTCATGAGCTAATCCGCCGGTAAGTTTGCCAAGTTCTTCAAGCTGTTTTTGCGTCTCGGTATCTCCGCCGCCGGCCCTGCTTCGAAAAACAGCAAAAGCCAAGCCCGCCAGAGCCACACCTGCTATCAAACCATAAACAAATTGAATCAATGCTTAAACTCCCGTCAGCAATTAACCAGCAACACGCAATATCATAATTACTCTACCTTAACCTGTCAAGTACATCCTAAAAACATTGATTTGACGGCATATATTCGCAGAGCCTGCAATTCCGGGCTAAGAGTAGGTATAAGGATTTGCGAGAACCAAAATAAGAATATTACCGATTGTGCGAAATTGCCTACACCGTTAGAAATATGCCGCTAACGAGAATAAAATTTCAGATAGATTGGAGAGATCAAATGAGAAAGAAACTTATGGTTATATCAGTTGCAATTATCTTTATATTTACGGTATCGGCTTCGGCGGCACCAACATTCCAGGTCTACAGCGAAGGTGCGACAGCCGGTGATTTCGGGCTCGATGAGGACACATGGCTTACGACCGCGAATCCGGCAGACATTACCGTTGCCGGAACATTTTCGGCAAATACGCTGAGCCTTACGGAGGTCACGCTGCTTTTGTCCGTACCTGACAGCACAACAGGCACTATTTCGGTTGCGGGTCTAAATGGTGCGCCCAACCCGTCTTTTCTGGGTATGTTTACCACTATAGCAGCATTTGAACCGGCCGGAGCCAATTTCAACAGTCACTATCCAATGCAGGATGACGTCTCGGACTTTTACCTTTACGACATCGGTGAATTCTTCCCGATCGAACCAATAAGTGATTATAATGCCGATACCGGTATAATACTTGGCCCGAACCCAAATATGTTGGGCCAATTGAAAGAGTACAGGATTGGGTTTGAGGGCTTTGAAACGCTGCATATCGATGCGTTCGGTTTGGTGTCGACCGAAGCCGGGCCGAATATAAGAACCGCATGGAAACTTAATCCCGGCTCACACGATACCACAGTCGTCCCCGCTCCAGGTGCTGTCATGCTTACAAGTTTAGGCATCGGTTGCGTCGGTTGGTTACGAAAACGTCGCGGAACGCAATATACCTAACGATCTATCGGTTCCATTTTGAATCGTTGTCAACCTTAGCCGGCTTTCGTCTGGCATTTCGTCTTGCGTCCTGCCTTGCATTCCGCCTTGCGCTCTGCGCTTTAACCTTCTCCGGGCTTGGTTTTTTCTTAGGTGGAGGGATCACCATGATCTTGACATTTTTGCCCTGCAATCCCTTGCCCGCGTCAAACTCTTCATATAGCACAGTTTGACCTTCGCGGAGGCACTTGAAGCCATCCTTTTCGATGTTCGTGAAGTGCACAAACACATCGGCCCCCTGCTCGTTCGTCACGAACCCGAATCCTTTCCTGGTATCGAACCACTTTACTTTTCCCTTAACCATAAAATCCTCCCTTCACAGCACTTTTTATTAATATGCAATCCTTCGTTTGCGGCTGACGACTCCAATTACGTCACAGCCACTAACCGCACAAATAACAAATGCCATTGAGACCACTAAATTCTGTTATGGTAATGAAAAAACAGGCTCTGCCTGCTATCTATATAATTGTACTACATAAGATACTACTTTGCAACTGCTTCATCAGGACTTTTATCTGACTCGCCAAGTTCGGCAAGAGCAGCCTTGCGGGAAAGCTTAAACCTGCCCTGGTCGTCGATCAGCAGCAGCTTAACCGGGATAATATCGCCATTCTTACAGACGTCTTCGACGCTCTTTACATATCCGTCGCTCAATTCGCTGATATGACAGAGTCCTTCGACACCCGGGGCGATCTCGACAAACACACCGAAATCCTTAACCGAAACAACCTTCGACTGTTTATATATATGCCCGACCTTTGGCGGTGTCGTCATCGATTCGATAATATCCCTCGCCTCAAGATACCCGTCACCGCCAATACAACTGATATTAACCGTGCCGTCCTCTTCGATCTCGATATTCGTCCCTGTTTTCTCCTGGATACCCTTGATCATTTTCCCACCCGGGCCGATTATCTTACCGATAAGGTCCGGATCGATCTTGATACTCACGATCTTTGGAGCGTATTTGCTAAGAGCCTCTCTCGGACTGCTTATCGCCTCAGACATGGCATCCAATATCTTCAAACGAGCCACTTTAGCCCGTTGCAGCGTCTCAACCATGATCGCGTGATCCAGGCCCTCGGCTTTGATGTCAAGCTGTATTGCCGTAATGCCATTCTTTGTACCGGCCACCTTAAAATCCATATGTCCGAAATGATCCTCATCACCGAGAATGTCGGTTAGCAACTCATACTTGTCGCCGTCACTTATCATGCCGATGGAGATACCCGCAACAGGATTGGCTATTGGCACACCGGCATCCATCATCGCAAGGCATCCGCCGCAGATACTCGCCTGCGAACTCGACCCGTTAGACTCGGTAATATCGGAAACGATCTTAATAGTATATGGGAAATCCGCATTATCTGGTTTGATCTGTTCCAGTGCTTTTTCAGCAAGTACGCCGTGGCCGATCTCACGCCTGCCAGGTCCGCGAATGAACCTTACCTCACCAACACTTGAAGGAGGGAAGTTGTAGTGCAGCATAAAGTCCTGACCGTATTCATCCGCAAGTCCGTCGACGATCTGCCTGTCCCTGCCGGTCCCTAATGTTACCGAAACCAGTGCCTGCGTTTCACCACGCGTAAACAGCGCCGATCCGTGGGCCCTTGGCAGCAGTCCAACCTCACATGATAGCGGTCGGACCTCATCAAATGCCCTGCCGTCCGGTCGCTTGCCCGCAAGCAGCAGTTTCTGGACAATATTCTTTTCGAAAGTGCCCCATGCACGTTTGAATAATGGCTTCGAGCAAATTGGTTCGGCCCCTTCTTCTGCGGCACAGAAAGCTTCAGCCATTTCACCGGAGAGAACCTTGATAGCAGCCGAGCGGTCGGCTTTGACCTGTATCTGGTAAGCTTCGCCGAGTTTGTCACCAGCCTTGGCGGCCAACTGCTCAACGATAGGAGCAGGATCCTCGATCTCGGGGATGTCTTTTTCGACACCGCATTTTTCGCGGAGTTCATTGAGCATCTCACATATCTGCTGCACAGCCTTGTGACCGGTGGCGATACCGTCTGCAACGACATCCTCCGGAATCTGCTTGGCATCGACCTCGATCATATTCATGGCCTCACTACGCCCTGCCAGAACAAGATTGAAATCGCTCACTTCCCGCTGGGCATATGTTGGATTTACCATGAAAGCGCCATCTACCCGGCTGACTCGACAGGCCCCTATCGGCCCCTGGAACGGAATCTTGCTGATAACAAGCGCCGCACTTGCCCCAACCATCGCCAGCATGTCAGGGTCGTTTTCCTGGTCGGCACTTATTACGCTGCAAAGGATCTGGACCTCATTATAGTAACCATCCGCAAAAAGTGGTCGGATGGGCCTGTCTATCATCCGTGCGGTGAGTATCTCTTTCGTAGTGGGTCGCCCTTCCCGCTTCATGAATCCGCCGGGGAACTTTCCAGCTGCCGACAACTTCTCACGGTAATCTACACTAAGCGGAAAATAATCGATATCTTCCGACCTTGGTGGGGCCGTAACGGCCGTTACAAAAACCATCGTATCGCCACTGCGAACTATTACCGCTCCGTGTGCCTGGCGGGCGATCTTGCCTGTTTCAATTGATATTACATTTTTGCCAATCTGGCGTTCTACTCTGTGTGTTTTGAACATGTTTTTCTTTCTATCTATATTGTCTTGAATTGTTTCGCGATTAAGAACGGTGTGTCTTCCGGTAATCTCACGTCAGGGGTTACTTGCGTAAACCGAGCCTTGAAATGATCTTTCGATAGCGTTCAACGTCCTGGTTTCTCACATACTTGAGCAGTGAAGCACGCGTGCCAACCATCTTAAGCAAGCCGCGGCGTGAGGAATGATCCTTTTTGTGGCTCTTCAGGTGCTCAGTGAGTTCATTGATCCGTGATGTGAGGATAGCGATCTGGACCTCCGGAGAGCCGGTATCCGTCTCACTATTCTGGTAATCTTCAATGATCTTGCCTTTTTTTTCTTTCGTCAACATCTTCTAAATACTAATCCTTTCGTCTTTACTAACAGGGGAAATACATTTTCCCAACTTACATCAGGCAGCCAAATCCGCCTTTACGCCCGCAATAATGCTGATTTCGGGCTCTACTTATATCAAATCTGTTCTTACTTGCCTGCATTGTACCAAAAATAATATCCCATGCAACACTTTTTTTAATATATTCACTCTACTGCTCTGATTTTGAGTTAAAGCTCAAAATCGGGGAGAGAGGATTCGAACCTCCGACCTCTGCGTCCCGAACGCAGCGCTCTAGCCAAGCTGAGCCACTCCCCGAACATAAAGACCGTATATATAGCCCTAATCGCCTGCGTTTGCAAGCTGTAATTAATCTATCATGGCTTCAAGGATAATTCATGGGGCTTTATGGACAGGTAACTTCTTATAATAAAAAGAGTTATGCGCCTGACGCTGGCCCAAAACACAAACATCCCTACTATACTACGGACCAGTTCAGTGCCTCATCCGGAGCATCGGATAGATCAGATGCCCAATAATCGGCTTGGTTCAACTCTTCTTTACTAAAAGAAGTCGTAAGAGCCAAACACCTCGCCCCGGCCGCCTTTGCAGCCGTCACGCCACTAACGGCATCTTCGACAACCAGACATTGCGCAGGTTTCAGTTGCAAATGATTTGCCGCCATAATAAAAATATCCGGGGCCGGTTTCTTGTGCTCGACATCTTCTCCAACAATGATCGCATCGAAAAGTTCCAACGCCAGTCCGATCTCACCCATATTGCCCAGAACCTTACGTTTGTCCGCACTGGAAGCAACTGCTATTTTCTTTCCCATAGCCCTGCACTTAGCGACAAACTCATGCACACCGGCAAGCGGAGGCAGATTACCCTTGATGATTTCCAGATATATATCATAAGTTCTTTTCTTTACCTGCACGATATCGACAGGAAAGTTGTATTTCTCGGCTACGCCTCCAATGTAGCGATTCTCACCTGTCCCTACAAATGGGAGGAAATCTTCAGGGGCAACTTTCAATCCAAGCTCTTCGAACATCAAGCAAGCTGCTTTACAAATGAATTCTTCCGAATCCACCAGCACCCCGTCCATGTCAAATATCACGCCGTTAGGAAGTGTATTGTTGTTTTTAGTCATATTGCTTTCACTTTCATTCTATATTTTCTCATTTCCTTTTGCAGTGATTTGGCTTTGCTATCTACATATTTATTCAACTGAGCCCAAAACTTTTTGCCATGATTCTTATGTCGTATATGGCATAGTTCGTGCAGAAGTATATAATCCTGCAAATGAGCGGGCAAGTAGGTGATATTGATATTGAGACTGATGTTATTTTGGCTTGAGCAACTGCCCCACCTTGTCTTTTGACACCTGAAAGCAGCCCGACGAAACGGAAGATTATATTTTTTGGAAAAATGCCTTAACCGATCGAATAGCTCATCCTGAACTTTGTCAATATCGATAGTCAAATCGGGCGTTTCTTGCGGTTTAGCATTATATTGGTCTATTTTTTTAAGCTGCTTCTTTATCCAGTCGATCTTCGACCGAACAAACCTCTCAGCTTCCTGGCGACTGCCATTTCGCGGAACCGTCACCGTAATGGTCCTGTCCCGACCAACCGTGATCCGCTGATACTTAGCCCGCACCGAACGTCTATACCGTACATCCGGCATATCCGCGATTGTATGTGAAGTTGTGGCCATGGGCCTTCATTCTCATATTTACATCTTGTAGAAACTATGAGAGATGATTATAGCTGGAAGTTTCAAGTATGTCGACTGAAATCGCAGAATTGGGATTACTTTGCCATTACCGAGGATATTCTAAATACCGGCAGGAGCAGTGCTATGGCGATGGTTCCTATTACTCCGCCCATTATGATGATCATCAGGGGTTCTATCAGGGCAGTTGCGGTACGGATGGAGTTTTGAAGTTTCTTTTCGTAGAAGAGCGAAACTTTGTCACAAACGTGCGCGAGTTTTCCGCTTTTTTCACCGGCACGGAGCATCTGTATGATGCCCGGCGCGATGAGATGACTATCCGGTGACAGCAGTATCGCTTCGGAGAACTGGTAGCCGTCGCGTATCTTAGCGTCGGTCAGGGACCATAGTTTACGGAAATAGTAATTTTCGCACGACATTTTCATCACATTGAGCGCATCAAGCAAACTTACGCCGGTATTTACCATCGTCGCCATGATCCGCATCGAGCGGGTCAGAACCGCATCTTTAAACATCGTACCGAAGATCGGAGTGTGGACCTTTATCCAGTCGAAAAATTTCTGCCCGGATTGCGTCTGTCGGAAGAAATGTAAAAACACATACGCGAATATCGCGAAGGTTACGATCGTCGCCATGATCTTCACATCGCCCAGCGCAGAGGAAAATGACACTAACATCTTCGTAAGTTTGGGCAGCTCGGCGCCTTTGGCATCGTAGATCTTAGCAAAACGCGGCAAAACGAAAAACATCAGCGATCCCGTCGCCGCCACAGCCATCAGCAGCATTATCAGCGGATAGAGCATGGCCCCTTTTACCTGCTTGCGGGTATCGGCATCGGCGGTGAGATAGCCGCTGAGAACTTCGAGCATACGCGGCATCTGCCCTGAGGCTTCGGAGGCTTTTACCATACTCAGGAACATTGAATTGAAAAGACCCGGGTAGCAGCAAAGGGCATCAGAGAAGCTCTCACCGGACATTATACGGTTTGCGATATCGGTGATGATGTACTTAAACGGACCGGGTTTGGTCTGCTCGGCGATGGCTGCGATGGCGTCAGTAAGGATCACGCCGCTGTCGAGCATTACGGAAAGCTCTGTCGTAAACAGTATCAGTTCAGCCGTCTTAATCTTCGCTTTGACCATAGCAGCCGGTGGAGGTGCAAGCCGAACACTGACCGCGGCGTCAGACTGAGGGCATTTGGCGGTCTGTTGTTTTGTCTCGCTATTGTAAGTTGTTGCCTGCATATTATTGCCCCAGATTGCTTACGCGTAAAATTTCGTCGATCGTGGTTATCCCGGCCTTTACCTTTTCGAGACCGTCCATATGCAGAGGTGCCATACCGTTTTCGATGGCGGCCTTGCGGAGAGCCTTGAGAGTTATGCCCTGGGCGATCATATCGAGAATGTTTTCATCGGGTACGAAGAGTTCGTGTATCGCTATCCGTCCGAGGTAGCCTGTATTGCGGCATTTTCCGCATCCGACTCCTCTGTAGAAAGTGGTGGGCGCATCTATTAGTTTTTCTATCGTCTTTCGTATCGCCGGTGGAGCTTTGTAATCTTCTTTGCAGTTCGGACATATCTTCCGGACAAGACGCTGGGCGAGCACGGCTATCAGTGAAGCGCTTATAAGATAGGGGGCGACTTTCAGATCGAGCAGTCGTGTAACAGCACCGGGTGCATCGTTGGTATGCAAAGTTGACAATACAAGGTGTCCCGTCAAAGCAGCTTGCACAGCGATATTCGCGGTGTCTTCATCGCGGATCTCACCTACCATTATCACATCCGGATCCTGGCGGAGCAGGCTTCTTAGAGCCGTGGCGAAGGTAAAACCTGCGGCATCGCTGACCTGGAACTGGTTAATGGCCCCGATGTTGCATTCTATCGGATCCTCGACGGTGCAGATATTTGTCTGGTCGTCGTTAAGTTCGGCTAATGCGGCGTACAGGGTGGTATTCTTGCCTGAGCCGGTCGGGCCCGTGACGAGTACGATGCCGTTGGGTGATTTCACTTTTTCTCTGTATAGTTTGAGATTTTCGTAGCTAAAACCCAGAGACTCTATGTTGGTAAGTATCTTGCGGGCATCGATTATCCTGATGACAACTTTTTCTCCAAAGTTACCGGGCATTACCGAAACGCGAAGGTCTATAGGACGCCCCTGCATCAGTACATGTATACCGCCATCCTGGGGAAGTCTTCTCTGTGCGATATCGAGGTCGGCCATGATCTTTATCCTCGATACGAGAGCCGAGTGCATCTGGTAAGGCGGAGCCATTTTTTCGTATAGGCGCCCATCAACTCGGTAGCGAATACGAAGTTTCTTATCGTCTGGCTCTACATGGATGTCTGAGGCATTTTCATGCACGGCATTGTATAGCAAATAGTTTACGAGTTTGACCACCGGCGACTGGCCGGCGACTTCTTCGAGATCACCGATGTCTTCGATGATGGTTTCGATGAGTGCAAAATCTTCAAGTGCGGCATCGTCGATGATATCGTCGATCACAAAGACATTAGCAGCCGGCATATAGCTCTGAAGAGTTGCGCGGATATCGTTTGCCGTTGCGCATACGACCTGGATCTTGCAGTTGCTGATCCGCTCGATCTCGTCTATGAGGAATACGTTTGACGGTTCACTTATGGCAACGGTGAGGGTGTCATAAACTTTAAACAGTGGAAGTACGACATGTTCTTCAAGGAAGTCACGGGGAAGTATTTCGACGACAGTGGCGTCGCATATTTTCGGTGAGATCTGGGCATAGGGCAGGCCATACGCCTCCGAAAGCGCCGAAACGATCTGGTTTTCGGTGCAGAAACCGAGTTCTATGAGCAGTTCTCCGAGTAGTTTATGGTTTCCTTCCTGATGCTGTGCGGCAATCGCCGATTCCACCTGCTCGGGGGTTACTATCCCTCTTGCCTGTAATATCTGGCCAAGCTGTAACTTATTTTCTGTTTGCAGTTGGGTCATTTTATTCCACAAAAATATTTATGCAAAGCTTTTTACTGCTTCTGTAAGTTCCGCGTAAGTGTCAAACTGGGGCCCAAGCCTTGTGATTTCCAGTATCTTTGAGCAGCTTTCATCGAAGCCGGCAAATTTCAACTGACGTTTGTTTTCATCGCAATAATCCCCGAGCCAAAGGAGTTGTTCAAGCCCCCTGCTGTCAATGAAACTGACGTTTGTCATATCAAGTACGATACCCGAGACTCCCGAAGCTATGACGCTGCTGGCCGTATCCTGAAGTTTTTTAACAAACTCTTCAGTTAGTTCGCCCTGCAGTTCGATAACCGTTATCTTGTCATAATTTTGTGTTTCTATTCTCATTTGCTACTCTTTTGTTTTTTAATAGCATCACCTGATCAGCGTCCCTACCGCAATAGCGCCATATTCGGAGAAGTTGCTGTAGTCCCATCGTTCGATAAATCCGTCCTGAATGATGTTCCAGAGTTTTTTGATGTCGCTATCGAGGAATATTTGGCCAACTTCGCTGTCGAACTGAGTTCCAAGGTTCTTTTCAATCTCTGCAACTGCCCTTTTTATGCTCATGGCGTCTCGATATACCCTTCGGGAGGTCATTGCATCGAAAGCATCGGCAAGCCCGATGATCTTTCCTATAAGAGGTATCTGCTCGTCTGCAAGACCTTGTGGATAACCTTTACCGTCGGGCCTTTCATGGTGACAGAGGACCCCTGGTATTATATCTTTCATCTGCTTAATGTCCGCAAGAATAGCGGCACCGATTCGCGGATGGGCTTCTATCTGGTTGCGGTCCTCTTTGTTGAAAGCACCTTTCTTCAGCAGGACAGATTCATTGATCCCGATCTTGCCGATGTCATGGAGAAGGCCGGCTAAGTAGATCCTGTGTATATCATCTTCTTCAAGAGTGTGTTTTTCGGCATATCTTTCCGCGATCCATCGTGAGATAAAAGCGACCCGGTCGGAATGACCGCGTGTGTACTGATCCTTGGCATCGATGCTGTTTGTTAGTGCCTTTAGTGAGCCGATGAAAAGTTCCTTCAGGTCGCCAAAGAGACGGTTATTCTCGATAAAAACGGCACACTGGTTGGCAACGGAATTGAAGAGTTTGATATCGATGCTGTCAAAATCCGGCTTCTCTACTGCATTTATCGCTACCATCATACCCATTATTTTGTCACTGCCGCGGAGAGGAACGGCGATAATGCTTTTAATGCTCTCCGGCCATTCGTATTTAAATGGTGAATCGACTTCACTATCAAGGAGGGCATCAATTCCATTGTTCAGTTCTTCTGCAAGATGGACCTGGAGGATGTCTGCTGCCATGTTATCTATAGTGACGACACCCGAACCGGCTGTCAGAACCAGGCTTTTCATATCATCTCGTTTTTTTTCAAGAAAGATGGCAATGCCTTCGACGTTGACCGACCGTGTTATCTGGTCGCATGCCATCTGAAGGTAAGTGGCATTTGACTGAGTAACCTTCATATTTGTTGACATGTTATAGAGCAATATGAGTTCTTCGTAGCTCTGTGTCAATTCGGTGCTTACCTGTTCAAGTTGTAAGGCGGCTTTCGAGGCAGCCTTGAATTCCTGTGCGAAAGAGGTGAGTATCGCCGATATATATTCACTGTCTTTTGACATACCATGGAAGGCGTCATGGAACATCTGGTAATCGACATTTTGCTGCTGGCAGAGATGCCTTAGATCCTCATTGTCATGACAGGCAGAAGCCGTGGTATCAACGGCGGCAATGGCGATAACCTTGCCGTCTTCCATGAGGGCGACCGTGAGGATCTCGCCGGACGGCCCGAAACGGTGAACCTGTTCCGGATGCTGACGCAAGGATGAGTTTACATATTTTTCAAGTTGCTCAAAGTCACTTTTATATATCCCGCAGGGAAAGTTCAGAAAGCAGGTTGCATAGGTATCAAAGACAGCGAAATTGGCACTGAGGCCATTGATCCTGTCAGCGAATTTTTCGAGACAATCAAACTGCGTAGCTGAAAGAGTTTTTGTCATTGTGTCGAGCATAATATGTTAATCTCTCTATTTTTAAGCCGAGGTTTTCTGTGTGATTATTTCTGTTACACTCTGCAATAGCTCTCTCGGACTGAACGGTTTGCTCAGACATGCAGATATCTTCAGATCTTCTTTCTGTTGCTCGTCTATAGCAAAACCTCTTGCTGTGAGCATAACGATGGGAGTCTCGGCTATGTCCGGATTCTTGCGTATGCGTTCGATAAGCTCTAAACCGCTCATCTCCGGCATCTGATAGTCGGTTACTATAAGGTCGGGCTCTTCGTCACATGCAAGCTGGTAAGCCGCTTGGCCGTTTTCAGCCGTAAGGACATCGAATCCGTTATTGCGTAATTTAATAGAAACAACCTGCACGATGTGAATTTCATCATCTGCAATTAAAACTTTTTTTCCAGGCATAGTTTACTCCGTATTTTAAACAGTTTATGCGATCGCCGCTGACTCCAGTGGCAATGTGAATTCGAATGTACTGCCTTCATCGGGCTTGCTGGTAACAGAGACGGTCCCTTCGTGGATTTTCTCGACAGTTTGTTTTACGAGATTGAGCCCGAGACCGGTCCCCGTGGCATATTTTTTATTTTCCTCGACGCGGTAGAACTTATCGAATATATGTCCAATATCTTCGGCGCAGATGCCGACACCAGTGTCCGATACGGTAACATGTACAAGGTGATCGGTGTCGTTTACATCACATGATATGGTCACTTCACCACCCCGAGGCGTATACTTTACGGCATTGCTGAGCAAGTTGATAATGACTTGCGTGATCATGTCCTTGTCGGCATAGACCTGATCACAGATTATCGAATGCGTCACAATGACGGTGATGTCCTTTTCCGCGGCATAGCTTTTTATCATTTCGACGGCAGCAGTGATCAGGACGGCAACAGATACCGACTGCCTGTTTATTTTTGTAAGGCCTGATTCGATCCGTGAGATATTCAGGATATCTTCGATAAGACGGTTTAACCGTTGGGCCTGTGTTTGTATCACAGCGGCAAACTGCTTTATCTCCTCTTCGTCCTTAGCTTCGCCATCGACGAGCATTTCGGCGTAAGCGTTTATGGAAGCAAGTGGTGTCTTCAACTCGTGCGAAACATGGCTCACGAAGTCGTTTTTAGTTTTTGATAATTCCTTTTCCCGCGTAACATCGTGGATCACGGCGACAACACCTGCGATGAGATCCTTGTCATCCTTTACACAGGAGATTATACAATCGAAAATTCTTCCATCATTATCATTGTCAAAGGTCACCTCGTGTTTTACATGGGCGACCCTGCCGTGACGCGAGCGCACCATCAACGACACAAAGTTTTTGTCGAATATTAATTCTTCGATCGGCTTAAGATAGGCTTGTTCAACGTCAAATCCGAAGAAATCGGCAGCAGTGGAACTAACCATTATAACACGGTCAAAGGCATCCGTTACAATTACGATGTCACGAATGCTGTATATGACAGCTTCGCTGTTGTTCTTTTGTCTCTGCAGCAACTGGAACTGTAGAGAGAGTTCGGATATTTTATCTTCGATGACCTCTGTTTTGCCGTCAACGCTTGTAGTATAGTTCAGCAGAGCTTGTACGATCGGCTTGGTTGCCGGCGTAGATATAGTAAACAAATTGTCAGTGTTGCCATTGTTAAGAGCATCGGCTAATAAATTCAGTGACCGGTAGTCTTTCCATCCGCAAAAGGCGGCAAGGGCCAGTGCAAAAAGAAAAACAGCCGAAGCGATTGTAGTTATTATTTGCGGCGCGTCCATAAAAGCCGCCACAGCGGTTACCACGCCCGCGAAAATAGCAGCAAACATTGCCAAGTTGAATATTAACTTATAAAATTTACCATGGGTAGTCATTATTCGACACCTAAAATATGTTACCAACGCAGCTTCAGCCCGACGGGCTAAACTGCGCTGGCAACAAATGTTTTCATCATAGTTTTGTAAGCAAAGTCACGAGTTTACTGTCCGGATCCAGGTGCCTTGCATTTTTCAATGCCTTGTCGGCCCGTGCTGTCTGACCTAACTGCTGATAACATCTTGCAGTCATCAGCCACGCAAATGGACCGAACTGCTTGTCGGACGCTATCTTCCTGAATGTCCTGAGCGCACTGTTGTAATCCCTCTTGAGATAGAGTGAACAGCCGTTTATAGCGATGGCATCGGCCCATGCAGGGCGCAGCTCAAGTGCTCTTGAGGCACAATTTGCGGCACGGTTGGGAGCGTCGGCACCGAGTGCCGCATGACCCATCTTCAGCCACAGTTCGGCGCTTTCACGGTCATTTATGCTCAACCTGTCGTAGTACTCGATGGCTTTGCCGTATTCTGCGCCGTTCATGCTGCACATGGCGACGAGTTTGAGGTACAAGGTTTTAGTCTCACCCTCTGCCAATTCCGCAAGTGTTTCGAACATCCGGGCCGCTTCATCCCATTTGTCGGCCATGATATAGCAGTACCCGAGAGCAGCCATCGTTTCAGAGTCCGCTCCACCTATGAGCAAGCCTCGGTTGTAGATCTTTATCGCCTGGTCAACTTTTCCCATCTCCAGGAGGATATCGGCTTTCGCGATATTCAAGCTGGGATCGCCCGGAGCCAGGATGCTCTTTTCGGAAAGCAAAGCAAGAGCTTTTGTGTATTGCTGCTGGGCACTGTAGGTCCTGGCAAGAGCGATAATATAGTCCGTGTTGATGGGCCTTATCTCTATCGCTTTACGGAAACTGACAGCGGCTTTTAGATGATCACCTTGCTGCTGCGCTATCCTGCCGAGCATATACCATGCCTCATCGGTCCAGTCGTCAAGCTTAGTGGCTTTGGCGAAGGAGTCAGCGGCATCTGCCAGTCTTCCCTGAGAGTACATAACCTTTCCCATCAGCATATGAGCTTCCAACAACTCCGGATCGGCTTCAATGCACTTGCTGAGTATGGTATATGCCTCTTGAAAGCTTTCCTTCGTAAAGAGGGCACGCGCCAGCGGAACTTTCGCCTTTGCAGTCGTCTTTTCCCATCGCTGATACGCAGCCTCTTTCTTCTGGGCGTAGGAATCGCATCCTGCCATAGCAACAAGCAAAGCAACGGTAATCATCAGCACTATTATCGATTTTAGTTTACACATTTCCAAGGCTCCTTTTGGATCTATTCTTATAGTCTCATCCATTTATTAGCTTCTTCTTGCTCGATCGCTTCGAGCATAATACGTTCGAGAGCATCTCTACCTTCTGGTGCGATCTCTTCGACGATCCTGTCCCTTAATCGCATCGCTTCGATGTATGAAGGCCTGATGCTGAGAGTGCTGTTGAGCTCACGAAGAGCAGCGGCCCCGTCGCCGTCGGTATATAAAGTAACGGCTCTTGAATAGCTGTCTTCGGCAAGTCGTGTCGTGGATAACCAACTGATAGCATCTCTTGCTCCGAGGCGTTTTCTGGCGATATCGGCGGCTCTTCGCTCACCTTCGAGTTCGTCAGGAACTTCGATGATGTGAGGAGTCAGCAGGACTATAACTTCCTGCCGAATACTGTTGTCATCTTTGCCCTGGAATAAGGCGCCTATCAATGGGATATTACCGAGTAAGGGCACCTGCTCCTTGGTAGATGTTACAACGTCTCTAAACATTCCGCCGATAACGACTGTCTGGCCGTCTTTGACGATAATGTTGGTTGAAAGCTCGGCGGAAGTTTCATCGGGTACTCCCTGTGCATTGAGTGAACCGGAAGAATCCTTGGGGTGAATGTCCATTCGGATGTAACCGTCATTGCCGATATAGGGTCTGAATGACAGTTTCGTTCCGGTATCGAGGAACTTTACGACACCTTCCTGAATTGCACCGCCATCAGTGATTATGCTGCTCTCGCGATAACCGAGCTTTGTGCCGATGTACACCTGACCGAGCTGCTTGTTGACAGCCAATATCTTAGGATTGGCAAGAACGGTTACATCTGTGATCCGTTCAAGGGCGGTGATCATTACCGATACATCCCCTGCCGTCACACCGATCGTCAGACCGTTGCTTGCTGCGTTGGCAAAACCTTTAATTTCAATTGGAGTTCCGGCAAATGTACTTGTAGCAAGCTGACTCATAGGCGTTGTAGCCGCGTCTCCCCTATTAATCTCAAGGGGGTTAGTCAGATCACCGGTTGCCGACGTGCCTGTTAGACTTACACCAGTTGCCAGGTTCCAATCGATGCCCATTGACATATTTTCAGTCAGCGTTGCGCTTAAGATGGTCGCCTCTATAAGCACCTGCTGTGGGCGTTTGTCAAGACCGGCAAGCATTTCCTCGATATCGGAGATATTCTCGGGATAATCGTTTACAACGATAGTATCCTGGAACGCGAGATTGTTTCCGCCGGCGGTATCGGAACTTATGGATTCGCCAGTAGGAACGCCGGTTGCCGCAGGTGAACTCGTAGCCATCTGTCCTTGAGGGCTTAGTAATGCACCGACAAGTTTCTGTGCTTCGTCAGCGGTCAGGTAGTACAGAGGGATCGCCTTGTATTCCATTCTGCGTGTGTCGGCCTTGATCTGCTCGTACTCTTCAGAGGTATAGACCATCACAAAGTTGTCCTTGATCTCATACCTGTTCATTGGGCCGATCACTATCTGAAGAGCCTCTTCGAACGTAACATTGTACAGACTCGTCACCGTGATGTTGCCCATGATGTTTGGCGATGGTACGATGTTTCTCTGATATTTGAGAGTAAGGAACCGCAGTGCATCGTTGATAGCCTGGTCCTTCTTAAAGGTGATCGACTGAACAGAGCTTGTGCCGACAGCTTCAACTTCTACATCGCCCTGATCTTCGCTGTCGACAGATTCTGCGCTCAATACCTGTGCCTGCGCTTCATCCGGTGCATCCTCACCGATCACGATGGCGGCCATTGCAACAAGGGCGAGCAGCCATACGGATGCCATTTTTGTAAATTTAGTTGTCATTTTGGTCTTCCTTTTTTTACTATCATTTTGTGTTTGTGTACCTAACATGCTACACCTCCATTTTCCGCCTCTTTTAGACTAATCGTCCTGAGACATTTTTATAGTTACCGTTACGTCTTCCCATTTAAGAACAACTTTTGATTCAAATACTTCCACCACCTCAAACTCATATATGCGGCCCTTATGCTCGACGTCAAACGTCGAACCATTCGATAAGAGCCTCTCTTCAATAAAGGCTTCACCTATACCGGATTCTTGTCCGACAATAATGGCGTCGACCCTTATTGTTTGTGCTATTTGATCTATAATTTGGCTTTGATCCTGTGAAACGTTTGTTTTCTGTGATTTGCTGCCGGAAACATAGCTGCCTTCGGGATCAAGAGGA
>SDBV01000052.1_pt1 | contig 114430 bp, 97 predicted proteins | sample 2277081 | NCBI WGS metagenome assembly SDBV01 (sample SAMN10402039, study PRJNA504765) | marine sediment metagenome | isolation source: marine sediment core GS10_PC15, 223 cmbsf | place: Arctic Ocean: Southern Knipovich Ridge | collected 2010 | reverse complement strand
TGCTGGAATACACTGGCGGCGAGCAGACCTGGCAGCAGATCGCCATGGGCCATCAGATGGCCTACAAGTCCATCACGGGCGGCATATTCGAAGCGGGCCTGTCCGACACGATCCTGCAAATGTGGGCAGCGTTCGTGCACGAACTCGTCGGCGGCGAGAGCAAAGGCCTATTCGGCACCTGCGTAACCCCAGCCGAGGCCGCCCTAAGCCACAAGCTCTTCACCGCGGCGCTGGCCAGCCAGCGAAACAGCAGCGTCGAGGCCGTATAGCGACCTGACCACGGAAGGACCGACCCCATGGCCGGTGATGCTCGACGCGATCGACGACTTCTGCCGCCGCCACGGGCAGTAGCCATCGCCGGGGCCAAGCCGTAGCCTGCGGCAAGAATCGTTCTTTCTTAGCCCGCCAAGTGTCGAAATAAATGTTGTTGCCGTGCGGGCTGTGCACGTTAGAATTCGCGGCTTCGGTGTCATCGTGGAGAGCTACCAATGTTGGAACTAGCTGAGTTTCTCACGCCCGAGCGGGTCATCCTGCTTCAGGCCACTACCAAGACTGAAGCATTGGACGAAATGATGGACGTCATCGTCGCGTGCAACGGCGGCATAGACCGGGACGTGCTGGCCCGCGAGGTCGCCAAGCGCGAGGAAATGATGAGCACGGGAATCGGCAACAAGCTCGCCATTCCGCACGTACGAATGGCCGGGATCGCCCGGGCAACCATGGCCGTCGGCGTCAGTCGAACGGGCATCGACGATTACGAAAGCCTGGACAAACAACCCGTCCACATCGTCGTCATGATCGCCGCCGCCAAGGGCGAACACGAGACCTACATCCGCCTACTGGCCAAGGTGGCAGAGGCCCTCAAGGAGGAGCACCTCCGCGACGAGATCATCCAAGCTGAAGACACAGACACGATCCACCGCATTCTCACAGGCGCCCAAGACAAATGACGATACTGGCTGAGAGCATCCAACTTGAGAGCCATCTGCGCATCCTGCCGATCATCGGCGGAGCGCTGTTGTTCGGCACGATGGGCGCCCGCCTGTTTCAGCTCATCCGCTTTCCCCAAGTGGTGGGCTACATAATCATCGGCCTGGTGCTGGGCCCGTGGCTGCACGTGATCGACCGCGACACCCTCGAAGCCCTCAAGCCATTCAACTTCTTCGCCCTGGGCATCATCGGCTTTATGATCGGCGGGGAACTGCACCGCGACGTGTTCCAGAAGTACGGCAAGCAGTTCATGGCGATACTGTTCTGCGAGGGGCTAGGCGCGTTTGCGGTCGTAAGTGTGGTGACCGCTACCGTGCTGTGGATTGTCACGGGCAACCTGGCAGCGTCGGTGGCGATCGGCCTGGTGCTGGGCGGGCTGTCGGCGGCGACCGCCCCGGCAGCGACCGTGGCAGTGCTGCGGGAGTACAAGACGCGCGGCGTGCTGACAACGGCGGTTTACGCGATGGTCGCCCTCGATGACGGGCTGGCCCTGATACTGTACGGCATAACGACAAGCATTGCCGCGATGATGCTGGCCACGACGGACGGTGGCATAGGGGCCGCCCTCGGCATGGCGGCCTACAAGCTGCTGGCCGCGCTGACTATCGGCGTGCTGGCGGGATTCGGGCTCAACGCCATACTCCGCCGTGGGCGAGACCGCGAAAAAGCCCTGACGTATATCATCGGATCTCTCGCGCTTGTCATCGGCGTGTGCGCGCTGCTGGGCGTCGACGAGATACTCGCCGCGATGGCATTGGGCGTGGTGATCATCAACCTCGCGCCCCGCCGAAGTTACTCAGCCTTCGAAGTCGTCGAACGATTCGCCCCACCGATATACGTGCTGTTCTTTGTGATCGTCGGTGCGCACGTCGAGGTGGCGGGCATGGGCCTGTGGATGATGGCCCTGGCGGCAACGTATGTAATAGGCCGATCACTGGGCAAAATACTCGGCACGAAACTGGGCGCCCAAATTACCAAATCCCCCAGCGTGCTGCGGAAGTACCTGGGATTGTGCCTCTTCAGCCAAGGCGGCGTGGCGATCGGCTTGGCACTGGCGGCGGGCGAGAGATTCGCCGGCGTGACATTGGGCGGCCGGGCCGACGGAACGGCGGTCGGGCCACTGATCATGACGATCATCATGCTGACCACGCTGATAGTCGAACTGCTAGGCCCGCCGTGTGTCAAACTGGCCGTCCAAAAGGCCGGCGAGGTGGGCCTGAACGTCACGGAAGACGACCTGATGGAATCCTTCACGGTCGCTGACATGATGGACGCCTCGCCCGCGACGTTCCCCGAGAGCGCCCCGCTGGCGATGATATTCCGAACGATATCCGATACCGAAGCCCTGAGTTACCCGGTAGTGGACGACGACAAGAAGCTGTCCGGCGTGATAAGCCTGGCCGACCTGAAACAGAGCTTCGCCGCTGAGGGGCTGACGGCCTGGCTGGTCGCCTTCGACCTGATGCGACCAGCAGCCGACACTATCGATAGCGGCGCCCCGCTTGGGGAGGCCGTCACACGAATGAGGGAGCAAGGCTTGGAGCATCTACCCGTGCTGGCCGGCAAAGACGATCCGAAACTGGTCGGCATGATCGAACTGCGAGCGGTCAGCAGGCAGCTATCGCAGGAAATCCTGCGTCGCCACCAACTGGCGGACAACGGCTCGTAGCAGGCCCGCCCGCGCAGACCGCCTCACCACCCGACGGGACCCACAACACGCATGAGCCAACGCACTGTCAGCACGAAGATCCGCATCCGATACAGCGAGACCGACCAGATGGGCACGTTCTACAATTCCCGAGCCCTGGAGTGGTTCGAGTGTGGGCGGACCGAACTTCTGCGGGCGATGGGCGTGTCGTATCGGCAGATGGAAGAGCGGGGCGTGATGCTGCCGATGGTGGAAAGCCACGTCGAGTATCTGGGCCGGGCTCAGTACGACGATGAACTGCTCATCACCGCCAGCGTAGCAATGTGCGGTAAGGTCCGCGTTCGATTCGAGATAGACATAGCCCACGCGGACACCGCCAAGCCTGTCGCACGAGGCTGGACCGTGCATGCCACTGTCTCGCCAGCCGGCAAGACCATCCGACCGCCGGCTTGGTTTCTTGAAACTATCTCATAAATCCGCCATTCGTATCTCATTGTGTAATAGCCTGTTACGTTCGGCAGCACCCCCGGCGGAAAAAATATCAACATAAGCCCAGATTATCCCCGCGGATATTCATCCCTGTCCCCTTTCGTGTAACACCTTTTTATATCTATTGTTATACACACCAGACAATCTCTTACCATTCTTTAATCTGGCTTCTTGCCTGATCGATCAGGCTGATACCTGATTTACCCCACGCCGCTCTTTCAGGTATACTCCCACACTGAGGCGTGACTAGCCCTGTTGGACCGAACGGGAATTCTCCCAGCCGGGCGCGCCGCCGTGAGGGCGGAGGCTGAGGACGAGAAGGGAACGTGAGGCTCTGGTGAGGAGGGCGTAGGGTTACGGACGATGCTACAGCACGCTTCATGGACGAGATAAGGAGAAGGGGCGGTCGCCCACGCGCGGCCGCCCCTTGTTCTTGCGCCCACGATGAGATGGCGTCACTTAGGCTGCGGCGCCTGCCTGGCCGCCATTCGGCCGGCGATCTGGGCGCCAAACTGACGGCAGGCCGCCAAGGCCGATTCATCGGGGACGTACTTGATTTTCAATCCGTCGCCCACAACGTCCAGTCCCATGTCGGTCAGTATGCCGTTGACTTCCCTGACGGCCTCGCCTCCCCAGCCGAACGACCCGAACGCCGCCGCCACCTTGTTTAGAGGCTTGAGCCCCCGCACATAAGTCAGCACGTCGGCGATGGTGGGGAACATCGTGTTGTTGATGGTCGGCGTGCCGATTATGAGGGCGCCGCAGTTGAGCAGCTCGGCGGCGATGTCGGATCGATGACAGCCGCGCGCGTGCATGAGCATCGCCTCGACGCCGCTCTGGGTCAGGCCTTCGATAATCACGTGCGCCATCTTTTCCGTGCTGCCCCACATCGTGTCGTACACCACGATCGCGCGGTTGGTGGGCTCCTGGTCGGCCCAGGTGCGGTAGGCGCCGAGAATCCAGCCGATCTGTTCTTCCGTCCGGTAGATGGGCCCGTGGTCGGGCGCGAGAATCCTAATCGGCAAGGCCAGGCCAGCCAGCTTGTCCAGCGTGCGGACGATGAATTTCGACAGTGGCAGCAGGATGTTCGCGTAGTACTTGGCGGCTTCGTCATCCAGGATATGTTGCGGCAGTTCGTCGGCGAATCGCTCCGCCGAGGCCAGATGCATGCCGAAGCCGTCCTGGCTGAACAGCACCTGGTCCTCATGCAGATAGCTGACCATGCTGTCGGGCCAGTGGCACATCTTGGTCTCGACGAACGTGACCATCTCGCCGCCCAGGTCCACCTGCTCGCCGTCGGCCACCGCCATTATGTCCGCGCCCATGTGGAAGTGCGCTTCCAGAGCGGCCACGCCGGCTTTGGACGCATAGATGGCCGTCGGATTGATGGCCTCGATAGCCTTGGGCAGCGCGCCGGAATGATCCATTTCGGCATGGTTGGATATGATGACGTCGATCTTCTGCGGATCTATGACCGACGAAATGCGCGCCATCATTTCATCGAAGAACGGCGCCTTGACCGTGTCAACCAGCGTGACCTTGTCAGCCAGAATGAGATAGGCGTTGTACGTGCTGCCCCGCTGGGTCAGGTACCCGTGGAAGTCGCGCACGTCCCAGTCTATCGCGCCAACCCAATAGACACGGTCGGTCATTTTGACGGCTTTGAATGTCTCTGCCATTAGCAGGTCACCTCTTATCCGGCGGGCTGGCCGGCAGCCGGCGGCGGCGTGAAGACGCGCGTCGCGAGTTCGCGGTCCAGCATGAACAGCCCGCCCGGCGCATCGGCCATGAGCTTGAGTTTCTGTACCACTTCGTCGGCGGACGCTTCCTCTTCCACCTGCTCGGTGACGAACCATTGCAGGAATATCTTCGACGCGTGGTCGGAAATCCCCTCAGCCAGGTCCACCAGGCCGTTGATCATCGTGGTAACCTTCTGCTCGTGAGCGTAAGCCGCCTCGAAGACCGCCAGAGGCGACTCCCAATCCGTGCCAGGCCCGTCGATGGCCGCCAGCCGCACGCGCCCGCCTCGCTCATTGATGAAGTCGGCGAACTTCGTCGCGTGGACCATTTCTTCCTGAGCCTGGCATCGCATCCAGTTGGCGAAGCCCGCCAGATTCATCGACTCGAAGTAGTAGGCCATCGACCAGTAGAGATAGGCCGAGAATACCTCGGCGTTGAGCTGGCCGTTGAAGGCGTCTTGAACTTTCTTATCAATCATCATTTTCCCTTTCGCTTCGGCTGTAGCCGTAGCAAAACCCAGTGTCTTCAGTTCTTCCACAAGCCGTGGACATTACAGTATTCCCGCACAACAGCCCCCTCGCAGCCGCAGGCAAAGGTAGCTTCCGCGGCGTCGCCCGGCTTGAGCGATTGCCGGCAAGCCTTGCCGCCAGCGAGCACCTCTATCCACTCGATGAAGTGCTTCTCTTCCATCGGATGGGCGGCATTCTGCCCGACGCGCACCTTAATGCCGCCATCGACCTGCCCGACGAACGGCACGTGCTTCTCGACGGCGGGGTCGGCGGTTTGCTCTTCCATAAGGCGCATTTCCTGGCTGCAGCAGTACAGCTCGCCGCCGCCGATATCGAGCACTTCCACAATAATCCCGCAAACTTCACACTTGTAGATAGCCATTTGTTCCATCATTTCCGTGCTTTCCTTTCTTGTGACAGTCACAAAATGTGACCGGCTCAGCCCGCACTGCCCATATCTTCGGATCGGTCACTCAGCCAGCTTGGCCGCTATGGCCAAGGCGGCGTCATAGTTCGGTTCGTTCGTCATTTCGGGCACGATCTCGATGTACCGAATGACCCCATCGCGATCTACGACGAACACGCTACGAGCCAGCAGACGAAGTTCCTTTATCAGCACGCCGTACGCCTGGCCGAACGTAGCTTCGCGATGGTCGCTGAGGGCCTGCAGATTCGCGACATTGTTCTGATCAACCCATCGCCCCTGGGCGAAAGGCAAGTCCATGCTGATAGTGAAGACGGCCACTTTGTCGCCGAGCTTGGCTGCTTCGGTATTGAACCGCTCGGTCTGCACCGCGCACACGCGGGTGTTCAGCGAGGGGACCACCGAGATGATTTGCACTGTGCCGCCCCCCACCACCAAAGGCGCGGACGTGAGATCGCTGGCCACCAGTACAACCCTCGGAGCCCGATCGCCAACGGCCAGCTGTGGGCCCACCAGCGTCAGCGGCTCGCCCTTAAACGTTACAACGCCGGTCCGCTGGGCCAGGGCGGGCCCTCCCCCGCCGGGCCGAGCCGCCCAAGCAAGTGCATCCTGAAGCACAGCCTCAGGAGTATCGCCCCCCCATCGGCCTGACTCATGCCCGTCAACAAAGAGAATCTGTGTCGGGTACTCCTCAATCGCAAAATGCTCCACCAGCTCGGGGGTCTGATCGACGTCGATCAACACAAAATCTATGCCACCGGCAAACTCGCCGGCCAGCCGATCGATCTGTTGGGTCATTGTCTCATAGGTCGGGTGCCACGTGGCGTTGAAGCTCACCAGCACCGGCTGGGAAGCCTGGCCAACACGTTCGTCGAGTTGGTTGACCGTCGTCGGACTCGCCGCCGGGCCGGCTGCGATCTCGTCGCCAGGCCCACAGCCTGCCAAGCCCATCGCCACAAGTGCAACGAGCGTCGAAATACCTGAAGTTGATCTCATATCGCAAATCCTTGCCTGCACCTTGCCCGGTCATTCGGCCGACGGGCCATCCGCCTGGCCGCCCGGCGAAGCTTTGTAACCCAATTGCTCGATCGCCGCGATGCACGCAGCCACGTCGACGTCGCTGCCGATGATGACCGCCCGCTTGGCTGACAGATCGACTTCGGCCGACCGCACGCCGGGCGTTTCTTTCAAGGCCCGTTGAACCGCACCGGCGCAGTGGCTGCACGTCATGCCTGTGATATCCAGAGCGAGCCGCTCAGTTGGCTGATCGCCGTGGCTGTGGACATGGCCATGCTCATCGTCGCCCTGGGGGCATTCGTCATCGCAGGGCTCGACGCCCTCGCCCTCCGCCAGATCGTCATGGACCAAGCGTTTGGGCGCAAACATCGCAAAGCCGATCACGCCCAGTAGTGCCACCGCCGCAGCACTGCCGACCCACGGCGACATCATCTTCATCTTCATCGGCGGAGGAACGTCCCCAACGGTGAAGATGAAATCCAGCAGCAGCCCACTGGCCACCGCCATCACCGCGACCGTTATCAAGTAGCACAGGGCCGTACGCTTGCCCATGATCTTCCATATCGTCGCCAGGGCCGCCGCGTTTGTCGCTGGGCCCGTCATCAGAAACACCAGCGCCGTCCCCGGCGATACGCCCGCAATGATGAGCACAGCCGCTACCGGCACGGATGCAGTAGCGCACACGTACATCGGAATGCCCAGTATCATCATGATAAGCATACCGACAATATGGCCGCTCATAATGCCGCCAAGTTGTTTCTGGAAGAAGTGCTCGGGAATCAGCGCCGACAGCAAGGCCGCAATAACCAGGCCTATCAACAACGTCTTGCCGATATCCCGCGGCAGAACAATAAAGCCGTATTGCAGTGTCCGTCTCAGCCAATGGCCTTCGCGCGAGGTGCAACATTCGTCCTGGCAGACCTCGGGGGCCTGGCCATCGACCGACGTGTCGGGGTCGATCAGATCAGCCACGCTGCCGCCAACAATGCCGCCGACAAGTGCAACGATCGGCCGAAAGATCGCGTAGACCGGGCCCAGCAAGCTGAATGTAACGAACATACTGTCCACGCCAGTCTGCGGCGTGGATATCAGGAACGCCGTGGTTGCGCCCTTGCTGGCCCCGTGCCGTCGAAGCGAAGCCGACACCGGTATCACGCCGCACGAGCACAGTGGCAAGGGCACGCCAAACGCCGACGCCTTCAGCACCGGCCAAAGTCCATGCCCGCCCAAATGGCGCTCGATGAACCCCGGCGAAATCAGCACGCTCAGAGCCCCCGCCACCAAGAAGCCAAACAGCAGATACGGGGACATCTCGCTCAGCACGCCCCAAAACTCGGCGGGTATTTCCATTAACCATTCAGGCATAACGCTTAGTATTTCCTTATCTCGTAATTATAGCCGCCCATCGCCATCGGGACCGAGTAACGACCACAATTTACATGGCCGCACCGCAGCCGCACTAACATAACGCACGTCACGCCTCGAAGGTTTCGTAAAGTTCCTTCTTCACGCCGCAGATCGGGCACTTGTCGGGCACGTGGCCCTCGATGGTATGCCCGCAGTTAGTGCAAATGCCCATCGGCCCCAGCGCCACGTCGTCGCCGGCGTCGACGGCCTGCTTGGCGCGGGTGTACATGTCGGCGTGGATGTGCTCAGCGGCGAATGCGTAGCCCATGGACTTCTCGGCGCCGGCTTCGCCCTGCATCTTGGCTACTTCCAGGTAGGCGGGGTACATTTCGTTGATCTCAAAGACCTCGCCCGCAATCGCACCGGCCAGGTTATCGCTCGTGCTGCCAAACCCAAAGCCGCCGCCCGACGGCGTCAGGAACGCCCCCGCCACGTCGGCCATCGCCTTGAAGTGCCCCGTCGCATGGGCCTGCTCCGCGCGCGATATCGCGTTAAACAACCGAGCCACATTGGCAAAGCCGTCCGACTCCGCCTTGTAGGCCCATATCTTGTAACGCATGTGGGCCATCGACTCGCCGCCAAAGGCGCTCCGCAAGTTACCGGCTGTCATGTCATGCATAATAAGTCTCCCGCAATAGTTTGTCCCGCGGCCGGGCAGTTGGAAACGGTTCCGCTCGTCCCCAGCCTTGGTAGGCTAATGTTCGATTTGTCTCAACCGGCCGCGTTACCCGTCATAGCCGGCTGGGTGCTGCTGGTGCCAATTCCATGCGTGTGCGACAATTGTATGCAGGTCGGCGAACTTCGGCTGCCAACCAAGTTGCTCGATGGCCCTGTCGCTCGATGCGATCAGCGTCGCCGGGTCGCCTGGGCGGCGCGGCGCGGGCTGGGCCGGTATCTCATGGCCGGTCACCGCCCGACACGTCTCGATCACCTGCCGGACGGAGAACCCCTCGCCGTTGCCAAGGTTGAAGACCTTCGCCAGCCCTGCCTCGACAGCGCCAGCTGCCAGCACGTGGGCGTCGGCCAGGTCGCAAACGTGTATGTAATCCCGCACGCACGTGCCGTCCGGCGTGGGATAGTCGTCGCCGAATATGGAAATGCTCGCGCGCTGGTGGAGCGCCACTTGCAGGACCAGCGGAATCAGGTGCGTCTCGGGGCTGTGGGCTTCGCCGATGTCGCCGGCCGGATGCGCCCCCGCCACGTTGAAGTACCGCAGCGAAACGAAGCCCATGTCGTACGCCGCCGCGTACGCCTGCAGCATGTACTCCACGCACAGCTTGCTGGCCCCGTAAGGGTTGATCGGCGCGAGGCGGTCGCCCTCGCATATCGGCATTCGCTCCGGCTGACCATACACCGCAGCCGTGGAAGAAAACACAAGTCGGCCCACGCCGCAATCACGCATCGCATCCAGCAGAACCACCGCATTCAGCGTGTTGTTGCCGAAATACTTGTCCGGCTGCTCGACCGATTCCCCCGCCTCGATAAACGCTGCGAAGTGGATCACCGTGTCGATCTCATGGCCGCGCATCGCCGCCCGCAGCGCATCGCCGTCCGCCACGTCAGCCGTGACGAGCTGGGCGCCGCCAACAGCCTCGGCATGGCCCTTGACCAAACTATCGTAAACCACGCACGCATGGCCCGCCGCCGTCAGGGCGCGCGTAACGTGCGAACCGATGTAGCCCGCCCCGCCTGTCAGCAGAACATTCATACTTTCTCTCCAGCCTAGCCCGCCGCAACAGACGCCGAGCGATAGAATTATAGCCCCCCCCGCCGCCATTGCAAACCGCCCGGCCGATAAGGATAATGCCACTGCACCCCAGCCGAGTCGGAATGGCCAGGCTGGGGACACAGGGAGACAACATGAAGGATTCAGCGAGACACGCACCAACAGGCGCTCGGCCGCGGTTCAGCACGAACCGCCACTGGCTGATCTCAGCGTCCGCCACAGCGATCCTCACCTTCGCCGCAATCCACCACTGCCTCGCCGAGGATGCCCCGCCCGCCCCCACAGAGCATACAAGCGCCGACCTGCCAACCCACGACGATGGGACGATAGACTACTACCAAATCGTTGTAGACAAGTACAGCGAAGGTGTGACGCTCGAAAACAACGGCGCCGTCCTGCTGGCCCGCGCAATCGGCCCAAGAATGTATGATGACGACGTTCGCGAAGAAGCCCTGGCCAAGCTCGGCCTGACAGAAGAATCCCTCGCCGAAGATGCGCCGTACTTTCAGAACTACCGCGACTATTACGAGGCCACAGTCCCGGGCGTCACCCGAGATGATGCCTACGAGGCGCTCGAAACACTGACGATGCTGATTCGCCAGCCTTGGTCGGCTGATGATTACCCCACAATAGCGGCCTGGCTGGCGACCATCGAAAAGCCATTGGCTCTGGCTGTCCAAGCCTCGGAGCGGCCACGCTTCTATATGCCGATGGTCGCCATCGATGATCCGCCAACGTTGTACACTGCTCTACTTTACGATGTCCCCCTGGTGCGTCACTTGACATGGGCACTCGCCGCCCGAGCAACGCTCAAGCTCGATTCGGGGGATATCGATGGCGCTTGGCAGGACACACTAACAGCCCACCGCCTGGCAAGGCAGGTCGCCCAATCGCCAACTCTCTACGAATGGCATATCGGAGTGGGCATGGAACGTGCAGCGTGCGGCGCGGACGAAGCGATCATCACCAGCGGGCTGCTGACGGCGGACCAGTTGCGATCTATGCTCGCCGACATGAGTGAAATGCAACCCATGCCAAGCACCGCAGCTGCCATGACGACCGAACGATTCATAACACTTGACTGCGTGTCGATACTGGAAAGGAGAGATGCCAAGGGAATTGAACTGATGGCCGTATTTGGCGGCATCGAGCCGGCCCCTCTGGCAGCCATCCTGAATGCGGCAGACTTCGATACTGTCAGAGCCAAGGTCCGATATTGGTATCGCGGGATCGACGTCGTTGCATCTCAAGACACATACGCCGAATACATCGAAGCGAGGGACGAGATCAGCGAGTACTACCTGGCCTTCACGTCCGACTTTCACAGTCAGGCCAGCAACGGCCCGCCCAGCAGGGAAGGGGCCACGAAGGCTGTCGTGGCTGGCCTTATGATCGACTTGCCGCAGCTCTTGAAGGCTGGCAGAGCCCATGAAACAGTCACATCGCGAAGTGAGTTGAACGCACTGGCTCTGACTATGGAGCTGTACTTGCTTGGTTCCCACAATAGCAAGTACCCCGCCGCGATGGCCGACCTGGTGCCGGACTATCTGCCAGCTGTGCCCGTCGATGGCTTTACCGGCCAGGCCCTCCAGTACGTCCGCACAGACGACGGCTGTAAGATTTACAGCCTCGGGCCCAACATGATCGACGATGGTGGGCTCAACTTCGATGATTTCGAGGCGGCGCACAGCAATGTTGACGGCGACCTGTTGCCCGACGCCGTCCTGCCGGAAGGGATGACGATGGATGCTGACGACATCGTGATTGAGCTCCAGTGGGCGGAAGAATGATTTTTCAGGCGGGGCGGGGTCGATAGAATAGTGTCGTGGCATGGGCATCTTGCCCATGCGTCCCGGGAGCATCCTGCTCCCGGCTGCAGCAGAAGAAGAAGAAGAAGCAAGAGGCAGGGCCAAGATGGCCCTGCGACGCACCGGCAAGATGCCGCTGCCACAACGGCGGCGAGGCCCGCCCGACCAGCTTCTTGGGCTTGGCCGATGTGACGTACAACCGAAGAGCAATCACCCAGCCGCGAGCGGATATTAGAAAATCGCTCGGGCTTACTCGTGCGCGCACGGAGCATTCCGCGCAAAGAAGTTTGGCTGATGTTCGATAGAGCTATCCAGAATGTCCAGTTGCTCGCCGCGGCTGATCGGCTATCGCCGGGGGCGACGGTTGGCTTGTCGGGCGTGTGGGGGTCGGCTGGGGCCATGGCGGCGGCGGTGCTGGGCGAGATCACGGGCCGATGCGTGCTGGTCATCACCCGCAGCGATGACGAGGCAGAGGAAGTGGCCGACGACCTGGAGCTATTCTCCGGCAAGCAGGTGCGGCAGCTTTCGCCGTGGGAAGTGGACCTGGCGGGCGACCATGTGAGCGACGAGATCGCCGGCGAGCGAATAGCCCTGTGCGGCGCGCTGGCCGGGGCGGGCGGCGAGGAGTCGCCCGCGCTGATCGTCGCCCCGATAATGGCGTTGCTCCAACCCGTGCCGACGCCGGAGGCAATGATGGCCGGCCGCATCACGCTCGCCCGCGACCAGCAGCGCAGCGTGGAGGACCTCACCGCCTGGCTGGTCGATGCGGGCTATGAGCACGTCGAGCAGGTGGACACAGCGGGCGAGTTCGCCCACCGCGGCGGCATAGTGGACATCTTCCCGCCGGGCGCAGCCACCGCTGTGCGGGTGGAGTTCTTCGGCGACGAGATCGACTCGATCCGCCGGTTCGATCTGGACACCAACCGCAGCACGCAGCAACTGGACGGCATCGACATCGCATCCCTGGCAGCCGGGCGAGAGTGCGACCCGGCGCGGACGACGCATTTTCTATCTTACCTGCCGGCCGATGCGATTATCTGCGTGCCCGAGCCGGCGGAAATCACGGGCCTGGCGGAGGACATCATCCGCCGCTGCGCCGATGACCTCACCGACCGCCCCGACCGGACTGCCCTGCCCTCCCACACGCTGATGGAGGCCGATGATCTGTTCGCCGCCGCCGACGCCTTCGCCCGCGTGGAGATGTTCAGCTTCCGTCCGCAGGGCATCGAAGACGTGATCGACCTCGGCATCCGTTCGCTGGAGCGACTGGCCGTCAGCCCGGCCGAGGCGCTGGACGAACTTACCAAGCTCGCGGACGAAAACGAACTGTGGGTGTACTGCGAGACCGCCGCCGAGCAGAAACGGTTCGGCGACTTGCTGGCCGACAGCCACGCGCAACTGGTCCCATGCGTTCGCACCGCGATAGGCCACGTGCGGGCGGGGTTCCACTGGCCAGCCGAGGGGTTGGTCGTCGTGGGCCATCACGAAATATTCGGCCGGTACGCCCGCCGACGGCGCGTCCGGCGGATGCGCGCGGGCAGGCCGATCCAGTCGCTAATGGACCTGCAGCGGACGGACTACGTGGTGCACGTGGCGCACGGCATCGCGAAGTTCGAAGGCCTGCGGACGCTGGATCGCGACGGCCGCCAGGAAGAGTACCTTACGCTGCGATTCGCCGACAACGCCGTCATCCACGTGCCGGCTACGCAGATCAATCTCGTGCAAAAGTACGTCGGCTCGCGCGGCGTGCGCCCGACGCTCAGCAAGGTGGGTGGCAAGCTGTGGAGCCGCCAGAAGGAGCGCGTCGGCGAGGCCGTCCAGGACATGGCCGCCGAGATGATCCGCACCCAGGCCATGCGACGCGCGATGGAGGGCGTGAGCTACCCGGCCGAGTCGGGCCTGCAGCGACAGTTCGTCGACGAGTTCCTCTACACCGAAACGGAAGACCAACTGATGGCGATGGCGGACATCGACACCGACATGGCCGAGCCCCGCCCCATGGACCGCCTGCTGTGCGGCGATGTCGGTTTCGGCAAGACGGAGCTGGCCATGCGGGCGGCGTTTAAGGTTGTCGAGGGCGGCAAGCAGGCGGCCATCCTCGTGCCGACAACCGTGCTGGCCGACCAACACTACCGCACGTTCACCGAACGGTTCGCCGACTTCCCCGTGTCGGTCGAGGTCATCAGCCGATTCCGCACAGCCAGCGAACAGGCGGCGATTTGCAAACGGGCCGGCGAGGGCAATCTGGACATCCTGATCGGCACGCACCGATTGCTGTCGGACGATGTACATTTCAAAGACCTCGCCCTGGTGGTGATCGACGAGGAGCAGCGGTTCGGCGTGGAGCACAAGGAGAAGCTCAAGACCGTGCGTGCCACGGTGGACGTGCTGACGATGACGGCCACGCCGATTCCGCGAACGCTGCACATGGCCTTGCTGGGCCTGCGCGATATCAGCTCGCTGGCAACGCCGCCGCTGGACCGCCGGGCCATCCACACGGAGGTCTGCCAGTACGATCAGGAGCTCATCCGCCTGGCCGTCAACCGCGAGCTCAACCGCCAGGGGCAGGTGTTCTTCGTGCATAACCGCGTGCTGGATATCGAGTCGGTAGCCGACGACATCCGCCGGCTGGTCGGCGATGCTCGGGTGGACGTCGCCCACGGCCAAATGTCCGAGGGCCAACTGGAGCAGACCATGCTGAAGTTCGTCCGCCGGGAAATCGACGTGCTGGTGTGCACGACGATCATCGAGAGCGGCCTGGACATACCGTCAGCCAACACGATGATCATCCAGGAGGCCGACCGGTTCGGCCTCAGCCAACTGCACCAACTCCGCGGACGAGTCGGCCGGTACCACCACCGGGCGTACTGCTACCTGCTGCTGCCGCAGAGCCGACCCGTCTCGACCATCGCGGCCAAGCGACTCAAGGCGATCGAGGAATTTTCGGATCTTGGGGCGGGCTTCCAGATCGCCATGCGAGACCTGGAGATCCGCGGGGCGGGCAACATCCTCGGGCGTGAGCAATCGGGCCATATCGCGGTGGTGGGTTATGAGCTGTACTGTCAGTTGCTGGAGCAATCCGTCCGCAAGTTGCAGGGCAAGGACCCAATCTCCCGCCGCGACGTGCACGTGGAGCTTGGCATAGAGGCGTATGTTCCGCGCAGCTATATCTCGGCCGACCGGCAGCGAATGGAGTTGTACCGCCGCATGGCCCTGTGTGCGGACGCGGCCGAGCTGGCCCAACTGCGGGCGGGCCTGGTGGATGCCTACGGGCCCGTGCCCGACCAGGTGAACACGCTGCTGGACATGGCGGAGGTGCGCGTGCGGGCTGGGCAGGCGGGCATCGACAGCATAATCCGCCACGACCCGGACATCATCTTTACCGTGCGAGACATGAAGCTGGCCGAGGGCGTGTTTGAAGGCCCGGTGGGCACGATCCGCCTGCCGGACGACCATACGGTGCACTGGCGGCTGCCGCCGGCGTGCCTGGAAATGCCAACCTTGCTGAGAGTGCTGCTAAAGCGGTTGAGACAGGCGAATTAATGCGTATAATATGCCTGCGTGCCGACTCACTCGGCGCATCAGGTGAGCACAATGCGATATTTATCGATCATATTCATAACGATGCTGGCATGCAGCATGGCAAGCTGTGGCGAGGGCTGGTCCATCAACAGGGGCAAGCGCTGGCAGTGGCATCAGGACAAGGAAATGCCCATCACCGAACAGGCTGATGGCGAGCAGGCCAATGGCGAGCAGATTGATGGCAGCCAGGACGTTCCGGATGCTGCCGCCGACGAGGCCGACGGCCGGACCGATCGGCCGGTAGAAGTGGCCCGGCCCGTAGCGGCACCCAGCGGGCCTACCCAGCCCGCCACACAATGGCCCACCGGCGATGCCCGTGGCACACAGGCGCCACCCACCCCCGCGCCACGGCCGGCCAGTGTTTCCTCAGCCAGCCCCGCCGCCGGGCCGTCCGCGCCTCAGTCTGACATACCTGCCGCCTCGCCATCGACAGAGCCATCGCGAATTGAGCGAGTCATGGCGGATGGCATTGCCGAACGGCCGACAAGACGCACCGATCCGACCGCACGCGCCGAGCCGCCAACCCCGCAGCCGAGGCCTGACGCCGCCCCCTCTCGGCCAGCTCGCATAGTTGCCGAGCGGCCGACCAGGCCCCCAAGACTGGCCGCCGAGCCATCGCAGCTGCCGCAAGGTCGCCCACCCCAAGAGACCCAGCCGACCGATCTGGCGGACACGCAAGAACCTGACGAGACTACCCCACCTCCTACGGACGCGATATCTGTCGACGCCGCCAATGGCGAAGCGGAGATGGACCCCATCGTCCCTGCGCCGCGTAATGCCGAACCAGTGCGGCAAGATGCCACCGAAACGGTCATCGCCTCTTCAATGGTGCAGGTGAACGATGCATTCATCACGATCGACGACGTGCTGACCGGCCTGCATGCGAAACTTGTTGACCTGCAAGTTGACGACGAGGACACATTCCGCCAGGCCGTCGTCCCGCTGATAGAGCAGGAGCTGCGCCAGCAGATATACGAGTCGCTGGTGCTCGGCGAAGCTGAGGCGAACCTGACCGAGCCCCAAAAGGCCATAATCGCAGACGAAATCGCAGACGCCCGCCGAGAGATGATCGCCCATGCAGGCGGCAGCGAACAGGCATTGGAGCAGTACCACCGCGACCGCAACACGACGCTCGCCAAAGTGTTAGATGAGCATTGGCGCCGGCTGACCGGCAGACTCTACCTGCAAAGTCGCATCGAGCCAAGTATCAGCATCACACGCAAGATGCTGCTGGATTACTACCACAAACATGCTGACGATTACGTCGTCGCCAAGCACGTGCAGATGCAGATTATCGCCGCGCCCTTCAAGAAGTTCCTGCCCGAAACCAGCGGGCTCGAACCGACCCCACAGGAATGGAAGCTCGCGCGCAACCGGGCCCGCACGGAGATAGATGCAGCTGCAGCAGCTGTCGTCGCCGGCGAGGACTTCGGTGAGGTCGTCGAGGAATACTCTCGGGGCCTTAGGGCAAAGGATAGCGGCATCTGGCCCAGCATGGCCGCCGGCAGCTTCCGCGACACCGAAGTCGAACGCAATGCGTTCGCCCTTGACGAGGGCGATATCTGCGGCGTGATCGCAACGGAGGACGGCTACTACATCGTAAAAGCGCTGAAAGTCGAGCTCGGCCAGTCCGTAAGCTTCGCCGACGCGCAGGAACAGATTGAAGAAATCCTCCGCTCACAACAGTACGACGACCTCGCCAGCGAGTACTTCATGAAGCTCTTCAGCGAGGCGACCATCTCCCAGTCAGACGATTTCATGGAAACAACAATAAACGGTGCGGTCAGCCGCTACTGGTATGCCGACTAGCTGACATGTCGGGCAGAAGGCTGGGTGCCTTGCCCACGCTCGCGTGGGCATGTGAAATATGTAAGGCCGCCCCTAGTTCTTGCCGATCACGTCGAAGCCGTGCCTGTCTGATATCTGACCGTCCCAGCGGTGGCCCTTGAGCGACTCGACAATGTCACTGGCAACCTGCAGCGCAGCCAGGCCATCTCTGCCCGATACCACCGGAGCAACCCCCTCCACTATGGTCCGGCGAAACGCCTCCGCCTGCTTGCGCAAGGGTTCGGTGCTCTCGTCGACGACGAGTTCCTGTATCTTCAGCAACTTGGTGTAGTCTACGCCGCCGGCAAGCTCCGCCAGATCGTCGGCATCCATATCGCGGGCCATCTGGATGAGATCGATGTTCTCGGTCTTGTCGATGATGATGCCGACTCTCTTGCCGAAATCTACGGACATGTAGATCTGCTCGGAAAAGATTCGCATTTTCCGCTCGGTCTTGATCGCCAAACGGGAGGCAGTGATGTTGGCAACGCATCCGTTGGAGAATTCCAGCCGAGCGTTACAAATATCCTCCGATGCACCGAGCACGTTCACGCCGACCGCCCGAACATCCGTAACGGCGCCGCCGGCGAACATGAGCACCAGGTCGATGTCGTGAATCATCATGTCCAGCACGACCCCGACATCGGCCGACCGGAATGTGAACGGACTGATCCGATGTGCCTCGATGAACTTGGGGACAATGTTGTGCTCTTGCATCGCCACCACCGCCGGGTTGAACCGTTCGGTGTGGCCCACCTGCACGGTAGCTCCGTTGGCCTCTGCGAGGTCAACGAGTTTTTGGCCGGTCTGCAAGTCCGACGCGAGGGGCTTTTCGATAAGCACGCTCTTGCCGGCCTGGAGGAACGGCTTGGCCACCGCAAGGTGATGCACGGTCGGAACGGCGATCACGGCAGCGTCCACCAAGCCGACAGCCTCGGCTGGGTCCGTCAGGGCTGGGCAACTGCGCTGCTTGCCGACGGCGCGAGCGGTGGCTTGGTTGGAGTCCACCACACATACCAGTTCGCACCCATCCATCTCATTGAGCACGCGCGCATGCAGCTTGCCCATACGCCCGCAACCGACGACGGCCACACGAAAACTCATAGCAACGCCCTCCTGGCTTCCGCCATTTGCTCGGTGGTAAGATATTCTTCCGCCTCGGGCGGAATCTGTCCGCGAAGCCGTTCGCGATATCGTCCGAAGACGCCCTGGAGGCTGTGCTGGCAAAACTCACACAGGTGCTCTACCTCCCCTTCAACGCCCAGATTGACCAATTGCTCGATCTTTGTCTGAAGAGCGGCATCCTCGTCGAACAGTTCGCCAAGGGCTCGACGTAGGTCCTTCTCTTCCTCTTCGCTCAGACCCGCCGCGGCGATCCCCGCCTCATGTACGCCCCGGACCGACGGCGTTAGTTCATCCTTATGGCCACAGAAGTTGGTGAAGGGGGGCACGTCTCTGCGGGCGGGCGTGTAAGGCCCGACCATCGCGTATCGCCCGATTGTCACAAAGTGGTGCGCACCGGACCACTCGCCCAACACCGCACCGGTGCATACGTGTACGTGCCCCGCCAGCATCACGTATGAGGCCAGCACTGTCCGGTCGTCGACGTAGCAATCATGAGCAATGTGCGAGTTGGCTTGCAGGTCGTTGTCATCGCCTATGCGCGTCAGGTACCCGCCGAATTCCGTGCCGATATGGGCTGTGACGTTGCGGCCCAACGTGTTGCGATGCCCGATAATGAGCAACGTGGGCGAGCCGGCGAACTTCAGATCCTGAGGCCTCGCGCCAAGCACGCATCCATCGCCTATCATGTTCCCAGAGCCGATCGTGGTGTGGCCAACCACCGTTACGCAGTCGCCCAAAACCGTCCCCGGCCCAATGGTCACGGACGGGCCTACCACGCAGCGCGACCCGATAACGACGTCGGACGACACGCGAGCCGAGGGGTCTACCTCGCGAAGGACCTTGATATCACTCATCGGGTCGATCCTTTGCGATAGCGTCCGCCGCTTGCCTGACGAGATGACTGAGCTGCCCATCGGCCAGCATCCGCGCCAGGGCCCGGTGGTTTGGTGTCCGCCGGTTGCCATTATAGATTTCGCGATAAGCGCGCTTCAGGTCGCGTATCTCTTCCTGTCCGAAGCCGCACTGCTGAAGATTGTGCGCATTGATTCCCCGCACGCGATAGGGGTCGCCTTCGAGCATGGCGAAAGGCGGAGCGTCATCATCGATCCGGCTGTAGCCCTTCATGAAAGAGTACGCCCCGACTGTCACGTCATCGTCAACCGTGGGAAACGCGCTGCCGCGGACATAGTCTTCCAGGACGACCCGGGCGCCAATGATGGTGAAGTTGGCGAGCACCACATGGCTGCCGATCGAAACCGACTCGCCAATTTTGCTGCCGACCATAATCAGACAATCGTTGGCGATTCGTGTCACACCCGTCACGCCGGCAGCTATGGTGACGTGCTCACGGATTCGGTTCGCTTGGCCGATTTCGCAGCGGTTGGCCGCCCCCTCCACCAAGTTAGCTCCGATAACGGCCATCGGAAACACATGGTTGTCCTGGCCCAAGGTGGTCCGCCCGGCAATGGTGACGTTGTCCTCTATCACACAGCCCGGGCCGATGGTGACGTCAGGCCCGATGTAGACAAAGGCGCCGATGACGACGTCGTCGGCTATTGCGGCGGTCTCGACCGTTGCGTATTGAGAAATCGTGGGCATGATTTGTGCTCAGACCGGATCGGCGTCGACCAGCATGAACTTGATTTCCGCTTCGGCGGCGACTTCTTGTCCAATAATGGCCTTGCAGTGACAGTGTCCGGTACGAGGTCTGACATGAATCGTTTCGGCTTCGAGAATCAACTGATCGCCGGGCCTGACGGGGCGGCGCATTTTCACGCGGTCCATGCTCAGCAGAACGGCAATCTTGCCGGCATGCTCCAGGCGGCGGCTAAGCAAGATGCCCGATATTTGCGCCAATGCCTCAAGGATCAGCACGCCCGGCATGATGGGCTGGCCCGGGTAGTGCCCCTGAAAAAACGGCTCGTTGATGGTCACGTTCTTGATGCCGATGATTTTCTTGTCCCCCTCCATCGACAAGATGCGATCGACCATCATGAACGGGTAGCGGTGAGGCAGCAGGCGCATGATTGCGCGGATGTCCATCGCCGGCTCACCGGTGAGCGCTTTGGCTTGGCCTCGGGCGGCTATGTCGTCGGCCAGGCGGGAGACCAATTCTCGGTTGAGCTGATGGCCGCTCTTGCAGGCTACGATCCGCCCGCGAATAGGCCTTCCCAACAGCGCCAAGTCGCCTATCAGATCGGCTATTTTGTGGCGGACATGTTCGTCGGGAAATCGCAGCGTATTGTCGATGGGTCCGTCGGGGCCCATCACCAGTACGTCCCGGGCCGTCAGGTGCGTGCCAATGCCCTGGGCCTGGAGGGCTTGGGCTTCGGCGGCAAGTGAGAATGTCCTGGCCGGGGCGATCTGCGTGACAAAGTCGTCCTTGCCCAAGCGAAACGCCAGCACCTGCCGACCTATGCTGGGCACGTCGGAATAGTCCAGATCGTAGAGGATGTCCAGGCAATCGCTCGCGCCTGGCAGGGCGGCGATCATTGCATCGCCCTCGCGAATCGAAACCGGCTCGTCGATGACGTAAACTTCCTGCTCAGCAGATTGCTCTTGCAGGCCCGCCTTACCAAGCGCCTCGGCAACCCCCAACGGCGAGCCGTCCGTAGAGGGCGTTTCCTCGGCCGACAACTCGATTCGGACGTTGTCTATCCCCAGTCCGCTGACGGCCGCCAGCACGTGCTCGACAGTATCCGCCACTGCGCCGGATTTCTTCAGGGCGGATCGGTGCTCGCGGCAGGTGACATTCTGTATCTCTGCCGGTATGGCGACCGGCGCGGGCTGATCCATGCGAACGAAGACCACGCCGGTGTTGGGCTCGGCCGGCACGAAGGTCATCGTGCAGGCCTGGCCCGAGAACAGGCCTAGCCCTTCCACGCTGACTGCGCTCTTAATTGTCCGCTGAGGATCCATGTAGTTTCTTAAGGGCGGATTCCAGTTTTTTGACTCGCTTGAGCAGCTCGGGCACCTTCGGCTGGGCCAGCCAGAAGCGCCGCATAATCGACAGCGGCCTGGCCGGTATGCCGCCGAAGGTCTCGCCTGCAGGAATGTCGGCGGCTATGGCACTGTAAGCGGTCACCTGCACGCCGTCGCCGAGGGTAATATTGTCCCGCACGCCGGTCGACCCGCCGAGCACAACATAATTGCCGAGGGTCGTACTACCGGCTATGCCGCACTGGGCAGCGATCAGGCAGTGCTCGCCTATGCGTACATTGTGAGCTATTTGTACGAAATTGTCGACCTTTGTGCCGCGCCCGATCCGGGTAGAGCCGAACTTGCCGCGATCCACACAAACGCACGACCCAAGGTGAACGTCGTCTTCAATTATAACGTCGCCCATATGCACGAGCCGCTGGTGCACACCGTCGGCGAAGTAGTAGCCGAACCCCTCCCCGCCGATTGCGCTGTTGGGGCCTATCCGCACGCGTCGGCCGAGCTGGCAGCGAGCCATTACGACTGCGCCTTCCAATATGACGGTCCCCTCGCCCAGCGTCACGTCCTCACCGAGCGAAACGTTGCCGCACAGCACGACGCCGTCGCCGATGACCGCGCCTGGCCCGATTATGACGTTAGGCCCGACGGCCAGGTCCGCACCGAGCTTGGCCGATGGGTCTATCACGGCCGAGTCGGCTATGCCCACCGGCGGATGCTGCTCAGGGGGCGCCCAGCGGGCCAAGAGCGTCCCCACCGCCTTGTCGACATTTTCAACGCGAATGAGCGTGAGGGGTGACTTTTCGATTTGGGCGTCGGCCGGGACCAGCGCAGCGGCAGCTTGGGTGCTGGCCAGCTTGGCCAGGTGCGTGCCACCGGCAAAGCTCAACTGGTCGCCCGTAGCGGCCTTGAGAGACTCTATGCCGTTGACCCTGACTTCCGCATCGCCGTCTATGTCGCCGTCGACCCATTCGGCGATGGTCTGCACTGTTACCGGTTGATTATTCATGGCAATGAGGAGACTATGATAGTGCTCCCGCCGGGCCGTCGCAAGAGGCACTGGCCGACAAGCGCTACCCGCCGGCGGCATAGGCCATGTTCAGCCTGCTGAGAACTCGCCCTGTGATGTCGACGTCATCGCTACTGAACAGCACCTTTCGATTCTGCATCTGCAGCAGCATTTGTTCCATATTCTTCGCTCTTGTGTCTCTGCTTTCGCGGAAGAAGACGACGTCATATCCCTGCTCCTCGGCGACGACCTTGATCATCGCAAGGACTTCATCATACATGGCGGTGGTCAGGCGGAGTCGATTCCGCTGGGCGAGGCTCTCTTCGGTCTGTGCCCATATCTCAGCCTCGATAACCATCCGCTGAAATTCCTCGACTTGGGCTTCGTACTCCGGGCTGCCCTCTTTGAAGCCCCCCAACTCCTTGCTCTTGAGCTCGATGCTTTCCGCGAGAGCTTGGGACTCCTTGTTGATTTCGGCCCGGCGTTCCTGAAACTCCACGGACATATCCTTGGCGCGCTGATATTCGTTGAATACCTCAACGACATCGCAAACAGCCACTGCCGACGAAACGGCGCCGCCCGCTTGGGCAAGACTTGTCTGGGTGGTCAACATGCCGGCCGCCAGAACCACGATCGTAAGCGCGATTGTCGATAGGAGCAGAAATCTTTTGTTCATGATTGTATCCTTTGCCCCCCCGCGAGAAGTTATTTTCTTGGTTGCCGGGCGAGTGCGCGGCGCCAAACTTGCCTACTAGAAGTACCAACCCAGCGAGAAGCTGAACACCTGCGTATCGTCCTGGTCATCCTTGGCCAGAGGGAAGGCAAAATCAAGTTTCACGGGAACCGGGCCCAACATCGGTATGACCCACCGCAGGCCAAAGCCCGCCGCCACTCGGTAGCTGCTGAGGCCGAAGTCTTCCTCGACCGTGCCGGAATCCATGAAGACCACGCCGCGGAACATCTCGCCATACAGCGGGAAACTGTACTCAGCGGCAGCCAACACAATAAATTCACCACCGATACGATCCGAGGTGCCCGCCGAGCGGGGGCTGACGCCGCGATACTCAAACCCGCGCATCGAGCCGATGCCGCCGGCATAGAAACTTTCGAACACCGGCGCGTCGCCGATTATTCCGCCAACGTGCAACTTGGTGGCGATATAGTGCTTGCGGTCCATTGCGTCGGTCCACAACGTACGATACCAGCGGTAGGTGCCTTCAATTTTGGAGAAGTTAAAGCCGCCCACCACCTGCTCGAAGCTAAGCGATATCCGGTCGCCCGTAGTGGGCATCCATCGGCTGTCGGTGCGGTCCTTGATCAGGGAGTTCTTCAGCCCCACTATCCAGTGCTGGCCCGCATCTGACATGACCTCCGGCGGCGCCGATGAGTCCAGGTCGCGAATGTCGATGCCTTCGATGCGCGCTGCCAGTTCGACATACCACCTGCTTCGCAGGCGATGGCCCACACTGACTACCGGGCCATACCGCCGTTCGTCGTAAGTGTCTCGTGCCCGCTCGAACATGTAGGCCTTGACGCCCAGAGAGTACGGTTGGTCGAATAGATAAGGCTCAAACCACTCGACCTTGAATCTCATGACCTCCGTGCCAGGCTCAAGTACGATACTGAAGGTCTGACCTGCGCCCTTGAAACGCTGCCCTCCCGCTTGTGGGCGCCGCCATCCGGCGATATCGAAATTCCGCTGGGTGAAGGAAATATTACCCAGCAGGCCCTCCCGACTACTAACACCCATGCCGACGAGGAACTCACCTGTTCTCGCTTCGGTGAGCGTTACCAGCAGGTCCCGCGTGTTGCCATCGCCGCCGACGGGATCTATGCTGACCGTATCGAACAGCCGGGTCTCTTTCAGGCGTCTGATCGATTGGCCAACGGCAACCATGTTGACCAGGCCCTCGGGGTAAAACTTGAGTAAGCGGCGGACGACGTGTTCCTGAGTGACATTATTGCCGCGTATGAGAACGTCGCGAATATGGTACTGGTCGCGCTCTACGATGCGAAAGACCACATCCACCAGCGCCATCGCTCCGTCAGAAGAAGCCGCCCACGGTGGCGCGGGCAGGCTCGGGTCGAGGTACCTCTTCTTCATCTCGATGTCGGCCATGATATAGCCGACCTCGCCGTACGTGCTGGACAGCGCCTTTGTGTCCTGGCGCACTTGCAGGGCCACGAAAAATGAGCCTTGTCTCAGCGTCACGCGCCTGGCGAGTTCTTCGTCGCGGAAAACAGTGTTGCCTTCGAAAACAACGCGGTTCACGCGGTACCGGTCGTGCTGGGCGATGACAAACACGACGGTGACCTTGGACTTGTCTTGGTTGTATTCCAGCCGATGGCTGACCTCGGCCCCGAGATAACCTTCGTCACTGTACAGATTCCGCAACGTGTTGACGTCGCGTGCGACCTGTTCGAGGTCGAGAGGCCCGCTTATGAAGGGCCACCACGCTCGATGCGTGCCGACCCGCCGGTTGAGCGTCCATGTCTTGAAGTGGGTGTTGCCCTCGTAAACGACCTTGGCGACACTGATGCGAGGCCCCTCGACAATATCATAGATGATCTGCCGGTGCTTGGTGGTGTGGGTCACTTCCACAAACTGATAGCCTTCGTCCTTATAGAGCCTGACGATGGCCTTGATATTGGCCTCTATGGTGAAATCGCTGAGCGGGTCGCCCATGTCGTAAGGCAAAGTCTTACGGATCTTGTTCTCGTCGAGCCCCTTGTTGTTGGTGAAGTGAACACTATCGATGACCGGCAGTTCATCGACCTTAACGATGATAACCAAGCCTTCACTGGTCGCCGTACGACTGACGGTAACGGTCTCAAACCGCTGGGTCGCCAGCAGGCGGTCTTCATCGTCGTTGGCGACGGCCTGGCTGAAGCGCTTGCCCACGCGAGTCTTAACATGGTGGAGAATCGCCTCGTCGGACATGTACTCGTTGCCGACAACGCGAACGTCGACAACAGTGTCTTGATCGTCGCCCACGTCGGCGGAGATGGAACAGACCGATGCGACAAATATTACGAACGCCGTTGCCAGGAGGTACTTCATATTCTCAGCCCAATTTTCGGCCTCCGCCGATTCATGCGCCGGCTCCGTCAGCGGTAGCCGGTCCATGGATGCATCCCGTGTCCATCCATGCCACCTGAGCACCTCCTTATGCTGTCAGGTAAGTCGGCCCAAACTAACCCCGCCCCAAGGCCGTGTCAACTACTGTTTGGCGCGGATTCTGATAAATTCACGACCATCCCGCAGCCCGTCGGTCGCATAATTCCTTAATTACACTGCCAATAGAGCTCACGCCGAAGAAAAACGTCTATACTGCTTCAAACCTGTCGCCGATCGCGGCGGGCTCGAAGCGGGTGTAGTCGGCCAGGAAGGTTAGCGGCACGATGCCCGTTGGTCCGTTACGCTGCTTGGCGATGATAAGCTCGGTCATGCCGTTTGGTTGGTAGTCGGCCTCGCCGCGGTGGAAGTAATCCTCGTTGTGCAGCAGCATGACAACGTCGGCATCCTGCTCGATGGCGCCAGACTCACGCAGGTCGCTCATGCGGGGCCTGTGGCCTGGCCGGTCGGCTGGGCCACGGTTGAGCTGGGCGGCGACCACGACGGGCACCTCCAACTCACGGGCCATGGCTTTGACGGCGCGGGAAATTTCCGTCATCTGCTCCTGGCGACTGTTGGATCGCCCGACGTAGGTCATCAGCTGGAGATAGTCGATGAAGACGCACGTGATATCGTAGGCCGCCTTCATTCGCCGGGCCTTGGCGAGCAGTTGAATGACAGTCAGCGTGGGCGAGTCGTCGATGTACATCTTCGCTTGTTCCAGGTCGCCGGCGGCGGCTTGGAGTGTCGTCCATGCCTCGGGAGTGATGGTCCCCCGCCTCATCTGACGAAGGTTGAACCGCGCGTGGGAGGCGAGCAAGCGCTCAGTCAACTGGTTGCGGGACATTTCCAGGGAAAACACGCCGACGGCCTGTTTGTCGTAAACCGACATGAACTCGGCAATGTTCAGCAGCAGTGACGTCTTGCCCATCGAGGGCCGGGCTGCCAGGACGAGCATCTCGCCAGGCTGAAAGCCGCTGGTCAGTTCGTCGAGTTGCGTGTAGCCGGTGGCCAGGCCCGTGATCATCTGCCCATCATGGGCTTCGAGGTTCTTGAACGTCTCCTGCAGCAGGCTGCCGAGGCTGACAGCCTGGCCGCCGATTTGCTGCTGGGCGATTTCGAAAACTCGGTGCTCGGCGCGGTCGACAACAACCGGCGCTTCGTCGCGGGCGTCGTAGGCTTCGCGGATGATATCCGTGCCCGCCTCGATGAGCTCCCGCAACATGGCCTTGTCGCGAACGATCATCGCGTAGTATTCGGCGTTGGCCGAGGAGGGAATCTCAAGCAGTTGAACGAGGTACTCCTGCCCGCCGACTTGCTCGAGCAGCTTGCGGCGGTCAAGCTCGTTCTTGAGCGTGACCAGGTCGATCTCTTTGGTTTCCTGCCGCATTTCCATGATGGTCTGGAAGAGCGACTGGTGTGCGGGTCTGTAGAATTGGTCCGCCTGGAGAATCTGCACGACGATGTCGACGGCGTTCTTATCGAGTATCATCGAGCCCAGCACGCATGCTTCGGCCTCTATGGCCTGGGGGGGCACGCGGCCCGGGGCGGCCTTTTCCTCCTGGCCCGGGGGAGCGACTTGCTGTGACTCATATTCCATGCTCTCTGCCTTCCCTGGCTCACCCGCGCGGCAGACCGGCGAGATAACTAACGGTCCAGCCGCGCGGCGGTCACTTATGCTCGTTGCCGCCTGCAGCAACCTGCAGACGGCGAGCGACTACTCGTCGGCGTCCGCCTCGTCTTGCTCCTGCTCGCCCGAATCGGCGCCGGAATCCTCGCCATCCTCATCTTCGTGTGCGGGAACCACCCACACGTGAATCGTGGCTTGGACGTTCTCGGCGAACTTCACCTGCACATCATACTTATCCAGTGTGCGGATGGGCTCGTCAAGGGCAATGTATTCGGCATCTACAAATGCGCCGTCTTCGGCGAGGATAGCCGATATCTGGGCCGGCCCGACCGAGCCGTACAGGTGGCCGTCTGGGTTGGCCCGAGCGGTGATGGTGATCTCCTTGCCGTCGATCACGGTGGCCTTGGCCTGGAGCTGCTCGCGCTGGCGGGCAAGTTCTTCCAGGTTCTTCTGCTTCTCGACCTCGATGGCCTTTAGATTCGCAGTGGTCGGCTCGATGGCCAATCGCTGCGGGAGGAGGTAATTTCTTGCGTACCCGTCCTTAACATCGACAACGTCGCCGATGTGGCCAAGTTTCGCTACGTTTTTCTTCAACAGAACCTTCATGGTATAACCGTCCTTAAGCTGCGCGGCTGGAATGCGTTAGCCGATGTAGGGCATCAGGCCCAGGAACCGGGCTCGCTTGACCGCCCGCTTGCACGACCGCTGATGGCGGGCACAGTTGCCGCTACGCTTGCGCGAGAACATCTTGCCCTGCTGAGTCGTCATTTTGGTTAGGGAGCCCAGGTCCTTGTAATCGACCTCGCTGACTTTTTCTCGGCAGAAACGGCACTTAGCCTGTTCGCGGAAACTGCTCTTTCGCTTGCGTTTTCCGGACGGCTTGCCTCTGCCTGTATTAAACCTTGCCATTGATTACTTCCTTCACTCTTGTAACTTCAATTGATCTAGTATGTCACCATTGCAGCTGGGCTAGAACGGAATCTCGTCGCCGCCGCCTTGGCTGAAATCGTCGTACGGGGGCTCGGGGGCCGACGCTGGCGGAGCTTGGTTGCCCTGCCCTTGCTGCTGGTAGCCGCCGCCCTGGCCGCCACCTTGGCCGCCACCTTGGCCACCTTGGCCGCCACCTTGGCCGCCCTGGCCGCCGCCAACAAACGTGAACCTCTCTATCACTACGCGCATCTTGCTGCGCTTGTTGCCTTCCTTATCTTCCCAGTTCGATAACTGAAGATGTCCTTCGACCAGAAGGGGCCTGCCCTTGGACATGTACTTATTGAGCGTCTCCGCCTGCTTGCCGAATGCCTTGCAGTCGACAAAACATACCTCTTCGCGCTTCTGGCCGTCTTGGCCGGTCCAGTTGCGGTTGACGGCCAGGCCGATCTCGACGACCGGCATCTGGCTGGGCAGGTAGCTCATTTGCGGGTCGCGAGTGAGGTTACCCATCAGGATTACTTTGTTAAAGCTAGCCATTGGACGCTCCTTGATCTGCGTAAGCCGGGCTCCGCGCCGGCGGGACTATTCTTCCTTGGCCGAGCTGTCGGCGTCGACATCCCGTGCCTCAGGCGCCTCGGCGGACCGTTCGGTAGCCGGGGCAGGTTCTTCCACGGCTGCGGCGGCTGGCGCTTCGGTGGCGGCAGCCGTTTCTTCGGCGGCTGCGGCGGGTTCTTCAACCGCTGCGGTAGCCGGCGCTTCGGCAACTGCGACCGGTTCGCTGGCTTGCTCGCCGGCCGGCTTGTCAGCGGCCGAGTCAGCTTCGGCGGCAGCTTCGGCGGCGGCTTCGGCGGCGGCTTCAGCTTCAGCGGCACGCTCGCCGGCGATCATGGCAGGCGTCTTGGCGCCGAGTTGCTCATCGGTCACCTTGTCGCGCCGAAGCACGAGCATACGAAGGACGCCTTCGCTCAGCTCAACATCTCGCTCCAAGTCGGTCATCTTCGTCGGGTCGAGCTTGAAGTACGTCAGCACGTACAGGCCTCTCTTTCGGCCTTTGATGTCGTACGCCAAGCGTCGCTCGTCCCACGGATTGATCGTCAGCACTTCGGCCTCGCTGCGAGCCAGCACTGTCTGAATCGGCTCGCTGGCCGTCTCGAAATTCGTCTCGCCGGCATCCACCAGGAACATGCCTTCGTAGGTGTTTTTGTCTGTCATCTCCAACGTTCCTATCTTTCTCGCCTCGGGTCGGATGAGTTAACTCTCGTCTGGCTCCGCAGGCCTGTTGTATTTTTCCATCACAGCGGGCAGGCCGTCAAACAGCCAATCCTCAGCCGCCTTGGAGGCCAATTCTATAGCCGACGCTATCGCGTCTCTCTCGTCCTCGCCGAACGCGGCGAGCACGTAGTCTTCACTAGCCATGAACTCGGGCGGCTGACCGATGCCTATTCTCAGGCGCGCCACCCGGTCCGTACCGAACGCTCTAACAACGTCGGCCAGGCCCTTGTGCCCGCCAGCCGACCCGCCCTGCCGCACGCGCAACTTGCCGAGCGGCAATGCCAAATCATCCAGCACCACAAGCACATTTTCGCTGCCCACGCGGTAGTAATCCGCCGCCTGCCGCGCCGGCTGGCCCGAAAGATTCATGAAGCTCTCGGGCTTGAGCAGCTTCACTCGCCGCGTCTCGCCCGGCCTGGCGACGACCGCCTCAGCGATTCGCCCGCCGAACGCCGCCCGCCAAGGCCCAGCCTGCCACAGCTCCAGCAGGGCGTCGGCGACGCGGAAACCAACGTTGTGCCGCGTTCGTTCATACCGCCGGCCCGGGTTTCCCAGGCCGACGATGAGTCTCGTATTGTCAGCTGGCTGATCGTCCATCGGTCTCGATAATGTCCGACAGGGCCCTAAGCGGCCCACCGACCGCCACTACTTGGAGCCTTCCTCGGACTCTTCTTCTTTCTTCTCGCCAATAACTTCCGGCTCGGCCGATTCGCCTTCTTCGCCTTCGACGAGCTCTTCTTCCTCAGCGACCACCGCGACGGTGCAAACGCGAGTCTCCGCGTCGGTGACCAACGAGGCGCCTTCCGGCAATTCCAAATCACCGACAGTAAACGTATCGCCGATCTGTAAGTCGTTGACCTGCAAGCGAAGTTCGTCGGGAATCGCGGTAACCACGCACTCAACGGTAACTTCAGAGGTAATCTGCCGCATCGCACCGCCTGCCGTAACGCCGGCGGCTGTGCCACGCAGGACGATCGGCACGGTCACTTCCACGCGCTCGTCGAGGTCCACGCGGGCAAGATCCGCATGCAGCAGATGCTGGCCGAACGTGTCGTACTGCCTGTCCTTGATCAGCACGTTCTCGATAGTGCCCTCGACCTCCACTTCCAGCAATCTCTCGCCGTGGTGGATGGCCAAGTCCAGGTCGTGCTCGTTGATTGCAACGGAGATATTATCTTGCCCGTGCCCGTAGATGATGCACGGCGTCATGCCTGTCTTTCGCAGGGCCCTGGTATCGCGCCTGCCGCTGCCGCTGCGTTTTGTCGCCTTCAATGCTGCCATGTTCTCTCATCTCCGCGGCCAAGGGGTCCGACCAGACTCGTCGGACATCCGGCTATCGGCCGTTTTCCATATTGAATAAACTGCTGACGGATTCGTTACTGTGTATGCGATGAATGGCCTCACCCATCATCGGAGCCACCGACAAAACATGTATCTTGCCGATGGCATCGAGCTTTTCCTGACTGACCGGGACCGTGTCGGTAAGGACAACCTTGTCAATCGCCGGATCGCCGAGTTTCTCTACCACGTCTCCCACGAGCACCCCGTGAGTCGCGCCGACGAATACCTCTTTAGCGCCTTGCTCGCGGCAGAGCCTCGCTGCGCCCCGCACCGTGCCGCCGGTTGTTATCATGTCGTCCATCATCAGCACGGTTTTGCCTGCCACATCACCGATGACATATCCATGCTCGACGGTATCGCCGCTGATACGACGCTTGTCGACGATCGCCAAATCCCCGCCGAGTCGCTGAGCGTATGCGCGGGCCCGCTTGGCATTGCCGGGGTCCGGGCTGACCAGCACAAGGTTCTCCCACTCGAACTGCTTGAAGTACCGGCTGTGGACGGGCTCGGCGTAAAGGTTGTCCACCGGAATGTCGAAGAAGCCCTGGATTTGCCCGGCGTGCAAATCCATCGTCAACATCCGGTCGGCGCCGGCCTCGGTTATCAGGTTGGCGACCAGCTTGGCGGTGATGGGCGTTCGGCCCTCGTCTTTGCGATCCTGACGAGCATAACCGTAGTAAGGCACGACGGCAGTGATCCGCTCTGCCGATGCCCGGCGGGCGCAGTCGATGAATATCAACAACTCCATCAGCGATTCGTTCGTCGGTGCACATGTGGGCTGAACGATGAAAACATCACGACCTCGAACGTCTTCCTCGAGCTTGACCAGGATTTCGCCATCGGGGAACGGCGTGATTTTGGCAGCGCCTAGGGAGATGCCGAGATACTCAGCTATCTTCGTTGCCAGTGGCACATTGGCCGAGCCGGCAAATACCGCAAGATCATCCATCGTCAACTTTCCTTACCACATTCCGGCGTGTAAGCCGCCGAAACACATCTCATCAGCCAGGCCATCCAGGCCGGAAATATTCTTACCCGGCCAGGACTCGAACCTGGAATGGAAGTACCAAAAACTTCTGTGTTGCCAATTACACCACCGGGTAGTGTGCGTGTTACTGGGACCGATCGGCGAGGCGTCTCGTTTTTGGCCGATCGTAAATACATGCCGCAGCAGTAGTTTCGTCCGGAAGCCTGAATCAGCGGCTGCGACCTCGCTGACCCACTATCCACAAAGGAAACGCTCCGTGCGGACGAAAGACGCCTGTACAAGCCACGCAATTGTACATATTCCCGCCGGCGTGTCAATCACCGATCACAAAAAAGTGTTGCCGGCGTGAGGAGTATTTGACCGCTCGCCGGCGGCGCGGTATCACATGGCCATATGTTTGCGACAATGCAATGGTTCCAATCGCTCGGCGAAACGCTCGAGCCGGTCGATGCGCTGCTTAGTATGCTAAGCGGCTTTGGGCTTATTCTGGTGCTGACCAGGCTGAAAGTACCGATAGCCGCAGCGGTTATAGCCGGGGCGGTGGCGGTCAGTTTGCTGTTCGGCCACAGCCTGGGCTGGACCGGGCGGACGCTCATAGAAGGCCTGCTGCGATGGGACATGCTCATGTTGGGCATGATCATCGTCTCGGTTATCTCGCTCACTCAGATCATGCGAGCGACGGGCCGGCTCGAGGAGATCGTCGAGTCGCTTCGGCTACTGCTGCGCAGGCCGGCAGTTGCCATGGCGGCCGTGCCGGCGATGCTCGGCATGCTGCCAATGCCCGGCGGGGCGCTGTTCTCCGCACCACTCGTCGCCTCCGCCACGGGCGGCACGAAGGTCGAAAAGGAACGCCTGTCGGCCATAAACTTCTGGTACCGCCACGTTTGGGAGTATTGGTGGCCCCTGTACCCAGGCGTAATTCTGGCGATGGCCTACGCCTACGACGCGACCAAGTACATCCCCGGCGGCGTGATCGGCGATCTTGCGTTTGTTAAGTACCAGCTACCACTGTCTTTACCGATGATCCTCGCCGGCATGGTCCTCTTCATCCGCTCGCATCCCGACCTCCACATAACAGGCCCCACCCCGCCACGAGGCACCAAACGCAGGCTCCTGCGAGCCACCGCACCCATCTGGCTGATCATCCTCATATACGCAGCCGGACAGGCAACCATCGCAGCCGTCAAAGGTTGGGCCGGCGTCGACCTCTCAGACGGACCCCTCCGCAGAGCTCCCATCACCATAGGCCTGGGCATCAGCCTGGCGTGGACACTCGCAACATCAGGCCTGAACCGACAGAAAGTCCTCCACATCTTCACCGGCAAGTCCGTCCGCAAGATGGTCTTAATTGTAATGATGGTAATGGTTTACAAGAACGTTGTAGACGCCGTCGGCGCCGGGCTGTTGATGGGCGGGGAGCTGACCGCGCTGAACGTGCCCGCTGCCGTGGTGGTGGCCGTGCTGCCGTTCATCGCCGGGATGGTCCTGGGCGTAGCCGTGGGGTTTGTCGGCGCGTCGTTCCCCATCATCCTCCCGCTGGTACTAGCCGACCCCAGCCTCGCCCCGCACGTATCTGCCTACATAGCCTTGGCTTACGCGTTCGGCCACATCGGGCAAATGCTAAGCCCCATCCACATCTGCTACATAGTCTCCAACGATTACTTCAAGACGCCAGGCCCGCCCGTCTACCGTCGCCTACTCCCACCAGCCGTGCTCACGCTCATCGGCGCGACGGCGTACTTCCTGCTGCTCCGCTGGATTCTGTAGGCACGTCCCCAGCGCGCAGAAACCACGTCGCAGCCCGTCCACAGCTCCCCGTAGCTCGTCGCACGTGCCCGCCATCCCCACCTTCTTGCCGCCCCCGCCCGCCGTCAACAATCATCGCCAACCCATCTCCCCCCACCACCGACCCCCATCGCGCGCAAATCCAACGTGCCACTCCATAAGTCAACCCTCCCTCTCGGCCAGCAAATGGCATGCCGTTCCGCCGCGCCTTTCTTGTCCCGCGTCCGTGCGGATGCCCTACGGTCTTGCCCCGATCTCCGGGAGCGGCTATGATTATCGGTGTATGAGTCGGGCACGGTAGCTTGGTGCGCCTTGGCTAACGATTGGGCTCGCCACGTCACTTCGCGCCATGCCATGGGAGATCGCTAATGTCCATCTTATTTACGTGTGAGTGCGGAAAGCAGTACAGAGCTAGCGCAAAGCTTGCCGGCCGGAAAGGCAAATGCCAAGCGTGCGGAAGAGCGTTGGATATTCCGGCCACACTCTCTGGCACTGACCCGACGGCAACACAAGCACCCCAGGTAGTATCGTTGCCGGTCATCACGTGTGAAAGTTGTGGAAAGCGGTACAAGATCAAGGCTGAACTCGCTGGCAAGAAGGCCAAGTGTACTAACTGTCAGGCCGTACTGACAATCCCATCGTCAACGGCTAGCACTATCTTGCCTGCACAAGAGCTGACGCGCCAACAGGCCTCTGCCACTGCTCCTAGTTCCGGCCCTGAGAGTACCGGCCGTAACACTCAGCCGGTGGCCGTCGCGCATGCCAAGAAGCGAATCATATCTGTGCTTCCGGCCATCCTCCTGGGCATGATTGTGGCTGCTGCCGCTCTCGGCATGTGGATCCTGACAAGTGCCGGAACTGGAGCCGATGGCCAAACGGAAGCTGACACCAATGCCAAAGAGAGCTGGCCTTTCGAATTGCCGATCCCCGATGGCTTCGAGTACGAAGGGCATCGGGTCCTCGAGGGCCAGACTCTGTTCGTGCTGAGAGGAAAACGGTTCGGCAAGGCACAAGAGACGTTGGTCCTCATCGAGACCGATGGTGACCCCTTCCGATCGCTGACCAAGGCTGGCCTGTGGGCCGCAGAACTTTGTGTTGGCCTGCCCGTCGGCTCGTCAGAGCTTGTAGCGAACACAGACGATCTCATCTATCATTTGCAAAGCACAACAGTGAGTAGCGAGGATGGGAGGCTCGGGCCAGAACTAGTGTCCGCTGCACCCGAAGTGGAGGGCAGGAATGCTGGCGATAGGCGGCCAACACCGTTCGGGATGTCCAACTCGGCGCCACCAAGCCTTTATGCCTTCGATTTAGGGCTGTCTTCGACCTACGAGCCGACCCGCATCGCTGCCTGCGCGACTATGACGCCTGGACTGCGCCTGATGGTAGCGTGGGCCGGTCACCGCGACGACTTTGAGCCTCAACAGGACTCCGTGGTCTCCCCGTTCCTCCTCAGCATCGCCGAAGCTGAGTGGGCGTCTGATTTCTGGACTCGAAGGCACCCGTTCGACGAGTCATCATTCCCCAGTGGGTACATCTACGAGGGCTGCTGGGAACGAGGAGGGGCCAAACTGTGGGCCTTCTCCGGCACACAGCGAAATGGTATCCAAGACACGTTCATCCTCGTCGGATTTCCGCGCCGCCGGATGGACGTTCTTTTGGCGTGCATCACTGCCTCTAGGTGGGCGGCTGATCTGGCGGCAGGTCGGCCACTCAGCAAAGAAGTGGCGCCCATCATAACCAAGGAAATGGTGCTTATCGAAGAAACGACTGAAGGTCAATTTGATCTCTTCCATCTAGACGACCCCGATCTTCCCGAAGACACAGAGACGGTGGAAACAGAAGAGGGTGTGGTGCGGACAATGACTCGCACTTTTAGGCTAGTAGCGATAGGCCGACAGACAGAGGGGACGCCTTATGTGACTGCTGGCGTAGATGACCAAGATGGCGAGAGACTTGGCCCCCGCCATATCAGTGCAGTGGCGAGAGTACTGGACGAGACAGATCAAGTCCTCCTGGTCTTCGCAACGGCGACTGAAGGCACTGCCGAAGGTTTCTGGCGGGCCGTCCGGCTCATTGATAACTTCACGCCACAGCGTGCGGCGACGGGAGCTGGCCGTGCGAATGAGTCCAGCGACGACTAGCTTGCATTCTGCGCGGTGTCCCGATATACATCGGGACTGATCCACCGCGTTCTTGGTTCACCGCGTTGGCCGCATTGGCATGGCCACGTTCGCTTTACGCGGCGGGTCAGGAGACCCACCGCGCAGAATGTAGGGAGGCAGCCTACCACTACCTCAGACGGTCCAGCCGTTCTGTGACGATGCTCGCCAGCCGATCACGGAAGTCGGGCGACAGTGTCGAGCTGGCGCTCATGTCCATCAGCTCACCACGCAGCTCCAGGAGTTCACCTATCCTGCTTTCGGCATAGCCGGCCGCGATGCCCATACTGTCCGCCAGGGCCAAGAAGTCCGACCGCCCCAGCCGATTCTTCTTGCCGTTGACCGTCAGTGCCAACTCGTCGATTTCGTCAGCGATCACCAGCCGCGACGAGACCAGATCGTAAGCCGGGCTCAGGGCGACCACGCCCTCTTCGCTCGTCAGCAGAGAGAAGTTCTTGCGATGGCCATCGCCGTTGCCGATGGCGAAATTGAAGACCGTCATTTCAAACAGCCGCTGCAGTTCCAGGGGGGGGAAGCGACAATGTTCTTTGATGACCCGACCGATTTGCTCATGGCTGCCGGCATACTTGTTGGGCCCGCCAAGAATCTGGTGCATGTCTTCGCAGGCCAGCTTCTCAAGACGTCTGCCTTTCTTGAAGCGGTCGAAACGTTTCACCAGATACGCAGGCGAGCCGTCTGCCAATTCCAGCAGCAAGCACGGGGCCGTGCTCAGCCCAAACCGCCACCCCATCTGCATGCATAGGTACTCGTTCTGCGGCAGCTCGCGGAACTCCTGCGTCTGCGGCTTGAGGATGTACTGACCATCCCGGGCAATGGGTACCAATTGCTCGCCGTCCAGGCGAACCGACAGCTTCGGCTGAACGCCCGAAATGCTCAGCTTGCCGGCCAACTTCTGCGCCTCGATGCGGATATCGTCCAACGCAAGGGGAATGGTCGGCCTGATCGGCTTGCCGAACATCGCCCGCAATGTCTTGGCGTCATACTCAATCGCCGCCATCATTCACCTCCCGCAAACTGACCGCGCCGATGCAATCGCCGCACGTCCGCATCAACAGGCCGAAAACATCATGCTGGTCCACCTTGATCGTCGGAGAAACAATCTTGAGATACCAGCCCTCAGGCACGAGCCCGGCGAAGAAGGCGAACAAGGTCTCCGACTCGAACGGCTCGGCCTGGAGAGGAAGCGTCAGCGAGATCGCCTCGCCTTCGGACAAGTAGGCCTCGTCATAGACAAAGCGATAGTCGGCCTCGGATTCCGTTAGCCTGCCAGCCAGGCGATCGCGGAAGTAGACATCGACCTGGCGTGTCATGGCTTACTCCTCACGACCAACTCACAGCCGAACAGGGCCAGCACCTGGTTGACCTTGTCCAGACGAACGGTTGGCTTGCCCTGCTCCAGGTCTCGCACGAAGCGCAACCCCACGCCCGCCCGCTTGGCAAGCTGAGCCTGAGTCAGGCCCGCCGACTTCCGCATCGCCATGATTTCCTTGGCCAGTTCCATTCTAGCAGTCCCTATCGGGTATAATATCCATCATCATACTGCATTATCGACTGGCTAGAGAATATTCTCAAGGCTTTTTATACCCTATCGGGTATATTTGTTGTTGTTGCTGTTATTATGCACGCTGAACACGCCCATATGACGCACTCGCAATCGCTCTTATACCCTATCGGGGCCATTGGGCGTGTACAGTTGAGTTGGCAGCGACTGGCGTTGTTCCGGCAGCTCACATTCCGCGCGGTGTCCCGATATACATCGGGACTGATCCACCGCGTTCTTGGTTAACCACGCCGGCTTCGTTGGCTCAGCCACGTTCGCTTTACGCGGCGGGTCAGGAGACCCGCCGCGCAGAATGAGGGGTCGGCAGAACGGCCGACCTGACAATGGTGACCTCCGGTTTGTCTGGAACTTTCGGGGACGCTGGGCGTCCAAGTCGGTAACTCGCCCGGGCGGGGTGCGTTCTTGCTGGCCTGGGGGGCGATTGGCTTCTTACAATCTGAAGCGAAAGGGAGATTGCCATGAATCATGCAAAGCTACGTCTGGCTGTCGTCGTTGGGATTCTCACGGGGCTCGTCCAGTTGGCTGACAGCTCGGAGGTGCCATACAGCCTGTGGGCCAACGCGGACAGGTGTGAAGTGGCGTGGGTGGCCACCGTGAAGAGCTTCGACGGCATGGAGGTCATCTTTCAGGTCGACCAAGTTCTGCGAGGCCCGGCCCAGGACGGCCCGGGCAGACTGATCATGGTGCCTGGCTGGTCGCTCGTCCCGCCGACCAGGCCCGTTCCGCCGCTGCCCCTGCCGGGGGCCGAGCCTGCCGCCCCCCAGCCCGTTGCCCCCGAGCAGCCCACCACGCCCAACACATATGGCATGGTCGTTGGCAAGCAGTACGTGGTGTTCGGTCAGCGTTATGACGCCGGGCTGTACGCCCAGCCGCATCGCCCGGGCGGCATGGCGACCGAGCTGACGGACGACAATCGCGCCGAGACGATGGCGGCGGTCGAGAAGTGTCTGGAGCTGTCAGCCCTGGACGACCCCGTCGACCGAGCGGTGGGCCTGATCGAGGCGATCAAGGGCAAGGACGGCGAGCCATGGCAGGAGCTATTCTACACGGTGTCATATCTTTCACGGCGGGTGCTGCGAGATCGTGACACCACCGCCGCAGATAAGGACCGCGTAGCCAGTGCCCTGATGACGTTGCTGGACGATGAGAATCCGGCGATTCGAATTGCTGCGCTACAAACATTGCACTGGCAGCCCGGCCCGGAGTGGATGGCAAAGGTCGCCGATGCCACAGGCGATGACGACGACAAAGTCGCAGCCGCCGCAGTCCGTGCCCTTGTCCAGGACCCCACGCCCGAGGCGCTCGATATCTTACTTGCCCTCGCCCAGCACGCCAGCCCCGCGCGGCGAGCGATGGCGTGCAAGAAGCTCTACCTTTTCTCCGACGAACGGGCCTCTGCCGTGCAGGTCGAGCTGCTGGACGATCCCGACGCGGATGTCCGGGCGGCCGCTGCCACCGCGATGCAGGGCCTCTTTCAAAGCAACGCCGATGTCGTGCCGGTCGCCAAGCTTCTTGCGATGCTCGATGATCCCGAGCCGACCATCCGGACCGGAGCGGCCCGGGCCCTTCAGGCGTGCCCCAACGAGGAGCCGATCAGGCCTCTGCTGGACAAGCTGCTGGCCGCGGAGACGGAGCCCAACATGCGAGGGGTGATTAGCTCGGCTTTGCAGGGAATGATCAAGAACGACGTGGGCAGGCAGCTCGTCGCGGCCGAGCGAGACAGGATCATCGCGATATATTATGAAAATGGCGGCTGGCGTGCCTACAAGCTTCTCAAAGCGATCGGGCTAAGTAAGTCTTTGGACATGATCATTGCCGACACCCGCAGCGACGATCCCGAGCTGCAGCAGAAGGCCTGCTGGCTGCTGGCGGCCTTCGGCGAGCCGCGCAGCCGGGCAGCCATCGTCGCCCTGCTGGATGATGACGATGACAACGTCCGGGGCACCGCAATCAGGGTCACCAAGGACTCTATCTCGCGCTCAGGAGATGTCATGCCCGGGGCCGAGACCAAGTTTGTGGACCTGCTGAAAAGCCCCAGCGACCTGACAAAGGCACAAGCACTGCGGGCCCTGGAGGACCTGGCGTTCCTGCCGTCAGTGACCGAGGCGATACTCGCAGGGCTCAAGCCAAGCCGTGGCCTGGAACTCGCCACCAGACAGAAGCTCGTGAAGATACTCGCCCGAATCTATCCTCGCACCAGAGAGTCGATGGCTGAGTTGATCGCAGCCGACCTGTCGCCTTACGTCGCCGTGCTTACCGAGTCGACCGACGTCGCCGGGGCGGAAGCTGCCATCAAGCTGCTGAGGCACATCGGCACGCCCGAGGCGATAGCCGCCCTGAGCCAAGCCGCCGAATCGCACGCCATTGAGGAGATCCGCCAGCGCGCCAAAGCCATCATCACCCCGCCGGCTGGGCAGTGACAGGCTCCCAAGTGCTGACCAATTCGTCGGACGCGCCCGCCTATCCTGGCGGCGGAGAAACAACAAGAGCACCCCTGCGTAAGGGGTGCTCTTGAGGGAACTGGTCAATCTGAGATTGACGCAGCGAAATAGCTAGAAACTCGACAGGCCTTCGTCGCCGTCAAGCGGGAGGACCTTCTCGGCTGCGGCGTGGCTGGCAGCTTGGCTAGCGGCGTGGCTGGGGGCCGGCTGGCTGTCGCCGGCTATCTGGTGCCACGTGTTGTCCGCCTGGCCAAGCGGAGCACCACCGGCCGATGCATGCTGCTGGGCTGGGGCGTGCTGGAACGACTGGCCTTGCCCGCCGGACGAGCCGCCGACCAATGCCCGCAACTGACGGACCATGTTCGTCAGTTCCTCAGCCTGGGCTGAGAGTTCTTCCGAAGCCGAAGCCGACTCTTCGGCGTTGGCGGCGTTGGACTGAGTTACCGTGTCCATCTGGGAGACGGCCTGGCTGATCTGGCCGATGCCCTGCGACTGCTCGTTGCTGGCGGCGGCGATCTCGGATACCAGGTCGTTGACCTTGCCACTGCCTTCGGCGATCTCTTCCAGACTCGTGCCGACTTCCTTGGAGATATCCACGCCGGCGTCGGCCTTCTTGACCGAACCTTCGATCAGGTCGGCTGTGTTGCGGGCAGCCTCGGCACTACGTTGTGCGAGGTTACGTACCTCTTCCGCCACAACCGCGAATCCCTTGCCGGCCTCGCCTGCACGGGCTGCTTCGACCGCTGCGTTCAACGCAAGCAAGTTCGTCTGGAACGCGATGTCGTCGATGGTTTTGATGATCTTGGCCGTCTCATCCGAGCTGGCCTTGATGTCATCGATCGCCGCGGACATTCGGCCCATCGCTTCGCTGCCCTTGCCTGCTGCGCCACGGGCGGTGTCGGCGAGGGTCTTGGCTTCGTCGGCGTTGCCGGCGTTGGTCTTGATCATCGAGGACATCTCTTCGATGCTGGAGGTAGTCTCCTCGATAGCCGCCGCGGCCTCAGAAGCGCCCTGTGCGAGCGACTGACTGGCCGACGACACCTGACCTGCGGCCGACGAGGTCTGCTCGGCGCCTCCGGTAAGCCCGGTGATGATGCGGTTGATGGGCCTGGTGATGGACCGGCCGATCAGCCAGGCGATCAGAACGCCCGCGACGACGGCAACGATGCCACTGAGCAACACGCCCATAGACAACGTACTAGACGACGACTCGATGCCCGCCAGTGCTTCGTTGAGTTCCTCGACCTGAGACTCCACGAATGGCTCGAGCCGACCGGTCAGCTTGGCTGCAGCGTCGTCGAAACTTGCCATGAACTGGTTGCCTGCCTCTGCACCGCCTTCAATGTACGCGTGGGCCATTTCCGAGCCGGCCTCGAAGTAGCCATCGAACGCAACGGCCAGGTCCTCGACCGTCTTTAGCCCAGCGGAATCGTTCTCTTCGCTGAACATCCCCTTAAACTCACCCAGCCCGGCGAGGAATGACTGCTTGCTGCTGTCGGCTTCGTCAAAGCCATCGTCCAGCCCGTCCAGGCCTCGCGTGGCGGAAATGTCCGTCAGCCACTGCTGAACCTGGACCACATCCAGCTTCATCTGACGTGCGACGCCAGCGAAGACGGCACTTTCGTTGCGAGCAAGTTCAGCCTTGGCCTTGACCTGATTAGTCGCCAACACCACGCCGACCGTAATGCCCACAATGATCAGAATCGGTACGGCAAAGCCCACAATAAGCTTTGCCGCTAATCCCATTTGTCTTGATCGTGTTGCCATAGTTTCTCTTCCTGTTCTGTGCTTTTCTTTTCCCTGTGCTTGTCCGCGTAACAGAACGTGGACCTTTACAATGCTCATTACCCGAAGTCACCCGTTTCGTCAGTGTTGCCACTCAGGCCTGCTAGACCTGCGATATCGTAGACTGCTCCAATGCTTATTGCCTAAAGTCACCCGTTTCGTCAGTATTGCCACTCAGACTGGCCAGGCCCGCGATATCGTCAGCCGCCAGCACCTTCTCGATGTCCAGCAGGATCTTCACGCTCTCGCCGATCTTGCCCATGCCGAGGATGAAATCCGTATCGACCGACCCGCCAAACGTCGGCGTCTCGTCGATGTCCTCAGTTGCGATGTCCAGCACTTCCGAAACGTGATCGACGATGATGCCGGTCTCGACAGTGCCGAGGTCCACAACGATGATGCACGTCTCCTCCGTCCGCTCGGCCTCATCGAGCCCGAACTTCAGGCGAAGGTCGACGACCGGAATGACCTTGCCGCGAAGGTTGATCACGCCCTTGACAAAGTGCGGCGTCTGCGGCACAGCCGTGATATCCATCAGTCCGAAAATCTCTCGGACTTTCAGGATCTCCAGGCCGTACTCCTCGCCGGCCAACCCAAATGTCAGATACTTCCCCGCCAGCGTTCTCAGACCATCCGAGACACCGACGGAACCTGATGCACTACTTTCGTTTACCATTTCTGACCCTTTCATTAACGCATGTATTCAGCGGGGTTACGGCCAAATTAACGAACCACTCGCAACGGGCCGTCCCGAAGATTCAACAAGAACGCCATCGATGCTGTATGGCGACAGTCACCTTTACTCTTGGCCCACCCACGACACGGGCGATCCTTCAGGCGCGCCAACAATTACCCCCGCCCTAAACCACCGGAATAGCCCTTGGCGCAGGAATACCTACCACTCGGAATGGGCAAGGGTAATCTTGAGAATATAGCTCGCCCTTCCCGATATATATTGTAAATAGCTACATATACAGTATATGTACCTATTTATATTAGAGGTGATCCCCCTGGTTTTATCCCAACCCACCGGCCCGGGTGGGCCAGCCCCACGCCCAGCCTATCCTCATCGCGTGCCAGGGAAATGGAGGACGAGTTCTACTGGTTAGGCAGCGGATATCCGACCGAGCCCGCCGCGTTATTGACTGATTGATCCGGGGCGGTTACGATTTTTCTTGTACTGTTTCCCTTCACCGAAAGAGGCAATCTAATGAAACGTGTTATCTTGCTCTTGCTGGCCGTGTGTGGATTGACATTGCTGGTCTTCAGTGCGTTGTCATCGGGGGCCCGCAGGTCCAACCGTCGTACAACATTGCTGGCCGGGGCGGGGGAGATCCTCATCACCGGCGTGAAGGACAGGCCGGAAGTGTATCAAGACCTGTACGCCCGCGCGCTGGTGGTCGGCCGGGGGGACGAGCGGCTGGCCGTGGTCACGCTGGACCTGGGTACCATTAGCTACGCCTTCGCCGAGGTGGCGCTGGCGGCGATTAGCGAAGCGACCGACATCCCCACCGAAAACATTCTCATCTGCACGAGCCAAACCCACAGCGCGCCGGGCGTCGATGGGCGATACCTTTCGCCCGAGTCCGCGCAGTGGCTCACCGGCGCCCTTGCCAAGCTGGTAGCCGGCGCCGACGCCGACCTCAAGCCGGCCACGTTGCGCGTCGGCCGATCGCCGGTGCAGATCGGTTACAACCGCCGCCTCATGAAGAATGGCCAAATTGTCATGGAGCCAAACCCCGACGGCGCCGTCGTGCCTTGGGTGGATTCGCTGAGCGCCTACGACGCCGACGACGAACTCATCGGCGTGCTGTTCTCCCACGCCGCCCACCCGGTGATTGTCCACTGGGCCCTCAGGGACATGATCGGGCCTGACTTTCCGGGCTATGCCGTCAAGCACTTGAACAACCTGCTGGGCGAGAAGGGCGAGTCGGACGGTGTTTTCATGTTCGCCCAGGGCAGCTGCGGCAACATTAACGGCTATCCGCTGCGGGGCGGCCTCGCCGCCGCCGATGCAGCGGGGCTGTCGCTGGCCGTTGCCGTCACCCAGGCGCTGGCCGCCGACGAGGCCGTCACAGCCGGGCCTATCAGATCGCGCAGCCTGACGCTCTCCCTGCCCCGCCGCCCCCCGCCGTCGGCGACCGAGTGCAAGAAGGTGCTCGCCGCCGAGCCGGACAACCTGCGCTATCAGGCGCTGCTGAAGCTCGCCGAGAGCGGCGAGACGGCGTACATGGACTTCCCCATGCAGGCGATCGCGATTGGCGACGACGTGTGCATACTGACGGTGACGGGCGAACTGTTCGCCGAGTACCAGTTATGGGTGGACGAGGCGTCGCCGTTTGCCCGCACGTTCGTGTTCAACCACGTCAACGGGATTTCGGGTTACATCGCCACCAAGGCCGACTATGACCTGGGCCCCGCCGGCGGCTACGAAGCCTGGGACGGCCCAACCCGAGGCCACTCGATGCCCCTGGCCCCCTCGACGGAACAAACCGTCCGCGACGGCATGCTGCAACTCCTGAACGATCTGAAGAGGGCCGGCGATTAGCTTGTGCATGGCACCCCCCGTAGGTCGTCAGTCGTAAGGTGGACAACTCGTTGCCCACGGAACGTACGCCGAATCCCATTGGCAACACAGTTGCCCACGCTAGGAACTACGCTGCACATTCGCTGAGCGTTTTCGGCGGATCGGACATTCTTCGCATTGTCACAATCCTCCCAGCTACGCTTTGCCAATCCAAATCTGGATCCTTTCTCAGCGCCCTCGCCCACACTCTTTCGATAAAGCGGATTGCGCTGATGAGAACATCCGTGATCGATACCGAAGCCCTTTGGACCACGCGGCAGATAAGCATGATCGGTATCGCTGGCAGCAAGCCAACCAAGAACACCCACCCGCCTACGGACCCGATGAATAACCTCAGAATGAGTATCCCCATGAACTCTTTCCGGTGAGCCAAGAAACGGGATCGTGATCCTTCATCCAATTGTTGGATCAATCTATTGGAATCTCGCCGCTGCTGGTGTAGTGCACGCTCGTTGACCGGAAGGAATAGCACCTGAATAAGCGTGATCTTTTCCGCAAGGAGAATGGCCGATTCGATCACTGAAAGAAACTCGTGGACGACCTCCTGATCTGGCAACTGCGCCTGGAGGATTTCGTCTTTCACAGTATCTCGAAGTCGCCACAGACGATAGCGAAACAGGCTGCATAGGCAGCTTGGTATGAAGACCATGAAGATAGCCCAGACGCCCAGACACGCGACCGAAAGCGCAACGACCCACCAGAAATCGCCAGTGTTTATCATCGTTCTTTCTCCATATCTTGAGTTTCCGCGATCATTGCTTCCAATTCGTCCACACGCTGCCGACAGCGAATAAGCTCTGCCTTCTGGCTTTTCATCTTGGCCCAAGCTGCAATGACTGCAGCAACAGAGCCCACAGAAACAACCACGGACACCTTGGTAATGATATCGACCGAAAACGTCGTCGTCTTGCCGCCAAAGGTCTCGAAGACCTTCCAGACGAAATAACCTGGAACGCCAAGCGATAGAATCTTGCCAATACTGATAAATCCATCGGCGAGGCGCATGCGAAACACGAAGGTATGTTGCAGACGCTCCTGTCCTATCTCGGGCGTTGCAGGCTGCTCGGTGATATCATTCATCGACGTTCCCTGATGCTCCGCATATCACAATTGCCTCAAATGGCTTGCGGACGAGATACTAGGCCCGTGGCCTTCACGAGTCAATACCTTTCACCAGGTGACGCTGGTGGGCCGTGTAGCTTCGCTGGGCACACTGCACCTTCACCGTACCTAATTGTCACATCTCGCGGGGGGTTCGGGTTAGCACTTCTTCTACTATTGAGCCCGGCGGGATGCCGTCGGCTTCGAAGTTTAGGATCAGGCCTCCAGCAGGGCCGACTGCCTTTTGGACGTGGCGCGGCTGATCTCGTCAGCCAGGAGGAGGTCGGCGAAGATCGGGCCTGGGGCGAACACGAAGCGTTTGGCCCCGGCGGCGTCCTGGGAGATGATGTTCGTGCCGGTGATGTCGGCTGCGGGGCTGGCCGCTTACCGGCCCCGGCCTGTGGGTCATTCTTTCGCAGCCGAGGATCTGCCGGCGAGGGGCTTCTTGCGAATGGCGGCGGCGAGGGTGGCCAGGCCCTGGATTATCAGCAGACCGACCAGCGCCGTCAGCACCGTTGCGTAAATGTACGTCAGCAGCGGCCAGATGTCCTGGATTACGGCGTCGAACTTCCGCCAGACCAGGCCCGTCAGGGCTATCGCACCGGCGATTACCAGCACGGCTCCCAGCGTGGCTCGCAGATTGCGGCGGGCGGGGGTCAGGCGAATCGACAGGCACATCGCAAGGTAGACGAACACTGGCCCCTGCCATTGTCGCCAATCCAGCTCGCCCACCGTTTCGCACATCCGGCGGATGAGCGTGAGCTGTCCGTGGGCCTGGCTCCACAGGGCCGGCCAGGTGCTCGGCAGTTCTCGCGGCAGGGAGGTCGAGCCGTCCAGCAGCCCCCGCACGACGAACGCCTTGAGCACGGGCCCGCCCAGCAGGCGATCCGCTATCAGAATCGCCATTCCGCACGCAAGGACGGCCATCAGCGACGCCACCAGCGGGCCTATGGTCTTGAACTTCGCCGTTGCCTTGGTGCGGGGCCTGCCGTCACCGGCGGCGTCGAAATCGAACAATTTGGCCTGGCGGATCTCCCCGCCCATTATCAGGCAGCCGAATATATAGGCCATCTCCGATACCACCGTGCCCGGCAGCAGCAGGCGGTTCAGCCACCCCGGACCTATCAGGCGGCAGCCGAGCTTGTAAACGCCGATCCCGGCGAAAGTCAGCAGCAGTAGCCATAATGTGAATGCGGCGTATATCATCGGGACCAATCCTTTGGCAAGCGCGGGGGGTATGCCACGCTTATCGGCGCGTGGCGGCGGACCGCTGGAGCGGAAGTTGCCGGCAGCGCCGGTCGCCATCGCCGGCCCTCACGGCGAATCCGCCAGAAAAAGGGCTTGTAACATCTTGCCAGGCCGGTAGAATGTCCAATTCGGATTGTTGACGGAAAACACTATGCCTCTGCCCACAGGGCGGATGGTGAGTTGGAGAAATGTCTGTGGCAGTAAGGCTAAGACTAAAACGCATGGGCCGGCGCCATCGCAGCTTCTTTCGCATTGGCGCTATGGACAGCCGCAGCCCCCGCGGCGGCCGCATGATCGAAGAGCTCGGCTGGTACGACCCAGCCAGCAAGAATCCCGATAAGCAGATCTCGCTGAAGCGGGAGCGGATCGAATACTGGCTGGGCGTAGGCGCTTTGCCCACCGAGACTGTCCGCGACTTGCTGGTCAAGCACGGCATAGCCGTCAAGAAGTAGTCGACCAGACCCACGCCGGCCGGGTTACGATGACACAACGCATCGATATCCTGACACTGTTCGTCGAGATGTTCGATGCTGTCCGCACGACCAGCATTGTCGGACGGGCCGTGCAGCGCGGACTGGTGGATATCCACTGCACGAATATCCGCGATTTCGCGACAGATAATTATGGCTCGGTGGACGATTCGCCGTATGGCGGCGGACCTGGCATGGTGCTGATGTGCCAGCCGATGTTTGACGCCGTCGAGCATGTGCAGTCGCAGGGCGATAGCCCGGGCAAAGTGATACTGCTTAGCCCGCAAGGCAAGCCTTTCGACCAGGCAACGGCCGAGCAGTTTGCCGGCGAGGATCGGCTCGTGCTGCTGGCCGGGCATTACGAAGGATTCGACGAACGAATCCGCACGCTGGCGGACATGGAGGTCTCGCTGGGAGATTTTGTGCTCTCCGGCGGCGAGATTGCCGCCATGGCGGTGGTGGATGCAGTCGTCCGCCTGGCGCCGGGAGCGCTTGGCAAAGATGAATCGACTCACGAAGAGTCGTTCGCCGCGGGTTTGTTGGAATACCCGCAATATACCAGGCCGCGCGAATTTCGCGGCATGGACGTGCCGGAAATACTGCTGAACGGCCACCACGGCAAGATCACCGAGTGGCGCCACGAGCAGGCAAAGTTGCGAACAATGCAACGCCGGCCCGACCTTTGGCTAGAATATAAGAAAGAGCATCCGGACGAAACCGACCCGCCCGCGTGAACGGGCGACGCGATGCATCGGGAGATTTACCGTGAGTGAAAAACTATTGAAAGCCGCCTCCGCCAGCAGCCTCAAGGCCGAGTTGCCCAGCTTCAAAATAGGCGACACCGTCAACGTATCCGTCCGTATCATCGAGGGCGACCGCGAGCGAACGCAGGTGTTCACCGGCATCGTCATCGCCCGCAAGGGTGGCGGCGTCAACGAGACATTCACCGTCCGTCGCATCGTCAACAACGAAGGCGTCGAGCGAGTGTTTCCGCTGCACAGCCCGAAGGTCTCCGGCGTCGAGGTCGTCCGTGGCGGCAAGACGCGTCGGGCGAAGCTGTACTTCCTGCGGGACCGCACCGGCAAGGCCACCCGCCTCAAAGAGGTGCGAGGCCCGTCCAAGGCCCAGCTCCGCAAGGCCGCCGAAGCCAAGGCCGCCAAGGAAGCCAAAGCTGCCGAAGCCCCCGCCACCGAAGCGGCCGAGTAACCAGCCGCCAGTCTTGTTTGCGTGAACCGCTATGGCGATCTGGCCTTTCAGGAAACGCGTGCTAACCTTCGGCCAGCAGGGCGAGGAGCTCGCGGCCAACTTCCTGAAATATCATGGGTTCAAAATCCTCGCCCGCAACTATCGCTGCCCACACGGCGAGATAGACATCATCGCCTTCGATAGGGACTCCGCCAGCCATTTCGGCACGAACTGTATAGTCTTCGTCGAGGTCAAGACCCGCCGCTCAGACGCATACACCACCCCCCAGTCCGCCGTCGACGAGGATAAGCAGCGGCGAATAAAAAAAGTCGCCGCATACTATCTCACTCAGCGACGGGCCGGCGAAATGTCCGTCCGATTCGACATAATCGCGATCGTCATCGGCAAGGGCGAGCCACGAATCAAGCACATCACCAAAGCATTCGAGTAGGCCCGCCATGAGACTCATCGACACGCACTGCCATCTATCGCACGGCCGCCTGCGTCAACAGGTCGGCGACGTGCTCGCCCGCGCCGCAGATAGCGGCGTGGTGCACGTGGTGTGCGCGGCTGCCACCGTGGCCGAGACGCGCATCGCCGCCGGCTTGGCCGATACGCACGCGAACGTCACCTTCACCGCCGGCGTGCATCCGCATGATGCGTCGGATGTCACCGAAGATGCGCTGCGGCAGGTAGCCGAGCTGGCCCGGCACGACCGCTGCGTGGCCGTCGGCGAGATCGGCCTGGACTACCACTACGATTTCTCCCCGCGCGACGCCCAACGCCAAGCCTTCGCCGCCCAACTCGCCCTCGCCGCCGACCTCGCCGCCCGCGTTGTAATCCACATGCGGGAAGCCATCGAGGACACGCTCGCCGTCATCGCCGAATCCGCCATCGACACGAGCAAGCTCATCTTCCACTCATTCACCGCCGAGCCGGATGTCGCGCGCACGTTGCTGGACATGGGCGCGATGATCAGCTACAGCGGCATCGCAACCTTCAGCAGCGCCGATGACATCCGCCAGGCCGTCGCCATCACGCCCGACGACCGCATTCTCATCGAGACCGATTCGCCATACCTCGCCCCCGAGCCCGTGCGGAAGATGAAAACCAACGAGCCGGCCAACGTCGCCCATGTCGCCGCCCGCCTCGCAGCCGTGCGCGGAGTTCAGCCGGAAGCCTTCGCCGAGCTCACCACCGCAAACGCCATCGCCACCTTCTCACTCGACATATAACCCCCCGCCCGGCTAACATAGCGTTAATGGGAACCCACACCGACAACGCCGCCGCCGAAAGCGCCGACTTCGCCGAGCAGATCGCCGCATTCCAAGCCGATTACGCTCGCATCGTCGAGCAGGTCAGCCGAGTCATCGTGGGCCATCGGCCCGTCATCGACGACGTGCTCACATGCCTGCTCACCGGCGGCCATGCACTGTTGGAGGGCGTGCCCGGTTTGGGTAAAACGCTGCTCGTCCGCACGCTCGCCTCGGCGATGCATCTCGAGTTCGGCCGGGTGCAGTTCACGCCCGACCTCATGCCCGCGGACATCACCGGCACGAATATCGTTCAGGAGGACGCCGGCGGGGCGAAACGCTTCGTGTTCGCGCCGGGCCCGATCTTCGCCAACCTCATCCTGGCAGACGAGATCAACCGCGCCACGCCCAAGACGCAGTCTGCCCTGCTGGAGGCCATGCAGGAGCAGACCGTCTCCGTCGCCCGCACCAGCCACCCACTGCCCCAGCCGTTCTGCGTGCTGGCCACGCAAAACCCCATCGAGCTGGAGGGCACCTACCCGCTGCCCGAGGCCCAGCTAGATAGGTTCATGCTCAAGATCATGCTCGCCTCGCCGTCGGTTGACGAGCTATCCACCATACTCGCCCGCACCACGGGCGCCGATAGCCCAGCCGCCGAGCCTGTCGTCGGTGTCGAGCGCATCGAGCAGATGCGACGAACCGTTCGCCAGGTGCCCATCGCCAGCCACGTGACCGATTACATCTCCCGCCTGATCGCCGCCACGCACCCCGCCGCCGAGCCCTCCCCGCCGCGCGTGCGGAGCTACGTGCGATACGGCGCATCCCCCCGCGGCGGGCAGGCGATAGTCCTAGCCGCCAAGGTCCGCGCCCTCACAGCAGGCCGAGCCAACGTAGCCTTCGAAGACATCACCGCCGCCACCCCCGCCTCCCTCCGCCACCGCCTAATCCTAAACTTCGAAGCCCAAGCAGACGGCATCCAGCCGGATGAGATAATAGAAGAAGTACTAGCCAGAACGCCGCGCGAGGCGTGATGTCGCGGGAGAAGGGGTAGTTGACATGGCCCAACGGATTGCATCGTTCGCATACGACGCGACCTATACCAGAGAATGGTACGAGGACTGGTTCCGCCAGCTCGCCGCCGGGCGGGACCTGGCGCTGTCGGAGTCCAAGACGAAGACCGAATCCATCTTCACTCCCGATCAGCTTGACGCTGAGGTGAGTGAGATATGGGGCGAAGATGACGTGGCTGAGCTTCGGCAGGCTGGTAAGCTGGACTTGCCGGCTGAGAAGATCGACGCGTTGTGCGGCCCAGTGACGATCAAGACGGACATCTTCTCCCACCCCGACAGCGATCTGAAGCTCACCATCGACGCGACGGAAGACAATACCATGCCCTGCATCGGCGGGTGGGTGTGGATGGAAGACGAATTGCCGCCAATCGCCGGCTTTCTGATAATCGAAGCCGACGACAAGGCGACTGTCGATGCCGTAGCGCACGACTTCCTCGCCGCCACGGGCCGAGGCGGGGCGAGGAAGAAGAGTTGATGAATATTGTGGGGCTCTGCATATCGTTGGGGTTCGTGGTGGCGTTGGTCGCCTGCTGTATGCCGGTTTGGCAGGCTCGGGTGATTGGGCGGGTGGTTGTTGTCGCGTTCGGATCCTTACTCTTGTCTTCGTTCGTCTTGATGATCATAGCGGTGGACATTTCGGACCCCGGGCCAGGTGAGCCGCCCTCTCCCTACACCGTGCCAGTCTGGCTGAATGTTTATGGGTTGTCATTGTCGCTGGGCCTCTTGGCGGGCGAGCGCGAATGGCGCCGATGCAAGAACAAGCCCAAGCCCGCCCCGCGACTGGTCCTTGAGGCCCTGGCCTACAGTGCCATCTTCACGGGTATCCTGTGGGGTGTCTTGCTGTACGCCGGGCCGGGCCTGACCTCGCTAGGCCTGCATCCTTGGCGGTTTCTTGTCGGCGTTGGCGTGATCTCCCTTGTCCCCGGCAGCCTGGCAGCCATGCGGGTATGCCGGGCACACAAAGCCCACCAGAACGGGCCCGCGCCGAAGGATAACGCGGCGGCGTGAGGAGGGATGCACCCGCTCTACGCGCTGTTTCACGGAAGAATCGGGGTCTCTCTTCTTTCGGGGCGCTATAATACGGTTAGCGCTGCGGCCGCATGAAGTGCGGGAATGCCTGTGGCCGCATCGGGGAAGAAGCAAACGGGTAGCGAAAGTACGAGCCACTTCTATTAAGGAACAGACAAATGAACAAGATTCTTGCGAGAATTCAGCGGAAGAGCTACCTGCTATGTTACGCGGCTCTGCTGGCGGGGACATTGACGCTGGCCGCGGTCTTTGCCGGTGGCCTGAGTGGGCCTCTCCTCGCCCAGGCGCCGCCCCAACGGTCGGCAGAGGCCGAGCCCAGCCTGAAAACCCAGCGCGACCGATTGCAGCAAACGATGGTCTCGATGGCCGCCGGCGGCGTACAGCATGATGCGGCCTACTACCGAACACTGGGCTTGAACCGGGACACCTGGGCCGTCGAGGACGCACAGGTAGATGCGAAGCTGGCAGCCCTGCGAGAAAAGTTCGGCAAGAGGCCCAACATTATCTTCATCCTGACCGATGACGTCGGCTGGGGAGAGCTGGGCTGGCAAGGCGGCGGTAAGCACCGCGGCACGCCGACACCGACGCTCGACACGTTGGCGCGACAAGGCATGCGGTTCTGGCACGCATATGCCGAGCCCTCCTGCACGCCGTCGAGAATCGCAATCAACACAGGCCGACACCCCGTACGCACCGGACTGCTGTCGGTATTATGGCCCGGCCAGCCCGAGGGCCTCAGCCCCGACGAAGTCACCATCGCTGAAGTGCTCTCCCAGGCCGGCTACCACACTGCTATGTGGGGCAAGTGGCACCTGGGCGACCACGAAGAGCATAGCCCGACCAACCAGGGATACGACTACGCGTACTACGGCCTGTTCAATGGGGCGCCGGACGCATGGCAGGACTCGAAAGATCTCTACGATGTGCCGACTCCTTTCAAAGCTCCGTTCATGGATTTTCCGGGCTACGAGGAGTACGAACATCTGACAGGCATCAACTTGGAGGTGGCAGGTTATGTTGCCAATAAGGGCGCTGGTCGCAAGCCAATCGACGGCCCGCCCGGCACGCTCGGCATCGAACGTCAGGAGCACTTCGAGAACGCCTCTAACGAACAAATGATCGAATGGATCAGAGCCAAGAACAAGACCGACAAGCCGTTCTTCATATACTGGGCCAGCTATGCACTGCAGATAACGGGAGCGAAATCCCATCAGGATGACCCGCATATCGACAGAGCGAATGCCCAGGCCTCGATGATGGCGCTGCACAACGAGCACCTCGCCAAGTTGGTCAAGGCCCTGGAAGACGAAGGCATCGCCGAGAACACTCTGATCGTGTGGTTTTCGGACAATGGGCCGATGTATGCCTTCTATCCTACTTCCGGCTATACACTGCTTAGAGGCGAGAAGGGCGACACGCTCGAAGGAGGTGTCCGCGTGCCCGCCCAGGCGTATTGGCCGGGCATGATCGAGCCGGACCAGGACCCGACCGACATGATCCACATCACCGACCTGTTCACGACCGCAGCACGCATCGCGGGCGCCTTGGACAACATTCCCAACGATCGCGTTACGGACGGCATAGATCAGACAGCCCTGCTGTTGCTGGGCGAAGGTCACGGCCGCCGCGACTACATGATGCACTACGACGGGCTGGCGCTTGAGGCCTTCCGATTCCAGGACTTCAAGATCCACATAACAGGCACGGGGGGCGCCTTGCCGGAAATGGAGTTCTACAACATCCGCCGCGACCCGGGAGAGAAGTACGGCGCTTTCTACGCCGGGCTGTTCGCCGTCACGCCGATACAGCATTTTCTGCAAAGCCACAGGGCGATGATCGCAAAGTTCCCCCACCGCGATCCCGCCGAATCCCGTATCCAGGACAAAGATGAATAGAAGCTCCCATCCGGCGCGGCGGATCTCCCGATCCGCCGCGTGAGAGGACATCTAAACTTGCTGTCGCAAGGGCCGGGCGCCATGCGCGCGCCTAGCGCCCTCGGGCTCAAGTGCCGGCAGGCCTGTTACTCTGCAGCGGGCAGGGCTGGGATGAATAGTTGGTCGCCCCGCTTGAGGTGCCTGGGGTCGACGCCGGGGTTCGCCTGGGCGATCAGACGCCAGTGACCGGCGTCCCCGTACACTTTCAGGGCAATGCCGGAAAACGAGCCCGCGTCACCGTCCTGCACGATATACATTCGCTCGCCTTCGTTGAGCGGATCGGAGGCGGCAACATCAGGCGGGTCGATGGCTGGGTAGGCCAGCGGGGCCTGCGGCTGGGCGGCGGTTATCTCGGGCGGCGAATCTTCCCCGCAGCCGATCAGCAAAGCCGCAACGAGAAGCATCGCGGGAGTGATGAGTTTGTTCATGGTATGTTCCTTTCGTTGTCGCCTTCGGTTCCTCTTACTCCGCCCGATCACACCCGCACTGTGCAGCGGGATGAGTCGGACTCCCATATTGTCACCGCCGACACGCCGGGCAGGTCACCGGTGATCTTGCTGAGTATATACTCTCCAAGCCGTTCGCTGGTTGAGTTTTCCAGGCCCGGTATTTCATTCAGGTGGCGGTGGTCCAGTTCGTCCAGCACCGCCCCGACGATGCGTTTGATATCGCCGAAGTCCACCACCCACCCGCTGTCGGGGTCGGGCTGGCCCGTAAGGTGGACGTCCACGCGGTAGCTGTGCCCGTGCAGGCGTTTGCACTTGTGGCCCGCCGGCACGTTCGGCAGCGAGTGGGCCGCGGCGAAGCGGAATGTCTTTACCAGTTCGTATTCCATAGTTTCCATCCCACAGCCGTCACACGCCGCCATCGGCGTCGGGCCAGATTATCTTATGCAATTGCAGTCCCAATCGCACGTCAAGTCGGTCGGCAATTATCCACTCGGCAAGTTCACTGGCCGGCAGCTCGGCCAGCACGGGCGAAAATATCACGCCGCATCGGCCCACGAGCTTGTGCAGTGCAGTGATCTGCCGCGCGTAATCGTAGTCCTCCCGGCTGGCGACAACGAACTTCACCTCGTCACGCGGGCCTAGCGCTTGCAAGTTGGCCCACAAATTCCCGTCGGACTCGCCGCTGGTGGGGCACTTGACGTCGATGATCTTCGCGACTCGCCCGTCCACTTCCGTTACGTCTATCGAGCCGTTGGTCTCCAGCAGCGTCTCATAGTCGCTCTCGCACAGCCTGGTCAGCAACTCCATCGCAGCCAGCTGGGTGAGCGGCTCGCCGCCCGTTACCGCCACGCGATCGCAATTGAAATCCGCCACGCAGGCGAGTATCTCGTTGACGGTCATCTGCCGCTGCTGCTGGCGGGCTTCGGGCGTGTCGCACCAGCGGCATTCCAGGTTGCACCCCGCCAGGCGGACCAACACGCAAGGCAGGCCCGCATGGGAGCTCTCCCCCTGAATCGACAGATATATTTCGTGGACGAACAGCCGGCTGGTCATGCCGTTATTGTAACAACCCGCCGCGCGGATTAGGATACCCCCCATGAACAATCGTCGCGTGTGGATGATAGTGCTCGCCGCGCTGCTGGTGCGGGGGGTGTTGCTGGCATCGGCGGCGGGCAACTCCCAAGGCGTATTCACGCCGGACAGCCATTCCTACTGGCAACTGGCTGAGTCTGTCGCCGAGGGCAACTTCGCCCGCGGCGGCGAGCCGGAGATATTCCGCACGCCCGGCTACCCAGCCTTTGTTGCGGCGGGGCGGGCGGTGGACGGCTGGCAGGCGGTTATCGCGGTGCAACTTCTGCTGGACACGCTGCTGGTGTTGGTGACGTTTCGTCTGGCAACCATGCTGGCCGGCGCGCGGGCGGGAGCATTGGCGGCGGCATTTCAGGCGATTACACCGGTGGCCGTGGCGGCGAGCTGCCGCGTGCTGTCCGACAGCCTGTACGCACTGCTGCTGACGGGCGCGGTAGCATTGCTGGTGGCGCACTTCCGCAGCGACAAATGGAAATGGCTGCTGGCGGGGGCAGTGGCGATGGCGGCGGCATGTTACGTCAGGCCGGTGGGCGTGGCGATGGCTGCGATCGCGGCGGCGGTGATACTTTGCAGGAGTCGCTGCGTTCTGCGGGCTGGGGCGTTCGCGGCGGTGGTGGCTGTGTGCCTCGCGCCGTGGGTGGTGCGGAACGCTACGGAGGCGGATTTCGCGGGCCTTTCCAGCTTCGCCGGCGACAGCATGTACCGTTTCTCAGCCGCCGAGGTAATCGCCCGCCGAGACGGGACCACGCCAGACGCAGAGCGACGCCGCCTGGACGCCAAGGTAGCCCTGGCGGACCTGCCGACTCCCGGTGCCCGCAGCCGGTACCGCCGGCAGCAGGCGATGGCGATAATCGGCGACGACTGGGGCGGCTATCTGGCCATCCACGCCACCGGGTCGCTGGCGTTCTGGCTGCCCGGTGCGACGGATGTGCTGGAAGTATCCGGCGGCTCGGTCGGCCAGCGCGGCACGCTGGCGGTGCTGCACAATGAAGGGCCCATCGCGGCAGTACGTCATTATTTCGCGGACATGCCGTGGGCCATCGTTCCGGCGGCGTTGCTGGCGGCGATTTTCGCGGTCAAGATGTTCGGCGTGGCAGTTTGCGTTGTGTCGCGCGGGCGGCTTGGCATGTCCGCTTCGGCTTGGCTGATGCTGATGATGGTGGCCTGTTCGGCGATGGCGGGCGGGCCGGCTGCCACGCCGCGGTTCCGCGTGGCCGTTGCGCCGCTGCTGAGCGTCGCCGCTGCGGTCGGCTGGTTGAGGCTGTCAGCTCGCCGCAAGCGAGATCAGCCCCCTCCGCCCTTGGGCGAGCCCGTGGGTCGGTGAGCGCGCAGACCAGCCAGGACAGGCCATCTCCTGCGCCCGAACACCAGAGGCTGCCACATCCGGTCGATGGTCTGCGTGAAAGTGTTCATCGCCAGCACCGCCAGATAGCACGGAATGGCCACCGGCGTGTATAGCCTCAGCAGCATCCCCCCCACCCCGCAACCGATGCCGAACAACACCTGCCCGCCGGTGGTCACGGGGCGCGTGGTCTGCTCGGTGGCCAAGAAGAACGCCGCCAGCAATAGCCCACCTGAACACACGTGGTAGGCGACGTACATTAATCCCACGTCGAATCCTTCGAGAAAGACGGGCCACCAGAATCGCCCCACCGTGTCGCCAGCCCCGATCAGTTGCACCGGCGCAATGGCCACCGTGACGGCAGCCGACAGGATGATCGCCACGGGCAGTTGCCATTTTGCGTAGTGTCGATAGATAAGGTAAAGCCCGGCGATAATGATAATGGCAGCCGACGTTTCGCCCATCCCCCCCGGCACAACGCCCATGATGAGATCGTCGATGATCGGCATCTTTGATAGTGCCGCCGGATACTCGCTGCCCGTGGGGCCAACCGACCACAACGAGCTGTAGGCGGGGGCGCCTCTGGTCAGTGGGGCGAGGATGGCCTCTGGCCGCGGGAGCAGAAAGGCATCGCCCTTTGTCGGCGCGGGTCGGCCGTGCCACGGCTCATACTCCGGCGCGTAGCTGAAATCGTTTACATTGCCGATGAGAATGTTGTTTTGGCTCAGCACGGGCCAAGCCTGCGGGTGGGCGCTAGCGGGCGACATCAGCACAGCGGGGAACATCACGGCAACGGCCAGTCGGCCGACCAGGGCGGGCTGCCACACGAAGTGCCCCACCCCGCCGAAGACCGCCTTGCCGAGCACAATGGCGAATACCGCGCCCATCAGCGGCACGTACCAGGGCACGAAGGCCGGCAAAGTCAGCGCCAGCAGCAGGCCCGTGAGCACCGCGTGACTCCTGCCCAACACAGAGGGCCGACGAGTAACGCGGTGGTACGACCACTCGACCAGCAGGCAGCCGACCACGGCTATGCACGCGATGTATGCCGCCCGCCAGCCCATAAGCACAATGCCCGCCAGCAACGGCAGGTAGGCTGCAGCCAACGTGATGAGGAACACCGTCGATGCCGACTCCGATGCTCGCAGCAGAGGCGCGTCCGGCAGCGGATAATGGCGCCTCGGCGACATTGCCATGTCACGATGAGTTGAGGGCGACTCGGTCATCCAGCCGGCTCCACGATTGTACCGCCCGTCGGACGAGCGGCGCTGGCGATGGAGGCCTTGAGCTGTCGCACGCGAGATGTCAGCGGCAGGCGGGCTGGGCAAATGTAGCTGCACACGCCGCAGTCCACGCACGCCTCGACCCCCATCCGCCTGGCGTAGGCCAGATCGACCAGTTCTTGTGCATCGTTGAGCCCAGCCACATTCAGCCGGGCCGGGCAGTGGTCCGTGCACCATCCGCAACGAATACAGGGCGAGGGCACGATCGGCGCGGGCATGGACATGCCCAACACGGCGTTGGTGGCGGGAGTGACGACGGATCGGCCCGTGCAGTGCAGGCCGTTCATCGGCCCGCCGTGGGTCAATGGCACGCTTGTCACGTGGCACAGTTCGTTGCAGAGCGTTCCAAACGGCACGGGCAAGTTGGATGGATGGAGAATCTGCTGGCCCGCCAGTGTCAGCATCCGCGTGACTGTCCGCTTGCCGCCGAGCACCCATCGCGCCGCCGCCAGAGCCGCAGCCGGGCCGATCACTGCCGCCCCCATGTCAAAGGCCCGCCTGCCCGGAGGCAATTCCACACCGGTGAGCACCTTCAGCAGAATTGGCTCTGCGCCGGTGGGGTACTTGTGAGGCAGGGCTATCAGTTGCACGCCGTGCCCCTCAGCAGGAGACACCACGTGGGCGTAGTCGGCTGTGCGATGCTGGTCGACAACCAGCGCCAACTCACCTGCCCCGATCGCGCGAGCAAGTATCGCCAGACCGAATAACACATCCTCCCCATGCTCGGCGAGAATGCGGTGGTCGGAGCTGACGTAGGGCTGGTCCTCCATCACGTTGACGACCAGCAGTTGTACGTTGGCAGCCCGCGCGTCGCTCAGCCAGTCGGCCAGCGAGCGGACGGGGCGGGAGAAGGTCGTCAGCGCGCCTTCGGCGAGTCGCTCGCAAATCGCGGGCGCGGGTGCACGCTGCCAATCCATAGGCCCGACCGGGGCGGGAGGCAGGTCGGCTGGGGACAGGTCGGTCATCTCAATGGCGTCGACGCTGACCAAGCCGCCCGCGCCTGCGACGTCGGCGGGCACCGTGGGCCCCACCAGCCCATTCATGGGCGCATGGATATCCACCGAGCCGGGCGCCTTGCCGGCAGCTAGAAGGTCGCCGGCGGACACACGCTGGCCAGGCTGTACGGCGGGCGCCGCCTGGGCGCCCGCGCCCCACGCCAGGGGAACATGCAGGCGATGCGGCAGGAAGGTCGCCCTGGCTGGCCTGGTGAGGGTGTCGCGCTTTTCGTCCGGCAGGTCAATCCCGCCGACAAAAGTCCCGTATCGGCTGCGTAGCATGGCCAAATAGTACCCAACACCAGACGGACAGTCCACACCCGCAACGGCTGGGCGTGGGGGCGGCATTGCGCGGGCGTCGCAAAGGGTGTCTTGGCTTTGGCGAACAGGCGCTTGAAATTCGAAATGCGAAATCCTAAATCCTAAACAAATTCGAAATACGAATGTTCCAAGCGCAGGGCCGCGTGCCTTGCCGAATACCGGCGGCGGCGTTTCAAGTTTCGTGCTTCGGATTTGTTTCGGATTTCGAGTTTAGGACCTGCCTGCCGGCAGGCAGGTTTCGGATTTCAACCCGCCTCGGCGGAAGCCATCACGGTATATCGAGTCTGGCGTATTGTTGCTGCAGAATGGGATCTTCGAACTTCAGATTGGCATCCCCCATCAGCCGCGCGAGCAGGCGGGGCTTGGCTTCGATCTCTATGGTGCGACGCAGCAGAGACACCTTCAGCTCATCCTTGACATCCTCGAACGAAACATCTCGCGGGGGGATTTCCCGCTGAAGTTGCAGCAAGTGATAGGCAGCGCCCGTACGGATGACAGCACTGAGCTGGCCCGGGCGGCGGAGCGACATGGCGACGTCTCTGATCGCCGCCGGCTGATCCGTCGACCTGGGCCCGATCGGCGGTATCAGCCCTCCGCGCGAAGCTGACGACGCATCGAGTGAGTTTCGCTGAGCCAGTTCGGCAAAATCTGCACCGTCGCGGACCATTCGTATGATTTCCTCAGCAGCGGCCAGCGACTCGGCCTGTATGTGCCTCACCAGCACTTGCCTGCCGTACTGGCGGTCGAACTCATTACGCAGGTCCGCCTCATATATTCGCACCTCGGCCGATGCCATCTTCCGCCCCAGAGCTTCGCGCCGGACTATCCGCTGGAAATCGGCATGGCTGAGGCCCTTCTCATCGAGCATTTTTGCCAACAGTTCGCGTCGCTCGGCGGGGCCCGCATCGGGATTGGGCGTAATCTGATCGAGCATGTAGTCCGTCTCGGCGCGGATATCGTCCTCGCTGACTGTCACGCCCCGCCGGCGGGCCTCCTGATCGACCAGCATGTCCAGCACCAGATGCTGCGCCATCTGCATGCCGTAGTTCCTCACGAGCAAGTCGTTGAGCTGCTCCATGTAGATCGGCTCGCCATTGACGGTCGCCATGATTGGCTTGGCGGCCTGCTGGACGGGGGCGGCTGGCGGATCGGCTTCGGACTGCCACGGCTCGATCTCACAGCCGAATGTCAGGGCAACGGCCATCATGGCCAGAATGAGGATAATTCGCATGGGTCGGCTCCTTCCGTGTCGCCGGTGAGTGATACCCGCAGAGGCAGGTTACTTCATCTCTAGTTCTATTCCCTCAGCCCCCCACCGTTGGGCCAGCGCGGATATTGTTGTGGCCATTACGTCTATCTGATGGACAGCCCCAACCAGTTCATCGTAAAGCGCTGGATCGTAAATGAGCTTGCCTATCGTGCCTTCGCCACTTTCCACCGTGCGAACAACATTGCTCAATGACGTAATCAGCGATGAAAGCTTGTCGGTCGTCTCGATCAGTCTGCCCGCAAGCTCATCGATTCGCACGGCAATATCCGTCACGGTCGTCACGGCCGGCTTGAGGGCGTCCATCGGGCCGTGGTACAGAACCAGGCCCGGCAGACGCAATGGGCCCGACCGGCGCTGGTCGGCCGGGGCAATGGGCTTGGCCTCGATGCCGTGTTTCTCGGAAGGCTCGAGCGTGATATAGGCAGAGCCCATCATGTACTTGTGAACCACCAAGACGCTATTTGGTGAAACATAGATGTCATCATCAACGCGTGCCGTCAGGATCAGGCCCTTCAGTGGCACGGCCGGGTCGGCAAAACCGATCTCCGTAACCCGCCCCACGCGAATATCCGTGATGTGAATGGGATCCCCCGGGCGAATGCCGCCCGAAGAGACCATCTTGAAGTAAACGGTCTGTCCGCTTTGGAACACGCTCGGCAAGCCCGCGAACAGCACGATTAGCACGCCCAGCATCATCAGGCCCGTCAGCACGGTAAGGCCTACGACAATATTACGCGTCCGTTCTTTCATGAAGACAGCTCCTGTGGAGCGGAGTTAGAGGCGGATTCATATCCTCGTTGTAGTTGGGCGAGTTCTTCGGGACTGGCCCGACCCTCGATGAAACGCCGGACGACCTCATCATCAATACTGTCCAGTTCATCAGGCGCAGCGTCCAAGATCAGCTTGCCCTCGTGCAGCATGACAATACGGTCGCCGACTTTCCTCGCTGAGGCCATGTCGTGCGTCACTACGATGGCCGTCGTGCCCAGAGCGCTTTGGAGCTTGAGGATCAGTTCGTTGATAAGGTCGGCTCTAATCGGGTCCAGCCCGGTGGTTGGCTCGTCGTAAAGAATAAGCTCCGGCTCGAGGGCAATCGCCCGGGCAAGTGCGACGCGCTTTTTCTGCCCGCCGGAGAGCTCTTCGGGATATCGTCCCTGCAGGCCGTCCAGCCCGACCAGGCTCAGCATTTTCCCTGCCCGCTCCGCCTGGTCTTCGTGCGTGCCTGAGTGGTGCTCAGCCATCGGAAAGCATACGTTCTCCAGCACGGTCATAGAGTCGAACAGCGCTCCGCCTTGAAACAGGAACCCCATCCGTCGCCTGACCCGCACAAGGGCTGCCTCCGGCAGGGCCGATATGCAGTGCCGGCGGAACCACACCTCGCCACGGTCGGGCTTCATGAGCCCTATCACATGCTTCAGCAGAACACTCTTTCCGCAGCCGGACGGGCCTATAACCACCGTCGTCTTGCCGCGGGGCACCTGAAAGTCAATCCCCCTCAGCACCTCCAGCGAACCGAAGGATTTGTACACGCCGGTCATGCGAATGATAGGTCCGTGCTGATTCACGTAGCCTGTTTACCTCGAAGCTTCAGTAGGCGTTGCGTAACATGCTAATTCTAGCTGCTTAATGCGGGCATGTCGCCCTGCAATCCTTTATCGGGCCTAATTTCGCCGATACTCCTGGCCAATCGCCCGCCGCATGACTAGAATACTGCGTGAGCTGTCTGTCTTCAAGATGGAGATGGTAATGCCAAGTCCCCAAGCAACGTATGCCAACGCATCTGCCGACCGGTCCGCCGCGCCGGCGCCGCCATGCGTGTTTGTGCTTGTGGGAGCTACGGGGAACCTGGCCTCCCACAAGATCGTGCCTGCACTGTATCACCTCGCTCGGCGAAAACTGATAGGCCCCAGCACCGCCATACTCGGCGTCGGCAGAAGGCCTATGAGCGACGATCAATACCGCCGGGAAATGCTCGCCGCCATTGAAGAGCAGTCCTCCCAGCCGATCGACCGCGACGTGTGGGAAGCATTGGCGGGCAGGTGCTACTACCACGTCGCCCACAACGACGCGCCCGACGAGTTCCTCGCCATGGCCGACCGTCTGGCGGAAATCGACGCCCGCCACAAGTGTGGCCAGTCGAGGGTGTTCTACCTCGCCCTCCGCCCGGAGCACTTCGGGCAGGTGGCGGACCACCTCGGCGCGGCAGGCCTGAACCGACCCGGCGCGCCCGCGGGCTTTGTGCGTTTGGTTATCGAAAAACCATTCGGCCGCGACCTGCCGTCGGCAAGGAAGCTCAGCGAGAGGCTGTGGCGAAACTTCGACGACCGGCAGATATATCGCATAGACCACTACCTCGGCAAAGAGGCCGTCCAGAACATACTCGTGATGCGCCTTGCCAATGCCGTCTTCGAGCCCCTGCTCAACCGCCAATTCGTCGACCACGTGCAGATCACCGCCGCCGAGGACGTCGGCATGGAAGGCAGACGCGGGACCTACTACGACCAGACCGGCGCCCTGCGCGACATGACGCAGAACCACCTGCTGCAACTGCTCGCCCTGACAGCGATGGAGCCGCCCATACGACTCAACGGCGAATCCGTCCGCGATGAAAAGGTCAAGGTCCTCTGTGCCATCGACCCGCCGACGCCCGAGCAAGTGCCGCTCGTCACCTGCCGAGGCCAATACACCGGCGACGCAGGCGGGCCGGCCTACCGAGCTGAGCAAGGCGTGGATCCAGCCAGCCAGGTGGAAACGTACGCAGCCTGGCGGCTGAACGTGAACACGTGGCGGTGGGCGGGCGTACCGTTCTACCTGCGGACGGGCAAGAGGCTCAAGAGCAAGGTCAGCCAGATTCTCATCGTCTTCAAGCGCGAGCCTATCGAATTGTTCGGGCCTGAGTCATGCGACATTCGCGGGCCCAACCGCTTGCTGATCCGCATATCGCCTGACGAGGGCATTACGCTGATCTGCGATGCCAAAGTGCCCGGCGACGAGATGTTGCTCAGGCCTGTCCAAATGAACTTCAGCTACGGCGCGGCCTTCGAATCCGCATCGCCGGACGCCTACGAGCACCTCCTGCTGGATGCGATGATCGGCGACCCGACGTTGTTCATCCGCACGGACGAAGTGGAGGCAGCTTGGCGAGTGATCGACGCGATCCGCCTGAGTTGGGCCAACTCAGATAAGCCTCCGCTCCGCGAATACGCCCCCGGCACGTGGGGTCCCGAGTCGGCCAACGAACTTTTTCAGGATCCATATAAGCGGTGGTATGACGGGTAATAGTGTGATATAAGGCAATTAGCTATGACCACGAAAAGAGCAACAGCCGAAGTCATCGTGATGCAGTCGGCGGACCAAGCCACGGACAAGGCCGCCGAACTGTTCAAGCAGGCGATAAGCCAGGCCGTCGCCGATCGACGGGTGTGCAACCTCGCGCTGGCCGGCGGAACGACCCCCCACGACTTGTATCAGAAACTCGCCGCCGATGTATACGACTGCGACGTGCCATGGGCATCGGTGAACGTGTTCTTCGGCGACGAACGCGACGTGCCGCATGACCACGTCGACAGCAACTACCACATGGCCCAACGAGCGATGCTGGACAACACCCCAATTCCGCCCGAACAGGTCAACCCCATGCCCGCCGACGCTGAGGACCTGCAAACCGCCGCCGCTGAGTACGAGCAAGTCATCCGGCAGATCGTGCCCGGCGATCCTATTCCGCAGTTCGACCTGATACTGCTGGGCATGGGCGGCGACGGACACACGGCCAGCCTATTCCCGCGGAGCGACGCACTGAGCGAATCTCACAAGCTCGTCGTCACCCATCACGTGCCCGTCCTGGGACGCAACCGGATGACCTTCACCTACCCCCTTATCAACGCCGCCCGACACGTGATATTCCTGATCACCGGGGACGACAAGGCCGAGGCCGTCGCCGCCGTACTCGGCGACGATAAGAATGCCCGCAAGGAAATCCCCGCCGCACACGTCAACCCCATCGACGGCACGCTGACGGTAGTACTCGACGCCGCCGCCGCCAGAAAAGCCGGGCTAAAGCCCGCCGCCAGCTGAGCGGATTCCGGCTCTGCGCATCAGACCATCAGTTGCGCACGCTGAAGGCTAATTTGCCCCAGGAGGAGTCATTGTTTGCCAGACAGGTTTGCGTTTCGAGCCGGGGGCCTTCAGTTCGGCTTCGATTTCCTCCTCGCTCTCGGCCAAGTCCTTGAGACGGTCCTCGTAATATTCCTGATGTTCTTCGGTAATCAGTGCCCCATTGAGCAGCATCTTACCTTCGTACTTGATTGTCATGCCCCTGATCTTACGAGTACACGTCTGAAGTTCGTTGATCAGGCGAAACGCGCGACGGTATTTCTTGGCATCGTAAGCGGCGTCGACGTCCTCCCATTTATCGCTCATCTCATCCATAAGCTTATCGAGTCTTTCCGACGCGTCGGCGAGTTCCTGCTTCCATTGGGCCTGAATGATCAGGCCACGCTGGGATGTCGCCTTCCACGATTCGATAGCAATGTGGTCCTTGATATCAACGAGCTCGGACGATTCCCCGATGGCCAGGCCGTAGGCTATGGCCTCCTCTGCCGTGAGGTTCAAAATCGCCCGTGCCTCCTTTATGACCTTTTGGCCTCCGCCACTGACAAGTTCTATCCCATGATCGGTCTTGTTATAGCTGAGGAGCATGTCGTAATCGATCATTGCCTGTGCCAGAAGCGGATCGTGCCCGCCCTCTTCGGCCGTGGCCCGAAGTTTAGCCGTTTCGAAAGCCGTGAATTTGGCATCTACCGCCACCGGCGTACCGGGAGGCCGGGGAAAGTACGGAACGCAACTGCCGATGGTGGCTTCTGGTTGAACAACTATCTCGTCGCAGATGAGGGCTATCATTGCCGCCGCAGAGCCCGCCTCCGTGACATATGCGACAATACGGAACTCCTTCTTCTTCTCACGGAGCAGATCAAGGATTTCGTCCTTCGCCCCTATGAATCCACCACCACTGTCGATGTGCAGGATTATCACCGACGCCTTCTGAATAGCCGCGACATTGAAGCACTTGATCAGCGTATCCACGTGCGCCTCGGTGCCGATTGTGCCATAGATCGGGATGACAAAATATTTCGCGTGTGCCGTGGACACCCCGGCGGGCTCGTCTTCCCCTTGGCCGTCGGACGTTGGAGTCGAATCCGAGCCTGCCCCATCCAACGTGTTGCCGTTTGCGGGTTGCTTGTCTTCGGCGACGGGCGGGGCGACTACCGAGATATAGACCACGTCTTCGGCACGCACTTCCACGGTGCCATCAGCCGTCTCGATGAAGACGACGCCCTCCTCTTTGCGCACCACACCTTCATGCCTGTCGCCGTCGTTCATATAGACGACATCGCCGTAGGCCAGGCCGCCCGAGAACACTACAAGGGATATTGCCAGCAGTGCCAGATGCGATTTCATAATGACAACTCCTCATGCAGGTCCCTGCGGGCGCCTCACCAATGTGTCCGCTATCCCGACTATCATATACAGAAACCGTCTGCGGCCCGGGAACAGCCCTCTGAAGCACCACACGGCCGGCCATTTTACAGCGCAGAGAAAATCTTTCAATAGAGAAAACGCTGGCCGGACCCATCGGCAGGGACGCACGCTGTTATTTGGCCGCAACTCCTTGTCACGGCTACCGATAGGGAGGCAGGTCGCCCGGGCCAAGGAATCGACGGACACGATGGGCGGCAAGCTCGGTTCATCCTTGCGGCGCGGGTAGCAAAGTCAGGCACCCCACCACTGAACCCTCGGGTAGCGCCCTTTTGTGAGCCTTGATGCTTTCCTCCAGAAGGTGGTCCATCCAAAGGTTGCTCGGCATCTCCCGCGTAGCGTAGGCGGATCGGACCGGTCGCACCGAGCTAAAGGGCTGGGGGCGTCGGCTGACGACCTCCACCAACGGCTTGGTGTAAAGCAGCCAGCGAGGATACGCCCTTTTTGGGAATACCTGGTCTATGTCGAATTTTCACGGAACCAGACCGACCTCCACTTTCGTTTAAGAATCTGACAGCCTGCCGGTGGACACTTGGACACCAGCCGCGCGAAAGAACACGCTACGTGCGAGAGGCGCTTGTGCGTATGGCATACGGTGAGAATCGGATCCTCGCCAATGATGCCGAGTGCGTCAACCGGGCCGGAGCTTGGTAGCTTCCCGTTCTCGCTACCGACCCGGCCCGGAACGCTATACAGATAGAATGGCGGCAAGGGCTGTCCGTTCCGATGCGGTAACGACGACCTAAGACATAATAGTGATCGAGTTGCAATTTAACCTGTGCAAAAGGAAAGAGACTTTCATGAGAACGAAACTATCAGCAGTCCTCTGGCTGGCCGCGCTGATCGCCGTCGGCCTATCACTCGCTCCCGCAGTCGGCTTGGCCCAAGATGGTCACGAGCAGCACGCCGAGTCGGCCGACGCAGGCACCCATGAGCAAGCCCCGGAGGCAGTGGCTTCGTGCGGAATGCACCAGACGGGCGAAACGTGCATGGCGACCATGGCCAAGCTCAAAGCCCTCTTGGCCGAAGCGGCCGAAGCCATTGAAGACAACAAGTTCGACACTGCCGCCGAGAAGATCGCCGAAGCGACGGCCCTCCTCGAGCAGTCTCACGAAGCGATGGCCGAAGGCATGGCCGATCACCAGGCCACCGAGGACGAAATCGCCAACGCCAACTGCCCCATGATGGGCAAAGAACTGGATACCGACAATGTTCCTGAGGACCTGACCAGAGAGTTCCAGGGACAGACAATCGGCTTCTGCTGTCCTGGCTGCCTGGGCCCCTGGGACAAGCTCAGCGACGACGAAAAGGCAGCCAAGCTCGCGCCGGCGGAGGAGCCCGAAGCTGAAGCCGATAGCCACGAGATGCACAGTGAATAACTAGGCTCTGCGCCCTCAGTTGAGATAACCCGGGAGCCGCAACCGTTGTGGCTCCCGGGGTCTTACCTTGGTGCCGAGCGGCTCGCGACATTTAGACGACCAAGAGGCGCCGACATGATATTTACCATCGTGATATCGGAAATAGGTCCTGACTGGTACCGCGCCCTGTGCCAGTCGCTGCCGGGCTGTATCGCTTACGGCACTACCGCCCAGGAGGCCTCTCGCGAAATGGTGACGGCCATGCGAGGGTACCTGGCAAGTCTCGACATGCCAGAGCCCGTCGAGCTGGAAGTGCTGACCTGCGATTAGCAACTCGCGCGATCAGGGCGTGGGCCTGAACGATGCCAGGGTCGCATCGAAAATACGCTGCTGGTCGTCAGTGGGCTGGGCGGGGTGGACGATCATCAGCATGAGGCTCTTGCCACCTTTGGCCAGCAGGACAAGTTGACACTTGGCGAGTTGGCCGCCGTCGATGGCAAACTCCGCCTGGACCGCGCCGGACTCATAGCCCGACGCCGGACCGCTGCTGATCAGCGTGTAACGCTCCGTGTTGGAAAGGCTCTTGAGTATGGCGTCGGTGTCGTTGCGGAACGTTCCGGTCATCTTCTCAGTCGAGACGCTTATTACCCCGAACTCTTCCAGCCGGGCGACCAGGGAGAGCAACTCACCGGGCGTTGCGAGATAGCGAAACCCGGCCGGGATGAGCACTTCGTAGCCATCGGGCGACCGGTAGAGGATATCGTCCGCGGCGAGCGAACCGTTTTCTGCCAGAGCCGCCCCGATCTCCTCGGAGCTCGGTACCCGCCGGGCGCGGTGGTCGCCGATCGCGTTGTAGACGTGGTAAACACCTTGGCCCAGCAGCACAGCTGCGCAGGCGTACAGAATGGCCTTCTTCCATTGCCTATTGGCCTTGCCCCGCAGCTTGCCCGAACGAACGAACCACGCGCAGAAGCCGGCACCCAGCAGGAAAAATGCCGAGTAGAGCAAGTCAATCGTTAGCTTTGCCATTCTCCCATTCCTTATTCGGCTGTCGTCGGCCGACTGTTCCCATTGCGGCCAACAGAACAATCCGACAGACGACTGTGTTTCCATATATCCGCCCACACTGATGTGGGCTCCTGCCGGCGGACAAGTTATGATATCTCTTGATTCGCCCCGTACGCGTCGTAATTTACAACTAATTGGAGGTGTTTTCCAACGAAAAGCCGGCTGGCCGATGTGTTGCCAGTGGGCAACCTGATATTCTCGGTCCGTGTGGTTACCGAAGAACTCCTCGTTCAAGATGACCTTTGGTGGAGCATCGGCTCCTACGGTGGCAGGAAGTACGACGTCCTGGGCGAGTCCGAGGCCGTCCCCGAGCCCATGACAATGAGCCTGCTGGGCCTGGGCGCCTGCCTGCCACTTTTCCGCAGGAAAACACGGTAGGGGCTGGCGATGCTGCGACGCCGCAAATAAAGGACGGGCCGGCGCGCCCCCGTGACCGGGCACCGTGGCCTATTCCATAAAGAACACCGGGTCCATTTCGCTACATGGGATGTTGGGCAACTCGCATGGGCTTAGCGTTTCCAGCCAGCGCTTGGTCTCGGCATCGTCGCCGGCGGCGAGTTGGTCAGCCTCAAAGTCGTCCCCGACATACTCAAAGTAGCCGATCACATACTTCTGCCCCGCCAGCTCGGTGATGAATATCGAGTAGTTCCGCAGCCCCGCCCGCCGCAAACCAGCCAGCACGCCGGGCCAAACGTCCGCGTGCAGGTCGCGGTATAGCTGTTCGTGTTCCCCGTCCAACGGCCAGACCGACCCAAACCGCCGCACACCGCTGGCCGCCACCTGCTCGGGCATAGGATTAGTCGGCCCATGAACTTGCTTGGCTGGTTGTTGTGTCATGAGTGTTTCCTTGTTTGCACGCGGGCCGATCATCGTGCCCATGCGTTCCGCGTGCAATCCGCCGCGGCGGACACGCCCTAGGGGCTGAGTCTTGTGGCAAGAGCTAGTTCTCGGGGAGCGATACGTCACCGGCGGTGGACCGGGACATGAGTTCCTGCTTGGCCGTCTCGTGCTGCTGGGCCGATGGCCAGTTGGCGACTGCCCGCGTGTACCATTGATGTAGCGCGAACGCGATGACCACCGCGACCACTCCCGCTATGACCCATCGCCGGATGCGCGTCCGCCGTGGCGCGGTGGCGAAGCTGTCCGATGGGCCGCCTGCCTGGAAGAGGATCGCCAGACGAGTCACCAGAGCACCCAAGAAGAAGTAGCCGAGGAGCACCTGGCAAGTGAGCAACACATGGCCCCAGTAGCTCCCCGCGAAAGCATGCATGTCGCCAAAGCCCAGAGTTGTCATTGTGACGACCGAGAAGTAGAAGCTCCTGAGCATCACGAGGTGATGGTCAACAAGGAACGCCTCGTTCTCGTTTTCAAACAGGCGATGAACAATGCCCGGCGGCGAGGCAACGCCCCACGTGCAGTAGGCCAGGGCGAAGGCAGTGGCGAGGGTAAGGAACAGCAGCAGAATGCGAGCAGTGCTTCGGCCATAGTCGGACGTCCACCAGAACGGCCGGACCAACTGCCTGAAAGGCCGTTGCCACCAGGGGCCGGCAGCATACCAATGCTCCCAATTCCTGCGGCGTTCGTTGTAGTCCCAGAGCTGCTTGAGGCCGGCATCAATCCGGCACAGACTCAGGCCGACATTGGTGGTGCGTGTCCTCCGGTCTGTCTCGCAGGCTGTGAAGAGCGTTTCCCCGTCAACGACAGCGTTGGATAGGTCTGCTCCTTCGAGGTGTGCGTCCCAGAGCCTTGCCCCTTCGAGGTAGGCGTCCCGGAGGTCTGCCCCTTCGAGGTGGGCGCGCCAGAGCTCTGCCCCTTCGAGGTGGGCATCCCAGAGGTCTGCCCCTTCGAGGTGGGCCTTCCAGAGCTTTGCCCCTTCGAGGTGAGCGCGCGAGAGGTCTGCCCCTTCGAGGTGGGCCTCCCAGAGGTCTGCCCCTTCGAGGTGGGCCTCCCAGAGGTCTGCCCCTTCGAGGTGGGCGCGCCAGAGCTCTGCCCCTTCGAGGTGGGCGTCCCGGAGGTCTGCCCCTTGCAGCCAAATTTCTTCTTCGGGATTGGCCTCGCGCCAGTCGGTCCACTCGGTCATGTCCTTCGCTTTGGAGCAGCGGAGGAGCATGGCGAGCTGGTCGGGGTCGCAGCGGGGGTTGGTTTCCCAGGAAGGCTTTTCGGGACTTGCGTTGGTGTCAGGTGAGTCGGTCATGCCTCACGGTCTCCGCGGCTGTCAGGACTGCTTTCCTACTCAGTTGCCGGCGCGCGTCGGTAGGAACCCGCGCCGTGATCTGCCCCTACCTCATTACCACAATTGCCGACGTGGGGCAAGTCGGCCGGGCCGGGAGCGAAGTCATCACGGTCCTGCCAAGGGTCATCTCGGCGCGGGAACGCGGCGGGCTAGTCGTAGGGCGGGGCTACTGCCCCGCCATTGGTTGCACGGTGACTGCGGCATTGGCGGCCCGTACGGGCCGCCCTACAGGCTTGCCTCACCCCCCAAACTTCTCGGAGGTGAATAGGTATACTTTTGTGTTTGGGTCTTGCCAGGCGTTTGGGGGTAGGCCTGCTTTGCCCGCGCAGCAGTGGGTTAGGAACTCCTCTGCGTTCCACCCCTGGTCGGTGGCGACCTCCGGCAGGAAGCAGCCGCTTCGGCCGCCGGATATTATGTATATGCCGTCGACGCCGACGCGGAGGGCGGCGGGGTCGGCTGTCTCGGTAAGCGGGGACAGGACGGCGACCTCCACGTGCAGCTCGGCCAGCTCGCCGGCGGTGATGGGGTCGGCCATGAAACGCGGATCCTCCCGCGCGGCGGCCGCTGCCATTTGCACTATCATGCGGCCGAGCGGTTCGGTCGGCGTGAACGTGCCGATGCACCCGCGCAGCCGGCCGGCGTTTGTGAGCGTTACGAAACAGCCCCGCATTTCGCCGAGCACGCCGGTGAGGTCCGGCGGGGTCGGCAGCGGCCCGCCACGCACCGCAGCCGCTACCGCGCTGCGCGCCAACGTGAGCAGTTCCGTGCGAACTTCGTCAGATAGGGGCATGGCAATCCCTTTCGCGATTCTTACAGCACCGTCTTGAACATTGGTTGGCGGGGCTCCTGTCCCGCTAACTGTTGTACTGCAAGGCAACGCGGCGGGACAGGAGCCCCGCCGCGCGACAAGTGCGGCGGGGGTTTCTTGTGGCATGGGCATCTTGCCCATGCGTCCCGGGAGCATCTTGCTCCCGGCAACAGCAACGGCAACGGCAATCATGGGCAAGATGCCCATGCCACTTTACAGCACCATCTTGAATACCAGGAATCCGCCGATCAGCAGAGCGGTGAATGCCAGGGCCAGCAGGCCTAGGTATTTGTCTATGAAGGGCGTGATCTTCGGGCCGAACAGTCGCATCAGGCCGGCTACGAGGAAGAACCTGGCCGACCTGCTGATGGCCGCTGCCAGCAGGAACACGCCGAAGAACACTGCCGGATTGGCAACCGCGCCCTGCGCCGTGCCGAACACGCCCGCGGTTATGGTTATCACCTTGAACGGCAGCGGTGTGAAGCCGGCTGTGAAGACGATCCAGAAATTGTACTTCTCGTACTGCTTGCCGACTGTCGAGAACTTGCCGACCTCAGCCTCGGCCACCTGGTCGGCCTGGATGTCGTGAGTCTGGCCTTGCTTGTCGGTGATGGTGAGCGGGTAGACGGGCCCAGCTGAGTGCCAGTTGACCATCTCCAGCCGATCGCGGGGGATGAAGCCTTCGATCGTCTCGCCATGTTTGTCGCCGGCCTCGATGCCGCCGGCGGCGTTGACCTGCTTGAGCACGATTTCATCCCGGCTGAAGCCCGGCACGTGGTCGTGGAAGAACGGGCCGATAGCCCCCCACAGGAACATGCCGATCAGGAACCCAGCCACCGCGCCGGAGACGCTGGCGATGCTGCACGTCAACGCGTAGCGGAACCATTTCTTGCGATTGCCCAGCACCAGCGGCATGAGCAGCACGTCCGGCGGGATGGGGAAGAAGCTGCTCTCTGCGAAGCTCATCACGAACAGCGCGATCGCGGCGGACGGCTTGTATGCCCAGGCGAGCGTCCAGTCGTACATCCGGCGGTGCAAGTGCCACCACGCCACCTTGCGATGCGGGCCCACCTTGGCTCCGCAGTGCGGACAGAACTCGTCGTCTGCGTGGAAGGTCATTTGGCATCGCGAGCACGTAACGGATGCGTCGGGCTCGGCGGGGTCGGTTACGTTGGTGGTTTGTTTGTCGCTCATCGTGTCAGCAGTAAACCGTTACGGTGCGGCGATGTCAAATCGGCGTTGGCGGGTGGGTCCGCGCGGGCGCAGCCGGCAAGGGTTCCGCTTGCGGCCGAAAGGCAAGCCGGGCCGAAGCGGGCGGCGCAGAAGTGTGGGCGCCCACTTGAGGAATCTCGGGCAGTTCCAGCCCGTGAATTCTCTTGCCAAACCGTGCCGTTCAAAGTAGGCTGTAGGCAGGTATTGTTATCATCATGGACGCAGGGCTGTCCGTGGAACCACCATCCTTCATGTCCGTGGAGGGGCACTGCATGGCCCGTCGAGGCGCAATTAATTCCGTGGCTGTGGGGGCTATCTTGCTCATTGTCGCTACCCAGGCGATGTCTCAGCAGACCATTACGCACTCGGCTTTGCGCGACAAACTTGAGGGAGGCCTGGTCGGCCAGATGGCGGGCGTAGCTTGGGGACGTTTCACCGAGGCACAGTGGCGGGATTCCCGCATCCCCGATGCCAGCGTGCCCGTTTGGAGCCCCGGCAATATCGTCTGGGCGTTCAGCCAGGATGATCTGTACGTCGAGGCGCCCTTCATCGACGCGATGAAGGACGCGGGGGTCAATGCGTCGTGGACGACCTTCGGTGAGTACTTCGCCGACACGACCTTTAATCTATGGGTGGCCAACAAGGTGGGGCGCGATAACCTGCAGGCTGGCATTCCCGCACCGCAATCGGGGCATCCGAGCGTCAATGTCCATTATGAAATGATCGACTGGCAGATCGAATCGAACTTCGCCGGGGCGGTCTCACCGGGCTTGCCGACGGCTGCGGGCGACATCGCGTGGCGCGGCGGGCATGTGATGAACTGGGGCGATGGCGTATACGGCGGAGTCGCGCTGGCAACCATGCAGGCAACAGCCTACACGGCCGACAGTGTGGATGAGATAATCCAGGCCGGGCGAAATTCCCTGCCCGTCGGCAGTGGCTACCGTGAGCTGGTCGATGACATGATCGGCTGGCACGAGGCTGACACCGACAAGACCACCTGGGAGGACACGTGGCAACTGGCCCAAGACAAATGGGGCACGGGCGGCGCTTGGTACGATGCCAAGATAAACGGCGCCTGGGTGTTCCTTGGGCTGCTCTACGGACAGGATGACATTACAGCGGCTATGCGGATCGCCATGCAAGGCGGCGACGACAGCGACTGCAACCCCTCTTCCGTCGGGGCCATCATCGGGACCTATCTGGGACTGGCGGAGATCCCCGACACTTTCAAATCCAACCTTAACCGGACGGGTCCGACCTTCAGCGAATCTGACTACACGTTCGATGGGATGATCGGAGTGCTCGACGAACTCGCGCGGGAGGTGGTCCTGTTGCGCGGCGGCACGATCGCGCCTGCCGGGGGCGATGAGTTGTGGACAATTCCCCAAGACCAGAGCACAGCTCTGCCGCTGGAGAAATGGCCCGGCGCGAGCGACGACGTGCCGACGGTGTCGATCGACTTTGATCGCGACCCAGCCGACCGCAACAAGTTGAACTTCACCGCGACGGCCTCCGACGGCGACGGGGTGGCGGGCGTCCACTGGTTCCTTGGCGACCTCAGCTTCGTAGCCGGCAACTCCGTGACGCATACGTATGACGTGCCGGGAGACTACGAAATCATCGCGTATGTCACGGACGGCAGCGGCAACACGGGCTGGACTTCGCTGATGGTGGCCATCTTCGCAGACGGGGACTTCCTGGCAGATGGTGATGTCGATGCCGATGACATAGACCTGCTGGCCGACGCCATTCGGACGGGCTCGACTGACTTTGCCCTGTTCGATATCAGCGCCGACGGCGCGACCGGCGGCACGGACGGCGCGATAGACATTCTCGACCTGGACTACCTCGTCCGCTTCCTGGTCGAGACGTCAGCCATCAACGACGCGGGCGACCCCATCCACGGCACGGAGTATGGCGATTTCAACCTCGATGGGGAGATCGAGCTCGCCGATCTGACGAGGCTTGGCACATTCTACGGCGTCGGCGACAAGTGGGCCGAGGGCAACGCCAACCGGCACGTGGATCTGCTGATCGAGCTTGGCGACCTGACGATGCTCGGCACGTTCTACGGCGCCGATAATGGCGGCGTCGACACCATCCCCGCCCCGGCGACGCTTTCAGTCATGGGATGCGGAGCGGTCGGCCTGCTTCGCAGGCGCGGGTCAAAGATCCGCCGTGGGGAGCGGCGCAGCGAATGAGGACTTGGGGGAAGATAACTACGGAATATGCTTGCTCTTCCACCCGCGTCTGATAACATGCGGTTGGCTCGTTTCTTCGGAAAGCAGCCCAGTTGATCCGGGGAAGCCAGCAGGGATTCTATCGGCCAGCGGAATACCGACTGGCCACCATCGGGTGGCACGGAGATGCCGGGCGGCCTAAGGGAAGTGCGAGACCATAGGAGAGCAATGATGACCAAGCGAATCGTTGTTGTGATGATGGCGGCGAGTCTGTGTCTGTCGATGGCGGCACCGGTGCGGGCGGATGTGTTCCACATGACAGGCGGGCTGACGAGTCTGAAGTTCGTGACCGTCGACGATCCGGGCAACCCGGCCGACAGTACGGGTCGTGGATCGGTGTTCTACACTTATGACATCGGCGCCTACGAGGTGACGGCCGGTCAGTACACCGAGTTCCTTAACGCCGTGGCGGACGATGACCCCTACGCACTCTACAACCCGGCAATGTGGGCCGACGCCTACGGGTGCAAGATCGAGCGCACGGGCTCGGCCGGCAGTTACACCTACTCGGTCGACGACGACCGCGCCAACCGGCCTGTCAACTACGTTTCGCAGATCGATGGTCTCCGGTTTGCCAACTGGCTGACCAACGGCCAGCCGAGCGGCGCGCAAGGGCCTGCCACAACGGAGTCGGGATCATATAATATCGTGGGGTACTCTGGCGCCGTGCGGTCCTTCAGTGCTCATTATGTAGTCCCCAACACGCACGAATGGTTCAAGGCCGCCTTCTACGACGGCGATGCCGGCATCTACTACGAGTACCCGGCGGGCTCGGACACGCCACCGGGCAACGTCGTGATCGATCCCGACCCGGGCAACAACTCCAATCACAGTTCGAGTATCGGTGGCCCGTATTGGATGACCGAGGTGGGTGAGTTTGAGAACTCCCCGAGCCCCTACGGCACGTTCGATCAGGGCGGCAACGTGGCTGAATGGGTCGATGATCTGATATTCGGGAGCATGGCCGCAACGAAAGGCGGCTCGTGGAAGAGGTCGGTCGACTGGCAGTCGGCGTCCTTCAATGCAAGCTTTTATGGCCAGATGCCCTACTCGGAGACCCCAGAGGCGGGTTTCCGGATAGCCGAGAAGCTCGATCCGCCCTTGCCGTGGGGATCCTCCACACCGGATACCGTTACCCTTCTCGTAACCCAAGGCTCGGAGGTCTTGGCGTACATTGACCTGTTTACGGCCTATCCGCACTGGCTCGACGGCTCGGCAGCAGATGTAGGCGGCGGGGAGGGAATATGGAAGGTCAATGAAGAGGACTACGCCAATATTGTCGCACCGCAGCTCGACGAGAGGCGCAATGCCATCGGCTTTCTGCCGCAGTACACGCCGGGCGCGGACCCCAACAGCTACTGGCTGCTGATTGAGGATCTACGAGTACGCCGAACAGGGAGCGACGACGACTATGAGGACCTGATCATTCACGTGACCGAGTATCCGGACTACCTGGAACTGTGGGCCTACCGAGGGTACTCCATATATGGCTTCCAGTTGGCCGGCGCCGGGGGGGAAGTGTACTACGACGTCGGGCTAGGTGAGAACACCGGTCCGTTCACCTTCATCCCCGAGCCGGCGACGATGAGCCTGCTGGCGTTGGGTGCCTGCCTGCCAGTTTTCCGCAGGAGAACACGGTAGGGCGTGGCTGTGTTGCGGCGGCGGAAGGACTGAAAGGCGGAGAAGCGCGAAAGGAGATTCTTACGTGAGGATTGCAATGAAGAATTGGTGTGCAGTGGCGGGCGTTGTCTTGGTATGTGGGCTCTTTGCAGCCAGGGCTTCTGGCGTCTACGACCCCGCGAAGTTGCAGGCTCATGGCGTGTACGCCGAGCTTGCGCAAGACCCCGTGCTCCTTGCAGACGGCTGGGAGTACATCGTGGACTTCTATACCAACGGTGGCGGCAGCACGCGGTATGGCATCTGGGGGCCTGAGACGCTCTACGAGAACATGACAAATCTCGACGAGGGCGCCGACTGGTACTGGGGCACCCACGACTTGGTCATGCAGTTTTGGGACCAAAGCGCAGCGATGGGTCTGGATGATGAGCATCTCAAGCACCCCTCGCAAGATACCAACAACGACGACGTGTGGGAACTGACAGGCCATCCGTGGAAAACGCTCAACGAGTGGCATTTGCCCAGCGATTATGCAAGCGGCTGGGAGATCAATCACACCGTACAACGGCAGGATGTCGGCGACCAAGGGCACAGTGGCTCGACGCTTGGCCAGGACCTCATCGAGGTGACGAATGTCGGGGGGGCGTGGGGTCACGGCGAAGGCCTATGGTTCACGCTTCGCATCGTCAGCAGCGAAGTGTTGCCCTCGCTGGAGTGGTCCCTGCCTTACTTTCGCGACTCGATTGACTGGTCACAGAGCGCCTGGCTGGACCACCCGGACTACGTGCCTGGCCTGGGCGTGGACTTCGACCACGATGGCAACAACGACGTCTTCCACGAGAACTACGGCGTATACCCTATCGTCGGCAACTACATCCCCGAGCCGGCGACCATGAGCTTGCTGGCGTTGGGCGGGGTGGCTGTGTTGCGGCGGCGGAAGATGTGATATGGTTAGAAACGTTGACCCCGCTCTGATGGCGGGGTCGGCTGAGGACGTGACTGTTCTTTAGGAGTTGGATCGAGGCTTGGTCTATTAAGGAGATTGACCTATGAAGCAACTAAGAATCTGCGCACTGGTGTTGGTTGTCGCGTTGGCGTCGCAGGCTGCGCAAGCTGATCCTGTGCCATACATGGAGGTGCAGTACACTCAGTTGCCTGACGGAAACTGGGAATACATCTACGATGTCTACGGCGGCGGGTCGGCGTGGTTCATAGACGTCGGGCTGTCCGGCTTCAACGCAGCGGCTATCGTCAACCAGTTCGGTCCTGTGGCGGGTTACGGCCAAACCGGCACGCTTCTGCAGAAGTGGGATTACCTAGCTGCCAACAACCTTCTCTCTTGGAACCGATACCTTTACGGCTCCTACTCGACCGACGGGGCCACGTGGACACTGCTGACGGCGGCGGACGGATATGGTGGCGTCAACCTCGAGGGCTGGACCATCGATAACACATGGCACGCGCCAAGCGAGTACGTCGGCCTTTCTTTATTCGCAGGCCTCACCGTCCCGGCGATGCTCTACCCGGGGCAGGTCGCGCAAGACGGCCAAAGCCTGATATTCCGATCCCACGCTGCCAGCGGGAACATATTGGACGGCCTGATCTTCACTTTCCGCATAGTCCACCCCGCCTCGCCAGGCCTAATAGACTGGTCCAGTTACAGCTACGTCACCTCGCTTACGACAGGCACAATCATGGGCCCGGTGCCCGAGCCGGCCACGCTTTGCATCATGGGATGCGGCGCGATTGGCCTGCTTCGCAGACGCAGGCGGAAGGCCCGCTGTGGCGGGTCCAAGATCTGCTGTGGCAGAAAGTAAGAACCCAGCCCGCGATGCCACGCCCGCCGCGGCGGGCCTTTTGGATGGAGAAAGCGGGCCGTAAGTTCGAATACACTCTAACGGGTGGCTCGAACACGGGCCTCCCGTTTTCTATTATTGCGTCTCAGTGCGTGGTCGAGGCTTCGGGGCCTTGGGGCTGGCCGAACAGAGGCCCTTCATGCTAGTTCGCCTGGACTCTTGGCGGCTTTTCGTGTAGACTGGCAGCGATATTGCTCGATCAGATCAAATGCGTGCCTCAGGATACAGAAGATGACGAATTTGCTCAGTCGTATATTTGCGGTGTTGGCGGTTTCGGCTTGTGTGTCTTTGGCAGAGACTGGCAGCGATGGGTTCGACGCGTCCACCCGCCCCAGCAAGGACGTGACCATGTCTTTCACTCGGCCGGGACAAATTGCCGAGATGCATGTCTCCGTGGGCGACAAGGTTGAGGCGGGTGAGTTGTTGGCCAGCCTGGACGACACGGTCGAGCGAGCCCAGTTGGCCCAGCTCAAGGCTCAGGCTGACGACGAGGTCCGCATCGAAGCTGCTCAAGCCAAGCTCGACCAAAGCAAGGTGGATCTGGCGAGAATCGAAGCAGCCTGGGAAATCGACCCCAATCGCCGGGCGGTTACTGAGTTCGAACTCGACCAGGCCAGGCTGGAGGTGGTAATCGCTCGCCTCTCGCTGGAATTATCTCAGTTCGAGCATGCCCAGGACCAACGCCGCTACGAAGAGGCCCGCTTAAGCCTCGAGCGAATGAAACTGCTCAGCCCCGTCGATGGCACGGTCGAAGTACTGTTCGTCGAGACCGGCGAGTCGGTCGACGCTCTTGAGCAGGTGGTCCACATTGTCAATATCGACCCGCTGTGGATAGACGTAGCGATCCCTGTGGCGGCTGCCCGCAAGCTTGCCGTCGGCGATGCGGCGGGCGTATCCTTCGGGCCTGACGACAGCCAGGATGGCACAATAGTCTATGTTGCCTCTGTAGGTGACGCGGCGAGCAGCACGCTGCGGGTGCGCGTGGAGCTGGCCAACTCGGCCGGCCGACCCGCCGGTGAGCGCGTGGTTGTCACCTTTGCACCAAATGCCACATCAGCCGACGGCGACGGACCAGCCGACCCGACAGACCGGCAAGCTGGGCAAGATCAAGTCGACGACAAAGCGGCGACAGATACCAACGACAGCACTCCGACGGCTCAGTGAGAGCCGACATTCATTGACGAGCAGTTTTTCTTATTGGGAGAGACCTATGGATAACGATCAAACCGCAACACCGGCAGATGCCGACCAGCCGCAAGCCACCGCCGAGCCCGGTCAGCAGATTCAACTGCGCGTCGACGAGCGCAACATGGACACTGCCTACGCCAACGCCTTCCGTTCCAACGGCACGGCTGAGGAAGTGATGATAGACTTCGGCTTTAACACCCCAAATCCCATTCAACGGGACAAGCCCGAGATCGTTTTTCAGGTGTCCAATCGCATCATCATGAACTACTACTCAGCCAAGCGGCTCGCGCTGACGCTCAGCCAGGTCGTGCGCCGCCACGAAGAGCAGTTCGGCGAGCTGGAAATGGACGTTGCCAAGCGTCGCAAAGGCGATAGTTAGCCGTAGTGGATGAACAGGCGATGGACGCAGAACAAAACCACGCCGGCCCGCCCGGCGAAAAACCGTCGACGAGCGATCTGATAGACCGCCTCAGCCGATTCCAAGGCCCGCCGCATGCCTTCCTTACCAACCTGCTGGCCGTCCAGTGTCAGCTCAGTTCCGCCTCGGCCGGAGCTATTCTGCGCCCGGGAGGCGAGGGCGGCATGGAGGTGCTGGCGGTTTTTCCAGCCCAACGCCCGGGCGAGCCCGCGCCGCCTTGGCTGGCTCACGCAGCCCAAGCGGCCGGTGACGTCCTCCGGCAAGGCGCCGTCGTTGTCCGTCCGCTGCACGACTCGGACGATCTGTACGGCTCGCCGCCCAAGCGGCACGTGGTGATGATACCACTCAAGCATGGCCAGGACCTGCGAGGACTGACGGCTTTTCTCATCGAAAGCGGCAACGAGCAAGCCGTCGCTGCCTGCCGGGAGAAGCTGGAACTCACCACAGGCCTGCTCAGCTTGTACGAAATGCGCCTCACGCTCCAGCGACGCCAGAGCGATCTGAATCGTCTTCAGGCGTCTATGGAAGTTCTCGCCACCCTCAATGAGCAGGAGAAATTTCATGGCATGGCCATGGCATTGTGCAACGACCTGGCCAGCCGATGGCAGTGCGAACGAGTATCTCTGGGCTTCCTCAAGGGCAGATATGTGCGACTACAGGCCCTGAGCCACACCGAAAAGTTCACCCGCAAAATGCGGATCGTCCAGGATATCGAGGGGGCGATGGAAGAGTGCCTCGACCAAGACGTGGAAGTGCTCCACCCAGCCAGCCCCGAGGTGACGTTCGTTAACCGGTCGGCTGCGGACCTATCCAGAAAGCACGGCCCGACGAGCGTGCTGAGCGTGCCACTGCGCCACGCCGGCGAGCCGACCGCTGTGCTAACAATGGAGCGCCCCGCCGACGAGCCGTTCGAGGCGGAGGAGATAGAGGCCATCCGCCTGACGAGCAATCTTGTAACACCCAGGCTGGTCAATCGCCACCATCAGGATCGCTGGTTCGGCGCCCGGGCGGCTGGGGGGCTGCGCCATGGCTTGGGCTTTGCAGTGGGCCACAAGCACACCTGGATCAAGCTGATCATACTCGGCGTGCTGGGCCTGGCTGCGTTCGTGACTTTCGTCGAAGGCGACTACAACGCCCAGGGAGCGTTCACGCTGGAAACCGTCAAACGCCAGGTCATCTCCGCGCCTTACGGCGGCGTCTTGCGTGAAATCAAGGCCGGCCCCGGTGATATAGTCGTAAGGCTCGACCCCGATGATGATGATAAGCCCTACACTGTCCTGGCCACGATGGATACGGACCTGCTGGACTACAGAATTGCCGATGCTATAGCTCAGGAACACAGCCGAATCACGGAGGCCCGCTTGGCTGCCAGCGAGCACAAATACGGCGACCAGAAGAAGTTCCTTTTCCAGGCCGAAGCCATCGCCGCCCAGCGCCGCTTGCTGCAGTTCCAGAAGAACCAGGCCGAACTTTCTTCCACTATCGACGGCGTGGTTATCAGCGAGGATCTCAACCGCGCCGTAGGAGCCGGTGGCACGGTGGAAATGGGAGACATCCTGTTTGAGGTCGCCCCCCTCGATGCCCTGCAGGCGGAGGTCCTCATCGGCGAGGACCAGATCGGCGACGTCACGTTGGACCAGCGAGGGGAGCTTAGCTCCACCAGCCATCCCGACCAGCGAATCGAGTTCGTCGTCACGCACATCAACCCCGTCGCCGAGGTCGTCGAGCAGAAGAACGTCTTCCGCGTCCGCGTGCAGTTGGAACTGCCCGGCGGCGAAATGCCAACTTGGATGAAGCCAGGCCTGGAAGGCGTCGCGCGAATACACGTCGACACAAGACCCTACGGAGTGCTGTGGACACGAAAGATGGTCAATTGGTTCAGGATGAAGTTCTGGCTCTAACGAACGGACGTTAAGTGGCCATCGATAGACCTACATTCTCTGAAACGTGGTACCGCGTGGCCGACCTGCGTCCACGCCTGCGCACCACCATACAGGTCCACCGCCAGCACTTCCGCGGGCAGATGTGGCACGTGCTGCAAGACCCCACCAGCAATCAGTTCTTCCGCCTTAACGACGCTGCCTACTTCTTCATCGCCATGCTCGACGGCAGACGCTCGATCTCTCAAGTTTGGGACGTGTGCAATGACGAGCTGGGCGACAACGCACCCACGCAGGGCGAGGCGATCCAACTGCTGGGCCAGCTCTATACGTCCAATCTGCTTCAGGGCGAGTTGCCCCCGGACGCAGCCGGCCTGCTCAACCGTTTCCGCAAGCGCCGCGCCCGCGAAGTACAGGGCAAGCTGATGAACCTCATGTTCATCCACATCCCCCTGTTCGACCCGGACAACATCCTCACCCACTGGGTGGGCCTGGCGGGCAAGCTGTTCACGTGGGTGGGCATGGCGCTGTGGATATTGCTGGTAGGCACGGGCATTTACTACGTGATCGGGCGAATTGGAGATCTCACCCAGCAGGCGGAGAACATACTCTCCCCGACCAATCTGCCGCTGCTGTACCTGGGAATTATCCTGGCCAAAGTCACTCACGAGTTCGGCCATGGGTTCGCGTGCAAGCGATACGGCAAGCTCGCCGGCGGCGGCGAAGTGCATGTGATGGGCATCATGTTCCTCGTGTTCACGCCCCTGCCTTACGTCGATGCGTCCAGCGCGTGGGCGTTCCGCAGCAAGTGGCAACGCATAGTCGTTTCCACAGGAGGAATGATAGTCGAGCTGGCCATGGCGGCGATCGCGGCGATTATCTGGGCCAACACAGCCCCAGGCCCGCTGCACGCGACGTGCTACAACATCATGTTCGTCGCCAGTATCTCTACGCTGCTTTTCAACGCCAACCCCCTGCTGCGTTACGATGGGTACTACATCCTGTCCGACCTGCTGGAAATACCCAACCTCGCCCAGCGCAGCCGGCAGTACATTTACTACCTCGTCAAGAAGTACGTTTGGGGCGTCCGCAAGCCCAACAACCCCGCCCACTCGGGCGGCGAGAAGGGGTGGTTCGTTTTCTACGGCATCGCCTCGACGATATACCGCGTGATAATCTGCGTGGGCATCTTGCTGATGGTATCCAAGAAGTTCTTCCTGCTCGGCGCGCTGTTGGCGTGCATGGCGGTCATAGCGTGGGTCCTCACGCCGCTGGGTAAGTTCATCCGCTATCTGGCGACCAGCGGGGAGCTTTCTCGCGTCCGGGGCAGGGCTGTGATATCGGTAGTGGGCTTCCTGGCAGCATTGGTGTTGTTGGTCGGCATGATAAACAGGCCCGACCGAGCGCGTGTGGCAGGCATAGTGGACGTGCAAACCAAAGACATGGCTCCCATCAAGGCTGGGGTGGATGGCTTCCTGGATGTCGTTCTGGTTGAATCGGGTGTGTATGTGAAGGCTGGTAAGGAGTTGGTCAAGATGACCAATCCATCGCTCCTTGCCGACCTCGAGAAGCTCCAGGCCGAACTGAAGGAGTTGGATGTAAGACTGGTCTCTCTGCAGCAAGAGCCCGCCAAGGCTCAGGCGATCGAGTCCAGGATAGTCGCAAAGCAGGTCGAGATAGCCCGCCTGGAAGCCGACATCGCCGAGCTGACCATCTGCTCGCCTCTGTCGGGCATCTGGCTGGCGCCAAAGCTCGACCAGCGTGTTGGCTCGTTCGTCAACCTGGGCCAGGATATAGGCGCCGTGGTCAACATGGACGACTTGGTCTTCAGAGCGGACGTCACTCAGGACGACGCCAGGCTGCTCGACGAAGTGCTGAATATTGGCGGAGCCGTCACCATACGCCCATGGGGCAGGCCCGACCAGGAGATGAGCGGCACGGCAATTGTCATCATGCCGGCCGGCCAGAAGCGACTGCTCTCGCCGGCGCTCGGCTTTGCAGGGGGCGGCAGCATACGCACAGCCGGTGACGATCCTAGCGGCACTAAGACCATTGAAGGCCTCTTCGAGGTAATAGTCAGGCCCGACGATATCGCCGACGTGCCACTGCTGCTCAAGCAACGCGTAATGCTGCGGTTCGAAATGGCCCCCAAACCCCTGGCCGTGCAGTGGTGGCGGAAAATACTGCAGTTGGTCCAGCGAAGGTCCATCAGTTGACGTGGCTACAATAGATAGCACAACGTGGCGCATGCTTGACCAACGGCGGGCCAGCAAGGACCTGCCCACCGGGTTGGACAGCGTCTGGGACCGCGCCGTCGGGGCCATCCGCCGCGCCGGGATCAGCCACAAGAGCTTTCTGCGGCGGGCCAAGCGCATACTCACCAGCGAAGCCGAGCTCGTCGACCTGGCCGATGACAAACTTCGCGAGCAGGCCCAGGAACTGCGCGTGCGGTTCCGCTGCGGTAAGGACACGCCCGCAGATATCGAGCGGGCCGCTGCGCTGGTGCGAGAGGTGACGATGCGGCAGTTGGGCATCAAACACTTCGCCGTGCAGGTGGCTGGCGCTCTGGCGCTCGAGGCGGGCTGTATCGTGGAGATGGCGACCGGCGAGGGCAAAACCATCACCGCAACGATCCCCGCCGTGATAGCAGGCTGGCGGGGCAAGGGCTGCCACATCATCACCGCCAACGACTACCTGGCCGGGCGAGACGCCAAGGAAATGGCACCCGTCTATCAGTTCTGCGGGCTGACCGTGGCGAGCATAGATCCTGATATGCCCCCGCCGGACCGTAAGCAAGCGTATCTGGGCGACATAACCTACACCACCAACAAGGAGGCGGCTGCCGACTTCCTGCGAGACCGCCTCGCCCTGGGCAAGATGACCGGGCTGAGCGAGACACTGCTGGCCAAGATCGCCAACGGCGCTGACAGCGGCGCAAACCGGCTGGTGCAGCGCGGGCTGAACTACGCCATCGTCGACGAAGCCGACAGCATCCTTATAGATGAAGCGGTCACTCCCCTCATCATCTCCGGTGACGCGCCAAACCCCCAGCAGGCCGAGGCCTTCTACGAAGGCGCTCAACTGGCCTCTCAGCTTTCCTCAGGCACCGACTTCCGCGTCAACCAACGCTACCGCGAGGTGGAGCTTACCAATGCCGGCAAGCGGAAATTGGTGGAACTCGGCAGAAAGATGGGCTCGCTGTGGCACGGCAAGCGCCGGCGGGAAGAGATGGTCACCCAAGCCCTCACCGCCAGTGAATTCTACCTGCAAGGCAAGCAATACGTCCTGCAGGAAGATAAAGTCGTCATCGTCGATGAATTCACAGGCCGGCTCATGCCCGACCGCGAATGGCGAGACGGGCTCCACCAGGCGGTCACCGCCAAGGAAGGCCTGGAAGTCCAGCCGCCAAAGGACACCTACGCCCGAATCAGCTTCCAGCGGTTCTTCCGCATGTACAGACAACTTTCCGGCATGACGGGCACCGCCACCGAAGCGACCGCGGAGTTCTGGCAGGTGTATCACCTGCCGATCGTGATTATCCCCACCAACCGCCCGTGCATCCGCCAAAGTCTACCCGACCGCGTCTTCGCCACGCAGCAGGCCAAATGGCATGCCATAGTGCAGGAAATCGGCCGACTGAGCGGGACCGGGCGACCGGTGCTGATTGGCACACGGAGCGTCGAGGCGAGCGAACTGCTGTCGGAGCTACTGACGTCAAAAGCTATCAAACATGACGTCCTAAATGCCGTCCGCCACGCCGAAGAAGCACAAGTTGTGGCCGGGGCCGGCAAGCCCGGGCAAGTTACGGTCGCCACGAACATGGCCGGGCGAGGCACGGACATAAAACTCGGGCCCGGAGTGGCAGATGCGGGCGGTCTGCACGTGATCGCCTCGGAACGACACGAGGCCCGGCGGATCGACCGCCAGCTTTTCGGGCGATCTGCCCGCCAGGGCGACCCCGGCAGCAGCCAGGCATTCGTCGCCCTGGAGGACGAATTGCTGGCCCGCCACGCACCGATTGTTGGTGGCATGATGCGTAAGCACTTTGGTTCGCATGATATAGAGACCTCCTCGGCCATCACGCGGGGCATGTTCAACCTCGCGCAGAAACGGGCTGAGCGAATGGCCCTCCGCCAGAGAAAAGGCGTCCTAAAGACCGATAACTGGCTCAACGAGTACCTGGGCTTCGCCGGCACGGAAGTTTGATAAGGGCGTTTGCCAGGGGAGTAAGTGAATCTTATCGTTCCGTCGGCCGGGGTGGGCTCGCCTTGCGACGTTCGGGGCGAATGCTGCTTCCGGCGCGATCCACATCCCGGCTCGCGGAGCCATCGTGGGATGATAACATATGAGGCTGACTGGAGTTATCAGCCGAAGCGGGCGGCCCGTGATGGGTCGCCCGCTGTTATATGCGCCCGCATATGTGCCCGCCTGAGGCAAGCTGGCCTGCATGTCGGAAGAGCCGCGGCAAGCCGAGGGCGAGCCCAGCTCCCGCTGCGAGCTCTGGACATCGGCGTATCCATCTCGGCGACCCGCGCCATTTTCCACGCTGACAGTCACTCCTCCCCCTCAATTGCCTTAATGCCCAAAGCCCCCGTTAGCCGACTTAATGGATAGTCGCGGCCATCGACTAAGGTGCATAGCAGGCGTAGGCCGGTGACCGATAGATTTTTAAAGCTTCTGGCAACTGCTGTAACATATGTTCAAGACAAATGTTATCACAACAGCAGGCCTGGCGATTGTCGCTCGGCAACGGCTGCATGGCTGGCCGGCGGATATAACTGGCCACCCAGTCGCTCGCGTGACTTGGGCTGTTTTTTTTGCAAAGAAAAATGAAAATTCACCTTGTGCAAATTTCGATCTTCGCTTATAATCCGAAGTGCTGGATGGAGCAAAGCGAGCAAGATATACAAGAACGTAAGAATTCCCGTACACCTCGCGACGCGGTTCTAAGGAGTGGTTCCTGAGGACCAACGACAATGGAAGATCGAAGGAACAAGGAGCAGGAAATGAAAAGAATTGCAAGCCTCTTGAGCGTGGCTCTCATATTAGCGATGGCGACCGGTGCCTCGGCTGGGATCGTGTACAACCACACCATCGAGGGTGGCAGCTATGATATCGTCATCTCGGAGGTGCTCCCCGTCGGGGCGGGCGCCGCTGGCGAAAATCTGGTTGCGTTCACATTAAGTATCGTCAATATGTCGGGTGATCCGCTTCGGAATCCGGCAGCCTTCGACGGTAACACGCCGAAAGAGACCAGGCCCCTCGACACGGACAATACCAACTGGCTCGGACTGCCCACGTACACCGGTATCACGACTGGTCCGACCACGGCGGATTATGTGGCCGGCACTCCTGGTGACTATCCCGTCATCGTAGAGGGTGACCCCGGCTTCCATCAGCAGTTCATGGTGGGACCCACCGGGACGCCGACCATCGACGACCCGGATTTCGCCACGACCATCGACACGCACTTCCTCGTGTCAACGGCGGCTATCCTCACTCCGAACACCGGCCCGAGCGAAGAGTTCAATATAGGCAATCCCTGGCTCTCCACCAACGAGCCCTCGGATGAGAACCCGGCGAGCCCCTTCGCCTGGATGGTGGCCACCGATTTCGGCAACCGTCTGTTCGGTCAGTTCACCCTGAATGGTGGTGCAGCTGCTGATTTCGATGGTGATGGAGATCCGACCACTTGGAAGTTGGCGTACATCGTGACTACGATCGACGAAACGATCTTCATGAACTTCCAGGTTGGCAGCGCAGGAGCCGCCTCCGAAGATATCGTAGGCAGCTTCGCTGTTCCCGAGCCGGCCACGATGTCGATGCTGGCCTTCGGCGGCATTGCTGCTCTGATCCGTCGTCGCAAGTAAGTCAGCTGTACTAGTTAGCTTTACCGTTTCGAGAGGCGGTGGCAGGTTATCTGCCGCCGCCTCTTTCTTTTTGTCCCTTCCTATCCTCTCGCCCTTCCCCCCCCCCACGCCCAGATGCATTCCGACCTGCAGCCCCTTCGGCCGTGCTTCGCTCGCCCCCGGATCGCCCCTTGCATAGCCAGCGCCAAGGCGCTAATCTAGCCCTCGCCGAGCGGGCCCGCGCCGCTCCTTAACGCAAGACTCCTGGAGACAGCCAAATGAAACGCCACCTGCTGCTGACGACCATCATCATAGCTGCCGCCTTCATCACCATAGGTCCGGTCCGTTTGCTGGCTTGGCACGCGCCCGGTCACCAGCGGGCGACCAACCTGGCCATCACGTCTCTCCCCGCCGATGCCGTGCCGGCCTTCTTCAGCCAGGGCGTCGCCACTATCGCCCACCTCGCTATCGAGCCGGATCTTTTCCGCAAGCCCGTCGCCTCGGGCGCCCTGGACGACGCGATCTCCCCGGAACACTACTGCGACCTGGAGCTGCTCGGCGATGCCTCCCTGCCGCCCACACGATACGCCATGCTGCGGTTCTGTTACGACAACGACCTCGACCCCAAGCGCGTCGGCTTGGCCCCCTACGCCGTCATTGAATGGACGCAACGGCTGACCATCGCCTTCGCCGAGCACCGCCGCTGGCCCGACAACCCGCACATCCAGGCCAAGTGCCTCGTCTACGCCGGCACGCTCGCCCACTACGCACAGGACATCACCCAGCCCCTGCACACCACTATCCACTACAACGGGCGAGTCGATGCCGACGGCGTCCGCACCCCCAGCGATATCCACCAGAGAATAGATGCCCTGCCGGGCAAGTTGCCCGCTGACGAGCAGCCAGACATCGACGCCGATGCCGCCCTGCCCGCTGACGACCTCTTCGCCGCGATCGTCGCCCAACTGCAGGCCTCCCACGCCCTGGTGGACAGCGTGTACGACATCGAGGCCGATCTGCCCGCCTTCGACGAGCCCCTCGACCCCGAAGGCCCAGCCGCCGACTTCGCCCGCGAGCGCCTCGCCGCAGCCGCCACCTTCACCGCCAAGCTTTACGCGACGGCCTGGCAGGACTCCGCCGACATCGAACTACCGGACTGGCACCGCCGCCCGACCGTCCCGCCTGTTGTAGTCACCCCAGCCGACGCGGCCGCCGAAGAAAACGCCGACTGATTCACGCACAATCCCCCACCCCACAGGATGACCTGCCCATGGACGGTTCCTTGCAACGTGTACGTGCCGTGCTTCGCGGCGAAATGCCAGACCGCGCACCACTGTTCGACCTGCTGCGAAACGACGCCGTCATCAAGCACTTCACGGGCGAAACGCTCACCGTCGCCAACGCCCCCGACATAGTGCACAAGGCCTTCGCGCCCGCCATCGACGCCACGCGATCGGTCCGCATGCCGGACGATGAGCAGACCGTTACGTTGCCCGATGGCCGCAAGCAGAAACAATATCGCTGGACCACCTGGACCGAGCACATCCGCTACGAAAGCTCCGCCGCCTACGCCGCCGCCAAGGGCGAGCAGATGAACTCCTACGACCCCGCCTGGAAGCCCTCCGACCAGGCTGACATGGACTTCTACCTCGCCGAGAGCAAAGCCATGCAGGCCAAGCTCGGCGAGTGCTACTGGATGGACGGCGGCTGCGGCCTGGGGCTCATGGGAATCATGGGCGAGGTCGGTGTGGAGCACTTCTGCTACTACCTCGCCGACTGCCCCGAAATCATCAACGAGCTGCTGGAGATGCACACGGTAATGTGCCTCACCTGGCTCGCCCACCTGCCGGACGGCCACGGGATAGAGGCGGTCATGGCGGGCGATGACATCGCCTTCAAGTCAGGTTCGTTCATGTCGCCGAAATGGTTCGAGAAGAACTACTTCCCGCGCATGGCCCGCGTGCACGAACTCGCCCACGAAAAGGGCATCAAGATAATGTTCCACAGCGATGGCGACCTCAACGCGATTCTCGACCAACTGGTAGAAGCGGGCATCGACGGTTTGAACCCCATAGAAGTGTTGGCCGGCATGGACGTCGGCGACATCCACCGCCGCCACCCGCACCTGTTCATGTGCGGCGGCATAGACGTAAGCCAACTCCTGCCGTTCGCCAAGCCGCAGGAAGTGTACGACGCGACCAAGAAAGCGATAGATGACGCCGAAGGGCGAATCATGATCGGCTCATCCACCGAACTGCACAACGATGTGCCGCTAGCGAACTTCCTGGCCATGCGAGACGCGGTGCTGGACAATCCGTACCGGTAGGCGACGTTCGCCACGCCGGGCGGCTTCTGTCGTGGCTCGCCGCGGCGAACGTCGCGGGGCCATCTCGGCCGCGCCTTCTTCAGGCCAACGGCCTGAAACATGTCAGCCCAGGGCAACGCCCTGGGTGGCGGCCGCGACACGGCAAGAGCCCTGTGAGGGCGAGGCAATCGTCCCCTCACAAGCTCAATCCCACACATACCGTTCGTCATACGCCACGCCATGTCGGTCAAGAAACGCACGGAACTCATCCTCGAACGAGACAGATCGGTGATGCTCGCCCTGGGCGCGGACGTACCGTTTGACATCGGCCACAACGGACTCGCTCACCGAGAACGCACCGTAGCCGCTCTGCCAGTAGAAATCCGCCTCGCCGCCATTTGCCTTCATCCACTTCGACGAATTCTTCTTCACATGCTCGACTACTTCCGCCAGGGCATGCTTTCTGGACAGGCTGAACAATATGTGTACGTGGTCTGTCGTCGAGCCGACCAGCAAGGCCGGCGAATCCATCCCCTCACAAATGCCGGCGATGTAGGCACCCAGCCCCGCCTGCATATTCGGGACGATCATCGGGCGTCGGCCCTTGGTCGAGAAGATCAAATGCACGAGTACCTTCGACAATGATTGGGACATGATTGCCTACTCTCTGCCGCGCCCTTACAGGGCTGGCTTCTCTTACCGTCCAGTTACCCAGGGCGTTGCCCTGGGCTGACATGCTCCAGTCCTTCGGACTGAACTGCCAAGACCATACCGACCAAACATCGATTACGGCTTGGTACATGCCACCTCTGCCTCATTCATCGCAACCGCCAGCACCATTCCGCCATCGCTTCTTCAGGCTGGCAAGGGCACTCGCCTCTTCAGGCCAAAGGCCTGAAACACGTCAACCCAAGGCAACGCCCCGGATACCGCACTCGACGGCAATCGCACCCGCCTCTTCCGCCGGCAAGCGCACCCGCCTCTTCCGCCGGCGAGCGCATCCGCCTCTTCAGGCCAAAGGCCTGGAACACGTCAGCCCAGGGCAACGCCCTGGGTACTGCCCCGACGTGACAAGAGCCCTGAAAGGGCGAGGCAATCAGCCGCATCTACCCATATACTGCCGCCGCCTGCTCACGGGCGAGTTGCACCCAGCGGGCTAGGCGATCTGGCTCGTTGTTGACCGTGTGGACGTCCTTCATGGCGATCTCTACCGGACAGCCGTGGGATTTGGTAATACGCAACGTCTCGGTGAGGTCGGCCCGGATAAAGTCTTCGTCGAAAGTCTGCGTGGAGATCATCGCGGGGTTGGGCTTGCGTGAGAAGCCATACCGGCCGCCCATCGCCGCGGCCATGAACTCCTGGTCGCACCAGGCCGATATCGACACGCGGGCCAAGTTGGGCAGTTGCTCGATGACGTGCCACCGCGTGTGCACCGGCTCGCAGCAGCCGTAGTAGCACTTGCCGAACCGCTCAGCCACGGCCGCCTGGTATGGGAAGATGAACTCGGCGAACTGCACCGACCCGACGCCAACAGTCTCCTGGCTCTCGCTCAAACACCACATGTCCTTGATGCGCACGGCGTCGCCTTCCTGCCAGTCACTGGCCGGAAGGTCGTGGGTGTAGCCCATCGAGCCCGAGCCGGTGTAGTGGTTGAGATTGTTGAGCGTCAGCAGCCCCTCAGCCGCCATCCAGTCGTGGTGGGCGATGTGGTCGTCGCGCAGAAACGCCATGAGCCGATGCAGGCCGGTGGGGTCGTCGTACATGAACATCATCAGATTCTCCAGGCCGATCAGATCAATCGCCGGCCAGGTGAGCCCCTGCGTCCAACCAACGCTGCCCTGAATGCGGACCTCCGTGAGGTCGCCGAACAGCTCCTCCAGCCTGGCCTTGTGGGCGAGCGTCGGCTGGCGGTCGATGCTGAACTCGCGCGGGTGGAGCTTGTCGAAGTCGGCGGCAATGTCCTTGATAGGTGCCTCCCAGTTGCGTGCGCCGAGTCGACCGTCGGCGGTGTCCGACGTGTGCGTCACAGGCGCGACGCCGTAACCCGTGCTGCTGGGCTGCCAGTTCACGTCCAGGGCCAGCTCGATGACGTGGTCGTCCTGTAACTGCTCGAACTGCCACACCTCGCCGCTCAGCCAGCTTTCGTAGCTGCGGGCCTCTTCGCCCTCGCACTCGGGCTCTTGGCCGGCAAACACCTCGCCCATCACCCCGCCGACCTCCGCGAGTATCATGGGCCGAGCACCGGCCTCGCGAGCGTCGTACTTAAACCACGCCTCTTTGCGCTCCAGGTTGACCGGGTCAGCCGCCATCTCCATCTTCCGCCCGACCAGCCGACGAAGAACATCCAAATCCCGCTGCGTCATCTTTTCCTTAGGCATCAACCACTCCTGTGCGAACCCTATATGATCTCCAACTCGTCCAGCCCGCCCAGCTCGGGGAACGGCGCCGTCGGTAGTGTTTGGTACCAGTAGGCCACCGACGCGATATCGTCCTGCAGCGGCAGGTATCGCCCGCCGGATCGCCAGCCGATGGCTTGCATCGTCACTCGCATGTCCTGCTCGAAGCGGATCGGGTCCATCACGTGCCAGCGATACATCGCGAAGCGCTGCTGCGTGTTGTGAATGCCGTCCGACTTGAGCACCTGGTGCATGCCGAGGAAGGGCGTGGTGTAGGTCTCGTACTTCCCCTCGATCTCCCAGCCGTAGGCGCCGCCGAAGTAATCCTCCGTGCCCGTCCCGCAGATCGTCGGGAACTCGTCGTCGCCGTCCATGAAGAATTTGATCTCGCCCTCGCCAAACCAGCCATTGTTGTTCGACCCCCATGCCATCGACGTGCCGACGTACTGGCCCCGCCCGGCGATGCCATCAACGATGGTGTAATCCTGCTTGTACGGCAGCGGATTGGTCCGGCGGAACTGCGCGTGAAAGTACGCCGCGTCGTCCGGCACGTCGGTGAGGGTGTAGTTCACCTGGTAGAAGAACATCAGGCTATCGGTGCCGCGGTTCTCCAGCGTTATTCGACAATGCTTGCGGAAGGGCATCTCCCAGTAGCAATTGAACGCGCGGTTTGGGTTCACCGACACCGGCAGCGAGTTGACCGGCACGTATGGCCCCCAGGGCGAAGCGAAGAAGTCGCCCACCGGGCACTCCACAGACGGTTGATCCTGGCCGTCCCAGTAGATCCGCAATATGTAAAGTCGTGCGGCCGGGCCCGCCAGCGATATCTGCCCGGTTAGCCACATCGACTGAATCGCCCCGGGCCCGTCGATGTCGGCGAACGTGAATGTCTCGCCGGCCGGCACGTTGGCATACGGGGCGACCTTCCACCCCTGGCCCAGGTCGCGAGCGCAATTCTCAGCCACGCCTTCGATAGCCATGCCGCCCTTGCCCTTGGCGCCGTCAATGTTCTCAGCCGAGATCGACCGCGTCTTCGCGCCAGATAGCCGCGACAAGTTCCCCAAGTTCATTCCAAGTCCGTTGAACATCGCAATGCTCCTTTCGATTAGATTGCCGGCTGAGCCGTCTGCTCGCCTTCAGTATCCCCTGATCGCGCCCCATCGTCGAGAGGATTTGTCTTTGCCGCCGGCCCGGCTCGGTGATATCGTCAGCCCGTGCGAAACGCTCCGATGCCCATGCGGAAGGAGATGATTACCATGATACAAGCTGCCGATTTCTTCGACGTCACCCACGACTCAGGCCCGCCGGCCGACGTGCCGGCAATCAGCCCGAAGCTCTCCATCCCGTTGGACCCAGCCATCGATGGCCAGTGGTTCGTCACTGGCGACATCGACGGCGACGGCGAGGTCGAGATCATCACGGCCCGCAACGAAATGGACGAAACCACCCCGCCGCACGTCACCGCCGTCGTCGCCCGCAAGCTGGACGGCAGCATCCTCTGGACGTGGGGACCAGCCGGAGCTGGCGGATGGCGGCTGGGCTACGACGTTGCCTGCCAAGTGCACGACTGGGCGGGCGATGGCAAGCTGTCGGTCATCGTCTCGACGCACAGTGAGATCGTCGAACTGGACGGCGCGACCGGCGCGGAACTCCGCCGGCTGAAGATCCCCATCGGCGCGAGCGACTGTATAACCTTCGTGGACCTTGCCGGGCGAGGCCACCGGCGCGAGGTGCTCGTCAAAGACCGCTACTTCAACATCTACGCGCTCGATTACGACGGCAAGTTGCTGTGGCACATCGGCTGGCCCGGCGGCCACCGGACAGCCCATCAGCCGTATGTAGTCGACATCGACGGCGACGGGCGGGAGGAAGTCATAGTCGGCTACGGCCTGGCCGACGCCGACGGTAAGCTGCGATGGACGTTCGACCCGCCGCCGTACGATGAGCCGCTGGGACATCTGGATGCGTGTCGCGTGTTCCGCCGCGGGCCCACGCCGGCCGACTGGCGACTGGCGTGCACAGCCTGCGGGCACCGCGGCATCGTCATGGTCGATGGCGAGGGCAACAAGCATTGGCAACTCACCCAGCGCCACTACGAGTCGATCGACATCGGCATGCTCGACCCCAACGACCCCGAGCCGCAGATCGTCGTCGACCTCGCGCAGGAACCCACCGAGCTAAGTCCGTTGATGGTGATCAGCGGGGCCGGCAAGCAGTTGGGCCAGGTCATGCTCCGAGCGCCGCGACTGCACACTATTACGGACCTGCTGGGGCTGGGCCGAAACCAAATCGTCGTGCCAAGCGCCTCGGCCATCTTTGACCACCGCGGTAACTGGCTGGCCCGACTGGCACTGCCTGCCAACGGCGACATCGTGCAAAAAGGCGACATGACCGGCAGCGGACGCATGGGCCTGGCAGTGAGCACGCCCGACGGCGACTACGCCCCGGGCAACTCCCCGCCGGCCCCGACAATCCACCTGTTCGAGGTCACCCATGCTCACGCAATCAAAACCGACCGCCTGGGCTGCGGGGAAAACTATACGCTGTATTGATACTTGCACAACTACACATCGCGCGGCGGGGCTCCTGTCCCGCCGCGTAAACACGCCATCTGTGACAGGAGCTGCCATTGGCCACATCAACGAAACGGCCCAATCTCGTTTACGTCTTCGCCGATCAGCTTCGGCGGGCGTCTTGCGGCTACGCCGGCGATCACTGGGCCCGCACGCCGAATATCGACGCGCTGGCTGCCGATGGCGTGAGCTTTCGCAACGCCGTGTCGGGCCATCCGGTGTGTGCAGCCTATCGCGCGTCGCTGATGACGGGCAAGTACACGTCGTCGACTGGCATGGTGATCAACACGATCCGCATGAACCCCAACCACGAATGTTTCGCCCACGCACTGAATGCGGGCGGCTACCAGACGAGCTACATCGGCAAGTGGCACATGTGGGGGACCAAGCGCGGCAGCTACTACGACCCGGAATACGCCTACACGCCGCCGGGGCCATACCGGCTGGGGTTCGACGGGCACTGGGCGGCCTTCAACTTTCTGCACAACTACTACGTGGCCGAGCATTATACCGACACCGACAAGCCCATCCGCGTGCACGGCTACGAGCCGGACGCCCAGACGGACATGGCCATCGAGCAGATCAAGCGCATGCAGGCCGGCGACGACCCGTTCGCCTTGTTCCTGAGCTTCGGCACGCCGCACGACCCGTGGGCGCGCACCAACACGCCGGAAGCAGACTACAAGACGTTCGAGTGGACGGACTTCGACGCCGACCCGGCGCCGAACTTTCTGACGGAACACGATGGCCATCGCAACGCATGGACGGGCGTTGGCGACGACTACGCCGATGAGTTCCCCAAGATTCGCCAGAGCTACTACGCGATGACGGCCAACCTGGACTGGAACATCGGCAGGCTACTTAAGGCTATCGACGAGATGGAGCTGGCGGAGGACACGATATTCGTCTTCACCAGCGACCACGGCGAGATGTTCGGCGCACATAGCCGAAGCGGCAAGATGACGTTCTACGAGGAGGCCTGCCGCGTGCCATTCCTCATGCGGCGGGCCGGTCACACGCCGGCAGGGACCGAGACCGACGTGTGCCTAAACACGCCCGACATCATGCCGACGATACTGGGGATGATGGACCTGCCGATCCCCGAAGCGGCCGAGGGGATGGACCTATCCGGTCACGCGCTGGGCACCGGCGGCGACGAGCCGGAAGCAGCCCTCATGCAAGGCATGGCAGAAGTGGACGGCTGGATGGACGGCTCTGAATATCGCGCCCTGCGGACCAAGCAACACACCTACGCCCGGTACCTGGACGACGGCAGCGAAAAGCTGTTCGATAACCTGGCCGACCCCTTCCAGATGAACAACCTGATAGACGACCCCGCCTGCGCCGACCTGGCAGCCAAGCTGAGAAAGCACCTGGCCGACCGCATGGCCGAGCTCGGCGACACGTTCGAGAAGTCCACGTGGTACCGCGATAACTGGCTCGACGAGAACTTCAACATCGTCCGCACCGCGACGCTCAACGCATAACGACGGCCGACCCATATTTCGCGCGGCGGCCCGTACGGGCGCCGCGTTGCCTTGCAGTAAGAAAGCTGGCGGGACAGTAGCCCCGCCAGCCACAGTTAGCTGATACTCAATCCTCGCTACATCGTTTCCTTCGCGACTTCCAACAAAGCCAGCATATTCTCTACCGGCACGTCGGACTGCAAGTCCTGCGAGGGCGAGAAGATATATCCGCCGCCTTCCCCCATCAGGTCGCGCACTCGGCGGGCCTCGGTGCGCACTTCGTCCGGCGTGCCGAACGGCAGGACCGTCTGCGTGGTAATGCCGCCGTAGAACGCCAGCTTGTCGCCGAAGTCTCGCTTGAGCGCGCCGATATCCATGCACTCCGGCTGGATCGGATTCAGCACGTCCAAGCCCATCTCGACAAGCCGCGGCACGAGCTTATCGATGCAGCCGCACGAGTGCACCCACACATCCTTGCCGAACGAGTGGATCAGGTCGTACTCCCGCTGCTCGCCGGGGCGGATCATGTCGTCCCATACAGCCGGGCTCATCAGCATGTCAATCTGCGTGCCCCAGTCGCTGCCCAGCAGCACGCCGTCGATCTCGTCCGCCGTCAGCATGGCCTCCAGCATCACCACATTGCGGTCAATGATCCGCTGCAACAGACCCCGCGCGAAGTCCGGCGAGCCGCACATATCAGCCAGGAAGTTCTCAATGCCGCGAGAGAAGTACGCCTTCTCGAAATGGCTGCCGTAAATGCCCACGAGCAAATACTTGTCCGTCGTGTCAGCCAGCTCCTTCATGTTGTCAAAGAACGTGTCATAGCTGCCCAAGCCGCGCAGCTTCTCCGGCGAGGTAGGCAAGGCCATCCCGTACCAGTCAGCCCCCAGCTCATGCCAATTCCACCACGGACAGCCGACCATTATCACGTCGTTATCCACGAACTCATCGAAGCTCTTGTCGCCAAGGTGCGGCTCCAGTTGCTCGCGGGCATCCCAGCAGAACGTGATCATCTGTGGCGGACGGTCCGTCCGCTGATGATTGATCGCAGCCTTAACACGTTGTCTTGAGGTCATACATCCTCCAATCGTAGAGATGACTTACCACAAACACAGCGGCAAGCACAAAGGCATTCTCACTCATCACAACAGGCACACGCGGTTTTGTTACCGCAATGAAAGGCGGTGGGTGCCCTTTTTTCAAGTCAGTTAGCCGCAATGGCCGGGCTGGCGCTAGAATGATGTGTTGTATGCCCACGCCCTCCGGTGGGCTCGCAGCAGCCGGTAGTCCTATGGAGCAGCAATGAATAGCTATAGCGGCGCAACTACAGGAGGCCGACCGCAGCGCAGCGGCCGCGTGGCGGCGTGGCCGTATTTGGCAACCAGGCCGCTGCTTGCGGGGCTGGGCGCATCCTCGTCAATCGAGTTAGTCCGCGCTGAACCATCACAGATGCGATCCCTCCTCGACGGCAACGAAGTCGAGACGGCACTGGTCGAAGTGATCGACCTGCAACGGCTCCACCGGCCGCTGTCAATCCTGCCGGCCAGTTGCCTGGCGTTTGACGGGCCGACCATCACCATCCGCCTGTTCTCCCGTGTCCAACCGCGAACTATCGGCGCGGTCTGGGCAGGCGCCAACTGCCGGACGGCCGCAACGATGGTGCAAATTCTCTGGGCGATCGCCCACAAGAGCCGACCGCAGGCCTTCTCGCTTTCGCCCAGCCGCCCCTGCCCGCCTGCCGACGCCGAAGCCGTCGTCCTCATCGGCGACCGCGTTGTGACCGACCCACCGTTGGGCTTTGACTATCAGGTCGATCTTGGCGCGATGTGGCGACGACTGACGGGATTGCCCTTCGTGCTGGCAGTTTGGGTCTGCACGGACCTGGCCCACGCGGCCGCTGTCAACAATGCCTTGGCCGAGGCCCGTCGGCTTGGCACCGCCCGGCTCAACAGTATCGCCGCCCAGCACGCCCATGCCCACGGCTGGCCGCCAGACCTCGCCCGACATGAACTGACAAGAAATCTTCAGTACCGCCTGACAGCTAACGCCATCGACGGCATAGCGGAGTTCTACCACCTGGCCAAATTGTTCGGCCTGACTCATGAGGCCGCGCCTCTGAGCATCACGACAACCTGACCCTCCAGCCGTTGTCCACGCGGGCAAGCCGCATCAGGCCTACCTTCACGCCAACACCTATCTTCACGCCAAGAATCTTTACCGAGCGCCTTGACAGCTGCCAGCCGACCGATTACCATCACGCCTACGATCGCGGGGTAGAGCAGTCTGGTAGCTCGTCGGGCTCATAACCCGGAGGTCGCGGGTTCGAATCCCGCCCCCGCTATTGGGAACTGGAGATAACTCCAGTTCCCAATTTCGTTTATATCAATCCGACCCACCCAATTTTGCCACCCGCTACGAACCCTCGACCACCCCATCCTCGCCCCTGGTCGAGGGCTCGAAAATGACCCCCGCTAGATCTTGCGGACCAGGTAAGCCCTGTGCCGCGTTCGCACCGATTGGCCGGTCAGTTCGGCGTATCGCTCGGCCAACTCGCCAGTGCTCATCTTCTCCATCGCTGCCACTTCCGCTTTGATGTTCATGCCGTGTGTCCTTTCTCTTGGTCTCTCGGGCCATACCCGCCCGGACCAGTGGACACACAGGGGCTCGAATCCGCGTCGAGACCAAGCGAATTCTTCGCCGAATTGGCAGATTTCTGCGGGGTGGAAGATGCGGCCAATTGGACTGTGCGGCGGCATCGCAGGACCCCCCTGGCGAGTATGGCGGCGACCTCGCGTCGTCGCCGGTCGGGTGGGATTGTATCAGAAGCGTTATCTTCGCGCATCGGCATAGTCTCCAACGCACACCGAACATGGCATGTGTTGGGTTATGTATGCCGTGGCTGACAGATCTGCCCACAGAGCGCCGATGGAGTTGAACTGAGGGAAGGATGCGCTATCGCACCAATAGGCAAATCTCTTGAAGCCGAAAGCTCCGACGGCGTTACTTTCTCGGCCGGACCATTCCGCCTAGCCGGGCCTCTCTTTCAATTTGGGTCAGTCTTCGGGGAACAAGCCAGCCAAAAGCGTTGTCTCATCAAGGATGTTAACGAGAACGGCCTGCAAGTCAGGATGGCTAGGCTCTGGCCGGACCGTCCGCGATCGGCGTGGCGCGTCCGACAGCATATCCGTGCCCGCCAGTGCCGGCACAGTCACCGACAGTCGTCTTGAGCCGGCCTGTCGGTGTGGCAATGTCAGCGGTCTGGCTCGAACTGATCTCCCGCCAGCAATCATGGGCGGCGGGGTATGGCTTGCCGCCGGTCGATCTTCGACGCCCTGTGACCACGTTGGCCAGACCATCAGATTGACGTCTGCATCTGCGCTGCCGACATGGGATCCCCGTCCCACACCGCCGAGTGAAACGTCCTCGTCGGTGATGGCGACGAGCTCGACCAATCCGGCGCTCCCTGGTTCGGCCAAGCCGATCGGAATCGAAGACGATAGTGTTGCCGCATCAGCCGGCCCGACCCATTCGTCCAATCCGGTACCAAGACCGGCCGAAGCGGACGTGGCCAACGACAGTGGCGCCCCTTGCGGCCCATCCTCGCCCTGGGTCGGCAGCGGCCCCTCAGCCATCGCAGCAGACCCAGTATCGCTTGAGGCGCCGATTGTGTCGGCCGAGGCATCGAAGCCGTAATAAGTGCCCAGGATCGTCAGGTCGCCAAGCTCAACGATTTGATCGCCGTTGGCATCCCCCTCAGCCCATGTAGTGCCGACGCCGTAGTAGGTACCCAGAATTGTCAGATCGCCAAGCTCGACGAGCCCGTCGAGGTTGAAATCGCCGTATTCAGTGCCTATGCCAATCGTCGTCTCGACAAGGTCGTGAACCATAATGTCCATGTCGTACGCGTCTGCGTCGCCATCACCGTCTAGATCGTAAAGTGGATTGACATTGCCCGGGCCGCCGAAGTTGCCAGAGAGGGCATCGATGTCAAAGGAGTCCACGTCCCCATCGAGATCCATGTCACCCATGGCCGTAGTAAACAGGTGAAAAATGATTGGCTGAGCATCCCCATCGATATTGCCCAGTTCATCGACCGCCATCGCTCTTACTTCATAGTCGCCCGAGAACAGATGCGATGCATCCCATGTGGACACCCAGGGACCTTGCGTAATCACTTGGCCAATGCGGGTCCAAAGGACCTCCCCGACGGGTCTATATTGAAAGATCACCGAGGCCACGTCGGGAACGTCGCAAGATGCGGTCAACGAGATCGTACCGTTGAGCATTATACGGCTTGCCGGGCCGGGGATCGTCGCGATCGGCGCGGTATGGTCAATGGAGAAGTTCACAATGGTCGGCACATCATCTTCATTGCCAATTTCATCCATCCCGACGGCTCGGACCTGGTAGTTTCCGGAAGGGAAGCCGTCCGTAACTAGCTCCGCCGGCAAGGGGAAGATCGTCGTGGCAATGTCTGTCCAATCGCCGCCTACCGGTCGGTATTGGTACTTCACCTGAGATACATCCCCAGCGACCCCCACGGCATGTATCGCGACCGTGCTGCCGATCGTATCACCATCATGAAGGCTTGTGATCGCCACTGATGGCAGAGGATCAAGCATCAGGTCGTTGTCTCTGGAGACGACCCACGCGTAGGTGTCCACAACGATCTCGGAGCTTGTGAAGTATCCCTGCCGAGCGGCAGAAATCGTGTACTGCCCAGGCTCGAGGTCGCCGAGCTGATAGCCCCCCTGGGCGTTCGTTGAGGTCGTCCCAACAAGGGCTCCCGCGAGAGAGACTGAGACGATCACCTCCGGCAGAGGAGCCAATGTGTTGGCATCCACAATCCTGCCGGCCACAGCGCCTTTTGTCAAAGGCATGAACAGGTCCAGCACGTGGCCCGAAACAAGAATCTGATCCCCTGTCGGTGATAGGGAACCGTAGCCATAGCCTTCTGCCAGAGCCCTAGGGGCGGCGGAACCGTCGAGCATTGCCGCCCAAAGATCGTACCCGGCGCCACTCCTGTTCGAACTGAAAAGCAAACGTAAGTCGTCGGGGGAGAACTCGGGGTACTGATGTGAGTAGGGATTATTGGTCAACGCTTCTTCCGCGGAGCCGTTCGCGGCTATACGGTAGATCTCCATGTTGTCGTCATCGTCTTTGTCGGCCGCATAAATGATCCATTGACCGTCCGAAGACCAAGTTGGCCCAATGCCATTGTCTATGCCGGCACGCCTCTTGTGGGTCCCCAGCGTGTGCAGGTCTGACCCATCTGCATTCATCAGCGTGATGCGCCAGAAGTAGTCGCCTCCCTGCTGCTCTTTCCACAGACCGATGAGCACAATCTGAGTACCGTCGGGGGAAACCGACGGGTAGGTGCCACCCAGAAACGATGCCGAAGCTGATGTCGTCAACTCGACATATCCGCTGCCGTCAAGGTTCATTGCTGCGATCTCGGGCCTGCCGGGAACGCCGCTGAGTGACGGAAAGATGATCATCTGCCCGTCGGCCGACCAAGTCGGTCGCCGATCAACGCCGTATGGCGTTGGAATCTCCTGTCTGTTGGAGCCATCGGCATTGCAGACGTACATTGTCCCCGTTGCTCCGTCGTTGTCGTTGTCCGTGTCGTAGTAAACTATCTTCGTGCCGTCCGGAGACCACTGCGCGTAATCGAACCGCGTCCATAGTGCCAGGATGGCCTTGAGCATGGTCACTCGGCCGTGAGCCGATGGCGCTACCTCACTTCCATCGTTCATGTCCAATCGGTAAAAGTAGACTTCCGCGTTCTCTCGGTTACCCCGTGAATCTGTACCATCCCATACAACCGCGTGATCCCCACCTGGCTGAAAGACATTGTCCAGAAGTGTTCTAACATGATTGCCTTGGGAGTCGTGCACTTTCACGGTGACATAGGCGTCCCGATTCGTGGTGTACGATATGGTCAGTTCGTCGTTGACGCCGTCGCCATTGGGTGTGAAGGGATCGGGTTGTGCCGTCACGTCCGTAAAATGCAGACTTGGCACGGAAAGAGGCATTACATACAAGCCGTAGTCCTGAGGACCCGCAATGCCTTTCTTCGATACGAAAGCCATCTTGGGCGGGCCGTCCCGCGTCACGCTCGGGTCGCGGTCGATCTCGGGGAAGTACAGTAGCCGAACATTCTCTCCCGTTACCAGGTAGTGAATCCAGATATCCTGACCGGTCGAGAAGATGATGCTCTCATCGCCAGGCAGCCATTCCATGGACGAAATGGCAGATGGCCATATCAATGTTTCCGTTTCGTCCCCGATCTGTGACAAGTCTCCGGGATCGAGCAGGAAGAGCTTTCCGAAATTGTCGGTGAAGGCCAGCTTGCTGCCGTCTCTCGACCAGGCGAGGCGTTCATGCAATTTCGGGCCATCGGTGAGCTTTGTGACGCTTCCGCCGTTGACATGAACTCGATAGATCTGTCTATCCGAGGCATCGGTGTAAGCAAGCCAATTCCCATCCCACGATACAGCCATGCCATAGAGACTCGTCCCCAGAACCATCGATGCATCGCTTCCATCACCGGCGGCGCTGACTCGCCATACTTTGACTCCGCTGCTGGCGGTCTCGCCAATGAAGTAGATATAATTGTCGGGCGACCAGAAGATTCCGCGTGAATCGACATGGACGATCGGTTTGTCAGGGCCGGTCAGGGACCTAAGGCCCGTGCGGTCCTCGTTGATCACGTGCAAATGGAGCTGTTCCCCGGTCGCTGCATCGTAGTACCTTGTGGTGAATGCCAGTTGGCTCCCATCAGGAGACCACGCCGTCCTACGGAGACTCGGGCCTGTAGTAATCAGGTCCATCGACGCCGACGACAGGATGAAGTTGGCTGGCAGCACCGTCGTCTGCTGGGCGTGCACTTGAACGTTCGACCGTATCGAAGTCCCTTCCGTTGCGGCGCTGGCTTCGAGCGAGTAGGCCCCGGGCATCAACCCGTCCAGAAAGAAGTAGCCATCGGTGTCCGTCGATCCGTAGGAATCCACATCGCTGTCCATTACTTTGACGGTGGCCCCTGCCACCGGGATGTTGTCACCATCGAACACCCAGCCTGAGATCGCACCAGGCATGGGTGCCACGGTTAGCATCCACTCGAAGATATTGTCGTCGATCGCTGTTTCACCAGAGACGGGAATGGCCTCGACGCGTATCGTGTAATCTTCCACAAAGTCAGACACCGGCACCGACCAAGCAAAATCGAGCGACGAGCTCTCTTCGCCAAGCCAAAGCTCCTCGACAGTCCGGCTCTCTTGGATCACCCCGTTGACTATGAAATTGACGGTAACGCTGTCTTCTAGCATGGTGCCGACATTGACGACTCGGGCTGCAACGGCAACATTCTGGCCAGGGCTGGGATCAGTGGGATCAATGCTGGCGTTGAGTACGGCGACGTCGTGTCGAACATCAATATCTGGCCCAGGAAGAAGGCCACCGTTCGGATACCTGTATGTCCGATCTCCGTCGCTGAACTCAAACCAGAACGTGTTTTCTTCTCCCAGCAGCTCTTGGCCAAGGATCGTATAAGTGAATGAAGCTCCGTTGCTTATCGGGTTGCCGTCCCACGTCATGGCTCGCGGCGTGCCATTGATGTAGATGTGCCGCTTCTTCGGAAAGACGCCATTGGGGTGTGAGTAGGCTATGCTGTATGTAAAGACAGTTCCCGCTGTGCCGGAGGCAGGCATAACTGCCCCATCCGTCAGTTGGCCATAGAGCGTGCCGTCCTCCTGTAGGACGGTCACGTATGCCGACTGGGTAGAGGTCTTTCCCGAGGAATCACGCAAGACAAACGCTACCTCTTCTGCTCCGAGCCAGCCATAATTCCCTCGTATCGTGGCCACGTTTTGGTCGTCTATGTCGACCACCAAGTTGGCGTATCCCGCCGCCAGGATGCTGATGCTCTCGGAGGGCTCGGCGTAGTAGAAGCTCGACAAGTCCAGCATCGCAAAATACTCTTCGCCAGGTCGTGATTGCTCGACAGTCAATATTGGAAATGGTCCGAGCCACAGAGGGTCGCCCCCGACAATCGTGTACCCAAGTTCGACGGAATTATTGTCCTGGTTGAAATCCAGTCCATCATTCGCTTCGCGAGTAGTGACAACCAATGAGTAGCTGCCTGGCGTCGCGCCTGTGCTGTCTGCAACTAGAACAAACTCAGTTGAAGCGCCTGGGTCAATCCACTGCGCGGGCGCTGACGCGGAGAAAGTGTGGCCACCTGCTGCAGCGATGAAGACCGCCTCAACGCTTGCCGTGCCCCCCGTAGTCGCAAGATTGTCGACCGACACATTGACGGAAATCGTTGATCCCGGCGATGGCAGACTGTCCGGAGTAACACTGACGCCAGTGGTGTTAACGGAAAAATCAGGCAGGGATACTGCTTCCGAGAGCCAGTCGTACTGGTCTGCACTATTACTATAATAGCGGTTGGTTACCAACTCGGTCGGGCTGCCATCAGTATTCGGGTACAGGAGCCGATCGTCCGAGTATTCATTACATTGATTGACAAACTCTTGTTGCGTATACCCCCCACCAAAGCCCATGACGATGAAGCCCACCGTCTTGATCCAGGTGTAAGGATTGATGTAGTCCAGCAGTGACGCACTGCTGAAACTCGCCAGGCTATCGTAGAAGATGTGCCCGGAGTAGGTCCTCATGCTATGAATGGCCGTAACAGTCTTGGCGTCCCGATACTGCAGTACGCCATCGAAATCACCCCCCGCGTGGAGCTCGTCCAGGTACTCGGCCATGTACCAGTCAACGGTCCCCGCGATTGTAGCATTGTTGACAGTGTCCAAATCCGCCAGAAGATCTAAGACCTGGCCACCGAGCACGAGCCCGAAGCCAGCAGCTTTGGCAAGCGACACCGCTACACCAGAAGACGCATAGAACTCCACTGCCTTGGCCGCAAAGTCGATGCCACTGACTAGGATATCGGTAGCGTTATCATCTATCGCATACTGAAGGGCGAAAGCGACCGAGGCGCCAAAGTCGCGTTTGATGATCTCGAAGTCCTGCTGAACATCCAGGAATGCTTCGCGGAGAGCTGGATCGACATTTCTGGAGCTATCCAAGAACCTCGACAGTGCGTCCAGTCGATCACCTTGGGGGTCCAATCCTATTAGGCTCTGGATCAAGAGGCGCTGGGCGAAGTCAAGAGGCACTTCCACCAGCTCTAGGCCGAAGTCAAGCGCCCCGAGCTCGAATTGCAGTTGATCCAGTACGTCCTCGCCGAAGTGGCTTCTGCCCTTGCGCCAGACGTCCCAGAAACGGCTGTCTTGCAGGACCGAGCTGGCTATCTTCGCCCCAGAGCTCGCAACCCCCGAGCTGGTCAGTTGCCTTAAGGCGTCTGCAACAAGTTGAAAGTCCCCGACACCTCCCGAAACATCGCCCGGAAGCTCCAAGAACTCACCCAACAGCTCAACGAGCTTGCCTTCCTTTCGGAGGGCTTCATATCGATCTGGTTGGAGGATCACTTCTTCAAGATATGCCCTGTAGTGAGCCTTGCGATTGGCGTAGTTGTCCAAGCCATCAAATGGGATCACTCCCACCCAGCCCCCAACGAGCGGCGCATAATCGCCAAGCCCTGGTATGACGTGAAGATCATAGGCGTTGTCGTTCCAGTCGACTCTCTGGGTGAGCACCCGCTGGCCGGGAGCGATGCCAACATAGTAGCTGACCCCGGTGCCCTCACGAAACAGCCTCGCTGTCTGGGCCGCATAGACAAGGTCCTTCATCGTAGCAGCATCGTTCGGTCGCGGAGAGACCCTTATGCCATTCAGTTCGCCACTCTTCCACAAGCTGCGTGGTAGGGACAAATCATTCAAAGGTACATCAGCATCGATCTGGATCTCGTAGTCGACTCCGTCTTTGTGCACTATGTGCCATACTTCAAAGACGCCGAGGGACTGCACTTGCGCCGCCGCCGCAAGAGGCGCCTCCAAGTCAGTATCGACAGGGCCTGCCGCGACATCGCCGCCACCGTCAGTGACGCCTGGCGTCGCTGCCGCCGAGATCGTTGCTGGCTCACCGACCACCTGCCTGCCATTATCTTCCAGGTCGTCCCAGACCAGCCCTTCGACCGTGCCGTTTAGTAGCAGCCGTGGCTCCAAGGCCTCAAATAGTGGCCAGCCCTGCGCGTCGGTCGAGTATGGAGTTGCCATGCTTACACTCCTTGTCACCTTGGCGGCGGCCGCTATTGGCACACTCACGCTTGATGGCGATACCGCGCCGAACTCCTGATGTGCACGTGTGCTGCCCTGGACAGAACTTGCTCCTGAGGCCCCTTATGATACCAAATGATATGTCCGCCGTCAATCAAGCGATCACCTCAAACTTGCCGGTTTCTTGAAGGCTTTCGGGGGGGGGACCTCTATGACTGGACACAAGGCCACGTACATGTCGCGCCAGCGCCGAAGCCCGACGGCCAAGATCTTCGCAACGCCCTTCAACTGGCCATGCGCCTGGGATTCCGCGGGCTCCTCATCTGTCGTCATTACCGTTGTCATCGCTTGTGTCCTCCAGATTGCCTGATCGCTGGGCCAACGCGCCATTGGCCGCGTCGCCTCACTCCAGTGACGTTTCTCGCGCGAGATGGCAAGCGAAACTGCACCCGGCGCGCGATAATAACCCGACGTACGTTTTTTCCGCCGCATTACGGGTTATCTCCGGCGCGACACGTCTTGGCGCCCATGCTTTGCCGAGGCAGCCGTTAGAAGTGAGTTGCGTTCCCTCTATTGGGAACTGGAGATAACTCCAGTTTCCACTTTCGTTTACATCAATCTGCCCCGCCCGATTTCGCCACCCGCTACGAACCCTCGACCACCCGATCTTCGCCCCTGGTCGGGGGCTCGAAAATGACTGAGCCGCGTCCCTGCGACCGACCGTAACGATCGCGATGTGCGCGGCGAGGGTTGAGAAGTGCTTTCGAGCGTGATAAGATGCTCGCGACGGGAGGCAAGAAGACACATGGCTATCATATCCAAGATTCCACGGGCCATTGCGGCTGTCCTGTGCTGTGGCATAATCATCCTCGCCCTCTCTGGTTGCGGGACGGGAGATAGGAGTATCCGGGCATTCCCCACGGCCGAGGGCTACGGCGCGTACGCGAGGGGGGGCCGCGGCGGCCGAGTTATCCCGGTCACGAACATTGAGGACTTCGACCCAGAGACCGAAGCCGTCGTTCCCGGGAGCTTCCGCGCCGCGTGCATGGCTGAAGGGCCTCGAATTATTGTGTTTCGGGTCTCGGGCACCGTGGAACTGAAGGCGCTTCTGCGGATCAACGAGCCCTACTGCACCATCGCGGGCCAGACAGCGCCCGGCGACGGTATATGCATCCGTGGCGATCACTTCGTTATTCACAACACCCACGACATCGTGATCCGGCATGTGCGTTTTCGCTGCGGGAGAGAGCCGGACGGAGAATACATACCGGACGCCGTGGAGATCCGCGGCGGCCAGAACGTCATTATCGATCACTGTTCCGTCACCTGGGGCGTCGACGAGTGCCTGTCGATCGTATCGGAGACTTCCCGAGACATAACCGTCCAGTGGTCCATCATCGCCGAAGGGCTGAACCGGACTCCTCTGCCGAGAGGCCCCCACAGCAGCAAAGGACTGATGATTGCCTACGGTGCATCGAGGGTGTCGGCGCACCACAACCTGATCGCCCACAACGGGGACCGCAATCCCTACCTCCCATCCGAGGGCGAATTGCCGTACATCGTCGATGTTCGCAACAACCTGGTCTACAATTGGGGCTTCGCCACGGCCGTTTCCTATGTGAAGACCAACCACAATGGCCGACTCAACTTCATCGGCAATCGGTACATCCCCGGGCCAAGCATGACCGGCCGCGTGCAGCCCTGCCTGATTATCGGCGTGCCGACTCAGGTCTTCCTTCTGGACAACCTCGGCGCCATCCGGACCCAATCATCCGAACCGGAGAGCATGGCAATGGTCGGCGCCGGCCTCCAGGTCGACGAGGAGTTCGACTGCCCACCTGTTGTAACACATGCCGCCAAGGACCTGCCATCGGTTATATTGCCACACGTCGGCGCAACGCTTCCACGACGCGATTCCGCGGACGCTCGGGTGGTCCAGGATGTGCATGATCGCACGGGCAGCATCATCAACCATCCTAGCCAAGTTGGCGGATGGCCGGAGCTGAGAAGCGCAGAGCCGCCCGCCGATGCTGACATGGACGGCATGCCGGACGCCTGGGAGAAGACGCACGGCTTCGACCCGGACATCGCAGCGGACGGGAATGCCGATGCCGATGAGGACGGCTACACGAATGTTGAGGAGTATCTCAACGCAACAAATCCCCACGAGCCGGACATTGAGCCACCGTTATAAACGTCGACGTCGTAATAGGCCTGCGGCCCCTCGTAGTCGGACCATATCTCGGCCCGCTTGGCCGGCGCCAAGTGGTCTGTTGCCCAGGTCCTGATGTAGCCGGTACTGGTTGTGATACAGTAGACAGCAACAGTGACGCAAGGTATGCTCTGAAACACACACCGACAGAGGAGAAGTGCGATGAACCGCTTGCTCACCTTCGTCGCGCTCATAGTCGCTTCGGGCTGCGGGGAGTTGGCTCTTGAGGGGCCGTGCGATGGGATCAGCTTTGACACGGTCATCTTCAGAGATGACTTTGATACGGCCCCACCGGGCAGCATCCCCGATCCCACCCACTGGGTCCTCAACCACCCCGATGATCGGTGGTGGGTGCTCGGGAGGACATTCATGCCCAGCCCGGTACATCATCCCAGCGGGCCGTTCCCTCACGTGGTAGCCGTTGAGAACGGGCGGGATAACCGTGCGTGTGTGATCGAGCACTACCGCTACAACCCCTATGACATTGATCCGGACGGTCCCAAGGATCCGGCCCACGTCAAGACAACCGTCCTCGGCGGCGCGATCCACACGGTCATAGCATTCGAGCCAACCCAGCACTATCGCTTCGAGGCCAGGATCCGTTGGCCGCAGGCGCCAAGGGGGCTGGTTACTTCGTTCTTCACGTACGGCTACGATGTGCCTAATCAGGACAGCGACGAGATTGACTTGGAGTACCTGGCCAACGAGGTGTTCGATGCTCCCCGTCGGGTCCTGACGAACACCTGGGACGATTCCCAGGATAAGCCCGAGCAGATCGTGATGCCGGAGGCATTTGATCTGACGGCTTGGCAGACCTTCCGTATCTACTGGTGCCCGAGCCATTGCGTGAAGTGGACATGGATCGACCGGAACACGGGGGACGAGATCCTCTTGCGCAGGGAGACCGACCCGGCCTACATCCCGGATGAGCCGATGTCGCTGTACTTCAACTTCTGGGCACCGACGGCGGACTGGCCGAAGGCCTATGACGCGAGCCTTAAGCCGGACCAGCAGGACAATGGCGTGAAGTACGAGTACTTCATAGACTATGCTGAGGTCCGAGTGCCGTAGCCTGCGACCTGTTTGATGCTTGTCCCGGGCATCGCATGGTCTGCAACGGATCTGAATCGTTCCCAGAATGACCTTCTGATAATCCGGGTAGCGAATCGTGGAGCGGGCCAAGGGCGGACCAAAATGTCGGTCCCGTCCGATTTGGTGGAAGATGAGCCGCGCGACGGCGGCCTTCGGGCATCCTCACCGTGAAAGCAGGGGATCCATCGGTCCAAAGGCACACGACCCGACGGAAGAACAAGGATACGACAACACATCTGATATCAGTAGGTAACCATCACCTCCTGGCCATGCCTGTCGCCGCGACGTGAGTGCAATACTTCATGCCGCTTGGCGGGAGTAGTGACTGAGCAGGCCACCGAGCCAGCTCTGACGGTGGATCGGCGCCGGCTCATCGTCGGCAGATCTCGGTGGCGGGTCACGGCTGACTCCGAGTGGCCTGTTGCCCAGGCTTTGATGTGGCCGGTACTGATTGTGGTACAGGGCGTAGGTCTGCACTATGTGATCCAGTTGTCGCAAGCCAAAGCAGAAGAAGTGATTCAAGCATTCGCGTTTCAGGCTGCCGATCCAGGATTCGGCGAAGGAATTGGCGATCGGCGCCGCGTAGGGCGTCAGCATGGCGCCGCCGTCCGCTCTGCGGAAATGCTCGTCGTAGGCCTTGGTGAATTTCGCGTCGTGGTCATGCAGGAGGAACCGGACGTCGATCCCCTCATCCTCGGCCCACATGCTCACGGCCTCCCTGCTCTTCTCGCAGCCATCGGCGATGGGTCTTGATACTCACGATGCCCAAGGTATGCTCTATCGCATGACCCGTCTCAGCCCCTATCTTCATCAATCGTTGTCGCTCGACCGGGCTGAGAATGGAGCATCTCGACTTGAAGCTTGAGGAACCGGATATGGGCATCACGTCGGGCAGACCATGCCTCGCTCAACAGCATCAGCAACGCCCGGCAAGTTCAGCAATCACTAACACGTAATAGAGGGAAGGATGTTATGTCAAAACCATGCGATGGACCTTCGCACCTGAGCATCGGCAATGAAAAGGTAGAGCTGAAGCTCGACAGTAGAACTGGCTTCATACGGGATATTTTCAGCAAGGAGACGGGCCTTCACCACAAATCGGATGCCTCGGGTATCTGGCCATTCGGCTTGAGGATGGGCGACGGGTACGGCCCGGATCTGCTGCGTGTGCAGATCGACGATTCCGACGCATGCGCCGACCAGGAGATGACCTATGAGACCATCTCGACCGAGGGCGCCACGACCCTTCGGATGACTTACGACAACATGCTCACCACCGGCGGCGCCGCTTCGGGGATCAAGCTGACGGTTCACATTACCGTCCACGACGACGCGGATTACTTCCTCATCACAGCCGATGTTGAGAATCGCGGAAAGTACGATATTACCAACATCTTCTCCGGCTGGGGCGGTCTGGTGGCCGGGCCGGACAGAGAGAAGGAACACTTCGCCGTGCCGGACTGGTCCATGGGAACCATATGGGATAATCCGTGTAAGTTATTTCCGGAGCGGGACACTTTCGGGTATCCGATATACGGCAGCCGGGGCACGATGACGGCCGGTTGGATGGACCTGTACTGCGATGAAGGCGGCATCGGCATCGGTTATGTAAACAAACAGCAGTTGATCATGTACTTCAACGCGCACGGCCGTCCGGCTATCCCCAATCGATTGGGGGCTCCCAGAGAAGATGGGCTCGCCTTCAACTGGCAACTGCTGAACCTGCACCACGACAGGACGACCGAAGCCATCGCTACAGTCGGCGGGGCGTACCCGATTCGTCCCGGAGAGAGCTTCAGCACGGACACATGGATTCTCGCCCCTCACAAGGGCGATTGGCACCGGATGGCGGACATCTACCGGATCGAGTACGAAAAGGCCTTCGCCGGCGACTTTACGAGCTGGCAGGACACGCACGAGGAGGCCAAGAGAATCGATCTCACGGTATTCCGGACAGTTCACGTCAAAGAGGATGGCCCGGAAGGATTTCGGTCCGTCCCCCCAGCCGTGAAAGATGTGATAGAAAAGTCCGGCGTGGCGCCGGAAAGCATAATGGTCTCAATTCTGGCTTTCTGGCAGGAAGCCCCGCTCCATTTTCCCGACCATTTTCCCTGCGGCAGAGACAACGCCGAGCAAGCCATCGCCGAGTTCCGCAAGGCGGTGGCTGAGATCCGTGCGATGGGCGTGCAGTCGGTTATGTTGTTGACTCACCTGTTCTACAACCACCCCAAGGCCGTGGACTACGTGCCGGAGGCGGAAACCGATTATGACCACCAGAACGTCTTCTGGAACGGCATTGGGCATGTCGCCTGCGTTGAGCAGCCCGAGTGGCAAGACCTCTGGAAGAACAAATACATTCCGGGCTTCGATTCGGTGGATGTCAGTGGCGTACTGCTGGACCAGGGGCCCGTCGCCCACCTGGTCTGCACCAACCCCGACCACGTCCACGGCCGCGACGCAGTGAAGATGCTTAGCTCGTTCTCTCGCGGGACGGATATGCAGATCAAGGCGTTTCGCGAAGGATTCAAGGGCCGGGACTGCTTTCTCTGGTCTGAGTGCTCGGGCGACCTGCCCACGCGCAATGTCGATATGTGGGCAGCCGGCGTGGATGGGCCTAGCGATCAGCCCGGCACAAGCCGCACGATGGAGATCGTGCGATACGCCTTTCCCTACCGGCTGTGTTCGTACACTGCGTTCAAGGAGGATTGGACCGTTACGGATGTCAACGAGTGCCTGGTCAACTCCTACGTTGTGGGTGGATACTTCGGGTTTGAGGTCAATAAGCAATGGCCTGCGGAGCTTGATGAAGCACTCGCGCAGTATATCAGGATACGCAAAGAGCTCCGCGACAAGCCGGCCCCCGGCTACCCGCAGGGCTTTAAAGACACAGTGGGCTTACGAGTCGGCGATGCCAACCTCGTGGCCCGCGCGTATGTGGGCGAGGGGGGGCTCACGGTCGTCTACTACGCTAAGGAAGACGTCAGCACCGTCGTCGAAATCGACAGAGGGATTCTGGGCTTGCGGGATGGTAGTGAGAGCTTTCACGTGTCCCTGAAGAAGGACGAGGCCGGCTACAGCATTATGGAAGTGTGAAGGATCCCCGCTGCGTTGTTCTGCTGCCGCTCGATCTACTCACACTGAGCATCTCGACCTGGAGCTTCAGAAACCGGACATGGGCATCACATCGGGCAGACCTGGAGCGGGCCGAGAGCCGAGCCAGAATGTCGTTCCTGCCTGATTTCGCGGCAAATGCGCCTCGCGACGGTGGACATCATCAAGCACACCGTGGGCAAGTTCGGGAACTTGTGGGCGCGGGGGAAAGTCGGTAGACTTGACGAAGGAATTGGGGCCCTTCTGAAAGCTGGGCCTGAGCTTCGAGTAGATGCAGCGGCGACGTATGGGTTGAGAGACAGGTATTGCGTCCCTCGACCAACACCGTTTCCACGAAGGAACTAGAAAGGAGAGGATTGCTCAATATGGCGAGAGTGGCCCTTGAGAATGTCAGCAAGCTGTACCCGGGCAATGTGAAGGCCGTCGATGAGCTCACTCTCGAGGTGCGAGACGGTGAGTTCGTAGTGCTTGTGGGGCCTTCAGGTTGCGGCAAATCGACCACTCTTCGAATGATAGCGGGACTCGAAGAAGTCACGTCCGGCACCGTGACCATAGGCCAGCGCATGGTCAACGACGTGCAGCCGAAGGACCGCGATATTGCCATGGTCTTCCAGAACTACGCGCTCTATCCGCACATGACGGTGCGGCAGAACATGGCTTTCGCATTGAAGCTGCGCAAGGTGGGGAAAGAGGAAACCGAAAGCAGGATCCGGGCGGCGGTGGATATGCTCGGCCTCGGCGAACTGCTGGATCGCCTCCCCAAGGCGTTGTCGGGCGGCCAGAGACAGCGCGTGGCCGTCGGACGCGCGATCGTCCGGCAGCCGGCCGCGTTCCTGTTCGACGAGCCGCTCTCCAACCTCGACGCGAAGTTGCGCGTGCAGATGCGCCTCGAAATCGCGCGCCTCCACAACCGACTCGGCACGACCATGATTTACGTGACACACGATCAAGCTGAGGCGATGACGCTGGGCGATCGGATTGTCGTCATGGACGACGGCGTGGTCAGGCAGATCGCCCCCCCCACGGAGTTGTACGACAACCCGGCGGACCTGTTTGTCGCCGGTTTCATCGGTGTCCCTCAGATGAATTTCTTTGCCGGCACGATCGAAGCGTCGGCCGCCGGGGTCTGCTTTCGGGCAGACGCCGGATTCGAGCTGCCGGTCTCCGCGGAAATGGCCGGAAGACTGACAGCATATGCCGGCAAGCCGGTAACGCTGGGACTGCGGCCCGAACACATTGGGGTGCCCGAATCGGAGCATCGCGGTTCTGGACTGCGTATACCGGCAGTTGTCGACGTTGTCGAGGCCATGGGTTCAGAATCTTACATCCACCTGCACATCGGCGATACGTCGTTCGTGAGCCGTGTCGATGCGCACCGGCGGTTTGAAGTAGGACAGGAATGTTTGCAGGCGGTGTTCGTGGAGAAGGCACATTTTTTCGACACGGCAACAGAGCGGCGAATTGAGTGAGAGGGCCAGCAGATGACCCCATGCGACACATCATACCCAGGCAAGAGCACCATCCAGCCTGATCCGCATCGATACCCTTGGGCCTTCGACCTTGACCGCCGATCGGCGCGGCAATTGCAGAGGCATTCATGTTGACCGGTCGCAACTTCTGCCTGCTGCTCTCGCTCCTGTTGTTTGCGAGCGGCTGTTCCAAGCAGAACGAAGGGGCTACGGACCGTGACAGTTTCCGCATCAGCGCCTGGCAGGAGGCCCGGCGCCTGAACTTCCACAAATCGCGCCGGATGTTCGAGCAACTCCGGTCGGAGGCGCAGCCGCACTCGCCAGCCTGGATCGAGGCCACGCTCGGGCTCGCCGTCAGCCTACACCACGCCCAGCCCGACGTTCGCGGGGACAAGGAACGTGCAGGCGAGCTTTACGATCAGGTGATAGCCACATGCACCGACCGGTCCGTTCTGCCACAGGCGC
>SDBV01000051.1_pt1 | contig 114484 bp, 117 predicted proteins | sample 2277081 | NCBI WGS metagenome assembly SDBV01 (sample SAMN10402039, study PRJNA504765) | marine sediment metagenome | isolation source: marine sediment core GS10_PC15, 223 cmbsf | place: Arctic Ocean: Southern Knipovich Ridge | collected 2010 | reverse complement strand
CGTTTCGGATCATGTCGGCGTTGGTCGGGACCTCGACCACTCCGAGCTTGTAGGTCTTCTGGAACTCGTTGGCCTCGGTCAGCGCGGTACCGGTCATGCCGGCGAGCTTGTCGTACATGCGGAAGTAGTTTTGCAGCGTGATCGTGGCAAGCGTCTGGTTCTCCTCGAGCACCGCGACGCCCTCCTTCGCCTCGACCGCCTGGTGGAGACCCTCTGACCAACGCCGGCCCTCGAGGATGCGACCGGTGAACTCGTCGATGATCTTGACCTCGCCGTCGATCACCGCGTAGTCCTTGTCTTGCTTGTAGAGCGACTCGGCCTTCAGTGCCTGACTGAAGTGATTGACGAGGTTGCCGTGCTCGGCAAGATAGAGGTTCTCGATGCCGAGAAATTTCTCAGCCTTCTCGATGCCCAGCTCGGTCGGCGCGACGGTCTTGTGCTTGTGGTCGTACTCGTAGTCGTAGTCAGGCTTGCCGGCAGCGGCCTTCTCGGCCTTGGTCTCCTGTTGGCTCTTCTCGAGGCTTTTTAGCGTTGGCGCCAGGCGAGCGAACTTCCCGTACCAGTCGCCCGCCTCTTCGGGCGCTCCAGAGATGATCAGCGGCGTGCGCGCCTCGTCGATCAAGATGTTGTCGACCTCGTCGATGATCCCGAAGGTATGGCCGCGCTGCACGACCTCGTCGAGCGAGGTCGCCATGTTGTCGCGCAGGTAGTCGAAGCCGAACTCGGCGTTGGTGCCGTAGGTGACGTCGGCCGAGTAGGCAACCTGCTTGTCCTCGAACGACTGCATGTTCTGGAGCACGCCAACAGTGATGCCCAACGCCTCGTAGAGGGGCAACATCCAGTCGGCATCGCGGCGTGCCAGATAGTCGTTGACGGTGACCAGGTGCACGCTGTCGCCGCCGAGCGAGTTGAGGAAAACCGGGAGCGTCGCCGCCAGGGTCTTGCCTTCTCCGGTGCGCATCTCCGCGATGTCGCCGTTGTGGAGGACCATGCCGCCGATCAGCTGGACGTCGAAATGGCGCATCTTGAGCGTGCGCCTGCAGGCCTCGCGGCAGAGGGCGAAAGCTTCCTCGAGCAGGTCTTCGAGCGACTCGCCGCCGCGGGCGCGCTCGCGCAGCTCGTTGGCCTCTACGAGGAACTCCCCGTCCTCGAGCAGCTCCATCTCCGGCTCGAAGGCGTTGATCCGCACGACGCGCTTCTCGAACTCCTTGAATTGACGCGCCTCTCCCATGCGGAGGGCTTTGTCTAAGAGCTTGTGGGCCATGGATTAGGAGGGTATCAACGGGCATCAGGCGACCCGCGGGTACAGATCTCTATTCGACCCGAATTTCCCTGAGCTTTAGACGGCCGGGGGCGCCTGATGGTCGCGCCGGTTGCGGCGCTTGTCGTTGTAGCGCTTGACCTGGCGGCCAAGCTTATCTGCGCAGAGATCGAGCGAGTGCATCAGGTCGGGCGACGCCTCACGGACCCTCAGGGTCGTCCCCTTGAGGTGCAAAGTCGCCTCGGCGATCTTTCCGTCGGCGATCGCGGGGTTGCGCTCCTCCATCAGCTCCAGCTCCATCTGGGCAAGGCCTGAAACCTGCTTCGAGACCTTGGCGAAATGCTCGTTGGCGTGTTCCCTGATCGCATCCGTGACGGTCGTGTTACGACCCCTGATCTCGATACGCACGCTTGCCTCCTAGGCCTCGGATTGGCGGATACTGGTAGATCGTCATGCTACGCTTTGGCCTGACGATTTCCAACCGCAGTGGACCAATGCCCACCCTGGCCGCCTACCGCACCGCGCGAGCGAAGGTGAGCGCGTCGATCCGCCCAACGCCAGCGTCGCGCAACGCGACGGCGCAGGCGTCGAGCGTCGCCCCAGTCGTGTAGACGTCGTCGACCAGCGTGACGGGTCCGAATTGGGCCGCCGCCGGGCGCGCCGTCACGGACCGCTTGGCGTTCTCGATCCGCGCGCGGCGCTCGAGGCCGACCTGGCGGCGATTGCCCAAACGCAGTAGCACGTCGGCGCGCTCGAGCCTCCTGATCCGCGCGAGCGCGCGTACCAGTTCGGCCGCCTGATTGAACCCCTCGCGCCTCGACCGCGATGGGTGAGCGGGGACCGGCACCAAGACTCGGCTGTCGAACATGTAGCTCGGTGCCCGTGCGGCAAGCGCCACGGCCATCTCACGGCCGGCGGCGGTCAGCGACCGCGCCTTGAGCGCGTGTACCAGGTCACGAGCCGCACCCTCATAGCGAAACGCCGCCCAGGCGCGATCGAAGCCGAGCGCTCGCCCTCGGCACTCGCGACATTCGCCCGAGCCGGGGGCACCACAGCGACCGCAACGCGGATCACCGACGAGCCGCAGCCGACCGCGGCAACCACCGCAGAGCGCCGCGCCAGACAGCTCGGGTTCGAGGCAGCAGACGCACAGGGGCGGAACGACGGCCGCCCGGATCGTCGATGCGAGTTTGGAAGTCACGCCACCAGCCTGCTTCGGCCGGGCGCGCCCTTCAAGACTCAACTGGGACAATTGGTGCGCGATCGACGCGCAGCTTCTTCTCGCCGACTTGAGCTACTCGCGCTGGCGGCCCGGGCGGGCGGCGACCCGCCGAAACCGCAGTTAACGTCCTACGGTGCGGTCAACGACGGTCTCCAGCGGGGAGGAGGTAGAGATCAGCCGTGCTGCTCGCGGTGCACCTCGAACGAGGTCCCCACAGGCGGGCCGGGCAGCCCATCGTCCATCGACTGCAGAGCGGGCACGAGCTTGTCGTCGCGGAACCTGTTCCAGCTCTCGGCCGAGTCCCATATCGCAACTACCTGCCAGCCATCCTCCGTGGCGCCAGCAAAATGATGGGTCTGCCCCTCCGGCAGGCCGTCGGGATGAACCACTGCCACGGTCCTATCGTACTGCTCCTTGGTACCACCCTTGAAGTGGTTCGTGATGCCAAAAGCCATCCTCGTCCTCCGATCTCGTTTACCGAAGGATCCTATGTGTTCTTTGGCGGAGATCATCTGCCACTAGTTCGCCGAGACCGTGGCTGACCCCCTATGGCGCCGCCAACCATGGTCTCGCGCCGATCGGGCGTTTCGGTTAGCCGTCAGAGCCTGTCCGGCAGCGGGCTGGTACCCGCGATCGCGCCGATCATGACGGTGCCGGGCGGTACGTCAGTTCCCGGCCAGAGAATCGTGTCGCGCAGAGCAGCGCCGGCTCCGATCATAGCGCCGGCGCCGACGATAACCGGGCCGGTCAGGCGCGCGTCGTCAGCGATCGTGCAGCCTTTTCCGACGTAGACCGGTGGCGCGACCAGCTCGCTCTCGGCGAGCAGCTCACCGGCCAACTCGACCTTCAACGCTCCGCTGAGCGCGTCGAAGTTGCCCTGCCTGAACTCATCGAGGTTGCCGATGTCGTTCCAGTAATCGTCTATCTGGTGGCCATAGAAGGGGACGTCGCCTTCGAGTAGCTCCGGGAAGACGTCGTTTGCCCAATCGACCGGATCGGAGTCGGGGAAGTAGTCGAAGATCTCCGGTTCGAACACGTAGATGCCGCAGTTGCCGAGGTCCGACAGAGCCTCGGCCGGGTCGGGTTTCTCCTGGAAGCCCTGGATGCGGCCATCACCGTCTGTGATCACCACACCGAGCTGACTCGTGTCCTCGGCCTGCTTGAGCGCCAGCGTCGCGATGCCGCGAGTCTTTTTGTGCTTCGCCCAGAGCGCACCGAGATCGATGTCGGTCAGCGCATCGCCGGAGATGATCAGAAAGGTCTCGTCGCCGAAGTGTGCACGCGCGCCGCGCACACCGCCGGCTGTACCGAGCAGTTTGGGTTCCTCCGAGTAGGTCAGCTTCACGCCGAGTGCCGAGCCGTCGCCGAAGCGTTCGCGGATCTGTTCCGGGAAGTAGTGCAGGTTGGCTACGACATCATCGAAGCCCTGGCGCGCCATCAAGCGCAGGATGTGCTCCATCACCGGTGTGCCGAGCACCGGTACCATCGGCTTCGGCAACTCGTATGTGATCGGCCGCAAGCGCGTGCCCAACCCTGCCGCGAGAAGCATGGCTTTCATTGCGGCGAGCCCTCAGCGGGGCGCCTCATCGCCGAGGGCGATGTGGCCAGTTGTTCCGCGGATCAGGTGCCTTCATCCCACGACGACAAATACCTCTCCTGCTCGGCCGTGAGCTTGTCGATCTGGACGCCCATCGTCTCGAGCTTGAGTCGGGCGATCTCCTGGTCGAGTCCCTCGGGCACGCCGTAGACCTTGCGTTCCAGCGTGTCGGCATTCCTGGCGATGTGCTCGGCCGACAGCGCCTGGTTGGCGAAGCTCATGTCCATCACCGCCGCCGGGTGTCCCTCGGCCGCGGCCAGGTTGATCAGACGTCCCTCGCCGAGCAGGTAGATCTTGCGGCCGTCGCCGGTCTCGAACTCCTCTACGAACGGCCGCGCCTCGCGCCGCGAAACGGCGATCTCCTCGAGCGCGGGAATGTCGATCTCGACATTGAAGTGGCCGGAGTTGGCGACGATCGCGCCGCTTTTCATCACGCCGAACATCTGACCGTTGATCGCGTGCTTGTCGCCGGTGACGCTGACGAATATGTCGCCGACCTTGGCGGCGTCGGCGCCGGGCATCACGTCGTGGCCATCCATCAGGGCCTCGAGCGCCTTCAACGGGTCGACCTCGCAGACGATCACCTGCGCGCCAAGCCCCCTGGCGCGCATCGCGATGCCCTTTCCGCACCAGCCATAGCCGAACACGACAAGGCGCTTGCCGGCGATCAGGATGTTGGTCGCCCGGATGATGCCGTCCATCGTCGACTGACCGGTGCCATAGCGGTTGTCGAACAGGTGCTTGGTCAAGGCGTCGTTGACGGCGATGATCGGGAAGCCGAGCTTGCCCTCGGCCTCTAGCGCCTTGAGCCGGATAACGCCGGTCGTGGTCTCCTCGGTACCGCCGATCACGCCATCGATCAGGTCGGTGCGCTCGCTGTGCAGCACGCTGATCACATCGGCGCCGTCGTCCATGGTGATCTGCGGGCGCTTGTCGCAGACAGCGTTGATGTGCGCGTAGTAGGAGGCATCGTCCTCACCGTTGATCGCGTAGACCTCGGCGCCGTAGCGATCGACCAGCGCAGCCGCGGTGTCGTCCTGGGTCGAGAGCGGGTTCGACGCACAGAGTCCAACGTCCGCCCCGCCAGCGTTCAGCGTGCGAATCAGATTCGCGGTTTCGGTGGTGACGTGCAGACAGGCTCCGAGCGTCAGGCCCTCGAGCGGGCGCTCGCGCGAGAAGCGCTCGCGGATCGAGGCGAGCACCGGCATGTGCCGATCGGCCCACTCGATCTTCGCCTGACCGGCCTCGGCCAACGATAGATCTGCAACGTCGTAATTCTTGGCTGCGGTGGTCATAGGTCTCCTGGTTGGGGCGCTTACAAGCAAACATGGCCCCGAAAACGGAGCGCGGCGCAGAATTATAGGGAGGTCCGCGCACGAAGCGCGGCTCGGTCTAATCCCCGGCCAACGCGGTCTTGAGCTTGTCGATCGCGTCCATCGGGGATGGATCGACGCCGCGTAGGACCGCGAGGTAGATCGATACGAGGTCACCGAGCAAAACCAGCGACAGCAGCCGCTCTATCCGGTTCGAGCCACGGCTTTCGACCCGCAGCGTCGCTGCCGCGTGCGGCTCGATCAGCCCGGCCGTCAACTCGATCCGCTCTCGAACACGCGGGTGCTGATCGGCATCTTCGAGCAGCACCGCGGAGTGCCGTCCGAGCTGCTCGGCCCCTTCCCAGCCGAGGATCTCGTTGTGATCGGCTTCGGGTAGATCGCCGGACGCCGCGGGAAGCTTGGCGTTCTCGTTGATCTGGGTCTTCCAGCGGGCGGCGACCGGCGCCGTCGAGCCGGCGCCGTAGATCGACAGGGAGCTACCATCGACCTGCTCGGCTACCTGTTTGGCGAGGTTGTCGGCGCCGGCCTGTGGACCCCACTGCTCGACCAGCGACCGAAGGCCCGATGATGCCGCGTCGATCTCGGGGCTGACGGGCGGCGCAGCCCCGGCAAACACCGCGACTTCGATCGCCGCAACGAGCATGTACGCAACCGCAGCTCGCGGCAGAAAGATCCCCGGCAGCGGGATCACCGGAGCGCCCTCGGCGCGTGCCACTTCCCCGAGTTTGCCGCCCGAAGTTACCACCGCCCGCGCCGCTCCGAGCGCACCGGCCGCTTCGAAACAGGCCAGTGTCTCCTCGGTGTTTCCCGAGTAGCTTGCGCATAGCACGACGGAGTCCGGCGTTGCCCACGATGGCAGCTCATACCCGCGAACCGTGTGAAGCGGCCGCGTCAGACGATCGCCGAGCGCACCGACAGCGAGGTCGCCGCCGATCGCACTACCGCCCATGCCACAGACGAACACAGGCGCCAGGCCCTGCTGGCGCTCGAGCGCCTTCTCGACCCCTGAAGACTCGACCCGCCACAACGCGTCTTCGATCTGCGCGGGAAGATCGAGCGCGTCGCCAATCATGTTCGATGCGTCAACGGCTGCTATCTCATCAGGGCTGAGGCCGGGCATCAGGCTGCAGTCTATTCGCCGCCAACCCGGCCACCGGCTAGGCTGGTACCCGCGTCGACCCGCTCACGCACGCCGATCAGCGTTTGCGCTTCGAGCAGTGCGCCGGCGCCAAGGCTTGCGCCCTCGCCAACGATGCTGTCACGCACGACCGCCCCCCTGCCGACCGTGACACCGGCGTGCAGCACTGAACGCTCCACTACCGCGTCGCGCTCGATCCAGCATCCGTCGCCGGTCGAACTGCACGGTCCGACACGCGCTCCCGCCTCTACCACGGTTCCGATTCCGATCAGGCTTGGCGCAACCGCCTCGGCGCCGTCATCGAGCATCGCGCCGTCCGCACCGGGCTCGACCCCGGTGCGCACCGTGCCTTCGAGAATGTCACGCGTCGCCTCCAAGAAGCGGTCAGGTGTACCGATATCAAGCCAGTATCCGTCGGCGCGCACTCCGAAAAGGCCGTCGCCGATCAGCGTGGGGAACGTCTCGCGCTCAAACGACACGGCGCGATCGGCGGCCATCGCTTCGATCACATCGCGCTGCAACATGTAGGCGCCGGCATTGATCTGGTCCGTATCGATCTGCTCCGGCTTGGGCTTTTCGAGAAAGTCGAGGATCCGCTGCTGATCGTCGGTACGAACCAGCCCGTAGGCGCTCGGGTCGTCGACCGGGTAGAGGCTCAGCGTCGCCTTCGCGCCGTTTTGTTCGTGCACACTCAACACCGCGCTGAGGTCGATGTCGGTCAGCACATCACCGTTCAGCACGAAAAACCGATCGTCAAGCAGGTCCTGAACGAACTTCACCGCGCCGCCGGTGCCGCGTGGCTCTGGCTCAGTCAGATAGCGAATCGTCATCGCGCCATGGCGCTCTCCAACAACGGCGCGCACTTGATCGGGCAGGAAGCCGCAGGCCATGATTACGTCGTCGACTCCATGGCCTGCAAGCCAGTCGAGCATGTAGGTGATGAACGGCCGGTTGACGAGCGACAGCGCCGACTTGGGCGTCGAGTAGGTCAGCGGGCGCAGCCGCGTGCCTCCGCCGCCGACGAGAATCACCGCTTGCATTGATGGTCCCTCCGGGCATCCCCTGGCCGGCTGTGCGGATGAACCATCAGGAGTTCGAGCTGCGGCCGATTCCCTCGTAGCGAAACCCGGCTGCCTTGACGGTGCGCGGGTCGAGCATGTTGCGCCCGTCGATGATCAACGGGTTGGCCATCCGCGCACGCGCCTCGGCGAGGTCGAGGTCGGCGAACTCGGGCCACTCGGTAACGATCACCGCCGCGTCGGCGCCATCTAGCGCAGCGAACGCCGAGTCGCTCATCTCGACGCCAGATAAAAACCTCGCGGCGCTGTCCTCCGCTACCGGGTCGTATGCGCGCACTTCTGCTCCCTCACCCTGAAGCCGCGACGCGAGCACGACGCTCGACGCCTCGCGCATGTCGTCGGTATTCGGCTTGAACGCCAAGCCCAGCAGCGCCACCTTCTTGCCGATCAGCGACCCGAGATGCTTCTTGAGTTTGTTCACGACTCGCCGCTTTTGAAGCTCGTTTACCTCGATCACCGCGTTCAGGAGCTGGAAGTGGTACCCCGAATTACCCGCGAGTTGCTTCAGCGCGGATACATCCTTGGGAAAGCAGTTGTGTACGACTAGCCCGCCCGAAGTCACGAACGTGTGCGGCCCGGGCACCTCGAGCGAGTAGACGTGCCCGTCGAACGACAAGCTCTCGATCTCGGTCAGGCGCGTCCAGGTGGCCCTCGTTCCGGGCAGTTCGCGCGCCGGGCGCTCGGCGGCAAGCGAGGCGGCCCTCGGCGCGCCGAGGGCCAACGTCTCGGAGCGGCCGCGCAGCGCGTCCAAGAAAGTGGCCGGAGCGATCGGCACTAGATCGCCGAGCGCCGCCTCCCCTGCCTCGCGCGCGAGCACGCGGTTCGTATTGCTGGGACGAACCACCAGCGGGTGATCGGGGGTGCAGGTGATCGACGCACCGGACTCGGTGCGCACCGCCAGCAGGTCGCCGGCGTAGTCGCGACGTGTCGCGATAGCGACGCCCCTGAAGGCGAACTCCCCGGTCGAATCGTCCCAGCAAAGCGCTTCGAGGCCTTCGGGGCACACAACCGACATGTGCTCGCCGCTCGATCCATGTCGCTGAGCGAGACTGTCGAACAGGTGGCTCAGCTCGACTGTCCAGGTCTGGTGTCCGCGCCGCACTACTACCGTCTCGTCGCCGACCAGACAACTTCCGCCGTAGCCGATGCCGGCGTCGAGGAAGCTTGCACCGATCCGCGGATCGAGGCCCATACCGTCGGCGACCTCACGCACGTCGGCGCCGACCTCCTCACAGACGTTGGCGATCTCGTTGATGAAGGAGATCTTCGTCGCCAGGAACGCGTTCGAGGCCATCTTGATCATCTCGGCCGAGGCGACATCCGTGCGAACGACCTCGCAGCCGAGCGGCCCGTACAACTCCGCGACCGCGTCGGCGGCCCAGGGCGAGCGATCGTCGTCGCCGACGACGACACGATAGGGGTGCATGAAGTCCTTTACCGCCGATCCCTCCTTGAGAAACTCTGGGTTCGACGCGTAGCCGAGCCCGGGCTTCCCAAGCTCGCCCAGCCTGCGGCTAATCGAGGCACCGGTCCCGACCGGAACGGTGCTCTTCATGACGATCGCATGATCGGGCGAATCCGGCAGCTCTGCAATCACCGCATCGATGTGTGACAGGTCAGCGTCTCCCGAGTAGGTCGGCGGCGTGTCAACGCAGACGAACAGCAGGCGTACGTGCTCCAGCACCGGCGCGAAATCAGTCTCGAAATGCAGCCGCTCGGCGTTGCGCACAACCAGCTCTTGAAGCTCGGGCTCGTAGATCGAGACCTTACCGTTGCGCAGCGCAGCGATCTTCTCGCCGTCGATATCGCGGCACCAAACGTCGTGGCCAAGCTCGGCAAAGCACGCTGCGCTGACAAGCCCGACCCAGCCGACGCCCACTACACCAATGGGATCCCTCTCGGACATCAGCCGTGCAGACTAGCCTGCCAGCTACCGGCGCGGATACTGGCGCATGGAACGGGCGATACCGAGCATCTCCTTGTTCGTGAGGCTCTGGAGCAGGGTGTTGGATATCCAGTACGACTTGCCGTCATCTTTCCAGCCGACGATTCGCAGCCGATCGCCGTTGAAGAACAGCAGAAACTCGCGGCCCCTGATCGTCCTCTTCCGCGAGGGGTTAGCGAGGATCGGAGGGTTCTCCCAGCTCGTTCCCATCACGCCGTAGTACTGGCCGATCAGACCGGTCGAAACCACCATCTTGTAGGCGCGGTGGCGCCCGTCGCGACCCTTGATCGTGTATGTCCGTGGCTCATCGAAGTCCGAGCCCGGCGCCAGTCTGGTCGGGTAGAACACCTTGAAGCCCGTCCCTTCGCGGGCGATCACGGCCTGCTCCTTACCGGCCTTGGGGAAGTCGACCAAATTCGTCGACGAGTTCTTCCGCTTCTTCGCGCTGCGCGCGTTTGGCTGCCGTCGCCTCTCCTCCGCCAGCGCGCCCTTTCCCCTGGCGAACAGGAACTTGCGCACGCTGAGCTTGATCTGGGCTTCGGAGGCGGTCACCTCGTTGCCGATGTTGCCATGAAACTTGACCTGCGTGATCGGCTTGTCGATCACGCCCAGACCCAGCCGCAGCAGCCGCCGGAGGTCACCGCCCTTGTCACGGAGGTCCGACCGTGTATTGCGGGCGGCAATGTCGATCATCTTGCTCGAGTTCTGGATCAGCTTGCCTGCATTGAGCTGATCACGCACCTGACGGATGAAATCCTGCTGGCGTCCCGCGCGTACGATGTCGGTGTCGCCGTGTCGGTAGCGCGCAAACTCGAGTGCGCGCCTGCCGCAAAGCTTCTGATAGCCCTGCTTGACGTTGATGACCGCGTAGTTCTGTCCGGGGCCGGCACCGGAGTTGTCGTTGAAGTAGCGTCGATCGACGTCCACGTACACGCAGCCGAGTGCGTTGACGGCCTTCTCGAAGCCGAGGAAGCTGACGTCGAAGAAATGGTTGATGCGCAGGTTGGTCGCCTGCTTGACCGTCTTGATCAGGAGCCTCGGGCCGCCGAACGTGTACGCCGCGTTGATTCGGTCGGTGCCGTGTCCCGGTATCTTGACCTTGAAGTCACGTGGCAGCGACATCATCGATATGCCCTTGCCCGGGTCGATGCGCACGAGGATGATCGTGTCCGAGCGCGCCCCACCGGCGAGCGGGTCGTTACCCCTGCGCCGGTCGGAGCCCGCAATCAAGATCGTCTGCGGGCTGCCGCTGGTGACGGGCTCAAGCTCGTTGCCGGTGTTGACGAAGCCAAACTTCGCCGACGTGCGGTCGAGGTACAGCTGGTCGTAGGTCGCGGTGGCCGCGGCGGCAAGAACTACTATCAGGCCCGCCGCGATGAACGATCTCTTCAACATCGATCGGTAATCGTGACAGTCACACGGCCCTCAAGCGCCGCCCATCGGACAGCCGCTGTGGAATCAACCCTACGAAGTCGACCAGCGCCTTTTGGTAGCTCGCCAGCGATCGGATCGAGACCCACTCGGAGGGTCCGTGGTGGCCGCCGCCAACGGGACCGAATTCGACTGCCGGCACGCCCGCACGAATGAACGAAACGGCCTCCGACGCGCCGTCACGACCGACGCTGATCGCCGCGGTTTCGTGCAGCGGCGAGACCGCTTCGGTCAGCACCTGGACGTAGGGCTCGTTGCGATCGACAGTCACCGGCTGCCGCGTGAAGTGGTCGATCACCCTCACGTCGGCCAGCTCCCCCACCTGCGCCCGGATCTCTTCGGGCTCCTGCTCAGGCAGGTAGCGCACGTCGATGTCGAGCACGCAGGTGTCGGGAACCTTGTTGAGTGCGTCGCCGCCGAGGATCCGGCCGAGGTTGATCGAGGGACGATCGAACAGGTCGGAGCTCTCGCGGCTGAACGGCAGTGACTCGATCATGCGGAACGCGTCGATCGCCTTCAAGACCGCGTTGTCGCCCAGCCACGGGGTCGCGCCGTGGGCGGCCGTCCCCGAGACCTCGAGCCGCATCGCCAAGACGCCCTTGGCCTCGACGCCGATATGCAGGTCGGTCGGCTCCCCGGTGATCGCGAAGTCCGCCGTATAGCCGTTGTCGATCAGGAAGTCAGTAGCGCGTTCGGGCTGCTCCTCGGACTCCTCGTCGGCAACAACCATGAACAGAACGCGCACGTCAGTCTGGGCCCGCAGCTCGCCAACCGCGCCCATCATCGCCGCGAGGCCGCCCTTCATGTCGTAGGCGCCGCGCCCGTAGAGGCGGTCGCCGTCGACCGCCGGCGTGAACTGCCGGGCGTGGCCTGGAACTACGTCGAGGTGCCCGTGCAGGGCAACCGTGGGGCCGTCCTGCGAGCCGATCGATGCGACCAGTACCGGCAGTCCCCGGATCTCGTGCTCGGTCACGCCGATGTCCCGCGACTCCAGCCAGCCCTTGACGAAACCCGCTGCCTTCTTGATCCCCTCGGAGTCCGAGGTGTCGTAGCCGATCAGGCGCTCTGTCAGTGCTAGTTCATCCATGGTGAGCGAGCCGGGAGGAGTAACCTTTCCCGGCCGAATCATCTAGGTAACGGTACCCCACGGACCCCCCATAGGAGCGAGATGACAGAAGCGCAGCTAGAAGTCCAGTCAGGCCTTGAGGGAGTAGTCGCATTCGCGACCGAGATCGCCGAGCCCGACAAAGAAGGCAGCGCGCTTCGCTACCGCGGCGTGGACATCGAGGATTTGGTCGGCACGGTGCCGTTCGAGCAAGTATGGGGCCTGCTGGTCGATGGATCGTTCTTGCCGGGCCTGCCCCCGGCCGAGCCGTACCCGTTGACGATTCGCACCGGCGACCCGCGCGTCGACGTGCAGGCTGCGCTCGCGATGCTCGCCCCGGAGTGGGGACTGGAGCAGCTGATCGACATCAGCGACGAACAGACGCGCACCGATCTGGCGCGCGCTTCGGTGATGGCGCTGTCGTTCGTGGCGCAGTCGGCTCGTGGCCCGGGCCAGCCGCCGGTGCCGCAGTCCGCTATCGACACAGCGGCCTCGATCCCCGAGCGCTTCCTGCTTCGCTGGCGCGGCGAGGCCGACCCCGACCACGTCAAGGCGATCGATGCCTACTGGACCTCCGCGGCCGAACACGGCATGAACGCTTCGACCTTCACCGCGCGGATCATCGCCTCCAGTGGCGCCGATGTCGCGGCCGCTCTGTCCGGCGCCGTCGGTGCGCTGTCGGGCCCGCTGCACGGCGGAGCACCCTCGCGCGTGCTACAGATGCTCGACGAGGTTGAGCGAACCGGTGATCCCGCAGGCTGGGTCACCGCGGCGCTCGACCGGGGCGAGCGGCTGATGGGCTTCGGTCACCGCGTCTACCGCGCCGAGGACCCGCGTGCGCGTGTGCTGCGACGCACGGCCCGCGAGTTGGGGGCGCCTCGCTTCGAGGCCGCCGAGGCGCTCGAGGAGGCTGCGCTGGCCGAGTTGCAGGCGCGAAAGCCGGACCGCGTGCTGGCGACCAACGTCGAGTTCTGGTCGGCGGTGGTACTCGACCTCGCCGAGATCCCGCCGGAGTTGTTCACGCCGCTCTTCACTTGCGCGCGTGTCGCAGGCTGGTCGGCCCACATCCTCGAGCAGAAGCGCGAGGGCCGGCTGATCCGGCCGACGGCGAAATACATCGGCCCCGAGCCGCGGCCGATTTCCGAGGTTCCAAAAGACGCTTCGCAGATGTAGTGCGGCTCAGGCCGCAGATCGAGAGGGCTACTCGCTCTCCGCGCCGGCTACGCGCAGGAAGGTCTCGGCCCTACGCTTGTCGCGCAGTGCGCGCTCGAACCGCGCTTCTTCACGTTCCTCGGAAGAGTGACCACCGATCTCGTCGATCGTGCGCTCGGCCTTCTCGAGCTGCTGGCGGTAGCGATCCTGGTCCACGTCTTCCGGGTTAATGCAGTCCTCGACCAGCACCAGCGCTCGGTTCCCGTGGACCTGGATGTAGCCCTCACCCTGCGCGAAGCGCTTTACGTCCGAATCGCTCAAGTGCAGGCGCAACTCCGAAGGCGCAAGTATCGCCAGCACCGGTGTGTGATTTGCGAGCACGCCGATCTCACCGACCTCGGTGCGCGTCGAGAGCATCTCGGCGTCGCCCACAAAAACCTGACCCTCGGGCGTCAGTACCTCGACCGGAAACGGGGTGCGATCGGCCAACGCGGTCGCTAGCCTTCCTTGGCTTCCTCGACGACTTGGTCGATCGAGCCCTTGAGGAAGAACACGCGCTCGGGAAGATCGTCGTGCTTGCCCTCGATGATCTCCCTGAAGCCGCGGATCGTCTCGGCGATCGGCACGTACTGGCCGCCGGTACCGGTGAACGCCTCGGCGACAAAGAACGGCTGCGAAAGGAAACGCTCGACCTTGCGGGCGCGCTGGACGATCAGTTTGTCTTCGTCCGACAGCTCGTCGATACCGAGGATCGCGATGATGTCTTGCAGTTCCTTGTACCTCTGCAAGATCTCTTTTACCTCGTTGGCGACCGTGAAGTGCTCCTCGCCGAGGGTGTCGGCCTTGAGGATCGTTGAGGTCGAGTCGAGCGGATCGACCGCCGGGTAGATGCCCTTCTCCGAGATGGCACGCGACAATACCGTGGTCGCGTTGAGGTGTGCGAACACCGACGCCGGCGCGGGATCGGTCAAATCGTCGGCCGGGACATAGATCGCCTGCACCGATGTGACCGAACCCTGGCGGGTCGAGGTGATCCGCTCTTGCAGCTGACCCATCTCGGTCTCGAGCGTCGGCTGGTAGCCAACCTGCGACGGCATCCGTCCCAGCAGCGCCGATACCTCGGAACCGGCCTGGACGAACCGGAAGATGTTGTCGATGAACAGCAGCACGTCCTGCCCGCCCTGCTCACGGAAGTACTCAGCCATCGTCAGGCCGGACAGCGCGACACGCATTCGCGCGCCGGGCGGCTCGTTCATCTGGCCAAAGACGAGCATCGTCTTGTCGATGACACCCGACTCCTTCATTTCCAGCCACAAATCATTGCCTTCGCGAGACCGTTCGCCGACGCCACAGAACGCCGACAGTCCGCCGTGCTCCCGCGCGATGTTGTGGATCAGCTCCTGGATCAGCACGGTCTTGCCGACGCCCGCTCCACCGAACAGACCAACCTTGCCTCCCTTGGCGTAGGGAGCGAGCAGGTCGATCACCTTGATCCCGGTCTCGAACATCTCGGTCGTCGGCATCAGGTTCTCGACGTTGGGGGCGTCACGGTGAATCGGCCAGCGCTCCTCGGCGTCGACCGGACCGGCGAGGTCGATCGGTTCGCCGAGCAGGTTGAAGATACGGCCGAGGGTCGCCTCACCAACCGGGACCGTGATCGGCCCGCCGGTGTCGACCACCTTCGCGCCACGGGCGAGCCCGTCGGTCGTGTCCATCGCGACGGCACGCACGCGGTCGTCGCCGAGGTGCTGCTGCACCTCACAAATGAGCGTGCCCTGCTCGCCACGATCGACCGAGAGCGCGTGGTTGATCTCGGGCAGCGCGCCAGGGAACACGGCCTCGATTACGACGCCCTGGATCTCCTCGATCCGGCCGATGTTGGTTTTGCTGGCTGTAGCGGATTCCATCAGGCGTTGGTTCCCTTCTAGAACGATTTAGCCGAGCGCCTCAGCGCCGGCGACGACTTCCATGATTTCCTGGGTTATCTCAGCTTGTCTGGCGCGGTTCATCGCGAGCGTCAGCCCGTCGATCAAGTCACCGGCGTTCTCTGACGCGTTGTGCATCGCGGTCATACGTGCGCCGTGTTCGGATGCGGTCGACTCGAGCAGCGCACGGTAGACCGAAATCTCGACGTAGTCCGGAATCAACCGCTCGAGGATCTGCTCTGGATCGGGCTCGTACTCGACCAAAGCGTGGTGGCCGGTCTCCTGTGAGTCATCCGGTTCCTCCACGGCCTCCAAGATCGTTGCCTGCTGAAGCGGGAGCAGCGTCTCGTGTCGTACGACTTGGCTCAGCGGCGAGATATATCCGTTGTAGAAGATCTCGACGCGATCGAGCTTGCCGTCGATGTAGGAGGCCATCAGATCCTCGGCGATCTCACGCGCGTCGGCAAAAGCGGGACGGTCGGTGAACCCCGTGTACCTGCCGCTGAGCTCGTGGCCGCGGAAGACGAGCGACGAAACGCCGCGCTTGCCAGACGCGTAGTAGAAGGGGGTCAGGCCCTCGGCTTCGTACTCCTCGGCCGAGCGCAATCCGGCGCGCAATATCTGCGAGTTGAAAGCACCGGCGAGTCCACGGTCGCTGGTCACCAAAAGCAACCCGACCGTCTTCTTGTCTTCGCGCTCCTCGAGGATCGGCAGACCGGGGATGTTTCCGGCCGCCTCCGCCGCCTGGCGCGTCATACGGCGGATCGCACCGGCGTAGGGGCGCAGCTGGCCGATCCGCTGCTCGGCACGGCGCAACCGCGCCGCGGCGACCATCTCCATGGCGCCTGTGATCTTCTGAATGTTCTTGACACTCGCGATCCGCTGCTTGATGTCCTTCTGGGCCATTGCGTATTACCGATCGGCGCCTAGACCGCTGTGGGCTCCTGCTCGAGTTCGTCAGCGGCGACGTCGTCTCCGCTGACAGCGGCCTCCGACGCGGCCTCCTCGCCGCTGGCAATCACGCGGTCGGAGTCGGATCCAGCGGAGAGCGGCTGGCCCTCTTCGTCGAGGTCGTAGCCGAAGTCGTCCGCGTATTCTTTGACCGCTGCGTCGACTTGCTTCTCGGTCTCGTCGCTCCAATCGCCGCCGGAGATCTTTTCACGCAGTGGCTGGTTCTCCGCCCGCACGCGTGAAACCAGACCGAGCAGGAACTCCTCGACCTTGTCGACGTCGATGCGGTCGAGGTGGCCGTTGGTGGCAGCAAACAGTTGGATAACCTGGTCTTCGACCGGAAACGGCTCGCGCTCTTTTTGGTTCAACGTGCGCACCAGTCGCTCGCCGCGAGCAAGCGTGCGCTGCGTGTCGGCGTCGAGCTCTGAGCCAAACTGCGCGAACGCCTCCAACTCGCGGTACTGCGACAGCTCCAGCTTGATCTTGCCGGCGACCTTCTTCATCGGCTTGATCTGCGCGTTGCCTCCAACTCGCGAGACGGAGATCCCGACGTTGATCGCTGGCCGCACGCCCGAGTTGAACAGCTTCGACTCGAGGAAGATCTGGCCGTCGGTAATCGAGATGACGTTGGTCGGTATGTAGGCCGAAACGTCGCTGGCCTGGGTCTCAATGATCGGCAGCGCCGTCAGCGACCCGCCGCCGAGATCATCGTTGAGCTTGACGGCTCGCTCGAGCAAGCGCGAGTGCAGGTAGAAGACGTCACCGGGGTACGCCTCGCGACCCGGCGGGCGGCGAAGCAGCAGCGACATCTGACGGTAAGCGTACGCGTGCTTGGTGAGGTCGTCGTAGATGCAGAGCGCGTGACCGCCCGTGTAGAGGAAGTGCTCGCCCATCGCGCATCCTGCGTAGGGCGCCATGTACTTGATCGGCGCTGCCTCGTCGGCGGACGCAGCGACGATGATCGTGTTCTCGAGCGCGCCGGCCTCGGCCAGTAACTCGGCGAGCGCGACGACGGTGGACATGCGTTGACCGATCGCGACGTAAATCGAGACGACGCCGGTATCCTTGTTGTTGATGATCGCGTCGACACCGATCGCCGTCTTACCGGTCTGGCGGTCGCCGATGATCAACTCGCGTTGGCCGCGACCGATCGGGATCATCGCGTCGATCGCCTTCAGGCCAGTCTGGAGCGGCTCCTTAACAGGCTGGCGCTGGACGACACCGGGGGCCTTGAACTCGGCCGGGCGCGTTTCGGTGGTGGCGATCTCGCCCTTGCCGTCGAGCGGTTTGCCGAGCGGATCGACGATTCGGCCAAGCAGCGCGTCGCCGACCGGAATCTCAAGTAGGCGGTCAGTGCGCTTGACGGTATCGCCCTCAACCACCTTCTCCCAGTCACCGAACAGCACGGCGCCAACGTTGTCGGACTCAAGGTTGAGCGCTAGCCCGGTCACCCCGTGCGGCAGGTCGAGCAACTCCAGGGACATGCAGTTCTCAAGCCCGTGGACGCGCGCGATGCCGTCGGCAACCGACAACACGGTCCCGACCTCGGCAAGGTCGGCGCCGCCGACATCGAGGCCTTCGATACGGCTCTTGAGAATTGAGGTTATTTCGTCCGGCTTGATCTGCATTTCCAGTCAGTCTCCTTATGCGATCCGAAAGACGGTCGTCCCTCGGCAAAGTGCGCCGCCGGTCAGGCGGCGCAGATATTCAAGCGGCCACATTTCTTCTCAGCTTTTCCAACTTGTGTCGTATTGAGGCATCGAGTATCGAGTTACCAACGCGCAAGATGATCCCGCCAAGGATGTCGGGGTCCACTGTGCTGGTCAGCTCAACGTTCTCTCCCGTCTGCTCACCGATTCGCTCACCCAGTCGGTTGGCGATCGCGGGATCCAACTCGATCGCGCTCGTGACCTCGACCAGCAGACGGCGGTTCTCGTGATCCCAGAGCTGGTCGTAGCGCTTGCGAACGCGAAACAGCACCGGCATTCGGTGCTTCTCGATCAACAACTCGAGGAAGTTCAGGAAGATCGGCTCTGCGTCGATAAGCGCGCGCTCGAGTCCGTCCTTCTTCTCCTCCGTCGAGAAATAGGGCGAGAAGAAGAACACCTGCAGGTCGCGGTCGCGGTCGAGCACGTCAGCGAACTCGCCAAGCTGCTGCTTGACCGAGTCGAGTTTGCCGTCCTGCCTGGCTACCTCGAACAGCGATTCCGAATAAACCTGTGCGAGCTCTTCCATCGTGTCCTTCTCAGTTTTGGCTGGCGCTGCCCGAAAGCGTCGAGAAGTCCAGCTCCGATAGCGCCTCCGCAACTAGCTTGTCCTGGTCTTCCTTGGAGAGAGCCTTGCGCGTGACCTTCTCCGTCGCGAGCACGGTCAGATTGGCGACTTCGTCGCGGATCTCCGCAATCGCCCGGCGCGTCTCCGCCTCGACATCCTTGCGTGTCTGGGCCAGCAGCTCCTCCCTCTGCCCGCGGGCGGCCTCGAGCGACTCGCGCTCGTTCTCCTCCGCAGCCTTGCGGGACCGAGCCACGATCTCCTCGGCCTGCACGCGTGCCTCGCGCAACCGTTCGCGGTAGTCGGCCAGCAGCTTCTCGGCCTCCTTGCGTTGCTGCTCCGCGTCGTCGAGCGTGCGCTCGATCGCATGCTGACGATCGTCGAGAAACGTCTTGATACGCGGGAACGCGAGCTTACGTAGCAGCAACATCGTCACGACGAACGCGATCAGCGTCCAGATCATCAGCCCCAGATTGGGACTGACGAGGAAATTGCCGCTGTCTTCCGCGGCGAGCGTGAGTGTGCCTAGTCCTAGCATTCGCTCCTTAGCTCTTAGAGGAAGAACGCGATCAGACCGAAGATGAACGCGTAGAACACGATCGCCTCGGTCAGGGCGAAGCCCAGCCACTGAATGCTGGTGATCTCGTCGCGCATCTCGGGCTGACGAGTCACCGACTCAATCACCTTGCCGAAGATGTAACCGACGCCGATACCGGGGCCAATCGTTCCGAGACCGGCGCCGACACCGAGCGCGATCGCTTTACCGGCCTTGCTCCCGTAGTCCTCCGGGTCGGCCGTGGCGGCCAGATTCAGTGCCTCGTTGACGACATATAGATCCACTGTTGTCTTCCTCCTAATGACTCTCGGCGGTGGCTCCGCCGAGATAGATAGCGGTGAGCGTGGCAAAGATGAACGCCTGCAGGGTCGCGATCAGACCGATCTCGAAGATGTAAAAGGCGACCGCTACCGGCAGGGTGAACACGCCAAGCACGGCAAGACCAAGCAGCACTGCCAGCCCGCCACCCATGAACAGGATCAGCAGGTGACCGGCGAGGATGTTCGCGAACAGTCGGACCGACAGAGAGATGATCCTTACGAAATGCGAGATCACCTCGATGAAGAAGATCGGCACCGCTGCAGGACCGGTGATTCCAGCCGGTACCCAGCTCTTCAGGTAACCGATCGGGCCCTTGGCGCGAACCCCTTCGATGTTGTAGCTGAACCAGACCATCAGGGTCAAAGCGAGCGGCACTGAGATATTCGCGGTCGCCGCATACAGCGAGAACGCCGGCAGCGGGAACCCAAAGATGTCGATTGTCTCGAGGGTGTTGGTCGGTAGCGGGATGTAGCCGATCAGGTTCGAGTACCAGATGAACAGGAACAACGCCCCGATAAACGGGAACCACTTGAGCGCCATCCGCTCGCTGATGTTCTGCGGGCCGGAGATGTTGTCTCGCATCAGCCCGTAGAGCAGCTCCGTGCCGGTTTGAACGCGATTCGGACGCTGCTGCATGCGGCGCGCAATCCAAACCATCGTGAAGACTGTCAACGCCGAGGCCATCACCAGGTAGAGCACTGCCTTGTTGATGCTCATGTCGATCGGCCCGAGTTGAATCGAAACCCACGGGTCGAGCTTGAACTCGTTCTGCGGCTTGAATTCATCGTTCTTCCCGGTGCTGCCTAGGATCGCGCCGAGCCCGATCGCGATCGTCAGGAAGGCCGCCATACCGCCCCAGACGATCTGACGCTTCTTGCGCTTGCTGGCCGGCGTCGCCGCTGGCTTGGCGTCGGTCTCGTTCACTGTGACGCCCCCCTGCCCGGTAGTGACTTCTGCAGCGGGCGCAGAATCATTGCGACCGTGAAGTAGACGGTGAACAACACGATCACCAAGAGCGCCGCGGCAAGTCCTGCGCTATCCGATGAAAGGCCGGCGCCGAAGATCGCAAGCGCGCAAAGCCAGCCGCGACCGATCATGCTCGCCGCAGTAATACCGACCACCGTGCGTGCGTCGTTCGCAGCGGCGGCACGTTTTTGCAGGATCACCTGAATCGCGCGCTGGGCAAGCCAGGCAGCGCCGCCAACCGCATACGCGAGCATCGGCAGGCCTGTGAGAAGGAACAGCGGCAGCGCCAGCGACAGCACAACCAGGTCGAGGTACCGGATCGCCAGCGGAACTCGTAGCGACCCTGCCGCGCCGTCAGAGCTGCTTGAAGCGGTTACGGACAATCCAGAATCCCACCCCTGCGCCGGCCACGACCCCGCCGCTGGTCGTCAAGACCTTTGGCACTCCGAGAAGTGCGCCCACACCCAGCCCGGCAGCAGCGAACGCGACGATCGCAGCGACCAGCAGCGCGCCAGCCCCGACGGCGTCTCGGGCCGGACCCTGGCTCATAGCGGCTTTCGCGATCTGAATTCATTGGGACTGCTCGGGAAGGATGCGGGGCGCAAGAAACTCCGGGACCGGTAGCGGCCCGATCGGGCAACCCTGCTCATACAAACCGCCCTTTCCATTCCGGCCCGTTATTCCTAAATCCGGGTCGGCCGGCGGCAACGCCGCTCACCATAGCGGAATTCTGGACTTTGTAACAACTTTGTGACAAGCGGTACAGCACCGCTCGTCGCGGCCGGCACTTTACTCTGCCCGGGCTGCCGGGGTCGACTGGCGCGGTCCGGTGCGACTACTCGGTGCCGCGCCAGATGGCCCTCGCGAAGAGGAACTGCAGCGGCAGTCGCGCCCACAGCGCCGCGCGGGGAATCTGCGGGTAACGATCCGCGTTGAGCGCCATCTGGATGTTTGCGGGATATATGGCGGCAAGCGTCGCCAGCAGCCACAAGCGCGCGCCGCGCCGGGTTCGCTCGGGGACGGCAGCGACGCCGCCGACCAGCTCCGCGACTCCGCTTGCGAACACCAGCTCCCTGTCCCAGCGGCGCAGCGGGCGAGGCATGATCGCCAGGTACGACTTCGGGCGCACGAAGTGCATCGTGCCGGCAAAGATCCAAAAGGCGGCGTTTGCGTACCGGCGGCGCTCGATTCTGTCCATCACCGTGAGAGCCTAGCCGACGGTGGCGCTGCCGGCGGGCGCGGTCCGCCACAGGCCCAGCCTGCCGGGGATACGAGCGGCCGCCGATGCGAAAGGTCGACCGTCATTTTGACCGTGCACTCGTTGTCTCTCGCGTCCACGAAGCCGGACACGTCGCAGGCCCACCTGACAGGCGGCTGTGGCCGGCAGCTCGCGGTGGCTACACCAATTCGCTTGAAGCCATACTGGAGCGCAAGATTGGTTGCCGGCCCGCCCACCAGCTGTGCGGCCTTGCGCTCGTCGACGCTGCCGACGCGCGGCGTGCTCGGCTCATCGCTCAGCAGCACCACGAGCAGCACCACGTAGCCGACGCCGATCACCGCGAGCGCGTAGTTGTAAACGCTGCCGGAGCGGCTCTTGCCGTTCGCTTTCATGAGCTGCTATTCGCCCAACCACGCGCCCACCCTGCGCGCGGCCGAGAACGCTCCCCAAGCCGCAGCGGCGACCGTCGCGTCCGACAGCGCTACCGGAGCAGCAACTCGGTGCGGCGCAAGCGCAGCGAGCAGTGCCAAGCGGGCGGCGCCGGTCGAGTCGCTGTCGACCCCATCCAGGGCCTCGTCGATCCAGCTCGCCGCGAGCGGCATGTCCTCCCCGTTCCAAGCGGAGATCGCGAGTGCCACTCGTTCGCGTGCGATGCGCGATAGCGTCCGCTCGCCGGCCTGCTCGACCGCCGCTGACAGCGCCGACCACGCGGCCGCAACCGGCTCAGAGCCCGCGGCCCAGGCCAGGTCTGCGGGCAACGACGCTGTTCGTACCAGGTTGAGTGACTCGCCGGCCGAATGGCGGCCGAGTACCGCATTCTTGAAGCGACGTGCGCCGAAGCGTTTGAAGCTCGGGCGCAGTAACTTGGCCGTGGTTACAAACGGCGACTCTTCGCAGAAGACGCTGACCATGCGGTTGATGTAGTGAAAGTAGACAGCTGTTCCTTTCATCTCCGGCGCTTCCGCTTCGCCAAAGGGCGGCGCGACCAACTCCGCCGAGCCCCGCTTCCCGGTCGCAGCTGCCCATAATGCAACTGCGCGCAGGTGCGGGTAGGGAATGCTCGCGTAGTCGCCGCGCTCGATCGCCCGGGTAACTTCGTGCTTGCCAGCCGCTTCAAGCATCACGACATGCGCGTCGACACAGTAGGGGCAGCGGTTGGCGCGTGAGACTATGCTGGCAACCGTCTCCTTCGTAGCACGGTCGACGTCACCGGAGACAAGCGTCTCGCGCAGGGCTGACCACGACGCCGCCAGCAGCTCGGGAACGGGTTCGTGAAGCGTGATCGGGCAGAGGACGTCACCGAAGTCGCGCTTGACCTGGCGGAGCACCTCTTTCGTAAGCTCGCCTGCGGGATCGACGGTCGTGCTCTCCATTCGACCAAGGTAGCTAACCTAGTCGGACGATGGTGTGCACCGCACTGATAACCGGCGGCACCGGCGCCCTCGGCGGCGCCGTGGTGGATGCATTCCTGAGCGCCGGATGGCGCACCGTGGTGACCTGGATCGTGCCCGGCGAGGACGAGCAGTTGGCCGAGCGCGAGCGGCTCGTGGCGATAGAAGCTGACCTTTTTGAACGTGGCGCTGCGGTAGCCGCGGTCGAGGCGGCCAGCACCGACAGCGAGGCTCCGCTGCGCGCGGTCGTCAACCTGGTTGGCGGCTTCGATGCCGGCGATCGCGTCGGCGAGCTGCCGATCGATCGCTTCGAAGGGCAGTTGAAGCTCAATCTTCGCCCCACCTACCTGGTCACGCAGGCGGCCCTACCGAAGCTCGCCGCAGGCGGCGGCGGCTCGATCGTCTGTGTTTCGGCCCGCGCCGCGGTTCAACCGTTCTCGGGGGCGTCCGGCTACATCGCGGCAAAGGCCGCGGTCCTGGCGTTCGCGCAGGCGGTCGCTGTCGAATATCGCGACGACGGCGTGCGTTGCAACGCCGTGCTGCCAAGCGTGATCGACACTCCCGGAAACCGCTCCTCGCAGCCAGACGCAGATTTCTCGCGATGGGTGTCTCCGGCGCAGATCGCCGACGTGATCCGGTTCCTGTGCTCAGACGAATCGGCTGCCACCAGCGGCGCAGCGGTTCCGGTCTACGGCCGCGCCTAAATGTTCCAGCGACGGCCGTAGGCCGGCGCTCTCACATGAGAGGGGGTCGAGGGGGACGCGTAGTCCCCCCGTTTTCCCCCCGTTTCATTCCGGCGCCCTACTCGATCACTCGAACGTTGCGCACCTCTGCGCGGCTACGATCGCTAGGTCCGCTGTCGGGGTCGACGACTTCGTATTCGACCGCGACGAACTCGACCTCGATCCGATCGCCTTCCACCACCTCACCGGAGAGCCACTCCTGCAGTTCACCGGTCAGCTCGAACGTGTGCGGCTGACCGGGATCGTCCGGATCTAGGGTGAGCAGCAGGTGGCCATCGCCGTCCCAGATGAACTCGACGCTGCCCGTTACGGTGCGAGGCTCGGTCACGCCGGTAGGGGTGAAGAGGCGCGGCGCGCGCGCCAGATCGCGACGACCAGCACACCGAGGCCGTAGACGACCGCGGCGAAGCTAACGAGCGCGCCAAGGAACGGCACGGCCGACCCAACGATCAGGATCAGCCACCCAAGCGCGAACGCGCCGTAGCGGGAGCTCGGCGCCTTGATGATCCAGCGCCCAACCAGCCACATCCCGTTCAAGTAGCCGACTGCCCAAAGCGGGAGCAGCGCGAGCAGCGCGAACACACCGATCGGAGTCCCGACGACGGTGAACAGAGCGATCAAAGCCGCGATCGGCAGCGCGATCAAGGCCGCGAGGCCCCAGCCGACGGAAGCGCCGATCGCGTCCTGCGCCGGAACGAGCATTGCGTCTGCGGCGCGAGGCGCCAGCCAGATCAGCACCAGCCCACCCAACAAGGTCCCGATCGCGGTGCCGACAAGCAGCAGGATGCCGATCAGCAGCAGCGACCGGCCGATCTCGTTGCCGATGTCGCTGCCGCTGAACTGGCGCACCTGGCCACCGATGCGCGCGCTTTCCGCGACGGTCGGACGCTTGTCGGCGTAGATCAGGTCGCCGCCGATCCGCGCGCGTGGCCCGACGACCACCCGATCGCCAAACACGGTCACGTTGTCGCCGACGATGCCGTTGATCTTGGTCTTGCCGCTGAACACCACGACGTTCTCGTCCACGCGGCCGTCGATGCGGGTGTCCGCGTCGATCGCGACCGCATTCTTGACGGTCGAGCCAGCCGGAACCTCGAGGCTACCGCGAAGCACCACCTGATCGTCAGCGCCATTCGGCGCCGCGGCGGCACCCGGAACGGCCAGCGAGACCCCCATCACGGCCAGGCCCGCCAACAACACAATGGTTTTCATCGCAACTCCTCTCTTCCAGCCAACTCGATCGACGGGAACTCCCCCGTTTCCAGCTCGTGAGCAACCACTGCGTCGACTTCGCTCTGGTCGGGCGGTGGCTGACCGCTAACGGTGCGCGCACGACGCATCTGGAACGCGGTGAAGCGCTTGACCTTGAATATCTCGAGCACCAGCACGAGGTAGACACTAGCCGCGGCCGCCAGCGCGAAGAAGCCCGCCAGCACGAGGCTCCAGCCGAGGTCGAAATTCCCGTGATCGTCGGAGTAGGGAACGAACCGAAGCGCCAGTGCCAGCAGCGCGAGCGCGATCGTCCACCCATACAGATACGCAACTGTACGGCGCTGGGAGAAGCCGATCTCCGCGAAGCGGTGATGGAAGTGCCAGCTGTCGGCCTTGTAGACGGGCTTACCGTACTTGATCCGTTTTGCGATCACGAAGCTCGAATCCAGAATTGGTACCGCAAGGATCACCAACGGGAAGAGCAACGCAACAACCGCGTTGGTCTTAAGGGCCCCCTGAACCACTACCGCCGCGAGCAGGTAGCCGAGCAGGTTGGAGCCAGAGTCACCGAGAAAGATCGAGGCCGGGTGAAAGCCATGGCGTAGGTATCCAAGTGCCGCACCCGCGGTCAGCAGCGCGAGCACGCCGGCCGCATTGCGATCGAGCGATAGCGCGATCACGCCAAACGCGATCGCCGCGATCGTGCAGACGCCGGCAGCAAGCCCGTCGACGCCGTCGATGAAGTTGACCGCGTTCATCACGGCGACGATGCCTAACACGGTCAGCGGGTAGGCCGTCCACCCGAGGTCTATGCGCCCGATGAACGGGAGCGTCGTATTGCTGACGATCACGCCCGCCGCAACCGGAAGCACCGCCGCCAGAATCTGGCCGAGCAGTTTCACGTAGGCCGATAGGTCGAACAGGTCGTCGGCGGTGCCAACCGCGACGATGGCCGTCGCGCCGAGCAGGATCCCGTGCGTCTGACGGTCGCTCGGAAGGAACACGATGCTGGCGACCAGCACACCCGCGAGGATTGCAACGCCACCCAGCCGGGCGGTCGGAAACTGGTGCAGGCCCCGCTCACCAGGCTCGTCGATCGCGCCGATGCGCCAGGCGATGCGCTTCGCGACCGGTGTCGCAATCCAGGCCACAACCAGCGCGAGCGCGAATGCGAGCAGTGCGTCCCCCAGTTCCATGGTCAGACTGCGGCGGCGGGTTCGCTCGGCTCGCCGGAGCCGTAGCGTTGATGCCAGAGGCCGAACGCCATCAGACACCACAGCTGGCGGCTGAGATCCTCGCGACCGGAGATGTGCCTGTCGAGCACCGCTGTCACGGCTTCGGGGTTGAAGAACGCCTGGCGTGTGACCTCGCCCGGCGAGAGCACCTCGCGCGCAAACGGCTCCAAGTCGCCGCGCAGCCAGGCGGCAGCCGGGATCGAAAAGCCCTGCTTGCGAGCGCTCATGATCTCCTTTGGCAAGAGCGTCGCGACCGCCCTTCGCAGCAACCACTTCTTCGACAGCCCCCTGACCTTGTGCCGGGTCGGCAGCGCCAACGCCAGATCGGCGACCGTTGGGTCGCAGAAGGGCACCCTCGCCTCGAGCGAGTGAGCCATGCTCGCGCGATCCGTTTTCACGAGCAGGTCGTCGGCGAGGTAGATGCCGACATCGATGTCCTGCAAGCGCGCAAGCGCCGGCGCGTCAGCCGTCTCCTCATAACGAGCCCGGTAGAGGTCGAGTGGATCGATCGACGTGCGCCGATCAGGTCGCAGCAGCTCGGCACGCGCATCGGCCGAGAAGATCTCCTTCCAGGCGTGGTGACGCTCGAGCGGCGGCAGGTGCGCACCGCGCGCGAAGCGCTTCGCCTTGTAGTCGAAGCTGATCTTGCGCGACGAGCTTGGTAGGCGTTCGATCACGGGCCGTAGCGCGGAGGCGATGCGGCCCAGACCCATCTTAGGTGCGAGCATGTCCGCCACGTAGGTGTAGTACCCACCGAAAAGCTCGTCTCCTCCCTCCCCCGAAAGCGCGACCTTGACCTTGCTCGCGGCAAGCTGGGAGACCAGGTATGTAGGCAGGGCCGACGAATCAGCAAACGGCTCATCGAATGCTTCAGCGAGCTTGGGCAGTAACTCCGCGGCGTCAGGGCGAACGATCAGCTCGTGGTGGTCGGTGCCGTACCGCTCCGCCACCTTGCGCGCAAGCCCAAGCTCGTTGAACGATTGTTCCTCGAAGCCGATCGAGAAGGTTGAGACCTGCTTGGTGCTCTCGTGTGCTGCGAGCGCTGTCAGCGCCGACGAGTCGACGCCACCCGACAGCATCACCCCGACCGGCACGTCAGCAATCAGATGGGCGCGTACCGAGTCCTGCAGGCGCTCGCGCAGTTCCTCGGCGAGTGCGTCCTGATCTTCGCCACGGAGATGATCACTGCTGGCCGGGCGCGGACGCGAGTAGCGCCGCAACGAGACGTCACCCTTGTGCCATATCAACAGATGCCCCGCCGGCAGCTTGCGCGCCTGCGTGAAGATCGTCAGCGGCGCAGGAATCGAGTTGAAGGCCAGGAACGCCTCGAGCGCGTCGAGGTCGACCTCACGTGAGAATCCCGGCTGGCGAACGAGCGCCTTCAGCTCCGAGGCAAACGACAGCTCACCGTCGTGGTTACGGTAGTAGAGCGGCTTGATGCCGAAGCGATCACGTGCCAGCACCAAACGCCGCTCGATCCGGTCCCAGAGCGCTATCGCGAACATGCCGCGCAGTTCGTCGACGAACCCCGGGCCGCGATCCTCGTAGAGATGGACCAGGACCTCGGTGTCGCTCTCGGTCTTGAAAGCGTGTCCGCGCTCGAGAAGTTCGCGGCGCAACTCGCGGTAGTTGTAGATCTCCCCGTTCTGCACGACGTGGACAGTCGACTGCTCGTTGGCGATCGGCTGGTCGCCACCTTCGAGGTCGATAATCGACAGCCGCCGCATCGCCAGCCCGACCTGACCGTCGATCAGCGTCCCCGAACTGTCAGGGCCGCGATGCACCATCGTCTCGTTCATCGCGGCGAGCGCCACGGGGTTCACCTCGTCGCCGGCGCGCGCGACCAGGCCGCAGATTCCACACATGGGGGCAGTCTAGACAGGCGTGCACCGCGAGCGACGTGGTCACGCCAGCACGACGATGGCGGCCAGGCTCACGATCACCCCTCGGTGATTGGTCTCGGCTGCGTCGCCCTAGGAGCGGCCCAGCGCACGCGCGAGCTTGCGCACGGGAAGCGTCACGATCCGCCAGGCGGTCGCGAAGCAGACCCTCATATACAGGCGGATCGAGCGGTCGGCGATGTACTCGAGATCGTGCGCCAGCTTTTCTGCCCATGAGGTCTCGCGCGTCATGCGTAGCTGCGCGAAGCCGGTGATGCCGGGGCGGACAACCAGCCTCTGCCAGTACATCGGAATCTCGATGCACAGCTCCTCGAAAAAGCTCGGCCGAATCGGGCGCGGACCGACGACGCTCATGTCGCCGCGTAGGACGTTCCAGAGCTGCGGGATCTCGTCGAGGTGCAGAAAGCGCAGCACATCGCCGAGCCGCGTCGCCTCGGTTACCGTCTGCTGCGTCAGCTCGGTCCCGTAGTACTGTCCGATCCTGCCCTCAGCGCCCTGCTTGAGCGTACGGAACTTGTACATCGAGTAGATGCGCCCGTCCTTGCCGACCCGACGGCCGCGGTAGAAGGCCGGGCGGCCGGAGGTGATAATCAGTGCGAACGCGATCAGCGCGATCAGCGGCGAGAGGATCACCAGCGCAAACCCCGACATCGCTACATCGAGCGCTCGCAACGAACTGTCGGAGCGCCGCGGCCGTGAGTACTGGTTCGCCATCCGTGCGTAGCGCTCGGCCAGCGACTCGGGGCGCGCCTGCTCGCCCGAAACATCGGCCGGCACCGCCTGTGTGTGGACGTGGAACTCGCTCATTGCGCCGCGGCTCCGAGAATCATCTCTACCAGAATCTCTGGATCGCGCCGAGTCTTCGTGCCTCGCGAGTCCCGCTTGACCAGCTCGAGCGCGTGTGGATCGGTCAGCGGCCGCAAGCGTTTCTCACGAATCAGCGCCTCATCGACGCCGCCTAGCCGGCCACCGAAGGTCGTGTAGACGGGCGTCCCGAGCGCGACCGCCTCGCGGTTCATCGTCCCGCCAGCCGAGACGACCAAATCGGCCAGCGCCACGAGGCTCTGCGCGTCGACCGCACGGTCGGGGACGATCACCGAGGGAAGCTCCAGCGAGCGCACGTATTCACGCTGCTCCGAGGTGCGCGGCAGCACGACCGCGTGAACGTTCTCGTCACGACCGAGGTACTCAAGAGTCTGCGGAAACAGCGGATTCGACTTGCGGTGGTAGAGAGAAACGTCCGGCGGCGGGCGCAGGGCGACGACCACCCTGCTGCGATCGACCCCGAGTTGGTCGAGCCCCGCCTCATCCGGTTCAAAATCAGCCAGGTAGTACTCCTCCTTGAGTCCGGCAAACTGAAACAGCTTGTCGGGCCCGACGCCGTAGTGGCGCAGCCGCTCCGGCGGGATCGTGTCCGGCACAATCACCCGCCGCGCGCTACGGCAGCCAACGTTGTGCTGAAGCGTCGCAAACTCGTAGTCGAACATGTTGACGGCTGGGATCTTCAGCCGCCGCGAGGCCAGCGCCAGGTCGTTCGAGCCGTGCGCGACTGCCAGGTCGAAGCCCTCGCCGCTGCCGAAGCGCTTCATTGCTCGCGCGCGCGAAAGCAGGGAGCCGAGCTTGCGCAGGCGCGCGGCGCCGCCGTGGCGCCCGAACGAGGTGTGCTCGATCCCGTGCAGCTCGGCCAGGTCGAGCGTCTGCGCGTAGTCGCGTGCGGTCACCTCGACCTCGTGTCCGGCCTCGCGGAAGCGCGAGATCAGCGGACGGAAGACCAGCACGTGGGCTGGCGCAGTCATATCGATCCAGATCTTCAGAGTGCCCGTTCCTCAGCGCAGTGGTCCCCGGTTCTTGGGACCCAGTTTCTAGACGCCGGCCCGCAGACCGTCGTATATCGGGTACCGCTCCGCCATCGCGCGCGTGCGCTCGGCCAACTCGGCGCCCTTTGCCTCGTCGTAGTCGGCCGACAGCGCAGCAACGATCACGTCACCGATCTCGGTCAGGTCCTCCTCTAGGAAACCACGAGTAGTCAGCGCCGGTGTGCCGATCCGCAGACCCGAGGCCTGCATCGGGGGCCGCTGGTCGAACGGAATCGCGTTGCGGTTGACCGTGATCCCGACATCCGCGAGCCGGTCTTCGGCCTGCTTGCCGTCGAGACCGTCCATGCCGAGGTCGACCAGCACGAGGTGCACGTCAGTCCCGCCGGTCAGCACATCGACGCCGCTGCGTAACGCCTCGCCGAGCGCTTTCGCGTTCGCGATCGTCTGGCTCTGGCGCTGGCGGAACACATCTGACCGCGCGATCTTGAGGCAGACCGCCTTGGCCGCGATCACGTGCTCGAGCGGTCCGCCCTGCTGGCCAGGGAAGATCGCGCGGTTGACGTCGGACGCCAGCTCCTCCTTGCAAAGGATCAGACCGGCCCGCGGACCACCGAGTGTCTTATGCGTGGTAGTCGTCACGACGTCGGCGTAGGGCACCGGGTTCGGATGCTCGCCGGCCGCGACCAGCCCGGCAAAGTGGGCCATATCGACCATCAGCTTCGCGCCAACGTCGTCCGCGATCTCGCGGAAACGAGCAAAGTCGAGCTGGCGTGGGTAGGCAGACCAGCCGGCGAGGATCAGCTTCGGGCGGTGCTGCTTGGCGAGCCGCTCGACCTCTTCCATGTCAACCAGGTGGTCGTCGGCGCGCACGTGGTACGCGTGAATGTCGTAGAGCTTGCCGGAAACGTTCAGCTTCATGCCATGCGTCAGGTGGCCACCGTGCGCAAGCTCCAAGCCGAGCACGATATCGCCGGGTTCGACCAGCGCCATGTAGGCGGCGTTGTTCGCCTGCGCGCCGGAATGCGCCTGAACGTTTGCGTGCTCGGCGCCGAATAATTCCTTAGCGCGATCGATCGCAAGTTGTTCGGCGACATCGACCCACTCGCATCCGCCGTAATAGCGCTTGCCCGGGTAGCCCTCCGCGTACTTATTGGTCAGCACGGAGCCCACCGCGTCGAGCACCGCACGCGGGACGAAGTTCTCCGAAGCGATCATCTCGAGCGTGTTCTGCTGGCGCTCGAGTTCCTTTTGCAGAACGTCGGCGATCTCGGGGTCAATCGCCGAGATTGGCTCGTCGAAGAAATCGGGGGGTAACTCGCTCACGTCGCTGTCTTTCGTCTTGTCTGCGGCAGCTCGCCGGTCTCGATCGCAGAAATCTGATCGACGCGACGAGCGTGGCGTCCACCCTCGAACTCGGCCGCGAAAAACGCATCGACGATCTGCCCGGCCGCAGCGGGAGTCAGCTTGGCTCCCGACAGCGTCAGCACGTTGGCGTCGTTGTGGTGGCGGCTCATCTGCGCATCGTCGGGCTCGCGCGCGTTGACGGCGCGCACGCGATCGAACTTGTTGGCGACTATGCTGACTCCGATACCGCTACCGCAGGCGATCACGGCCCGGTCGGCCTTACCCTCGGAGACGAGCTTCGACGCCTGAGCGGCGTGGATCGGGTAGTCGACCGACTGATCGGAGTCTGTGCCGCAATCGACGACGTCGTAGCCCGCTGACTCGAGCGAGCCCAGAATCGCTTCCCGCAGCGGGAAGCCGGCATGATCGAATCCGACGGCGACGCGCATGAGGTTAAGACTATCCAAGCATGCGGGAGATCTCCGCCTGAAGAACATCCCCCTCGCGGATCATTTCCCACTCGCCCTCACGCTCGTAGCGAGTCAGATCGACCACCGTCGAGGCAACGCCGGCAAGCTCGCCACCGTCAAGCCGCAGATTGACGGCCTCGAGGATCTCGCGCGGGACCTGATCGATCGTGCGCGGATCGGGGCCGCCGGCCATGTTGGCGCTGGTCTGCAACACGACGCATTCCGCACCGCGAAGTGGAGCGAGCGAGCCCTCGAGCTTCGGCACCCGGATACCGATCCGGCCGTTGCGGCTAGCGGACCGCAACTTTGGACCGCCGGCAGGCACGATCACCGTGACTGGGCCTGGAAGCAGCTGCTCAAGCGCCGCCCGCGTCCTGTCGCCGAGCCACGTCAGCTCCGCCAGCGCCATCTCTTGAGAAAAGAACATGACCGCCGAGGGCTTTGCCACGTCTCGATCCTTGATCAGAGCCACGCGCCTGGCGCCGGTCGGATTGCCCACGTCACAACCGATCCCATAGACCGTGTCTGTCGGGAAGACAGCGACACCGCCGCCGACGATGCACTGCTCGAACGCGGTCACATCGTGATCGTTCATCGCCGGCCCGTTACCACGCGCGGGATTCCGGCCAGATCCCGGGTCGTCTCCACCCCGCGCAGCCCGGCTCGTTCGAACAGTCCCTCGACGTCGCGTGACTGGCCCTGGCCGACCTCGACCGCGAGCATGCCGCCGCCGCGCAACACGTCGGCCGCCGCGGGCACCAGATCGCGGATCACGTCGAGTCCGTCGCTGCCGGCAAGAAGGGCCTCCTCGGGCTCGTAGAGCGTGATCTCCGGTTGCAGTCCAGGCCAATCACCCTGGCGTATGTACGGAGGGTTGGAAACGATCAGGTCGTACGGGCCGCCGACGATCAGGTCGGCGATCATCAGCTCGGCGTCGAGACCGAGTCTCGCCGCATTGGCGCGCGCCACCTCGATCGCGCCTGGCGAGCTGTCGATCCCGGTCACGTTCACGCGCCCTCGTTCCTGCGCGATCGCAAGCGCAATAGCACCACTGCCGGTACCGATGTCGAGCACCCTCTGCCCATCCCGAGCCAACTCGACCAGTAGCTCCGTCTCGGAGCGCGGGATCAGCACCCGATCATCGACCTCAAGCTCGAGCGAGCGAAAATGCGCGCGCCCGAGAATGTAGGCAACCGGCTCACGCCGCACCCGCCGGCGCACGAACTCGCTGAACGCTCGCGACTGAGCCGACTCCAGCCCGCGCTCGGGATCAGCGTGTAGCGATGCCCGATCGACGCCAGCGACAGCCGCCAGCATCAGCTCGGCATCAAGCTGCGGAGTATCGACGCCGACCGCGCGCAGAGCATCGACCGACGCGCCGAGCGCCTCATGAAGCGTCGAGGCACTCATTCTACTCGGCCTGTTCTTCCAGCTTTCGCCGCCGATCGTCAGCCACAAGCGCGTCCGTGAACTCGCCCAGGTCACCCTCCAACACTGCCTGGAGATTGTGGGCGGTCAACTTGATGCGATGGTCTGTGACCCGGCCCTGGGGGAAATTGTAGGTACGAACCTTCTCCGAGCGCTCGCCGCTACCGACCTGTGAGCGTCTGTCCGCTGCTTGCTCCGAGCGTTGCTCGTGTAGCGCCTGTTCGTAGAGCCGCGCGCGCAACACACGCATCGCCTTTTCACGGTTCTGCAACTGTGATTTCTCGTCCTGCATCGAAACGACCACCCCGGTCGGCTTGTGCGTGATCCGAACTGCCGAGTCGGTCGTGTTGACCGACTGGCCACCCGGGCCCGACGATCGGTAGACGTCGATCTGCAGATCGTTCTGGTCGATGTCCACCTCCACCTCTTCCACCTCCGCCAGCATCGCAACCGTTGCCGTCGAGGTGTGGATACGGCCCTGCGATTCAGTCTCGGGCACGCGCTGAACGCGGTGCACCCCCGCCTCGTACTTGAACACGCTGTAGGCACCATCACCTTTGATGGCAAACGTGGCCTCCTTGAAGCCGCCGGTCGCGCCCGCACTTAGCGAGAGCGTCTCGGTCTTGAAGCCACGCACCTCCGCGTACTTGGCCAGCATCCGGTAGAGGTCGCCCGCGAACAGAGCCGCTTCGTCCCCCCCAGTCCCCGCTCTGATTTCGACGATCACGTTCTTCGAGTCGTTCGGATCACGCTCAACCATGGCGAGACGAAGCTCCTCCGACAGACCCTCGAGCCGGTCGCGCGAGCTGGAAACGATCTGCTGGAACTCCTCGCGTTCGTCGGCAGCGAGATCGCCTGCTTCGAGCAGTTCCTCCGCGTCCCCGGCGTCAGCAAGCACCTTCAGATACTTCTGCGCCAGGGCGTGCGTCGAGCGAAGCTCGCGATAGCTGCGCGCGACCTCGGTGTAGCGAGCGCGGTCGTTGATTACCTCGGGGTCGGACATCTCGCGCTCAAGCGCCGCGTAGCGTTGCTCGACCTTCTCGACCAAGCGTTCTATTCCAGAGGCATCGGAACTCATCTGGGGAAAGGTATCTGTCAGCCAGGCGCAGCTACGCGCCGACTTCCATACCAAGCAGGTCTTGCTCGGTGTACGCGCTGGGGTCCTCGACCTCGATCACGGCCTCGAGCGACGCGATCGCGACCGCCAGCTGATCGAGCGACGGCTCACGCGTCGTCAAGCGCTGGAGCTGCAGCCCTGGCCACATCAGGCCGCGCACCCACCGCTTGCGCCGATTGCGACCCGCCCAGCGGATTACCTCGTATGAGATTCCAGTGACGATCGGGAGGCCAATGATTCGCGTGGCGATCAACCACGGCAGCGGCAGAATACCGAGCGGCGCGAACACCAGGAAGGCGACGATCACGACGATCAGAAGGAAACTGGTTCCGCAACGAATGTGAAAGCGCGAGTAGCGTTTTGCGTTTTCCGGAGTCAACTCCTCGCCCGCCTCGTAGCAAGAGATGGTCTTGTGCTCGGCGCCGTGGTACTCGTAAACGCGCCGCAGGTCGCGCAGGTTCCCGATCAGCCAGATGTAGCCGACGAGGATCGAAACCCTGATCAGTTTCTCGATGACCACGAACAGAATCGAGTTGCCGATCTGGTCCCTACCAAGATTCGCCAGGAACACCGGCAGGACGAAAAACACTCCGACCGAAGCGAGCAGTCCAAACGTAATTACGAACGCCCATGTGCGCCCCGTTATCTGCTCCTGCTCTTCTTCGTCGAGCTGCGAGTTCGCGGAGATCATCAGTGCCTTCATGCCGATCTTCATCGATTCGACCAGCGCGACGACCCCGCGCAGGATCGGCAGCTTGAAGGCGCGACGCGTCTTGATCGACGATACGAACGGCTCTTTGTGGACCTCAATGCCGCCGAGTTGATTCCCCTCGTGGTCGGTGACCCGGTCGGTACCGTTCTCAGGCGGTGCGAGCCGCCAGCCCTCGGGCAGACGAACCTTTGTCGAGCCCTCGGAGTTCCCGGTTCCGGCGCCTAAGCCGGAACCGTTTTTTTCCGAGGGAAGTCGCACCGCGACCGCCCAGGTCGAGACGCCGCGCATCATCACGCCCTCGAGCACAGCCTGACCCCCGATAGGCAGGTCGCGCGGCGACATCAAGAGGTCGTCGGAGAGCCGGATCGGCTTGTCGGCCTCGAGCGGGAACTGCGGCGCCGGCATCGCTGCGTTGGCGCCGCTAGCGCCGTTTGCGCCGGTGTTGCTTCCCGCTGTCGGTTCTGCGCTCATCGATTCGCCCCCGCATCGTTCCGCGAGCGATTCATCGTACTGACAGCCGCGCGCAGCCCCGCTGCTACTGGGACTTCTGCCTCTTCGCGGCACGGCGCTGGAACCGCTCGACCCGGCCACCGGTGTCGACCAGCTTCTGCTTGCCCGTGTAGAACGGGTGGCACTCCGAGCAGATTTCGACGTGCAGCTCGCGCTTTGTCGAGCGAGTCGTGAACTCGTTGCCGCAGGTACAGCGAACGTGTGCCTCGACGTATTCCGGGTGAATTCCCTGCTTCATGGCTCACATTCTAGCTATCGGGCGAAGTCGGCCCGGCCGTGAGTGCGCAGGCGCGGCGGGGGGCCAGTCCTGCGGGGCGCTGCCTAGACGACCGTGTAGAGCGGGCCCTCGCCGCCTTCGGGCGGCGTCAGGCGTCCGCCTTTCGCGGTGATTGCGCCGCACTGGATGCAGTTCGAGGCGGCGACGTGGACGTCGACGATCTCGCGCTCGCCGGCCTTCGCCTGCTCGAGCTGGTCCTCGGGGATCTCGTACACCTGGGCCGGGCACATCGACACCCAAGTCTGAGCCACCTCGTAGGGAACCTCGGTCTGAATCTTGATGTGGCTCGGCGCGTCGTCGCGCGAGGCATTGCCCGACAGGAAAACCGACGAGAGCTTGTCGAAGGTGTACTCCCCATCGGGAGCGATGTACATCTCGCCGGCTTTGCCGATGAACATCTCGTTCTCGGCGTCGGGCCCCTGCTTGAAATGGCCACCCGGGAAGTTGCCCTTGGTGATCGTCATCGCGCCGGCGATCGCGCCGCCGATGAAGAAGCCATTCGAAAACGGTTGGCGCATGTTGCGCGATTCGTATAGCCCGTCGCCGATCGGGCCCTTCTTTACCTTCTCGTCGTAGGCCTCGAAGTTGATCGAGTCCTGCTTGAGCGCCTCGACGATCGTCTCCGCCGCGTACATACCGGCGTGCATCGCGTAGTGGACGCCCTTCAACACCGGGATATTGACCATTCCCGCCCCATCGCCGGCGATGCACATGCCCGGCACCGAGAAGTGTTCTGGCATAGCGAAGTAACCGCCCGACGGAATCGTTTTCGCGCCCCAGGCGGCGCGCTTGCCGCCGTCGAGGATCTTCTTGATGAACGGGTGGGTCTTCAGGAGCTGCAGGGCGTCGTGACAAGAGAAGGTTGCGTCGGTGTAGTCGAGCCCGACGACCAGGCCGATGCAGACCTTGTCCTCGCCCATCGGGTAGATGAAGCTGCCGCCAAACTCGTTGTACTTGGCCGACTTGCGAAGCGGCCAGCCCAGCGTGTGAATCACGCGGTCGAGCGGCTGCTTGACCTCCCAGACCTCCTTGACGCCAAGCTCCCAGCGCTGATCGTCCTCGCCGCCTATGTCGAAGTAGTCCTCCGCCGCCATCGTCAGGTGTCCAAGGGTTCCCTCGGCGAGCACCGTTGCCCTGGCAACAACGTCTGACCCCGGCTCGAAGTTTGAAAGCTGCTCGCCCTCTCTGCCGCGTCCCTTGTCGCCGGTCCGGACACCCTTGACGATGCGATCCTCCACCAGCAACTTGGTGGCCGCGGTTTCGGGCAGGATGTAAACATTGGCCTCCTCGGCCTTCTGCGAAAGGAAGCGACCCAGTTCGGCGACCGAGGTGACGTAGTTGCCGTGGTTTTTGAAGTTGGGCGGCATCGGTTTGAGCGGCAGCGCCAGTTTCTCCGTGAGCAGGTACACGGCGTCTTTTTCGACCTGGCCGTAAACGGGCCAATCTTCGGGCGCCAAGTCGGGGAACAACTCCTGCATCGCAGAGGGACGCATGTTTGCCCCCGAAAGCAAGTGAGCGCCCGGGGTCTTGGCCTTCTCGATCAACGCGACCGGCACCTCGCCGAGCTTCTCGGCCAGCTCCGGCTCGGCCTCGAGCAGCTGGGTCAGCTTGATCGCACAGGCGAGCCCGGCCGGGCCGCCACCAACGATCGCGACGCCAACCTCGATCCGCTCGTCCTCGGGGTCGGTCGGCGGGCCGATGTACTCCGCCTCGTCTACCGGCGGCGGGAAATCGGCTGGTGCTACGCCCATGGTGCCCTAGGCGCCCTTCTTGGCCTTGATCGCCTCGGTCAACTTGGGGACGATCTTGTGCAGATCGCCGACGACTCCCAGGTCGCAGAAATCGAAGATCGGCGCGTTCGGATCCTTGTTGATCGCGACTATGTTTTCCGACGCCTGCATGCCGACCTTGTGCTGGATCGCCCCTGAGATTCCTGCCGCCAGATAGAGCTTTGGCGCAACCGTCTTGCCGGTCTGACCGATCTGCGCCGAGTACGGGTACCAGTCAGCGTCGACCACAGCGCGCGTCGCCGCAACCGCTCCGCCGAGCGCCCCGGCCAGGTCCTCGCAGAGCGCGAAGCCTTCCTTCTTGCCGAGCCCGCGACCACCGGCGACGAGGAAGTCGGCGTCCTCGATGTTTACCTCCTCGCCGCGCTGTTCGCCGCGAGTGACCAGCTTCGCCTTGGTCGACCATGCCGACAGCTCGACGTCGACGTCGACGACCTCGGCCGAGGCACCGTTACCCTCCGCGATGTCAAACGCGTTGAGGCGGCCGATAATGATCCCCAGCTCGCCGGCGTAGCTGACCTCGGCAACCTGCGAGTCCTGCAGGATCGGGCGCACGGCGATCAGCTTGCCGTCCACCACCTTGACCTCGGTGACCTCCATCGTGACGCCGGCGTGCAGGCGAGCGGTCAGCCCCGCTCCGATCTCGAAGCCGAGCAATCCGCCGCCGAACAGCGCGTAGGAGTAGCCATCGTCGCGAATGACCTTCGCCATCACGTCAACGATCGGCCCAGCGAGACCTTCGGGCGCGCCCTTGGCGCGATAGACCTTGCCGGCGCCGTAGGCGCCGAGGCCCTGGCAGGCGGCGTCATCGACCTCGCCGACGACGGCCACAGCCGCCTCGGTGCCGAGCTCGCCGGCGAGTTTCGCGGCCTCAGAAATCGCACCAAGCGAGTTCTTGTTGAAGTTGCCCTCGTCGTCGTGAAGGGCGTAAACGAGAATTCCACCAGCCATGTCTAGACCAACTTCCTTTCGTCGAGCCAAGCAACGATCTTCTCGACCGTCTCGTTCGTGTCCTCGTCCTCGAACACTTCGCCCTTCTCCTTCGCGGGGGGCGGGTTGAGCGCGAGCACCTTGGTCTGAGCACCGGCCTCGCCGACTTTCGAGACATCGACTTCGGCGTCCTGCGCTGCGAGGATGTCGCGCGGCTTCTTCTTTGCGCCCATGATCGCCTTGAGGCTCGGGTAGCGCGGCTCGTTGATCGCGTCGCCGACGCTGATCACAGCGGGCAGCTCGATTTCGACGGTGTCGTAGCCGTACTCAGCCTGACGCTCGCAGCGCAGCTTGTCGCCCTCGATGTCCATCTTGATGACCTGAGTGAGCGACGGCATCTGCAGGTGGTCGGCGATCACCGCGCCCATCGTGTAACACTCGCCGTCATCCGACTGCTGTCCGAGCAGCACGAGGTGCGGGTTCTCCTTCTTCAGGATCTGCGCGAGCGCGTAACCCGAGGAGCAAACGTCGGAGCCCGCCAGCGCATCATCGGCCAGCAGCACCGAGCGGTCGGCGCCAAGCGAGACGGCCTTGTCGAGCGCGCGGCCGGCCGACTCAGGGCCCATCGTCAACGCGACGATCTCCTCGACCTCGGACGCGCCTTCCTTGACCTGCATCGCGGCTTCGATCGCGTGCGTGTCGAAGGGGTTCAGGTTGGCCTCGCCGCTGCGACTGAGGCGCATAGTGTTCGGGTCCATGCGCTTCTCGACGGCGGCGTCGGGAACTTGCTTTACGAGGACACAGATCTTCAAGATTGGTGATCCTTTCGGTAATCCCGGGAACTACAGGCCAAGCGAAACGGACCCTATTCAGTCGTCGGTCCAAGCGGCCTGAGGGGCCAAAAATATAACCGATTGACCAATCAATCGTGAGAAACCCCGCAGGGCCCCGGCGCGGCTAGCGATCGGCGCGGATCGAGCGACGCGCGCTAGGCGACGGCGCCCCGGACGAACTCGATGATGTCCTGAGTCGGTGCCCCTGGGGTGAAGACCTCGGCGACGCCGACTTTCTTCAACTCAACGATGTCGTCGTCCGGGATCGTTCCGCCGGCGATCACGACCACGTCTGAGGCCCCCTTCTCCTTCAGCAGCTCGGTCACGCGAGGCACCAGCGTCATGTGCGCGCCCGACAGGATCGACAGGCCGACCGCGTCGGCATCCTCCTGAATCACCGTTTCGGCGATCTGCTCAGGCGTCTGGTGCAGGCCCGTGTAGATCACCTCCATGCCGGCGTCGCGTAGTGCCCTTGCGATGATCTTGGCGCCACGGTCGTGACCGTCGAGGCCGGGCTTGGCGACCACTACGCGGATCTTGCGCTTTGTCTTGCGTCCGTCCGCCATCGTGTCGGAAGTTGCTTGCATCGGCGGGCAATTGTACAGGCGGACCGCTAGCCGGGGCTCTCCCGGGTCGCGCCTGCGACCGATCAAGCCGCGGCCTGATCCTCCCCAGGAGCGAGCGGGCGCTCCAAGTCGGTCTCTGATGCGAGCGCGCTGGCGATCGCGCGGTTGCAGATCACGGTTCGGTCACGTCCGAGCGCCTTGGCCGTGTAGAGCGCGTGATCGGCGGCCTTCATCAACGGCTCGACCTCGTAGCCGTGGGCCGGGTAGCTGGCAATGCCGAGGCTGATCGTGAGGCGCACGGGCTTTCCCTCAAAGTGTTCACTGACCTTCCTACGGATTCGCTCGGCGAGCATGTAGGCGCCGGCCTCGTCGGTACCCGGCAGAACGAGCGCAAACTCCTCGCCTCCCATTCGCGCAGCCATATCGACACGGCGGGCGTGCTCCGCGAAAATGTCGCTGAGGATTCTCAGCGCCGAGTCCCCCGCCTGGTGCCCCTCCTTGTCGTTGACCAGCTTGAAGTGGTCGAGGTCGCCGATCATCAGACTGACCGGCCGTGCCGCACGACGCGATCGCTCCAGCTCCATGTCCAACTCGCGATCGAATGTCCGCCGATTGAGCAGACCGGTGAGCGGATCTGTACGCGCCGTCTGCTCCAGTTCGGTGACCAGACTCTGGATACGGTCGCGCACCCGCCCCATCAGGCCGCCGGCCAGCGCGAGGATACCGATCGTCAGGATCCACCAAGCGAGAGCGCCTTCCGGCCGATCGACCACGAGCACGGCGCCGTATCCAGCTCCGATCAGCACGTTTTGAAGGACGGCCCAAGCGCGCCCATAGAAGTAAAACGCGGAGACGACCACCGGTACGTAGAGGATCACCAGCGGACTGGCAGGTAGATGGGTGAAGAAAAGAACAAGCGTGATCCCGACGACACTCGCGGGCGCGCCTGCCGCAACGGCCCAGCGCGGCAGCCGATCGAAGCCGATCAACGCCACCAGCCTTCGTTTCAGATTGCTGCCCATTGGCATCCGTGCCGCAGCGGGGCGCGACTAGGCCGCAGCCCTCGCCTGAACCAGCAGCCCGTCCTTTTCCAGAAGTTTCAGGAACGCGTGCACTACCGCCGCATCGAACTGCGAGCCGGCGCATGCGAGCAGCTCCTCCTGCGCGGCCTCGTGGCTGAGCGCATGACGGTAGACCCGATCAGATGTCATTGCCTCGTAGGCATCGGCAACGGCCAGGACGCGCGCCTCGATAGGAATCTCGTTGCCCTTCAAGCCCTTCGGGTAGCCAGCCCCGTCGGGTCGCTCCTGATGGACGAGCACCCAATGGCGGATGTCATCCATGTCGGCATCCTCAAGGATCCGAGCAGCTATCTCCGGATGCTTGCGCATCAGAGTCCACTCTTCTTCGGTGAGTGGCCCCGGCTTCTTCAGCACCGAGTCGGGTATGCCGACCTTGCCGACGTCGTGCAGTATTCCGGCGAGCCCTACCCGCTCAACCGTGTTCGCCGGCAGCCCCAACTCGATGGCCGTCAACTCAGCGAAACGCCCGACCGTCTGTGAATGCTTCGCGGTGCCCTCGTCGCGCACGTCGAGCGTCTCGGCGAGTGCGATCACGGTCGCCAGGTGACCCTCGCCAACCGAGTGACGGTTGCCGGTCTCGCCCGAGACGGTGCCGGCTATCTCCGGGCTGTGGATCACGCATCGGTCGCGGCCCAGTGCCTTGGCCGCATAGAGTGCCTGGTCGGCCGAGCGTAGGAGCGACGCGGCCGTTTCGCCATGACCGGGGAAGTTGGCAACGCCGAAACTGATCGTCAGCGCGACCGGCTGCGAATCGAAAGCGTCGTGAACCGCGATGCGCAAGCGCTCCGCGAGCATGAACGCGCCATGCTCGTCGGTGTCCGGCAGCACGAAGGCGAACTCCTCGCCGCCCATCCGCGCGCAAATATCGATTCTCCGTTTCTCTCCCATGAAGACCTCGCCGAGCTTCTCAAGCACCGCGTCGCCGGCGTGGTGACCGAAGCGGTCGTTGATGTCCTTGAAGTGGTCGAGGTCGCCGATCAGCACGCTCATCAGGCGCTGGCTGCGCCACGCGCGCTCCAGCTCCAACTCGAACTGCTCCTCGAAACCACGCCGGTTGAGCAGGCCCGTGAGCGCGTCGGTCAGCGCCGCGTCCTGCAGCTTGTCGACCAGCCAGTCGATGCGCTCACGGATGCGACCCATCAGGAAGCCGACCACGGCGATCATGCCCATCGTCTCGACCCAGGCCGTCAAGGTCTCGGGGAACACTTCGCGTTGGGTCAAGACGATCCAGTAACAGATCCCCATCCATGCGAGTTGCAGCGCCGCCTGGCGCCAGTCGAAGAAGTAAAAGGCAGTTACCGCGATCGCTACGTAGAGGACCACGATCGGACCTGCCGCGTCGCCCTGGAAGTAGATGCCCGCCGAGACGATCGCTGTACCGACGAAGATCACCGCCTGGAACATCCAGTCGGGGGTGCGGTCGTAGGCGATCAGCATGATCATGGACCCGAGAAGAGCGAAGCTCGCCGTCAGCGCTATTCCGATCTCGGAGGGGCGCTCTGTGTGTGGCAACGCCACCAGGAGCAGGCCCAGGGCCCCGCCGGCGGCAAGGATGTAGGTGCCGAACCGAGCGATCGCGGCCCGGTCAAGCTTTCCGGCTCGGCCAGTTCCTCCAGCCGAAGGGTCCCACTTCAACCTCTGTTTGAGCGGGGGGTCAAATGACAAGTTGCAGCCCTCGTCCCATCCTGGATCAACACGTCTTAATGCCTTATCGAATGGCCGTCCAAGCCACTGGTGCGATCCGGTCCACTTATCAACGTTTGTCCTACTGCTGTGAGCCGCAGCGCAACGCGGTGGCCACATGAACGACCGTAAATGCCATTGCAGAGCGGTTTAGGCCAGCCTGGCTCAGCGCCGGACCAAACCGGCCGAACTCGCAGATGGGAGTACTAGGAAGATCGCACGAGGCGATCCTCGACCAGCGCCTTGCGTAGCATCTTCTTGTCGAACTTGCCGACACTTGTCTTCGGCACCTCGTCGATGAAGACGAACTCGTCGGGAATCCACCACTTCGCGACGCGAGGCCCGAGGTGTTCGCGCAGTTCGTCCGGCTCCAGCTGCACGCCTTCCTTGACGACGACACAGGCGAGCGGCCGCTCCGACCATTTCTCATCGGGCTTCGCGATCACTGCCGCCTCAAGGACACCCTCGTGCGCCATCAGCTCGTTCTCCAGATCGACCGACGATATCCACTCGCCACCAGACTTAATCACGTCCTTGGCGCGGTCTGAGATACGCAAGAAGCCTTCGGCGTCAAGCGTCGCGATGTCTCCCGTGCGCAGCCACCCGTTCTGGAACTTGTCGGCGCCGGTCGCATCCTCGTAATAGTCAGAGGCGACCCAAGGGCCGCGCACCTGGATCTCGCCTGTCGAGCTGCCGTCACGCTGCACCTCGCTGCCGTCGTCGTCGATCAGGCGCGCTTCGACAAGCGGCACGACGCGGCCCGTCGATGTACGGTACCTCCATTCCTGCTCGGTGCCGACGATCGACTCGGGGGGGCGCGCGACCGAGCCGATGGGGCTCATCTCGGTCATCCCCCAGGCCTGGATCATGCGAATCCTGTGCCGTTGCTCAAACCCTCGTGCGAGCGCTTCGGGCATCGGCGCGCCGCCGCAGACGATCATCCGCAAGCTCGCGAGGTCGGCCCCTTGCTCGTCGGCGTGGCGCAGCATGTCGAGCCATATGGTCGGCACCCCGGCTGCGAGCGTCACCTGCTCGGCCGCCACCAGCTTGGCCAGTGGCTCGCCCGCCAGGAAGCGGCCGGGCATGATCATGTCGGCGCCGACCAGAGCGCACGCGTAGGGCAGGCCCCATGCGTTGGCGTGGAACATCGGCACGACTGGCAGTACCCGGTCCGACCAGCAAATGCCGAGCGTGTCACTCATGCAGGCGACCATGCTGTGCAGCAGGTTGGACCGGTGCGAATAAAGCACGCCCTTGGGGTCGCCGGTGGTTCCGCTGGTGTAGCAGAGGCCGGCCGCCTGACGTTCGTTGATCTGCGGGTAGTCGAACCCGGGCGTCTGGTCGGCAAGTAGCTGCTCGTAGCGAATCACGTTCGGCAATGAGCCCGAGTCGCCGTCACCGACGACGATGTAGTGGCGCACCGTCGTGAGCTGCGGCGCGACCTTTTCGAGCAACGGCACGAGCGAGTCATCGACGAATACGACTTGGTCCTCGGCGTGATTGGCGATATAGGTGAGTTGCTCCTCGAACAGGCGGATGTTGAGCGTGTGCAGCACCGCCCCCATGCAGGGAACCGCCATGTAGATCTCGAGATGCTGCTGCGAGTTCCACATGAAGGTCGCGGCCCGGTCGCCCTGCTCGATGCCGAGCGACTTCAACGCGCTGCAAACGAGATCGGCGCGCTCACCGACCTGCGCGTAGCTCTCCTGGCTGGTGCCGGTCTCCGTCAACGTGACGACACGGCTGTCGCCGTTCATTTCACGCATGCGACCCATCACATGGGGGATCGTCAGTGGGAAGTCGTCCTGCATCAAGCCTTTGAGCATCGGGCTCTCCTTACGCCTTTGGGTTGAGGACGACCTTCATCGCTTCCTTGGCGTCAAACATCTCATAGCCCTTCGGTCCCTGCTCGAGCGGCATGCGGTGGGAGATGATCTTTTTCGGGTCGAGTCTGCCGTCCTTGACCAACTCCATCACCTCGTCCATATGTCCCTGAATATTGGCGACGCCACAAAGCACGTTGATGTTCTTGAGCCATACATCACCGATCGGGAACGGCGCAGTGTCTTCGAGGTACATGCCCGGCACCGAGATAGTCCCGCCTTGGCGTACCATCGAGAAGGTCGACGTGAACGCCGACTCATGGCCGACAGCGTCGACGACCACGTCGGCGCCGCGCCACTCGGTCAACTCTCGCACGACATCCTCCGCGTCGTTCTCGCTCGGGTTGACCGGGATCGCGCCCAACTCCTCGGCCAGTTTCAGCCGGTCGGGCGCCAGGTCGATGGCGACCACATTGCCGGCGCCCAGCGCGCGCGCCGACATGATGGTACAAAGCCCGACTGGGCCAGCGCCGACGACGGCGACCGTGTCGCCAGGGCTGAAGTCTGTCTTTCGCACAGCGTCGTAGCCGGTCGTGAGGATGTCGCCGACGAACAGGATGTCCTCGTCGTCAACGCCCACGTCTGGCATCTTGCGAAGCGTCAGATCAGCGTCGGGAACGCGCAGGTACTCGGACTGCGCGCCGGCGAGGTCACCGAACGCATAGCCGAGCCCGAACACGCGGATCGCGATGCACTTCATCGGCAGGCTGCGCCGACAGAACCAGCACTTTCCACAGGAGACAAAGAACGAGCCGACAGCGCGATCGTCAACCTCGAAGTGGGTTACGCCCTCGCCGACCTCCTCGACGGTGCCCATGTACTCGTGGCCGAGAACGAACCCGTCTTCGAGCTCGAGGCGGCCATGATAGGGGTGCAAATCGGACCCGCAAATCGCCGAGCGATCGATCCGGAGCAACACGTCGCCGGTCTCCTCGATTGTCGGCTTTGGCACCTCCTCCACGCGCACGTCACGTGGGCCATGGAAGGTGAGCGCTTTCATCGTCGCCATATGTGGACTCCCTCGATTCCTCTTGGTCCGGTTACAACGCCGCGCGATTCTACTCGGGCAGCAGCATCGATAATGGCTCCCTCATGTCGAGCTGGCTGTTCGGGCTCGACAGAGGCCGGATCGTCTACCCATGGAGCTGCCGGACACCGATCACTGAGCGGCGACTTTGATCGTGCCCTGCATACCGTCGTAGAGCGTGCAGTGGTAGCGGTAGGTCCCGGAGGCCCTCAGCGCACGGATGATCCTGCCCCTTACGCGACTGCGCACTTTCTTCTTCCTTACGCGGGCGGGAACCTTGGTGAAGATGACGTTGTGCCTGTTGGCACCCTTCCATCTCCACTTGACGGCCTTGCCGCGGTCGATCGTGATCGATCTCGGCTCGAAGTAGTTATCCATCACGGCGACGCGCGCGCCGATCGCCGGGCGAGCCCCACGCACCGTCATCGACTGCGACGCCACCGGCGCCAGTAGCGCAGTCGCGCCAACGGCGGCCGCGACGACCAGGCATGACGCGCTATGGCGGAACGCCATCAGCGCACTTTGACGGTGCCGCGCATGCCCTCCGCCCTGTGGATCGTGCACACGTAGCGGTACGTGCCGCGTTTTCGGAAGCTGCGGCGGAAAGTGCCACGGGTCCTGTTCCCTGCCCCCCGTTTGCTCGCACCTCTCGGGACCCTCGTGAACGTCACGTTGTGGACATTCCTACCGCGCCATTTCCACCTGATCGAGGAGCGCCGCGAGATCCGCTTGTTCTTTGGAGTGAAGAAGTTGTCCTTGACGGACACGGTTCGCCCGGACATCTGCACCTGTTTGGAGTCGGTACCTAAAGCGTTGACCTGGGCGGCTCCGAGCGCGGCAACCAGCGCGAGAAGCACAAGCACGATCTTGATCTTTCTCATGTGGCTCTCCTGGGCACGGGGGGGTGCGACTGGGCTGCCGAGCATGTCACGAACAGCGGGACCGTGCGCTGCTTCACCGATCAGAAAACCGGCGCCTCGGTGTAGTGGCCGAAAACCGCCTGCAAGGCCTCGATCATCTCGCCCTCGGTGGCATACGCCCTGGCACACTCGACCAGGGGTGGCATCAGATTGATTCGATCCTGCGCGGCCGCGTCCTTCAGAGCGATCAGCGAACGCTCCACCTCAGCAGCGTCGCGGCGAGCACGGGTCGCCTGCACGCGACCGATCTGCTTCCGCTCGAGCGTCGGGTCGATGCGCAGGATCTCGATCTGCTCCTCGTCGGCTTGACCGTATTCATTGACGCCAACCACGATTCGCTTGTCCGTGTCGACCTCCATCTGGTAGCGCCACGACGCATCTGCGATCTCGCGTTGCGGGAAGTTCTTCTTGACAGCGTCGACCATGCCGCCCAGCTCTTCGATCTTGCCGAAGTACGCATAGGCCGCCTCCTCCATTCGATCGGTCAGCGACTCGACGAAGTAGCTGCCGCCCAGCGGGTCGATCGTGCTGGTGACGCCGGTCTCGTGGGCGATGATCTGCTGCGTGCGTAGTGCGATCCGCACCGCCTCCTCGGTCGGCAGCGCAAGTGCCTCGTCGTACGAGTTGGTGTGCAGACTCTGGGTGCCGCCGAGCACGCTGGCGAGTGCCTCGAGCGCGGTGCGGACGATGTTGTTGAGCGGCTGCTGCGCGGTCAGCGAGACACCGGCTGTCTGGGTGTGGAAGCGCATCCGCAACGACTCGGGCTTCTTGGCACCAAACGTGTCGCGCATCTCGCGAGCCCAAATACGGCGCGCGGCGCGGTACTTGGCAATCTCCTCGAAGAAGTCGATGTGTGCGTTGAAGAAGAACGACAGTCGGGGCGCGAACGCGTCGACATCGAGTCCGCGATCGACCGCCGCCTGAACGTAGGCGAGCCCGTCTGCCAGCGTGAACGCCAGTTCCTGCTGCGCTGTAGAGCCGGCCTCGCGGATGTGGTACCCCGAGATCGAGATCGGGTGCCAGCGTGGCAACTCCTGCGAGCAATACTCGACCATGTCTGTCACCAGACGCATCGCGGGATCAATCGGGAAACACCACTCTTTCTGTGCGATGTACTCCTTGAGGATGTCGGTCTGGATGGTTCCACCGAGCCTGTCGCGCGATACGCCCTGTTGTTCGGCGACGCAAACGTAGAAAGCAAGCAGGACCGCCGCCGGCGCGTTGATCGTCATCGACGTCGTGACCTCGCCGAGCGGGATACCCTCGAACAGCGTCTTCATGTCCTCGAGCGTGTCGACGGCAACGCCCTCGCGACCGACCTCGCCCTCGGAGCGAGGGTTGTCCGAGTCCTGGCCCATCAGCGTCGGCATGTCGAACGCGGTCGACAGGCCGGTCTGGCCGTGATCAAGCAGGTAGTGGAAACGCTCGTTGGTCTCCTCGGCGGTGCCGAAGCCGGCGAACTGGCGCATCGTCCACAGCCGCCCACGATACATCGACGGGTAGACCCCGCGTGTGAACGGGTACTCGCCGGGGAGGCCGATATCGCGATCGGCGTCGGTATCGGCCAGGTCGTCCGCCGCGTAGAGCGGCTTTACCTGCTCGCCTGAGATCGTCGTGAAAAGTTCGTCGCGCTCTGGTTGGCGCGCGTAGACATCCTTCAACCACTGGTGCGCGCGCTGGATCGCCTCGGGCTCGGTCGCCATGGCCAGATTCTAGAAGGGAAGCCGGGTCAACCCACGCCGCGAGCGCTTCTTACGGCGTGCGGCTAGCCAAGTTCCGCTCCCGCCCACCGCACCGGCAGCCAGCACGGTCGCACCGATCCGCAACCGCTGGCCGAGCTTCTCAAAGCGCATCACCTCCCAGCCGCGGGCCGTGGTGATCTCGGCCAACTCGTCGTCGGGATTGACGGCCACCGGGTGGCCGACCAGCTCGAGCAGCGGCAAGTCGGAGGCCGAATCGCTGTAAGCCCACGAGGCCGTCAGATCGATCCCCTCGGCGTCCGCGAACTGTGCGACCGCCTTGGCCTTGCCTTCGCCGTAGGCGAACGGCCCCTCGAGGCGACCCGTGAACACACCGTCGGCATCGACCTCGAGGCGCGTACCGATCGCCCCCTCCATGACGAGCGCGGTCGCGAGGATCGTCGCCATCTCCTGCCCCGCCGCGGTCGCGATGTACGCGTCGCGGCCCTCGCCCTGGTGCCACCGAACGACATCGATCATTTGCGGGTAGATGCGCGGCAGGATTCCGGCCAGCGCGTCCGGCATGAGGCGTGCCATAGCGACTGCCCGCGTTCCCCGCAGTCCCTCCAAGAGCCTGTCGAGCAAGACATTGACCGCAGCATCGGTCGACCCGTTCAGCCGAAACCGCACCTGGGTGAGCGCGTCACGCATCAACTGCTTGCGCGAGAGCGTCCCGGCCTTGTATGACGCGCGCCCGAAGTGGTAGGCGCTGGCGCCGGCCATCAAGGTTCGGTCGAGATCGAAGAAAGCGGCTGACTTCAACTTGCTCACGTCCGCCTCGCGGACGATCGCCTCTGCCGAGGGTCCCTAGTTACCGTCGCCGCTCACTTCAATGATTACCGCGTCGCCCTGCCCGCCACCGGAGCAGATCGCCGCGACGCCGAGCCCACCGCCGCGCCGGCGCAGCTCGTACGCGAGCGATCCGAGGATGCGCGCACCGGAGGCGCCGATCGGATGGCCGAGCGCGATCGCGCCGCCGTTGACGTTGACTTTGTCCTCGTCGATGCTGAGCATCCGCATCGAGTTGATCGAAACCGACGCGAACGCCTCGTTGATCTCCCAGAGATCGATGTCGTCGGTGGTCAGGCCGGCCTTGTCGAGCGCCTTTTTGGCGGCCTTGGCGGGAGTGCGCGCGAGGTAGGCGAAATCGTCGGCAACCTCGGCGCTGGCGACAATCTTCGCGAGCGGCTGCCTATCATTGCTGGCAGCCCATTCTGAGGAGGCAAGCACGAGCGCGCCAGCTCCATCGTTGACGCCCGGCGCGTTGCCCGCGGTGTGCGAGCCGTCCTTGACGAACATCGGCGGCAACCCAGCCAGCGCCTCCAGCGACGACTCGCGGCGCGGCGCCTCGTCGACCTCGACGGTCGTCTCGCCCTTCTTCGACTTGACCGTCACGGCGACGATCTCCTCGGGCAGCTTGCCCTCGTCGGTTGCCTTGATCGCAAGCTCGTGGCTACGCAACGCCCAGCGGTCCATGTCGGGTCGCGTCAGCTCCAACTCGTCCGCGACCTCACTCGCCTCCTGCATCATGTGCTTACCGGAGAACGGGTTTGTGAGACCGTCGTTGATCATCGCGTCGATCGCCTTCGCGTCGCCCATGCGGAAGCCAAAGCGTGCATCCTTGAGCAGATAGGGAGCGTTCGACATGCTCTCCATGCCGCCCGCAACGCCTGTCTCGACGTCGCCGACGCGGACCGCCGTGTCGATGATGCCTACTGCGCGGATTCCCGAAGCGCAAACCTTGTTGATCGTCTCCGAAGGCACGTCTTTCGGAATGCCGCCATTGATCTGCGCCTGGCGGGAGGGAATCTGCCCCTGACCGGCCTGCAGCACCTGCCCCATCACGACCTTCTCCACTTGATCCGGAGCGACCTCGGCGCGCTCCAGCGCAGCCTCGATTGCTTTGCCGCCAAGTTCTGTCGCGTCGAACGCGCGCAGGGCGCCGCCCATCTTCCCGAACGGAGTGCGGGCGCTGCTGAGGATCACGGTGTCAGGCATTCAGAAACCTTTCTGGTCGAACGTCGCCGGGCAACGGATGCTAACGAACCTATAGTCTCGCGCCCATGAAAGCCTCCTTCCGTGACGGGAATCCCCAGGACACATCGGCTGACACGCTGATCGTCGGTTTGTTCGAGGATGAGGACGTCCCAAGCGATCTCGACCGGGCGCTTGGAGGCAGGCTGAGCAAGCTGGTCGAGTCCGGCGAAGCCAAAAGCGCGCTCAAGAAAACCGCGCTGCTGCACGGCGACGGCGCGATCAACGCGGCTCGTGTGATCCTGGTCGGGCTCGGTAGGCGCGATGATTTCGACGGCGAGAAGGCACGCAACGCGGCTGCGGCAGGATATGGTCGCGCGACTGGCGCAGGCGCAAAGTCGATCGGGATCGCGGTGCCGGATGGCGTTGACTCGGAAGTGATCGGCGCCGCTTTCACCGAGAGCGCGCTGCTCACGGGCTACAAGTTCGATCGCTACAAGAGCAAGATGGAGGACTCGGGTGAGAACGGTCCGGAGTCGCTGGAGGTCAACTCGACCAACGACATCGGCAGCACCGTTGAGGCCGCCGCGATCGTCGCCGGGTGCCAGAACGCAGCGCGCGATCTCCAGAACCTTCCCGCCAACGACCTGACGCCGGGCGATCTGGCCGCCTATGCGGCAAAGCGCGCCAGCGAGGTCGAGGGCCTCGAGTGCGACGTGCTCAGCCTGACCGATCTCCAGGATCGCGAGATGGGCGGCCTGCTGGCAGTTGCACAGGGATCGCGCCACGAGCCGAAACTGATCGTGCTGCGCTACGACGGGGGCGGCTCCGGCTCGACGTTCGGCATCGTCGGCAAGGCCGTCACCTTCGACACCGGCGGAATCTCGATCAAGCCCTCCGGCAAGATGGAGGAGATGAAGTTCGACATGTCGGGCGGGGCCTCGGCAATCGAGGGCACCGTCGCGATCGCGAAGCTGAGGCTGCCGATCAAGCTGATTACGGTCGTGCCGGCGGCCGAAAACATGCCGTCCGGGCACGCGGTAAAGCCGGGCGACATCGTCACGATGTCGAACGGCAAGACAGTCGAGGTCAACAACACCGACGCCGAGGGCAGGATGATCTTGGCCGACGCGCTGGTCTACGCCGCGTCGGAGGGCGCCGCGCCGATTGTCGACCTCGCTACGCTGACCGGAGCCATCCTGGTCTCGCTCGGCTCGACCTACGCCGGCCTGTTCTCGAACGACGACGAACTGTGCGCGGCGATCAGTGCTGCCAGCGACGCGACTGGCGAGCTGACCTGGCGGATGCCGCTGCACCCGGACTACAAAGAGCTGACCAAAGGCAAGTTCGCCGATTTGACCAATGCGGCCAACATCCGCAAGGCCGGCTCCTCCTATGCCGCCTCGTTTCTCGAAGAGTTCGTCGACGACAAGCCCTGGGCGCACCTCGACATCGCCGGAACGGCATGGGACCAGCAGGGCCGCGACTACGTCGGCAGCGGCGCAAGCGGCTGGGGCGTCAGACTGCTGGTCGAGCTGGCGCGCGGGCTGTCCTCAAAGTAGCGGATGAACTTCGACCTCACCGACGAGCAGAGGCTGATCCAGCAGACCGTGCGCGACTTCGCGCAGCAAAAGGTCGCCCCGGTGGCCGAGGAGCTGGACCGCGAACACCGCTTCCCATACGAGCTGGTCGAGCAGCTCGGCGAGCTTGGACTGATGGGCGTCCCCTTTCCCACCGAGTACGGTGGCGGTGGCGCCGACAACCTCTCCTATGCTCTCGTGATCGAGGAGCTGGCGCGGGTCGACGCGTCGGTCTGCATCACGGTCGCCGCGCACACCTCGCTTGGAACGCAGGGCATCTACCTGTGGGGTACCCAGGAGCAGAAGGCAGAGTGGTTGCCACAGCTCGCCTCGGGCAAAAAGCTTTGCGCGTTCGGACTGACCGAGCCGGAAGCCGGCTCAGACGCCGGCAACGTCAAGACGACGGCGAAGCTCGATGGCGACGAGTGGGTGATCAACGGCGCCAAGCAGTTCATCACCAACTCGGGCACCGACATCACCGGCTGCGTGACGATAACCGCGGTAACCGCGCAGAATGGTTCAAAGGAGATCTCGAACATCATCGTTCCGAACGGAACCCCCGGCTACACGCAGGGCGAGCCGTACCGCAAGATGGGCTGGAACGCATCGGACACACGCCCGCTGTCGTTCGAGGACTGCCGCGTGCCGGCGAGCAACCTACTCGGCCCGCGCGGCGACGGCTTCAAGCAGTTCCTACACCTGCTCGATAGCGGTCGTATCGGAATCGCAGCGATGGGCGTGGGCATGGCACAGGGCGCGCTCGACCAGGCGCTCGCCTACGCCAAGGAGCGCCACGCGTTTGGCAAGCCAATCTCCAAGTTCCAAACGATCCAAGCAAAGCTCGCGGACCTGTCGGCCGAGATCGAGGCGGCGCGCCTTCTGACCTTCAAATCCGCGTTACTGAAGGACAGCAAACAAAACTTCACGCTTACCGCAGCGCAGGCAAAGCTCAAGACCGGCCGGCTAGCAGTCCGCGCGACCGAAGAGGCGGTTCAGATCCACGGCGGCTACGGCTACATGGAGGATTACCCTGTCTGCCGCATGTACCGCGACGCCAAGATCCTCACAATCGGCGAGGGCACCGACGAGGTGCAGCAGATGGTGATCGCGCGCCAGTTGGGCTGCTAGTCGATATCAGGTCGTCGAACCGCGCATCCGCTCCAGCAGCAGCTCTGCCGCGCTGGCCGGGTCTAGCTCGCGCTTGACCACGCGGTCGAGCATCTCTCGGACCTCGTCGCTGGCGAGCGCCTCACGCTCGAGCTGGCGGCGCATGCGCACCGTCGCCAGTCCGAGCACCTCGTTTTGGAGGTTACGGTGGCGGCGCTCCTCAAGCGTTCCTGCTTCGGTGATGTGAGCGTGATGCGCGTCGATTGCCTGCGCCACCTCGGCAACACCCCTGCTTTCCGTCGCCTCGGTCTCGATGATTGGCGTCTTCCAGTCGGTCGGTGGGCCAAGCGCCAACACTCCTCTGACCTCGCGCACCATGCTGTCGGTCAGCGGGTGATCGGCCTTGTTGATCACGATCACGTCGGGGATCTCCATGATGCCGGCCTTGAGCGCCTGCACCGAGTCGCCGGACCCGGGCATCAGCACCAAGACGATCGTGTCGGCGTGGTCGATGATGTCGACCTCGGTTTGCCCAACGCCGACCGTCTCGACGAACACGTCCTGTTTGCCCGAGGCGTCCATCAACAGCAGCGCCTGCAGCGTCGCCTCCGACAGTCCACCGTGCGCCCCCCGGCTCGCCATCGAGCGGATGTAGACGCCCTCGTCGAGGAAGTGCTCGGTCAATCGGATGCGGTCGCCGAGTAGCGCCCCCTCGGTAAACGGGCTAGACGGATCGATCGACAGCACCCCCACTTCACGCTTGCCGTCGCGGGCGTACCGGATGAGTGAGCCGATCAGGGTGCTCTTGCCGCCACCAGGAGGGCCCGTGAAACCGATGATGCGGGCGTTGCCTGTGCGTGGGTACACCTCCCGAACCAATTCCCAGCCGGCTGGCTTGTCGTTTTCCACGAGGCTGATGCCGCGCGCGAGCGCGCGCTTGTCGCCGGCGAGCAGTCGCTCACCGAGTGGCGCTTCGGCCGTCCGATCAGATGACATGGCGGCGCCTATGATTGCAGTCTCGTGGGCAGCGAAACGATCGAGGAGACAACGGCGGCGTCCGCAGATCCGGCGCGGGAGCGCGGAGGCGTGATCGCGGCAGCCCGTTTCTGGGCCCGCAACGGCATGGTCACGCCGAAGTACATGCGACTCGTGGCGCGACTTGCGCGCCGCAAGCTGCTGACGCCGACCGGTCGCCGGATGAAGCTCGACGGGATGTTGTTCATCGGGCCCGGTGTCGTGCTGCAGATCGCGGCGCGCGCCACGCTACACACCGGTCGCTGGGTATGGATCGGCCACGGCACCAAGATCCGCTGCCACGAGGGTGAGGTCTCGATCGGTGACAAGACGGTGCTCGGTCAGGAGTGCACCCTGTCGGCCTACCAGCACATCTCGATCGGTGAGCAGTGCATCGTCGCGGACCGAGTGATGATGATCGACTTCGACCACGCCGTAACCGAGGTCGAGCAGCCGATCCGCGTGCAGGGCATCTACAAGCGCCCCGTTCGCGTCGGCAACAACGTCTGGATCGGTTACGGAGCACAGATCCTGCGCGGCGTGTCGGTCGGCGACAACGCGATCGTCGGCGCAAGCGCGGTCGTCACCAAAGACGTTCCCGCCAACTCAGTCGTAGCTGGCTCACCGGCCCGGGTCGTGAGGATGCGCGACGCGCCGAAGACGCTCCGCTGGAACGATCCGGTCGAGCCCTGACACGCACTAACGCGAACGGCCCGCTTCCGCGGGCCGTTCCTACTACTTGAAGCTCGTGATGTCCTAGATCGCTTGGACCTGGACGGCCTTCGGGCCCTTGTCACCAGCCTCGGACTCGTAAGAGACCTTCGCGCCTTCCTTCAACGAGCGGAAGCCGTCGCCGGCGATGCCCGTGTGATGCACGAAAAGGTCCTTGCCCCCATCGTCGGGGGTGATGAACCCGAATCCCTTGTCGTCGCTGAACCACTTCACGGTTCCTGTTGCCATGTATATGTTCCTCCACGGCTTGTCTTGTGTGCTGCGAACGCGGAGGATGCTCAAAGCAACGACCTGCGGGCGCTGGCACTACCTTGCCGACCGGATCCGGCCGACCCAACATCGCGACCGTAGCAGACCCCAGGGATCGCCAGAGAGGCCCCTAGCCGGAGGGAACGCGTTCACCCAGCAAATCAGCGTAAATCGCCTCCGTCCGCTCGGCTACATCGCCCCAATCGAAGCCCCGTACGTGCTGGTAGGCCTCCGCCACGATCCGCTTGCCGAGCGCGTCGTCAGCGAGCACCCGCGTCGCCGTGTCGGCGAGCGAGTCGGGGTCGCGCGGACGGAAGCGCAGGCCGACCTCGTCGTGCGGGACGACCTCGCGCAGGCCGCCGGTGTCAGCCACAAGACACGGACACCCCGACGCCATCGCTTCCAGCGCGACCAGCCCGAACGGTTCGTAGATCGACGGGACCACGGTCAGGTCGGCGATCCGGTAAAGCGTGTGCAACACGTCGTCCCCGATCCAGCCAAGGAAGGTGCCGTGGTCGTCGAGACCAAGCTCGCTTGCCTGCGCCCGCAGTTGTTGCTCATGCGTGCCGGACCCGGCGACCAGGTAGCGGACGTTGCCGAGCTCTTCGATCACGCGCGGCATCGCCTCGAGCGCGATCTGGAAACCCTTCTCGTAGACCAACCGCCCGACCAGCAGCACGAGCTTCTCTTCCGGGGCGGCGAACTCCGACCGCAGCTTGCGCATCTCGGCCCCAGCCGCCGGTTGCAGGTCGCCGGGGTCGATCCCGTTCGGGATCACAGCTATCCGCTGCTCTTCTATCCCGTATATGTCGGCAACGTGGTCACGCATGTAGGCAGAACAGGCGATCACCTGCTCTGCGCGGTTTGTGACCCAGCGCTCGATCCCATGGATGTGGCTTTGGGGGTGCTTATCGACCCAGCCCTGATGGCGCCCGTACTCGGTCGCATGGATTGTCACGGCCAGCGGCACGCCGAAGCGTTTGGCGAGATGGTCCCCCGCAACCGCGACCAGCCAGTCGTGCCCGTGCACGAGATCGAAGTCGAAACGGTCGCCCAACTCGACGCCGGCGGCGAGCATGTCGGTGTTCATGTGTTCGACCCACGTGATGAACTCGCTCAACTCGGCAGGACGCGTCGGCTCGCGTACGCGGTGCAGATAGATGCCGTCGACGACCTCCTCCGCGGGCGACTCTTCACGCCCGCGAGTCAGCACGTGAACGTCGACACCAAGCTCGGCGAGGTTCTCGGTGAGCTTGCCCACGTGACGCGCGAGCCCACCTTCGATCAGCGGTGGGTACTCCCACGAGAGCATCAGTACGCGCATCAGGCGCGACCCCACGCCGAAGCCGGTTCGGTCAGCGCAGCAAGCGCCAGCTCGGGCGCCAGTCCTCGTAGATCAGGGTCGACGCTCGCCTGATCGATCTGCTCGCCGCCGGGCATGTCGCGGAAGTCTTGCATGCCGCGACCCATGTCGGCGAGCGCCCGCTCGAAGGCCCTCTGATGCCCGTCGACGCGAGCGGACGGGTAGTCGGCGGCCAGCTTGCGTGCCTCCATGAACGCCCAATCACTCGATTGGAGCGCGAGCAGCTCGCGGGCAGCGCGACGACAGGCGGAAGCTCCGCCGCGGTGCGACGCGCCGCCCGCCGCGAGCGCTGCCGTCAGCGCCAACTCGGCCCGAGCGGCCGGCCAGCGAAGCCCGGCGACGGCGCGGCAGTCCCAGGTCGAGAGATCCTTTCCTGCGCCCCAACTCGACTCAACCAACAAGCGACGCTGCGGCTCGTGGCGTTCGAGCGCCTCGGGCAGAGTCACGAGCGGTAGGTTGGCGGCACGCGCCTCTTGACAGACTGCGTCGAGCCACTCGAGCCCTTCGTACCACCAGTGACCGAGAAGCTCAGTGTCGAGTGCGCAGACGCACAATCCCGGGCGGCTCCGGACTGCCCGATAGGAATCGAGTCGCGCCACAACGCCCGCGACGAAGTCGCGCGCGTGCTCCCTGGCACGCTCGAAACCAAGCTCGCGCAAGTAGGGCTGACCGCTGTTGGCCCAGGGGCGCATGCCGTTGATGGTCTGCGCGTGATAGTCGCGGTAGACGGCATCGGACGGGTAGCCACGCTCGTCCCAGACGCGAGCGATCGTGTGCCAGTCGATCGGCACAGCGACCGGCCCATCTTCGGTGTGCAGCGGCTCAAGCTGGTCGAGGTCTGACCCCGAGCGTGTCTGGTCGACGCAGAAGGCGGAGACTCCCTCGGCGGCCAGCAGAGCTTCGAGCCCCGGCCGGTAGCCGCACTCCGGAATCCAGAAGCCGCCGCCCCAGGAGCCGAACCGCTCGCGGTGCGAATCGATCCCGGTGCGCAGCTGGAGCCGAACACCGGCTTCCGTCTCGAGCAGCGGCAAGACGGCGTGCGTCGCCGAGGATGTCCACAGCTCAACCGTCCCACGATCGCGCAACTTGCGCAGCGCGCCGAGCAGATCGCCGTCGATCCGCTCGAACTCGTCGGCCGCGCGCTGGTAGCCACGAGATGACTCGCGCAACGCGCTGGCGGCGCCGTGCTGTCCGTCGGCTTCCAGCCCCTCGATGTCGTGGCGGTGGCAGTCGGCCCGAGTCTCGTGCATGAAGCGCAGGAAGTTTTCGCCGACGCGCGGTAGCGCGAGTTGGTCCGCCAGCACCGGGGTCACGCCGACGGTTGCCACCGCCCCGTCCCGCTCCGCCCATCGCTCCAGCAGACCAACGAGGGGTACGTAACAGGCACCGATCGCTTCCAGCAACCACTCCTCGCCAAACGGCCAGCTCCCGAAGCCCTCCACGTACGGCATGTGCGAGTGGAGAACGATCGCCAACTCGCCGCGCTTCCCCGCGCCAGCGTTCATGGCCGGCAGATCGCTAGAAAGTCGAGGGCGCCGTCGAGCGAGCCTGACCGCAGTACAAAATCGCGCTCGTTGATCGACGGCGTGAAGCGATCGTAGATGCGCCGCGTCGCGCGAAGCGCCGGATGAACACGATCCCAGCCAAGCTTCAGTGCCAGCTCGTGCATGCGCAGCTTGCGAGCATGGAAGAGTCCAAGCAACTCGACCGAGCCGAAGTGCGGCGCGAGCAGCTCGGCGTACTCGGAAGCTGTGTACTCGTGGACATGCCAAGGATTGTTCGAGCGCTGGGCGCCCTCGGGGGCAAGCGTGCGCACATTCGGTGTGCTTACGTAGGCGGCACCGCCCGGAGCCAGCAACGACGCCAACCGGGCAAGCAACTCGCCCGGTTGCCGAATGTGCTCAATCGTCTGTAGGAATACGATCGCGTCGTAGGGGGCGCCTCCATCGAACTGCTCGACCAGCGCGCGCTCGAATCGCAGCCCGGGTCGCGTGTAGCGCAGGCGCGCATGCTCGTGCGCCTCGGGGTTAGCGTCGACACCTGTTACCTGCGAGGCGCGCTCGGCGAGCACCGCAGTGCCGTAGCCCTCACCGCATGCCATGTCAATCGCGCGCGCGCCGCGACAGCGCTCAGCGATCCAGCGATACACGACCAGGTGTCGCCTATACCAATAGTTCTCTTCAGGGACGTCGGGCAGCGTTCGCTCGCCCGTAAGCTCCAAGGGCGGGACGCCCGCCGGTTGATCGTGCTGTAGGTAGGTGCTCATCACGAGGCTCCGCCGTCCGACGCGAGGCGGCGAATATACCGAGACAGACGTCACTACCCCCGGTCGCTTATATTGACCGACCGATGGCGACCGAGCCCACAGAGGTCCTTCCCGGCCGCTCAACCGCTCTCGACGCCGAGCGCATCCGCGAGGTAAACGTCCGCTACCACGACGTCGCCGCCGAGAGTTACGACACGAAGTGGGGCATCGACTATGGCGAGTTGGGTCGCGGCCAGGTGCTGATGAAGTTCGCCAAGGCTCTAGGGCGCGAGGCCGGTAGATACCGCCGTTCGCTCGAGATCGGCGCCGGCACCGGCTACTTCAGCCTCAACCTGCTTCGAGCCGGCGTGATCGAGCACGCGACCGCTACCGATATCTCCCCAGGCATGCTCAACCAGCTCTCAGAGACGGCACAGCGCCTCGAAGTCGAGGTGGCGACCGTCTGCTGCGATGCCGAGCGACTGCCATTCGAGGACGCTTCCTTCGACGTCGTGTTCGGGCACGCTGTGCTTCACCATCTGCCTAATCTCGACGTCGCCCTGTCAGAGTTCGATCGCGTGCTCTCGGCGGGCGGAACGCTCGTGTTCATGGGCGAGCCGTCGCGCTACGGCGATCGCATCGCGGCGTTGCCGAAACGCCTCGGCCTGCTGGCCGGCCCCGCCTGGCGGCGTCTGGTCGGCGCGCGGTCGGTTGGAAGCGCACCCGACCGGGGCGGGCCCACGGATCACTCACTCGAGCAGTTCGTCGACGTCCACACGTTCGCTCCGGATGAGCTGCGCAAGCTCGCGAGCGGGGCCGGGTTCGAGCACGTGCGAGTCAGCGGCGAGGAGCTGCTGGCCAACGTCCACGGCTGGACGATGCGTTCGCTCGAGGCCGACAGCGACCCGCTCAGCGTGCCCCGCGTATGGCACCAATTGGCGTTCCGAGCGTACATAGCGCTGCAATGGATGGACAGCCGGCTGCTCGAGCGGCACCTTCCGGCCGAATTGTTCTACAACCTGCTGCTGTCGGCGCGCAAGCCTACGCGCTAGATCAGCGCCCCGGTGCGGTTGCCGAGGCCGATTTAGACTGCCACTCGTGGCCGATCAACGCATCGATGACCTACCGCTGTTTCCGCTGCCCGTAGTACTGCTGCCGACCGAGCTCGTGCCACTTCACATCTTCGAGGATCGCTACAAGGCCATGATCTCGGAGTGCCTGGCGAACGATGCCGAGTTCGGCGCGATCTGGCTCGCCGATGAAGGCTTGCGCGATGTCGGCTGCTCGGCAACGGTTGCTGAGGTACTCGAGCAGATGGACGACGGCAGCATGAACGTCTTGGTGCGCGGAACGACTCCGTTTCGCCTCGTCGAGCGCGGCGAGCAACAGGCTTTTCCGACCGGCACGGTCGACCTGCTCTCCGACAAGGGAGAGGGGACGGCTGCGAGCGTCGAAGAGGATGCCCGCACGAGCTACGCCGACCTGCTCGAGAAGGCGACCGAGCAGCGCCCCGAAATGGCGGCGCTGACACAGCTGAGCGCGTACGAGATGGCAGCCAGTGTCGACATCGGCCTCCAGGCCAAGCAGGGCCTTTTGGAGCTGCGTTCCGAGCAGGCTCGACTGCGGCTGCTCACGCGGCTGTTCAAGGACGGCCTGGAGCGACTCGACCTCGCTCGCAAGATCGGCGAGCGGGCGCAGTCGAACGGCAAGATCCGCTTCGAGCGGGGCTAGACTTCGACAACAGCCCCGCCGCGGCGCGGGTCACCGCCACCAGACAGCTCACCCGTCTCGCAGTCGCGGTGGACAGCCTGCGCCCCGCCGAAGAACAGGTTCAACCGGTCCCAGCGCACCAGCTCGTAGCCGAGCTGGTCGAGTGTCGACGGCTCGAACCCCGGCTCGACGTGTAGCACCCCGTTCTCGTAGTGGATTCGACCGTGTCGTACCGCCTCATCGACGGACATCCCGTAGTCGACCACGTAGCGAATCACCTGGAGGATCGCCGACCGAATCCGGTTCGAGCCGGCGCTGCCAATCGCAAGCTCGACCTCGCCGTCGCGCAACACGACCGTTGGCGCCATCATGCTCGTGACGCGCGTTCCCGGTTCGTGGCGATGGAAGCCGAGCGGGTGCAGATCCTCCTCGCCAAGCATGTTGTTGAGGTGTATCCCGGTCCCTGGAACGGTGACTCCGGACCCAGTCCCGTTGGAGCAGGTGACGCTGACCGCGTTTCCCTGCTCGTCGGCCACCGAAATATGCGTGGTCGATCCGAGCCGGTCCTGCATTTGCCCGAGTGCCCTGTCGATCGTCTCCGGGGCGAGAAACCGATCGATGAAATCGTCACCGCGCAGGCCGTGATCGAAGTGATCGTCGCGGGCCAGGTTGCACTGCTCCATCGCCTCCGCCAACAGCGCCAGCGTATCGACGCTTGATAGGTCGCCCGGTGGGCCGCAGCGCTCGAGCAGATCGAGTCCCAGCGCGATCAAGATCCCGCCTGCCGATGGTGGCGCGTTGGTCAGGACCTCGCGGCCACGGTAGGACGCGCGCACCGGCTCGCGTTCGACGACGCGGTACTCGGCGAAGTCCTCGCTGGTTAGCAGCCCGCCCCTTTCGCAGACCCAGTCCGAAATCCTCGCCGCCTGCTCGGACTCGTAGATCGACGCCGGCCCCTCGGCAGCGAGTCGTTCGAGCGCGTCGGCCAGTTCGGGGAACCGGAATACATCTCCCGCCCGTAGCAGCCTCCCGTCCGGCGCGTACAGCTCGCTGGTCTCCGGATAGTGCGTCAGGATCGGCTCGAGAATGTCGAACAGATACTCGGTGACGCCCGACACTGGTACCCCGTCTCGCGCAAAGCTCGTCGCCGGCTTGATCAACTCCTCGAACGCGATCGTGCCGAAGCGCTCGGACGCCTGCCAGAGACCGGCAGCGGTGCCCGGCACGCCGCACGACGAGGGACCGATGTTGAACACCTGGAGCGTCGTTTCGTCGAACGCCACCTCCGTCGCGACCAGCTCGGCCCGATCGTCTGGATCGAGTCCGCGGCCGCCAGCCTCGACGAAGAAGTCGAGCAGGTGGTCCTCACCCCCGGCGGTGTGTGCGATCAGGAACCCGCCGGCACCCAGCCCGGTCAACGTGCTTTCGGTGGCAAACGACGCTAGCACTGAGCAGACGGCCGCGTCGAACGCGTTGCCGCCCTCGCGCAACATCTGCGCCCCCGCTTCTGCGGTCAGTGGGTGGCCAGCTGCAACTACACCTTTCATAAGAGCTCCCGGTTTTCCCCACTAAGGAAAAACCGGAACATATTCGAGCCTAAGCTGCGCTAGCCCCCAGGAACAACGAACTCGGGAATCTCCAACTCGTCGGAGAGCATGTCCTTGACCTCGTTACGGCGCACACGCGGCTCACCAGCCGGCTCACGCAGCTGGCTGGCGGTCGAACTGCGGCGCACCTGGTCGCCGTAGCCAGTCGCTACGACGGTCACCCAGCACTCATCGGTGATCTTCTCATCGATCATCGCACCGAAGATGATGTTCGCGCTCGGGTGGGCTGCCTCCGAAACCGCTTTGGCGGCCTCGTTGACCTCCCAAAGCGAGAGGTCCGGCCCGCCCGTGATCGACAGCAGGATCGAACGAGCACCTTCGACCGAGGTCTCCAGCAGCGGCGATGAAACAGCCTGCTCGGCGGCTTCGATAGCCCTTCGCTCGCCGGTCGCCATGCCGATCCCGAGCAGCGCCCGTCCGGCGTCGCTCATGATCGTGCGAACGTCAGCGAAGTCGAGGTTGATCAGCCCTGGCAGCGTGACCAGGTCGGACACGCCCTGAACACCCTGGCGCAGAACATCGTCGGCGACACGGAACGCGTCGACCATCGTCGTCTGCTGCTCGAGCACCGACAGCAGCCGGTTGTTCGGAACCACGATCAGCGTGTCGACCTCTTTGGCAAGTTCCTTGATGCCATCCTCGGCCGCTGCCATGCGGCGGGTGCCCTCGAAGCCGAACGGCTTCGTGACGATGCCGACGGTAAGCGCACCAATATCGCGCGCAATCCGCGCGACCACGGGAGCCGCGCCCGTGCCGGTGCCGCCACCGGCACCGCTGGCGACGAACACCATGTCCGAGCCCTTGAGCAGGGCTTTGACGCGATCGTCGTCGTGTACCGCCGCCGCCTCGCCGATGTCCGGGTCCGAGCCCGAGCCGAGTCCGCGTGTCAGTTCGCGGCCGATGTGCAGAGTGACGTCGGCCGCGCTCTCCTGCAGAGACTGGAGGTCAGTGTTGATCGCGACGAACTCGACGCCTGCGACGCCGGCCTCGATCATGCGGTTGACGGCGTTGCAGCCGGCGCCACCGACGCCGACCACGCGCAACAACGGGGGGTGGATCATCGACGAACGCGACGCGGGCGCCGGCTCGTCGCGGGGACGGTGCTCGCGCTGACCGTCGGGGCGCTCGAGAACGTCCGCGGGGATGTCCTGCGCGAAGGCGGCAGTCAGCCGCTCCTTGGGCGAGGGCACCTGCTGTGCCGTGGGCTCGCGCGACGGGTCGGGCAGGCGGTCCTGCCCCTGCTCGGGGATGCCATCGGGGCCGTCCTGATCGGTGCGCCGAAACAGCGCAGCCAACGGACCTTCACGCATACTCGCTCTTTTATCTCTGGCCATGCTCGAGGACCTCCTTTGCGAGATCGCGGTAGGACTTGGCGGCGACCCCTTCCGGATCGTACTTCAGCACCGAGGTGCCCTTCACGGGCGCCTCGGCGAATCGGATCGTCTTGCGGATCCGCGTGGCGAACACGCGCTCGCCGAAGTTCTCTTCGAGGATCTCGATCGCTTCCTTGGCGTGAACCGTCCGGCTGTCGACGAGCGTCGGAAGGATGCCCTCGATCTCGACGTCGGGGTTGAGTTCTTCACGGATCATCGAAAGTGTGTTCTGGAGTTGAACCAGGCCGCGCATCGAAAGGTATTCGCACTGCACAGGCACAATAACCTTGTCAGCGGCGGCCAGGGCGTTGATCGTCAAAAGTCCCAGCGACGGCGGCGTGTCGACGCAGATGAAGTCGTAGTCCTCCAGCACCGGCACGAGGCTCTTTTCGAGCGACCGCTCGCGGCCGATCTGGGTGCTCATCGCGATCTCCGCCCCAGCCAGATCGATTGAGGCGCAGGCCACGTCGATCTCGCGCTTGCGGATGACCTCGCGAATCGAGATGTGTTCGACCAGCACGTTGAACATCGACTGGTCGACGGTGTCGGGGTCGATTCCCTGGCTCATCGTAAGATTGCCCTGCGGATCCATGTCGACCGCCAGCACGCGGTGACCGGTCTCGGCAAAGGCGACCGCCAGATTCAGGGTCGTGGTCGTCTTGGCGACGCCGCCCTTCTGGTTGGCAAACGCGATCACCTTGGCCCTGCCGGTGCCGGGACCGGCTGCCGGCCGGGCCGGCTGTGCGTCAGAGGTCCTTTTTGCGCTCACCTCGGTGCTCCTCTCTTCTGCCGGATCGGGCTGCCGTGCTGGTTGATCCGGCTCTCGTTCAGGCTGCTCAGCGACGGGCTCTGCCTCGGCACCGGTTTCTTCCGGTGGCGTCCGCCCAGAGCGGTACTCGGGACGGGCAAATCGCTGGAGTAGACCCATTGCGCTGGGTACTTCTCATCCCCCGGGTCTATTCCTGCAAGGAACGGGGCTCGAAGCCGTTTCACGACCCCGGAGATGCCCGGACTCGATTCATCTACGCTGACGCCGTGGCATCGATCCTCGACAAACGCCTGATTTTCATGACCGGCAAGGGCGGCGTCGGCAAATCAACCGTGTCGGCGGCACTCGGAATGGCCGCGGCGCGCCAGGGCAAGAGAACGCTCGTCTGCGAGGTGGCCCAGCAAGAGCGAATGTCGGCGGCATTCGGCAAGCAGGGGGTCGGCTACCACGAGACCAGGGTTAAGAAGGACCTCTACGCGTTTTCGATCGATCCCGAACGGGCGCTCGAGGAATACCTGCTGCTCCAGATCAAGATCAAGCCGCTCTACGACCTGATGTTCAAGAACCGCATCTTCACCTACTTCGCCGCAGCGACGCCGGGTCTGCGAGAACTGGTCACGATCGGCAAGGTCTGGGAGCTAGCGCAGCTCGATCGTAGGGTCAAGCAGGGAGCCAAGTACGACCTCGTGATCGTTGACGCGCCGGCGACCGGCCACGGGCTTGCGACACTACGAACCCCAAAAACCTTTGGCGACATCGCCAGGGTCGGCCCGATCAAGAAGCAGGCCGACACGATCAACGGCTTCATCACCGACCCGCGGCTTACGTCGGTGTGCGCTGTAGCGATGCCGGAAGAGATGCCGGTCAACGAGACGCTCGACTTCAAGCGCCGGCTTCACGACGATCTGGGTCTCGAGCTTGATCGAATTTTCATGAACGGCGTCTACCCGGAGCTGTTCGACCAAGGCGAGGCGCAGGCGATCGAAAGGCGCTTCACAAGCGAGCAGGACGCCGATGGCAACAGTCCAGCGATTGTGCGACGCGCGGCGCTACGGGCGGCCATTGCCGAGCACGGCCGCGCTGAAGCCCACCGCGTCCAGGTCGCCCGGCTCGCCGAGCAGTCGCTCCAAAGGCCGATCGAACTTCCGTTCCTGTTCCGGCCCGAGATCGGCATGAACGAGATCGGGGAGCTTGCCGATCTGCTCGAGGCCTCGCTGTGAACGTCGGCGACCTGCTCGAGGGCAAGGAGATCTGCATCTGTGCGGGCTCCGGCGGAGTCGGCAAGACAACCACCGCGGCGGCGATAGCGATGGGCATGGCTGCCCAGGGCAAGAAGGTCGTGGTGCTGACGATCGACCCGGCCAAGCGGCTGGCCGACTCGCTGGGGCTACCCGAGCTGGGCAACGAGGAGCGCCTCGTCGAGCGGGAGCGCTTCACCGAGCAAGGCCTCGCAATGAATGGCGAGCTGTGGGCGATGATGCTAGACGCGAAGCGCACCTTCGACGACCTGATCGAGCGCCACGCGCCCGACGAGGAAGCGCGCGACCGCGTACTTGGCAATCGCATCTACCAGGAGCTTTCGAACGCGATGGCCGGGTCGCAGGAGTACGCTGCCATGGAGAAGCTCTACGAGCTGCACCAGGAAGGCCGCTACGACCTGCTGGTGCTCGACACGCCGCCGACGCGCAACGCACTCGACTTCATCGACGCCCCCGAGCGGATGACACGCTTCATCGAGGGACGCTCGCTTCAGTTCTTCCTCAGGCCGGGGCGGCTCGGCCTGCGAGTCGTGGGACGCTCCGGAGGAATGCTCTTCTCGGTTCTAAAACGCATCACCGGAATCGACCTGCTGCAAGACCTGTCGGACTTCTTCCAGAGCTTTGGCGACATGGCCTCCGGCTTCAGCGAACGCGCCCAGCGTGTCAACGATCTGCTCGCCGAGCGGTGCACGACGTTCGTTCTCGTATGCGCGCCCGAGCAGGAGCCGATCGACGAGGCGATCTACTTCTGGCGCCGCCTGCGCGAGGCGAAGTTGCCGTTCGGCGGAGTGGTGGTCAACAAGGTGCACCCCGACTACCTGCAGGCTGCCGAGAGCCCAGGCGACGTCGACGTGGCCGACGCCCTTTCAGGGTTGGGACCCGAGCTGGCTCGCAAGGTGGCCGAGAACTTCAAGCGCTACCGCCAGCTCGCCGAGCGCGACAAGCGCAACATAGCGCGCCTGACCGACCAGCTGGCACAACGCCGTGTGATCGAGGTCCCGTTTCTCGACGAGGACGTGCACGACATCGGCGGACTCGCCCGCCTCAACCGCTACCTGTTCGCCTCGGGAGAGCGGCGCCAAGAGATGGCGTCGGAAGCCCGGACCTAGTTAAGTACTAGATCGCGGCCGAGTAATCCGAGGGGTCGTCGAAACCCCAATCATCCGGCTCGGGCTCGCCGCGAAGCTCGCGCACACCGGTCGAGGGCAAGGTATCTTCGGTCGGTTGCTCGTGCGGCGTCGTTCGCCGCACAACGAAGTCGGGCTCGGACGTGTCGTGGGCTTCGAGTGGCTCAGTGGTCGGCTTCGTGTCGTCCACGTCGCCCCACCCGTCCAATACCGGCTCCGTCTTTGGCTCAGTCCTCGCGCCACGTGCAAAGCGGTTGCTGCGCCGTGGCAACGGCTCCGGCAGCTGCTCCGGTGCTTGTTCGTTGATGCCGAGCATCTCGTCCGCCAACGCGCGGACGTCGGGCTGCAGATGGCCGCAGACGACGTCGCGCAGCAGCGCGCGCAGACTGTCCTCGAGGTCGGCCGCGATCCTGTCGGGCGACTCGGCACCGACCGCCGCGAGGTAGGTCGAGTCGGCATCGCCGCGCATCGCCAGGCGCTCGAGCTTGAAAGCGGTCTCCATTCGCCGCTGAAGCTCCGACCTGCCATGCGGCTCGGCACAGAGAACGGCGAGCCTCTGCGCCATCGCCAAGTCGGTCGGCTCACCGCCATCGAGCAGCGCGCGCACGGCCAGCAGGTGATCTGACAAACCGTCGGTCGAAACCGATTGCTCGAGCCCCATCTCGAATCGCGACAGCGCCCACGGGAACGACCCGCTCTGAGCCGGCCGCGCACGCATCAGCTCGACGAGCTCGACGAACCCGGGCTGATCCGAGGCCTCGAGCCAATACTCGCCGCCGCGGCCGCGGCCTGCGAAACCGAGCGGAACCGACTGCCAGGGTCCGTCGTCGGTGCGCCACCAGGCGCTCGCGCCGAGCGTCGCGGGCCCGTTCTTGAAGAGCCGCAGCGCTGTCAGTAGCTTGCGGAAGTCGAGTCGCGCCGCGGTCAGCGGCGGCGGTTCACGCGGAGTCGACTCGACCGTCAGCAACGCGAGCACGTTCGGCTCTGCGCGATCGCGCTCGCTCGCCCACACGGCCTCGGGTGGCGCCTCGACCAGGTCGCCCCTCACAACCGCGACGCCGGATCCGACCTCCCAGCGGTCGGCGGCCAGCCTGACGCCTAGCAGCGGCGATAGCACCGTATTGACCACCGTGTCCTCATAGACGATGCGCTCGAACTGCAGATACGCGCGCTCGAAGCGCTGTGCGGGCAGCTCGAACTCGGCCACCTCGCCGAACACTTGGGCGAGCAGCTCCTTCAGCACTTGCTCGGCCCGGTCATGCTCACCGGCCGGCGTGTGCGTTGCGCCCATCGTTCGCAGGTAGGCGGCGGTGCCTTCGACCCGCGTCAACGCCGAGATGCAGGTGTCGAACCCTTCGATCGCGCGAAACTCAGTGAAGCGCTGCCTGAGGAATTCTCCCGAAAGCGGCTTGTAGTGGTAGAGCACGGAGCGCACGCCGGGATTCTCGGCGACCTCGAACGGAATCTCGGCACCGGCCGCGACCGCCGCGTCGAGGTGCTTGCCGGCGAGTTCGGCAAAGCCGCGCAGCTGATCGTGAAGGGCACGGTTACGCACGGGCCCGGTTTCGCCACCTAGTCGCCAGCTCCTGCGTGGGTCGCCCGTGACCGGCCGAGACCGCTACGAGACCTGTTCGATCAGACCCCCAAAGAAACAGCGGCCGGGCTGGTTGAACGTGTTGACGGCCGCCCAGAGCTGCGAGACGAACTGCGTGCCGTCGGCGGCGATCGCGGTTCCATCGTTCTCCGCGTCGATCCCAGGAGTTCCAGCGGCCGTCGAGTCCTTGACGAACTCGCGGCTTGCCTCGGGCGTCGCCACGTTCAACACGCCGCTGTCGTTGCCGTCGAACGCGGCATTGTCCTGCGTGGTGGTGATCAGGATTCGCGGCTCGTCGTTGCCAGCCTGGTTCAATTGGCAATGGGCGGTCAGCCTGAACGGGCCGAGCGAATAGATGTCCCTGGCCTCGTTGTTGCCAAGGTTGAGGGTCTGTATGCGCGTGAACTTGCTCGACCTTTCGTAGGCCGGCGAGTCGAGACCGTCGAGCTTGTCGGCATCCGGCACCTTGCCGAGCGTCGACTCCTTGATCTTGCGGCCGGTCACGTTGTCGTTCTTGATCTTGCTGGTGGTAACGGCTCTCCTGCGAAGTTTGCTCGCGGTGACGGCCCGCTTCTTGATCTTGCTCGTGGTAACGGCACTCCTCTTGAGCTGTTTGGGGCCGACACTGGCGCGCGAAAGCGCGTAGCCGGTACCGCTCATGGCCACGAACAGGGCGATCATCGAGATAACGAGCGCGGGCGATGGCCGCTGATCAAGGAGACGTTTCATCGACAGAATTTCCTTCCGGTCGTGGGCACACTCGCGAGACTCTACGCAAGTTCAAGAGCCGCCGCGCCGCCAGGGCAAAAAAAACGACCGCCCTAGGCGGCCTGTTCTGTCTCTCGCGGAAGAGGGGCGTCTACTGGCGAGTGCCCATTGAGCCACGCCTTGCCGTAGGAGCGCATCTGGTCGATCAGCGGCACCAAGGCGTCGCCCTTCGACGTCAGCCGGTACTCGACTCGCGGCGGCACCTCGGGATAGGTGCGTCGCTCGACTATCTCCTCAGCCTCCAACGCTCGCAGACGCAGCGACAAGGTCCGCGGGCTGATGCCATCGAGCGAGCGCTCCAATTCGCAGAAACGGCTGCAACCATCGGCCAAGTCGCGAATGATCAAAAGGGTCCACTTCCCGCAGACGATCTCTGCGGTCTTGCAGACTGGACAAGTTTCGACTGAATCCATCGTTTGGTGCGGAGAAAGGGTGCCTTTCCGCACATCGATGATACCAAGGCTTTACAGACTGAAGTGATGTTTCTTTTTGGCGGTGCAGCTTTGGCTCAGTCGGGCGGCGGCGCTACCGAGAGCGAGGCCCGGCCGGGCCTCGGCTCGGACGGCTCGCCCTGAGCTTCGCCGGTGGCCGTCGCGGGACCGTTTGCCGGCGGTGGAGGAGGTCGCTGCGCAACGGCCGGCGGCTGCTCGGGCTCCTTGCGTTCGCCGTCATCCCCATCAGGGTCGTCGTCCTGGGTCCCGTAGAGCTGGTCGACGCTGCGCGAGGTTTGACCCTCTGCTAGCACCAGCAGCTTGAAGTCGTGCGGGTGGGTCGCGGTCGAGAGCCCCGTCTCATAGCTGATCTTTCCTGCCTGGTAGAGCTGCAGCAGATGTTGGTCAAAGGTCTGCATCCCATAGTAGCTGCCCTCGGCGATCACCTCGCTTAGCTTGCCGGTCTCGGCTGGGTCTTCGATCATGTCGCGCACACGCCCGGTCATCGTCAGGACCTCGACGGCCGGCACGCGCCCCTTGCCGTCGGCGGTCGGGACTAGCCGCTGCGACACGACGCCCTTGAGCGCGCCACCGAGCATCGCGCGGACCTGCTGATGCTGGTGCGGCGGGAAGAAGTCGATGATGCGGTTGATCGTCTCGACCGCGTCGATCGTGTGCAGCGTCGAGAACACGAGGTGGCCGGTCTCGGCTGCCGACAGCGCGGTCGCAACTGTCTCTTCGTCGCGCATCTCGCCGACCAGGATCACATCGGGGTCCTGGCGCAGCACCCGGCGCAGGGCCTGAGTGAAGGAGTTGGTGTCGAAGCCGACCTCGCGCTGGTGAACAATAGACTTCTTGTCTCGATGCAGGTACTCGATCGGGTCCTCGATCGTCACGACGTTGTGGCACACGGTGCTATTGATCTGATCGATCATCGCGGCGAGCGTTGTCGACTTGCCCGAGCCCGTGGTGCCGGTCACGAGGACGATTCCGCGTGGCTCCGCCGCCAGCTTCTTGATCACCTGCGGCAACTCGAGCTCATCGATCGTCTTGATGTCGAACGGAACCACACGACAGACGACCGAGATTGAACCGCGCTGCCGAAAGGCGTTGACGCGGAAGCGGGCCAGCCCGCCGACCGTGTAGGAGAAGTCGATCTCGCCATCGCGCGCAAACTCGCTGAGGCGATCGGATGCGGTGAGCATCTCGCGCAGTATCTTCTCGGTGTCCTCGGGAGCCAACGGCTCCGAGTCCGGGATCGGCTGCAGCGCGCCCTTGATCCTGATCTGTGGCAGAGCGGGCACCTTCATGTGAAGGTCGGACCCCTCTTTTTCCACCACCACGCGCAGCGCTGCTTGAAGGTCAAACGCCATACTCCCCGTTAATCGGCATGCAGAGCCGATGCTTGAGGGATCGACGTCATCTGCGAATCGGCCCTGGACCCGCCACTGAGGGTGCGAAAAGCAAGCCTGGCTAGGACGCAGGGTCGCGGACGCAGCGAGCGTAGTCGCCTACGCGAGCGAGGCCGCGGCCCGAGGACAACGCCAGGCGCCGCTTTGCAGCGCCCTCAGGCGACTTCGCGGAGCTTTTGCGCTTCTGCGAGGGACTGCAGCTTCTTCAGCGACTGGTTCTCGATCTGACGGATGCGCTCGCGCGTCACGTTGAACGTACGACCGACCTCGTCGAGCGTGCGAGGGTGCTCTCCACCGAGCCCGTAGCGTAGCTCCAGCACCCGGCGCTCGCGGTAGGAGAGGTTCTCCAGCGCCTCGCGCAGGGCTTCCTTGGTCAGGTTGTCAACGGCACGCTCGTACGGCGATTCGGCCCGCTCGTCAGCGATGAACTGGCCGAACTCGGATTCCTCCTCGTCGCCAACCGGCTTCTCGAGCGAGATCGGGGCCTGCGCAGAACGCTTGATCGCACCGACCTCTTCGGGATCGATGCCGGTCACGGCAGCGATCTCCTCGGGCGTCGGCTCACGGCCCAACTCGGTGACCAGCTTGCGCTCCGCGCGACCGATCTTGTTGAGCTTCTCGACGACGTGGACCGGAATGCGGATCGTGCGCGCCTTGTCGGCAAGCGCACGAGCGATCGCCTGGCGGATCCACCAGGTCGCGTAGGTCGAAAACTTGAACCCCTTGCGGAAGTCGAACTTCTCGGCCGCGCGCACCAGTCCGAGCGTGCCCTCCTGGATCAGGTCCAGGAACGGCAGCCCCTGGTTGCGGTAGTTCTTGGCGATCGACACGACCAGACGTAGGTTCGACTCGACCATCTTCTGCTTGGCGTCGAGGTCGCCGCGCTCGATGCGCTTGGCCAGCTCGACCTCCTCCTGAGCGGTCAGCAGGCGAACCTTGCCGATGTCCTTGAGAAACAGCTGCAACGAGTCGGTCGTCATGTCGGGGCGTAGGTCGATCGCGCCCTTCGCCTTGCGACGGCGCGTCTTCGGTTCCTCGGCCTCGGACTTCGGCTTGTCGATGTCGATGTCCTCGACCAGCTCGATCTCGGCCTTCTCGAGGTAGCCGTAGAGCTCCTCGACGTCGCCTTCGTCGATGTCGACCTCCTTGACCGCGTCAGCGATCTCGGAGTAGGACAGCACGCCCTGGAGCTGGCCCTTGCTCATCAGGTTCCTGATCTCGTCGAGTTCTTGTAGTTCTGTCTGAAGCATCTGGGTTCTCGTCGCCTTTTTCATGCAGAAACGAAACGGACTCGCATCCGTTCCGTTTTTTCGGAGCTTCCTTGCGCTGGCTGGGACCGTCCCTGGCCACTGGATCGCTGACTGATTCTGTTACTCAAACGTACGTTCGTACCTTAGTCGCTATATTTAGTGAAGTCAAGCTTGTTAATGGCGATTTAATACGCCGATTAGGCAGTCAAATCTACTCTCGGCAGGTCTGGGCGTTGAATCGAGCCCGAGGACCCCTTTTCCGGCCATTTGACCGATATTTTGGCCGATATATACCACCGCTCTTCGGATTTGGTTGGTACGGACCGCGATCCGGTGTTCACGAGACGGGGGCCCACCGCCAAGCCGGGCTGTCGTCTCTATACCGGCCCGTAGCGCTTTCAACGCCACGGCTTCGACGCGCTTCTACGTTAGCGGCCTATCACTACACTTCGCAAGTGATATTGGTAAGCGAACTCGGTCCGAGGGAGGAAACTTGCACGACGACGACTACGAGCAATCGGCCCCAGGCAGCGACAGGACCGAGGTGCATGATGCGAATGAGCACGAAGTCGTCGAAGAGGGCTCGACATCGGAGGTCCCGGAGATCATGGGCAGCCTGCCGCGCACGAGGCCGCAGCGGCGCAGTGAAAGGCGCGTTCCGGCCGGCGCCGAGAGGCGCTTCGAGCGGGCGAGGGCGCCCCAGCCGAGTCCGGCGCAACAGGACAAGCCTGTGACGGCTAGCGACGAGCCGGCCCCGGGGCTGGCCTCGCTCGCCCTCGGCAGCGCCGCGGCGGCGGCCAAGCTGCCACTGAGGATCGGCATACAGGTCACGCTCCGCGCGCTCGATTCAGTCGCGCGTGAGCTGCGATCTCGGTAGCTCTCGCTTGGTGGGCATGCTCGCACCCGATCGAGCGCTAGCTCTGGTGCTCGACCGCGTGCGGCCGATCGGCAGCGAGCCAGTCTCGCTTGTGGACGCGCTCGACAGGACGCTCGCCGAGGATCTGGTCAGCGCCAGCGACCTGCCGGGGTTCGACAACTCGGCGATGGATGGCTACGCCGTTCACGCCGAGGACACGGAGGGGGCATCCGAGTCGAAGCCTTGTTCGCTCAAGGTCGTGGGCGAATCCCGTGCAGGCGCACCGGCGGCCGTCGCGCTCGGCGCGCGGCAGGCAATCCGCATCTCGACCGGAGCGATGGTGCCTGACGGCGCCGACGCGGTCGTCCGAGTCGAGCTCGTAGCGGTTCGCCATGGGCTTGTCGAGCTGAGTGCGCGAGTGCGCGCCGGCCAAGACGTTCGCCGTGCCGACGACGACGCCGCCGCTGGCGATCGGCTGCTAGCGCGGGGGACGCTGCTGGGACCGGCCGAACTGGCGGTGGCATGCTCGATCGGCGCGGCAGAGGTGCCCTGCGCCCGCCGCCCCTCACTCGCCGCGATCGCCACCGGCGACGAGCTGGTGGAACCTGGGGAGACGCTCGGACCGGGCCAGATCCGCAACTCGAACGCCGTCGCGATCCCAGCCCTCGCGCAGCGCGCCGGCGCCGAAGTCAGGTCGGTCACGACCGTCTGCGACGACCGTGGCCGCACCATCGAGGCGATAGGGGAGGCGCTCGGCGCGGATCTGCTCGTGCTGACCGGCGGTGTTTCGGTCGGTCCACATGACCATGTAAAGGCGGCACTCGCCGAACTCGGTGTCGAGCAGGTGTTCTGGCGCGTCGCGCTGCGCCCCGGCAAGCCAACCTGGTTCGGCGTTGCGCCGAGCGGATGCCTGGTCTTCGGGCTGCCCGGCAACCCGGTCTCGGCGATCGTCACCTTTGGCCTGTTCGCGGCGCCGGCGATTGCGGAATTGACCGGCCGCGACCCGGGCAAGCGCCGCACCGAGGCGGTCTTCGACGAGGACTACGCGAAGAAGCCAGGTCGCGCGCACGTCGTGCGATGCCGCGTCGAGGCCGGCGCCGACGGTCTGCACGCCCGCCCAACCAAGGCTCAGGGATCGCACGTGCTGACATCGATGCTGGATGTCGATGCACTCGCCTATCTCGACATCGACCGCGGCGACGTGCAGGCCGGCGAACGCGTCGAGATAGAGCTTCAGCCGTAGCGCGTGCCGGTCAGCTCGCGCAGCTTGATGCGATCGTGTGTGGCCATGACGCGGCGAACGGTACCCGAGCGCGAGCGCATCACGAGCGACTCCGTGGTCGCGGCTGACGCGCCGTAGCGAACTCCCCGGAGCATGTCGCCGTCAGTCACGCCGGTGACGGCAAAGAAGACATCCTCCCCCGAGATCAGGCTATCGACGTCGAGTACCTCGCCGAGGTTGTAGCCGGCGTCAATCGCGAGATCGCGTTCTTCGTCGTTTCTCGGCCACAGCCGCCCGATCAGGGCGCCGCCCATCGACTTGATCGCCGCCGCCGAGAGCACCCCCTCGGGAGTACCGCCGATTCCCCAGAGCAGATCGACACCCGTGTCATCGGACACCGCAAGCATCGCCGCCGACACGTCACCGTCGGTGATCAAGCGTACCCGGGCTCCACACGCTCGTAACTCGGTGACCTTCTCGGCGTGCCGCTCGCGATCGAGCATGATCACCATCAGATCGCCGACCTCGGTCTCGCGGCGCTTGGCGATCAAGGCCAAGGTCTCACCAATCGGGCGGTCGAGGTCAAGCAGGTCGGCCAGGTCAGCCGGAGCGGCCATCTTCTCCATGTACACACAAGGCCCCGGATCGAACATGCTGTCGCGTTCCGATAGCGCGATCACCGAGAGGGCGCTCGGCTGCCCTTTGGCCGCCAGCGTTGTGCCCTCCAGGGGATCGACGGCGATGTCGACCTGGGGCGGGCTGCCATCGCCGATCTGCTCACCGTTGTAGAGCATCGGCGCCTCGTCCTTCTCGCCCTCGCCGATCACGACCAGCCCATCCATCGGGACCGCATCGAGCGTGAAGCGCATCGCGTCGACCGCGGCCTGGTCGGCGGATTCCTTCTCGCCGCCACCGACCCATCGGCCGGCCGCGAGCGCGGCCGCCTCGGTGACGCGTACCAACTCGAGTGCCAGGTTACGGTCGGGCGCGCTCGTGTCGCGCAGATCGTGCGCGATCACGCCATGTTTCTCGGCCGCCATCAATAGGCCCCAGGCGGCTTGCGCTTTCGGCCGCCACGCGAAACCTGGCTCATCGCACCGCCCGTGGCAATCACGAAGGCGCCCAGCAGCCCGACGAACCAGCCATAGTCGATACTCACGAAGTTGGGGTTCACTCCCGGCTGCGCGAGCAGGCCGTTGTAAAAGATCAGCACGAGCGCTGCCATCGCGACGATCATCGTGAGCTCGCCCGGTGGCCAGGAGAGCTCGTTGGCACGAGCGACTATCCAGACGAGGATCCACGGCGCCAGCGCGGCCGGCACCAGCAGAATGTCGAGGATGCCGAACGTCTCGAACGCCGTGCAGCTGCCTGCACCGCACAACTCGCCTTGGCGCTGTCCCTCGGCGGCAATGCTGAACCAGGGGAGAAACAGGCTCAGCAGCAGCAGCGCGCCGCCAGCCGCTGCGACTATGTCTCCCCTCCCTAGTCGCTTGAAGTCCACGGCCGGGACCCTAGATGATTTATTCGATTCGCAGCGCCATGGCAGACGGTCGCCTCGGAATGACTCATCCAAGCGGAGCGGCGATGGCCATGCCCAGAGATCCAGATAGGGTTCATCGCCCTGGTTCAGCCACTAAGGAAGGCACATTGGGCGCCGAAGCCGTCAGCGAGCAGACACCGGCAAGGGTCGAGCGGGATGGGCCGCTGGCGACGATCGTGGTCGATAGCCCTCCGCTCAACCATTTTCGGGGAGCCGCTTGTGGTGGCGATCGAAGCGGCGGTCGAGACCTCCAGCGCCCGAGCGCTGACCTTGAGTGCGAAGGGCGGCATCTTCACGGGCGGCGTCGACGTCGACGCCTTCATCGGGCGCAACGCGGGCGCTGGCGACAGTTTCATGGCCTGTTCACGGCGGAGACGCTCGAGCGCTGGAACGTCGTCAACCGCGTGCTGCCTGCCGGCCAGTTGAGCGAGCAGGCGACTCGCTTCGCCGAGCGACTCGCCAACGGGCCCACAGTTGCCCACGGCGTGACCAAGCAGATCACCGCCGCCGTCCGACGCGGAGGGGCCGGAGAGGCCGATCGCATCACTGGCGAAGCGATCGGGCCACTGTTCGAAACCGACGACCTGCGCAACGCCGTTGAGTCGTTTCTCGCTGAGGGCCCAGGAAAAGCCACCTTCGAAGGGAAGTGACTGGCCCGCCGCGGCCGAGCCGCGTAGGATTATCGCCTTGCCCACTGTCTCTGAAGAGTTGAGCACCCGCAGCGCCGGGGGAGAAGACCTACGAGGGTGGATAGCCGAGCGGCTGGAACGTGTGCGCGCACAGACGATGCGGCTGATCGAGCAGCTGTCCGAGGATGCGCTGAACCGCGTGCACGACCCGTTGATGAGTCCGATCGTCTGGGACCTGGGGCACATAGCGACCTTCGAGGACCTTTGGCTGGTTCAGGACACGTTCGGCCGCGAACCCCTACACAAAGAGTTGAGTGAGATCTACAATCCGTTCACGGTGCCGCGCAAGCAGCGCGGCGAGCTTCCCTATCTGCGCAGCGAGGATGTGCTCCCATACATGGAGGCCGTGCGCGATCGCGCGCTCGACTGCCTCGCCAACGCCGACCTGTCCGACCGGTCGGGCTCGCTGCTCGCGCGCGGCTATGTGTACGAACTGACCCTCCGCCACGAGGTGCAGCACGCAGAGACGATCCTGCAGACGCTTCAGATCATGACCTCCGAACAGTTCAGGCCGCAAAAAAAGGTCGGTTTTCCCTTAGACGGGAAAACCGGGAGCGCCAGAGGGATGAACTCAGCGGAGATGGTTTTGGTAAAGGGCGGCGAGGTCGAGATAGGGACGAATCGGCTGGTTTTCTCCTACGACAACGAGCGGCCACCGCACCGAGTGGGAATCGATCCCTTCCTGATCGACCGAGTGCCGGTCACCATTGGCGCCTTCATCGAGTTCATCGAAGCGGGCAGCTATGAACGCAAAGAGTTGTGGTCGGAGGACGGGCTGCGCTGGCTCCGAGACACCCAGGCAGCGCTGCCTCGCTACTGGAGGCGCGACGGCGACGGTTTCTCGATCCGCTCGTTCGCGAACTGGCTACCGGCCGATCCAGGCAAGCCCGTCTGTCACGTGACGTGGTTCGAGGCCGATGCGTACGCGCGGTTCGCCGGCAAACGGCTCCCTAGCGAGCAGGAGTGGGAGACGGCGGCAAGCTGCGATTCCGCCACCCTGACGAAGTGCACCTACCCCTGGGGCGAGTCCGTGCCCGAGGACAGCCACGCAAACCTCGGTCAGGTCGCCTTCGCGACCGCGCCAGCCGGCAGCTATCCGGAGGGCGCCAGTCCATGCGGAGCGTTGCAGATGATCGGCGATGTCTGGGAATGGACCGCGAGCGGCTTCGATGCCTACCCGGGCTTCAAGGCCTATCCGTACCGGGAGTATTCGCAGGAGTTCTTCGGTGGATCCTTCCGTGTTCTGCGGGGCGGCTCGTGGGCGACGGCCGGCAACGCCGTCAACAACACCTTTCGCAACTGGGACCACCGCGAGCGCAGCCAGATCTTCTCGGGGTTTCGCTGCGCCCGTAACGTCGACGGACGATCTGAGACCGAGACCTAGGAGGAGCAGTGTCCGAGCAGATCGAAAATGGCAAGGAACCGCCTGCGGCCGGAGTTGTCGTGGACGTGCACCTGAACGAGGGCACGCTCGCGAGCCTGGCCGACGACGTGCGCGACGGCCTCGCTCGCAACCCGAAGACGCTGCCGCCGAAGTATTTCTACGACGCTCGCGGCTCGGAGCTGTTCGAACAGATCACCGGACTGCCCGAGTATTACCCGACGCGTGTAGAGCAGTCGATTCTCGACAGCTGCGGAGCCGAGATCATCGGACACGTCCAGCCCGAAGAGCTGGTCGAGCTGGGTCCGGGCTCCGCGCGCAAGACGCACGCCCTGCTCGACCCCATGTTCGAGGCAGGACTCGCGCACAAGTACGTTCCCGTCGACGTCTCGGAGACGGCGGTACGCGAGTGCGCTGCTCGCCTTGCGGAGCGCTATGAAGGGCTTGAGATTCATGGCGTGGTGGGCGACTTCGAAACCCACCTCGATCGCGTCCCGGCCAATGGCGGCCGGCGCCTGTTCGCGTTTCTGGGCGGGACGATCGGCAACTTCGAGCCGCGCGAGAGGCTCGTGATCCTGCGTAACCTACGCGACCAACTCGAAAGCGGCGACCGGCTGTTGATCGGCACCGACCTGCGCAAGGACCGTGGCCAGCTCGAGGCCGCATACAACGACTCGGCCGGCGTCACTGCCGAGTTCAACCGCAACGTCCTGCACGTGATCAACTCCAACCTGGCCGGCGACCTCGACCCAGCACGCTTCGAGCACGTTGCTGTCTACGACGACCGACACAGTCGCATCGAGATGCGGCTACGTGCGATCGAATCGCACACGGCGCGCGTCGATGCGCTCGGGATGGAGATCGACTTCGCACAGGGAGAGGAGATTCGAACCGAGATCTCCTGCAAGTTCACTCGAGACGGCCTCGCCCGCGAGTACCAATCCGCAGGCCTCGAGCTGGAGCGCTGGTACACCGACGACGAGGCGCTTTTCGCGATCTCGCTGACAGGCCCAGCCAGCCTGGACTAGACACTTGACAGAGCTGTCCCAGCTTCTGCCCGAACCGCGCGTGATCGATCCCGAGCAGGCCTATGGCCATCTCGAGCTGGCCACGTTGGCGCCGCGCGAGGGCACTTACGTGATCGCAAACATGGTTTCGTCGGCCGACGGCAGCGCAACGCTCGCAGGCAAGTCGAGCGGTGTCTCGAGCGGTCTTGATCGCAAGCTTTTCCACGTGCTGCGCACGCAGGTCGATGCCGTGATGGTCGGCGCGACGACGATCGGCAAGGAGGACTACGGACAACTGATGCCGGGCGCGGACAAACAGCCGCTAACCGTGACGGTGACGCGCAATATGAACCTGCCGCTCGAATCGCGGCTGTTCGAGGACCCCGATTCCCGGATCGCAGTGATCACCAACTGCAATCGCCCGCTTCCTGAAACCGCAGCAAAGCTGAGCGCGATCCGCACGCCCGGCGAGGCGGTTGACTTCGAAGTTGCTTTCGCAGAACTCCGCCGCGACTATGGCATCGCGTCGATGCTGCTCGAGGGCGGGCCGACGTTGCTTGGCATCGTTGCCGCAGCGGGTCAGCTCGACGAGCTGTTCCTGACGATATCGCCGCTGATCGGCGGCGGCGGGATTGGCCCCCGAGTCGTCGGGGGGCCGACCCTGGCAGATCCCATCAGGCTCGACCTCAAGTCGGCTCTCACCGACCAGGGCTCGCTGTTCTTGCGCTACGCGGTGCAGCGCGCAACGCAGCTCAGCCGTCCTTGAGCATCCCAAGCTGCTCGCCCATGAAGAACTTGTTGTAGGCGAGCACGGCCTTGCGGCCCTCGGCACGGTCGGTCGCGTTGATCGGCCGCAGGGACTGGAACAGCTTCGCGGTCTCCTTTAAGCCGATCGTGAGGATGCCGGAATGGGCGACCGCCCCGTCGGCTCGTGTGACCTTTGAATAGAGCGTCGTCGACGGCGTCCAAGTATTTATGCGGTGCTTCGGCTTCATCCACTTGATTCCGCTGAACGTAAGCGTGTCTCCATCCGGCCCTTCGAAGTCGAAGCGGTACTTCATCTCTCTGATGCCGGTCTTGGGATTCTTGGCGTATAGCTGAAACTCGCCGCGCTGCATCGAGACCGGTGGTTTTACCCCCCAGTGGAAGCTGCCTGTCATCGCTGCGCGATGCTCGGGGTCGCGCACATAGGACGCAATGTCCTCCATCAACATCGTCGCCTCGAAGTGGCAGTCGCCGCCGCTCGCCCTGGCCTGCTCAAAACTCGTGCGGTAGTCACCGGGCTCAACCGGTTCGCTATCGCTCGGTGCCAGAAACCCGTCCATCCGCTCGTTGAAAGTAACGCCTGCCATCGAACCTCCTTGGGGTCACGGACCAGGATATCCGTATATGTTTCGGTCGTGGATCCGCAGGGCGTTGGAGCGATAGTCGTCGGTGGGGCGTCCGGTCTGGGCGAGGCGACCGCCCGCAGGCTGGCCGCCGGTGGCGCGATCGTGACGATCGCTGACCTCAACGCCGAGAAGGGCGAAGCGCTGGCCAGCGAGCTTGGCGATCGAGCGCAGTTCGCAGCTTGCGACGTGCAGGAGGGCGACCAGGTGGAGGCCGCAGTCGAGCGCGGCGTCGAGTTCTCGAATGGCGATCTGCGCATCTGCGTCTGTTGCGCAGGCGTCGGCTGGGCCGAGCGGACGTCGTCGAAACGAGGTCCGCACCAGTTACTCCCCTTCGAGACTGTGCTGCGAGTCAATCTGATCGGTACGTTCAACGCGCTGCGCCTTGCGGCCACGGCAATGAACACGAACGAGCCGAACGAGGAAGGCGAGCGAGGCGTCTGCGTGAATACAGCGTCGATCGCGGCCTTCGACGGACAGATCGGCCAGATCGCATACTCGGCGTCGAAGGGAGGCATCGTCGGCATGACGCTGCCGGCCGCGCGCGATTTGGCGAGCCGCGGTATCCGTGTCTGCACCATCGCGCCGGGCACCTTTGACACGCCGCTGCTCGCGGCGTTGCCCGAGGAAGCGCGACAGGAACTCGGAAAGGCGGTTCCGTTCCCGAGCCGGCTCGGCGATCCGATCGAGTTCGCCGCGCTCGCGCTTGCGATCATCGAGAATCCGATGCTCAACGGCGAGACGATCAGGCTCGACGGCGCCCTGCGCATGGCACCGAGGTAAATTCTCCCTCAAAGCTCCCGACTTTTGCGACTGGGCAAAAGTCGGAACATGGTCAGTGGTGTTTGACCTTCTCGCAGCGCTTGGTCTTCTCGCCCTTATCGACGTAGGCGATGTCTTTGCCCGGTCCGCAGTCGACCCAGTCGCGTTTGGTACCACCGAACATGTGGATGCGGTCGTTGCCGGAGCCCCCATACACGCGGTCGACCCCGCCATCCGGGCGGAGCTCGTCGTTGCCGGGGCCACCCTTGATCACGTCGCGGCCGGGGCCGCCGGAGATACGATCGTTGCCCTCGTTGCCCTCGACGTAGTCGTTGCCCTCACCACTGAAGATGATGTCGTCACCGAAACCGCCGAAGACGCGGTCGTTGCCGTGGTTGCCGGGCACATGGTCGCTCCACAGGATGTCAGCGCCGCCCAGCCCTCTGAGAACGTCATCTCCGCCGCCGCCGAGCAGCTTGTCGTTGCGGTCCGTGCCAACCAACGTCGAGGGCCCGTCGCCGTCGATCTTGGTGATCCCGCGGCTCGGATCGGGCGGCTCGGGAGGTTGGCTGTCGTCGATCGTCTCGCAGTCGATGAACTCAGTTGCGCGCAGGTCGCGTCGATCGACGTAGACTAGGTCGTCACCGGGGCCGCAGTCGATGACTCCCTCCGACAGGACGCCCTCCGGTTCGACGGCGATGATAATGTCGTTGCCGGGGCCTCCATAGATGTTGTCGCGCGCCGTCCCGCCGATCAGATAGTCGTCGCCTGCATCGCCGTAGATGTCGTCCGAGCCGCTCGAACCGTCAAGCCTGTCGTCGCCAGGACCGCCCCACAGCTTGTCCCCGGCGCTTCCGGCATTGGCCACGTCGTTGCCGTCCCCGCCGTAGATCCTGTCGCGGCCGAAGCCGCCGTCTATGGTGTCGTCGCCGGGGCCGCCGCTCAGTCTGTCGTCGGCGGAATCGCCGGCCAACTTGTCGTTGCCAAAGCCGCCGCTGATCTTGTCCGGTCCGGTGGCGCCGACGAGGTTGTCGTCGCCGTCGTTGCCGAAGAGCAGATCGCGTGCCTCATCGCCGTATACCTTGTCGTCGCCAGCGCCGCCGCTGATCACGTCGCGCCCAGTTCCACCGCGGATGAAATCGTCACCGCCTCGGCCGAACAGATGATCTGCCGACCGGCCGCCGAGGATCCTGTTGTCCCGATTGTCGCCGCGAATCGTGTCTTTGCCACCAGTGCCGCGCAGAGTCTTTGCGACCCCGATTGAGGGAATACCGAGAACGAGTACGACGATCAGCACCCCGGCGACGGGCAATCGTAGGATGCGCGTGCGCGCACCGAGGGCTCTCCAACTTGCGGGCAGCATCCTTATTGGCATCGGTCCGGTGCGCCCGCATCGACCTCAACGCAGTGTCAAGCGGACGTATATTGGACGGACGAACCAGCCGTCTATTAGGCACAGGCCCGAGAGCTGTCGCTCACTTGGAGCGTGCGAAGGTCGGGCGGCCCTCTAGCTCGCCCGGCTGCCAGGTGGTCTTTGGCAGGATCGCGCGATCGATCACGCGGTCTTTGTATTGCTCGGTCGTCTTCAGTACCGACTGCACCAACTCCGGCCCCAGCAGGTGTGGCTGCAGCCCGAGGTCGTGCAGTTTCGTATTAACCGCGTTGTAGTAGTGCTCTTCCATCTCGACGCGCGGGTTGGGGAAGCTCTCAATCGATACGTCGTAGCCCATCTCGCCGCCGGCTTGCTGGACCAGCTTCGCCAACTCCAAGACCGTGAACTGCTCGGTGAACTGGTTGAACACTCGCATCTCGCCCAACGCAGCAGGATTGTCGACCGCCAACTCCACGCATTGGAGCGTGTCTCGGATGTTCAGGAAGCCTCGCGTTTGCCCGCCCTTGCCGTACACGGTCAGCGGCTGGCCTATCACCGCCTGGACGCAGAAGCGGTTGAGCGCGGTACCGAAGATCTCGTCGTAGTCGAAGCGTGTGGCGAGGCGCTCGTCGAGCGCGGTCTCGTCCGTCTCGACCCCGTAGACGACACCCTGGTTGAGGTCGGTCGCACGCATCCCCCAGATCCGGCAGGCAAAGTGAATGTTGTGCGAGTCGTGGACCTTCGAGAGGTGGTAGAGCGAGCCCGGCAGCTTTGGGTATGGCAGGGTGTCTTTGCGGCCCTTGTGCTCGATCTCGATGTAGCCCTCTTCGATATCGATGTTGGGCGTCCCATACTCGCCCATCGTGCCAAGCTTGACCAGGTGCGCGTTGGGCACGCGGTCGCGCATCGAGAACAGAAGGTTGAGCGTCCCGATCACGTTCGTGTGCTGCGTGTGAACGGCGTGCCTGCGAGAGATCATTGAGTAAGGCGCAGACGGCTGCTCACCGTAGTGGACGACCGCCTCAGGCAGGACCTCTGCGACTACCTCGTCGAGAAACTCGCCGTCCTCGATGTTGCCGATGAAGTGCTTGACCTCGTTGCCCGACGTTTCTCTCCAGACATCGATACGTTCGGCGAGTGGCCGAATCGGCGTCAGCGAGTCGGTCGAATGTTCGTGGTGCCAGCGCCGTCGTGAAAAGTTGTCGACAACCGTGACCTCGTGACCCCGCTCGGAGAAGCGCATCACGGTCGGCCAGCCGAGATAGCCGTCCCCGCCGAGAATGAGGATTCGCATAGCCAGCGCAGGGTAACGAAGAACGTTGCGATCCGGCGCCAGGTGAGGGATCGCGGCGCCGACCGGTTGCGGCGTCACTAGTGGATGAGGCCACTAGCATCTGCGCGATGGAGGCCGGTGACATTCGGGGTCGCTCCGCGTCGTGGCTGCGAGCGATGCCGGAACGCCACGGCGGCAAGTGGGTGCTGGTTGCGCTGATTGTGATCCTTGCGCTCGGCGCCGGTCTACGCCTCTACAACTCGGTCGAGCCGAACGTCACGGCCGGCAGGGACTCGATCGTCGCCTACAAGGGCCAGGACGAGAAAGCCTACGAGCAGATCGTCAAGGGGCTCTACGAGGATGGCCGCTACGGTGGTCCGCGAATGCGCAGCCCGACCGACTGGTCCCCTGGGGCACCGCTCCTGTGGGGCTCGGTCTACTACGCGACAGGCGGAGTCCACCTGGAAGCCGCGCGTATCGTCGGCGCGCTGCTGGGAGTGCTGATGGTGCTGTTCGTCTACCTGATCGGCCGTCGCATCGGTGGCGCGCCGGTCGGCTTGATAGCGGCGGCGCTGACCGCGACCTACCCGGTCTACGCCTACTACGCAGGCCATTACGTGACCGAGCCACTCGGGGCCTTCTGGCTGGTCGGCTCGGTGCTCGCGTTTCTGTGGGCGTCAGATCAGGGCAGGCCGATCTGGGCCTGGATGCTGCCCGGCGGGCTGCTCGGCGTAACGGCGCTGACCCGGCCAGAGTACCTGCTGTTCGGCGGGCTATTCGCGCTGCTGGCTCTAATCCGTGTGGCACGCCAGCGCGACATCAAGCTTGGCTTCGCTGCCGCGGCGCTGTTCGCACTGGCGTTCGGGCTGGCGCTCGCGCCGTGGACCTATCGCAACTACAAGGTGCTGGATCGCTTCGTCCCCGTCTCGACCGGCGGCGGCAAGGCACTGTTCGTCGCCACCTACTACCCCGGCAAGGGCCGGCAGCTACCGGTCAAGCGAGCGTTGATCGCCAGGTACACGAATCAAGACTTCGATGAGGTAACCGACAAGGAGGTCGGCTCAACGCAGATGTTCGACCTGCTCAACCGCGTCGCGAAGAAGTACCCGGAGCTCGAGCGCAACGCGGCACTCGGCAAGATAGGCAGGGAGAACTTCAGCAAGTACGCTGCGGAGCACCCGGCGGGCTACTCCAAGATGGTCGCGACGAAGATGTGGCACGTCTGGCGCCGCAGCTCTTCGCCGGTGATGCGCAGCGACGCTTGGAGGGCCTATCACTACGCGCTGCTCGTGCTCGGCGCGCTCGGCCTGATCGTGCTCGCGGCGGCGCGACGATGGGAGGCGCTCGTGATTGGCTCGTTGATCGTCGGAATCACCGTGCTGGGTGGGCTGCTGCTTGGGGTCCCGCGCCGCAACGTGCCGCTGATGCCGTTTGTGATGATTCTGGTGGGGGTCGGGGCGACCTGGATCTGGGTGACGGCCGGCGGTTGGCTTGCCGGACAGCGCAAACCGTCGTCGTAGCGCGAACGGACAAGCCTCGATGAGCTGACGAGCCCGTTCGCGCGCCCGCTATCCTGCCCGCGCCATGGACCTTTCCGCTCTACGGATCGCTGGGCTGATCGCCGGGTTGGCGCTAATCGTGTTTGCGATCTTCCGCCGGCAGTCGCTGCGCAACGTCGACGTGTTGATCATGCTGTTTGCGGGAATCGCGCTGCTGATCGTCAGCGGGACGAACGTGGCAGATTCTGTGCTGAGCTTGTTCTCGTTCGAGAAGGGCGGCGGCGGGCGCATCCTCGGTCTCGCAGTATTCGCAATCGTGATCATGTTCGCGCTGGTGATCCGCAACATGTCGCAGACCGGCAGGGTCGACCGCGAGCTATCACGCGTGCTGGAGGGACTGGCCTGGGAAGAGTTCCGCTCGGCCGGGTTGCCCGAGAAGTTCAGCGGCAAGATCGCGGTCGTGATTCCCGCCTACAACGAGGCCGACAACATCGGCGAGGTGCTGCCCCGCATCCCCGCGTCGGTCTGCGGCGAGCAGACCGCCGTATTGGTCGTCGACGACGGATCGCGCGACGGCACCGACGCGATCGCGCGGGCGCATGGCGTCGCGGTCGCCCGCCATGTGATCAACCGCGGCGGCGGCGCTGCGCTGCGCACCGGTTACCGGCTGATGTCCGACTCCGGTGCGGCCATCGTGGTGACGCTCGATGCCGACGGCCAGCACCGGCCCGAGGAGATGGAGCGACTGGTCAGGCCCGTGCTAGACGGCGAGGTCGACGTCGCGCACGGGTCGCGCCTGCTGGGCGACGCCGCCGAGAACACGGCCGCTCGCGAGCTTGGAATCGTGTTCTTCAACAGGGCAGTTTCGTTCATCACGCGCACAAAGGTCAGTGACTGCTCGAATGGCTACCGGGCGGTGCGCGTAACGGCGCTGCCCCAGCTCGTGCTGAAGCAGGAGCAGTTCCACACGTCAGAGTTCATGATCGAGGCGATCAAGCGCGGGATCCCCGCGACTGAGATCCCGGTGACGGTCGACAGGAGGCTGCACGGCCACTCCAAGAAACCCGCCGTCGTGCGCTACGGGCTCGGCTTTACGAACGCGATCGTGCGGACCTGGCTGCGCTAGCACTGGAGGCTCTACCGAGGATCGGGCGCTCGAGCAGGTAGTAACTGACCGCGCCGAAGGCGATCGCCACCGGCAGCACGATCGCGACACCACTGACGACCCCACCGGGCAGTACCCCGTGCCCGTTCAGCCACACGATCAGCGGTACGTGCCACAGGTAGAGCGCGTAAGAGATCGTGCCAAGCCAGACCAGTGGCCGACCCGCAATCCAGGCCATGCCGGTCGACGTGCCGAGCGTCGCCGCGGCGAGAATCGCAGCCATGCCGATCGACGCCGGTATGTCGCGCAGGACCTCGATCACAAACCCCAGCGATCTGTCGGTCGCGTGCCAGTAGCCGTTGGCGACGATGGCGAGAAGGCCCAACGTCGCCAGCGCAACACTAAGCGACCGGCCGGCCCGCCAGGGGCTGCGCTCACCGATCAGCGCGACCAGCATTCCGAGCGCGAAATAGGGAAAGAACATCGGCGGCGCATGCGTCGCGATCACCCCCCAGCTCTGCTCGTGCGTCAGAACGTTCCAGCCCAAGCCGATTGCCACCAGTGCAGCGATCACGGCCCACGCGGCGCGTGCACCACCGCGCCGCAAGATCGTCAGCGCCAGCAACGGGACGAGCGCATAGAAGGCCACCTCCACCACCAGCGTCCAGGTCGGCGCATCGAGCCTCAGCACCGTCTCGGGGAAGTAGTTCTGCAGGAACAGAAAAAAGATCGGCAGTTGATCGAGATCGACCGTGCGACGCCACTGTACGTCACCGGCGGTTTCGATCAGCACGAACGCCGCGACGATCGCGACGTAGTACGCAGGCACGATTCGGGCGACACGTCGCTTCGCATAAGGACGGACAGCGACCTGCTTGGCGTGCCCAAGGGCTGCCCTGCAGAAGGGGCGAAAAATCAAGTAGCCCGACAACACGAAGAAGAAGACGAACCCAATCCGAAGCTCGAACAGCACTGAGTCGGCAAAGTCGACGCGCCTGACCGGGCCGGTCAGCTGGTAGAGCCAGACGTGGAACACCACCACCGAAAGCGCAGCTATCGCGCGCAGGCCCTCGAGGGTGTTGTTTCGATCAGCTATCTCACGCACCGGTTCGTTCGTCGCCCGCGGAGCCTAGTGCTCTAAGATTCAGGGCTGTGCTGGGCCGTTCGACACGTGGATCGATTCGCGCGGCCGCGCTGGTCGCGCTGGCGTCCTTCGGAGCGCACCAACTCCGCTATCTGATCGGCTACGGGCCGAACAGCGGCGACAGGCTGTCCGAGCACGGACACGGCTATCTGGCGGCGTTGCTGCCCGAGTTGATCGGGGCCGCGGTCGTGTTGCTCGCTGCAACCCTTGTGGCATCGGCACTCCTGGGCAGTGGCCGGATGAAGGCGCCTGCGAGCGGGCGGGCGCAGTGGCTCGCGTGTTCGTCGGCGTTGATCGCGATCTTCATGGTTCAGGAAACGATCGAAGGGGTAGTCTCGCCCGGTCATCCGGCCGGGGTTGCGGCGCTGACGTCCGGCCGCGCCTGGGTGGCAGCACCGCTCGCGATGTTCTTCGGCGCGCTGGTGATCGCCGTGCTCAACATGCTGCGCGACACCGATACGACGATCGCCCTAGCGCTGAGGCGACGTCGAGCGCTTCCAAGAGCCAGCCGTAGGCTGCCTGCGCCGATCGAGCCAGAGTGGACCCCAGCATCGATTTGCACGCTCGCTTTCGGATTCGCTCGCAGGCCTCCTCCCCGTTTTTCCTAGTTCGACGAAACTTGCGGACCTTGGATCCGCACTCGACGCAGGAGGAAAGAGATGCAATCGACAGGCGCAAAGATCGCAGCGGCGGTCAGCGTAGTAGCCGCGGTGGTCGTGTTGTTCATCGTGCTACAGGGCGGCAGCGACGAGAGCTCAGACAACTCAACGACGACCCAGGCAGCGACTGGGCCGACGGGAACGACCGAGCCCGCGGTTAAGACCGAAACGATCGTGCTGAGGAACGGGAAGCCGGTTGGCGGTCTCACCAAGCTCGAGTTCGACAACGGCGAGCGGATCACGTTCCTGGTCGATTCGGACGCCGGCGGTGAAATCCACATCCACGGCTACGACATCGATAAACCGCTCACCGCCGGCAAGGCGGTCAGGGTCAGCTTCCCGGCGACGATCGACGGCGTGTTCGAGATCGAGGATCACGGCAGCAACGAGCAAATTGGGGAGTTGACGGTCAACCCCTGATGAAGCTACGGCGCGCGTACAACGCGCTGGCGCTGACCGCTGGCGCCGCTTTGCTGGCACCGTCAACGGCCGGGGCGCATGCCGGTCTCGGTGGCCGCAAGGACATTCCGATTCCGGAATGGCTGTTCGGCTGGGCCGCCTCGGTCGTGCTGCTGATCTCGTTCGTGGCACTCGCCTGGCTATGGAAGCAGCCGAAGCTGGAGGGGCCTGGCGAGCCACGCAAGCTGCCCTGGTGGATCGGCATGGCGATCGTCAACCCGGTCACCGAGTTCGTCGCCGGGCTGGTCGGCGTGGGTCTACTGTTCTTGACTATCTGGGCGGGACTAGCCGGAACCGAGTCACCCACCGCCAACTTCGCGCCAACGTTCGTGTTCGTCGTCTTCTGGGTTGGGTTTGTGCCCGTCAGCCTGCTGTTCGGCGACGTGTTCCGGGCCTTCAACCCGTGGCGCGCGATTGGCCGGGTGACCGGCTTCGTGGTCAAGAACGTGGTCGGCGAGCTGCCGAGGCCGTTTCGGTACCCGGATCGCCTCGGCCGCTGGCCCGCAGTCGCGGCGATCGTCGCATTTCAGCTACTGGAGCTGGTCAACCTCAACGGTCAACTGCCTTCGACACTGGCGACCGCGGCGCTGATCTACACCGGCTACACGTTGCTGGCGATGGCCGCCTTCGGCACCGAGAAGTGGGTCGAGCGCGGCGAGGGGTTCTCCGTCTACTTCAACATGTTCTCGCGTATCTCGCCGCTCTGTGTCGAAGGCGGCGAGCTGGCGCTGCGCGCGCCGCTGCGCGGTCTTACGACGTGGAAGATGCTGCCTGGCACGGTCGCTTTCGTGATTACTGCAATCGGAACGATCACCTACGACGGCGCCTCAGAAGGTCCGGTGCTCGGCAAGGCGGTCCACGAGATGCAGGAGTTCTTCCACTCACTCGGCACCAGCGTGCAGACCGGCGGAGAGTTGGGCGGTGCGATCGGAATGGTGCTGGCGATTGCCTTCGTGGCCGGCATCTACTCGATCGGGATTGCCGGCGTTCGAAGCGTCGATCGCCGTCCGTTTGTCAAGGGAGCGCGCGCCTACGGCCATGCGCTGGTGCCGATCGCCGCCGCCTATGTGCTCGCGCACTACTTTTCCTTCCTTGTGTTCAACGGACAGGCGATGGCGTACCTGATCTCGGACCCACTCGGCCGGGGATCGGACATCTTCGGAACCGCCGGCAGTTCGATCGATTTCACCGTCTTGACGGGAACGGCGATCTGGTATGTCCAAGTCGGCGCGCTGGTCGTCGGCCACGTCGCAGGCTTGGTGCTGGCGCACGACCGCGCGCTCTCGATGTACGACAACGTCAAGGTGGCAACTCGTTCCCAACTCTGGATGCTGGCGGTGATGATCGGTTTCACGACCTGCGGTCTGTGGCTCTTGTCACAGGCCAATGCCTAACCTGAAAAGGAGGAGTACCCGGAGATGGCCAGTCGCAAGGAGCAAAAAGAGAAGGCGAAGGCGCAGCGCGTCGCTGCCGACGCGAAGGCCCAAACAAAACGGCGCGGGCAGAACCGGGTGAGGGCGATCGCCGTGGCGGCTGGTCTCGCTGTACTCGCAGTGATCGTGCTGATCGTCGCCAGTCAAGGCACCGATAAGGGGGGCGATGCGGGCGACGTCTCCGGCGTGGCCGAGGTCAACGAGTCGATCGGAGACCTTCCGCAAGAGGGCCTGGTACTCGGCGATCCAGAGGCGAAGGTGACGATCACGGAGTTCGGCGACCTCCAGTGTCCCGCCTGCAAGAACTTCGCCGAAGCTGAACTGCCCGCCGTCATCGCGGACTTGGTCGAACCGGGCCAGGCCCGGATCGTCTTCAAGAACCTCGTGATAATCGGGCCCGAATCGGCGACCGCCGCCAAAGCGGCTCTTGCTGCTTCTGAGCAGGACCGCTACTGGCAGTTCGTTGAGCTGTTCTACCGCAATCAGGGCATCGAGAACTCGGGCTACGTGACCGACGACTTCCTCGAGGCGGTGGCCGAGGCGGCCGGGGTCGAGGACGTCGACGAGTGGAACGCCGATCGCAGGAAGGCGAGATGGGACAGGGACCTCGACCGGGTGAGGGCCGAGGCCCGGCGACTCGGTATCAGCGGCACGCCATCGTTCCAGGTCGAGGGACCGAACGGGCAGACTGCGGTGCCGGCCAACAGCTCGGCCGGCGCGATCGAGGATGCGGTGGACCAGGTGCGATGATGCGTTCCGAGCGCCGGCTACGCACGGCGATCGCGGTGCTCTCGATTCTCGGCGTCGCGATCGCTGTCTACCTGACGATCGTCGACTTCCTGGGCGAGACGCCGCCCTGCGTGGCCGGCGGGGGTTGCGCGACGGTCGCGAACAGTCCCTACTCGCACTTGCTCGGTGTCCCGGTCTCCCTATATGGCGTAGTCGGCTACCTCGCAATCCTGGCTTCGGCGCTGGTAGCGGGAGACCGGGGGCGGATCGCGGGCTTCGGGCTCGCGCTGGCCGGTTTCGGGTTCAGCCTCTACCTGACGTACCTCGAGCTGTTCGTGATCGAGGCGATCTGCCAGTGGTGCGTCGCGAGCGCCGTCGTCATGACCGTGCTACTGGCGCTGTGCACGATGCGCGCGCTGGCAGACGACGAGACGCTGGACCGAGACGAAGCGTCCGCGTGACCATGACGGCCGCATTGCCACACGCACATGCCGGGCACGTTCTGGTGGACCTGGCGATCTTCTCGCCGGTTATCGGCCTAGCGGTGTGGTTCGTAGTCGTCAGCATCCGCGATCGGCGCTCAGGAGAAGATCGCCACGACTGACGCAGGCTAGCGCCCACCGCCGACCCGGACGGCGACGGGTGGTGCCTTTCCGGTGCCGTTGCGCGGGTCGGATGCGGTACGAATCGTGATCCGGTAGAGACCGGAGTTGGTCAGGCGCACCGACAGCCTGAAGCGCCCGCGGCGGGCACGTGCTCTTCGGATGGCGACCCGCGAGAACCGACCGTCGCGACCGCGCCGTTCGACCACAGCGGTCACCCGTCTCTTTGCCGGCTTGATCCTCCCCGAAAGCACGACGCGCTGACCGACCCTGACTCGCTTCCGGTTGGCGTTCGCGGTCACCGCCGGAGCCACGACGATCTTCTTCGATCGGGAGAAGATGTGTCTGCCCTGCGTGTCGTCACGATGCCGCGCGCGAAGGCGAGCGCTGCTAGCCCTGCGCAACTTCACCGACCAGCTCCCATCCGAACCTGTGCGAACCCTGCGCAGTGTGCGATAGCCATCGCCGCGCTGGACCTGAATCTCGACCCGCGCTCCGGCGGGAGTGCTGCCGTCCGCGCGCACCAGCGTTCCGGAGATCGCGATCGCCTCGCCGGCAATGAACCTTGGCTTTGCCGACGCGAGCGCCAGCGAGCCTGCCGGGCCGGCCGGCCCGGGCCCACTGGCCGCCAACGATCGGATCCGCGGAAGCTGACCGTAGAGGGCATCGCCCGGACACGCGGTCGAGTTGGCGTCGCGGTGCCCGGAGATTCGCTGGAACTTCTTTCCATTAGTGAAGACCGTTCCGTTGACGGGCACACTGTGCAGCCCGAGCTTCCAGGCGATCAGCGCCGCGCAGGCGTTCAGACCGGCCTTGCTCTGCTCAGCCGTCGAGAACGTGCCGAGGTTCGCGATACTGGTCGAGACCGAGTTGTACCCCCGCGCCTGCGCCCCGATCACCGCACGCTTGATGCCGCCGGCGCGACCCTCGAAAATTTGCCCGTACTTGTCCGCGAGGAAGTTGTAGCCGATGTCGTTCCAGCCATTGACGTTGCGGTGATACTTGGCGATCGCGAGCACGATCGCCGCCGAGTCCTCCGGCCCGTAGTTGTTGGTGCCAACCGTGTGGTGCACGAACGCGAATTTCACCCGTCCGTATTCGGGCGATCTCTTCGGCGGCACACTGCGGCCGCCCCACTCGCTTCGCGAGATGATCGTTGGCTTGGCGCCGGCGGCCACCGATCCTCCGGTCTGCGCGAGCCAGCGCTTCGCCGACGCAACCGAGCGGCGCGCAGACGCGCGTGCGCGGCCGGCAGCCGTTGTCGTACCAGTCGAGTTGATGAAGTGTGCGCGAATCCCGGCCACCGAGCGGTCGAACCGCAGCTGGAACTCGTCCGCCCCACCGGTCCACGCGGGCTCGGTACCGGGCGCCGCCGACCTGCCGTCGGGGGCGTGGTCGCCAGTCAACGACAGCGCCAGCCAGTCGCTCCAGAGCCCGCCGCGCCTACGGGTTCGCAGCTCGATTCTTGGACGCTTGCGGGGGCGCCAGCGCAGACCGAGCAGGTCGAAACGCGCCGGCGCGGCGATCACGTCGGTCACGTGACGGCGGCGCGCAGACGCTGTCGCGGGCGCGCCAGGCAATGACATCGCGAAGTGCATCGCGCGCACAGGCGCGCCGAGCGACCGTCCCGCGCGTGCGGCGCGTGCCGCGCCCGGCGCCAGGAGCGCGCCACCGGCGACGGCCAGAAAACGCCTGCGTGTCAGATCGATCTCCGCCATCCCTGGCACTAAACCTTGGCAGAGCAATGTTAAGACGGCGCAGGTTCGAGCCAGCCGCGCCAGCGGCCTTGCCGCTACTAGCTCTCGATCCGCTCACGCAGCGCCGCGCCGCGGCCGGCTGCAACCGCTCGCTCAACGCGATCTTCGGCTAGCTGGACCCCTCTCGCCTCAGCCAGCTCGACCAGCTCCTGACGCTCTTCCCCCTCTTGCGCAGCCTTCAGGAACAGCCACGCAAACAACCCGATCGTCAGCAGGCTGCTCTCGATCATCATCACGGCGCCGGCAAACCCTTGGTCCTGCAAGGGTGAGACGCCCCATTCGAGCTGACCCGGTTTGTAGAACGGGTAGATCGCGGTTCCGCTCCAAATGAAGATGTTGGCGAGCACCGCACCGACCAGCCGTACCGCGATGATGTAGATCAGTTTGCCGAGATTGCCGAACCACTTCGGTTGTGGCAACGGTCCGAGCAGCGGCATCCACATGTTTATTCCGAGAGCAACGAACATCACGTGCTCGAGGCCGTGGACGATCGGATACTCGAGCGCCGCCTCATAGAAAACCGGTAGGTGCCAGATGTACAGGTCAGCGGCCCACAGCGGCAGCGCTATCAGCGGATTGCTGAGCACCCGCGCCCGGTCGAAGAACCGGATTCGCATAAGAGGCGCAATCAACGGGCCGGTCAGCCCAAGGACGATCAACAGCGCGGCGATATCGACCATCAGCAGGTGCTCGATCATGTGCGAGCTGAGCAACTCGTCCGAGTAGATGCCAAGCGGCGAGTAAAGAGCGACAAGGATCCCAGCCAGGCCGCCGTACATGCAGACCTGACGCCATCTCGGGACTGGACGCTGGCTACGTGCCAGCGAGCGAACTCGACGCGCGTAAACGAACGCAGCGAGCGACGCCACGAGCGGCTGAACCATCTCGACCGGGCTGGTGATGTGAGCTAGCGGCAGGTCCACGGCGGCCTGACATTGTCGCACCGATCATTCGCTCGACCCTTGGGGTCAATCGGAACGTCAGCTATAAGATGACTTGGCTTCTACTACCGAGCGTTCGAGCAACCATGGCGACCGACACTGTCCAGATCACAATGCCCCAGATGGGTGAGTCCGTGTCCGAGGGCATCGTCCTAGCCTGGCACAAGCGGGAAGGCGACTGGGTCGACAAGGACGAGACGATCGTCGAGATATCGACCGACAAGGTCGACGCCGAGGTTCCCTCGCCGCAGGCCGGCAAGCTGGTCAAGATCCTCGCCGCCCAGGACGAGACGGTCCAGGTCGGCGACCCGCTGGCGGAGCTCGAGCCAGGCTCTGACGGAGAAAGGCCGCCGGTCGAAAAGCCAAGCGGCGAGTCCGTGCAAGATCGCGATACGACTTCGACGGCGACGCCCGTAGCGGCCGCCCCCGCGTCGCCGGTCGAGCCCGACGCCACCAAGACGACTCCGGTCGCGCGTCGCGCGGCCGCCTCGCTCGGCGTCGACATCTCTCAGGTGAGCGGAAGTGGCAGCAGCGGGCGCGTGATCAAGGACGATGTACTCGCGCACGTCGATGGCGACCATGGCGCGGTTGCGGCCGACGACGAGTCGCACCCGGCGCCGGCGGGCACACAACAGATGCGCGGTGCCGACGCGGCGCTTGCCCGCTACATGGCCGCCAGTCTCGACGTGCCGACTGCAACCAGCTTTCGCACGATTTCAGTAGCGACGCTCGACCGCCGTCGCCGCCAACTGAACGACGCGCTGAAGCTCGCGCGGCGCGGCATGAGAGTTTCTTTCACTCACCTGATCGCCCACGCAATCGTGCAGGCGCTTGCGGACCACCCGACGATGGCGCACTCGTTCAAGGAGGTCGACGCCAAGCCCCACCGCATCGTTCCCGACCACGCCAACCTCGGCCTAGCCGTCGATGTCCAGCGCGACGACGGCAGCCGCACGCTGATCGTTCCAGTGATCAAGCAGGCCGACGGGCTCGACTTCAACTCGTTTCGAGCGGCCTACGAGGAGTTGATCGCCAAGACACGCGAGGGCAGCCTCTCGCCTGACGACACACAGGGAGCGACTGTCACGCTGACCAACCCGGGCGGGATCGGCACCGTCGCGTCAGTGCCGCGGCTGATGGCCGGCCAGGGATGCATCGTCGCGATCGGCGCGGTCGCTCCACCGACCGGCATTCCCGACGCCGACAAGGTGATGACGATGACGTCGACCTACGACCATCGCGTGATCCAGGGCGCCGAGTCGGGAACCTTCCTGCGGCGGATCGAACAGCTCCTGCAGGGAGAGGACCGTTTCTACGAGCGCGCCTTCGAGAGCCTCGGGCTCGAGCCGCCCGCACTGCCGGCGAGCCCGCAGCTGAAAGCGATGCTGTCCGCGATGCCGACGACGAGCGAGGAGATGCTCTCGCACGTGCAGGCGGCGACCTCGCTGGTGAAAGCGCACCGCGTGCACGGTCACCTGGCCGCCCGGCTCGATCCGCTCGGCTCGGAGCCGATCGGCGACCCGGCGCTGAGCCCGGACACGGTCGGCCTGACACCCGACATCATGGAGCAGATCCCAGCCCGGGTGCTACGGATCGAGGTTCCGGGAGAAACGCTCGCCGAGGCGCTACCCCACCTGCGCGATACCTACTGCGGGACGATCGCTTACGAGGTCGAGCACATCTCGGACCACGACGAACGCGTCTGGCTGCGAGACGCAACCGAGAGCGGCCGCTATCGAACCCCGCTACCGGTCGAGGAGAAGCGTCGCCTGCTGACCCGGTTGGCCGACATCGGGGCGCTCGAGGTCTACTTGCACAAGGCTTTCTTGGGGCAGAAGAGCTTTTCGATCGAGGGCATCGACATGCTCGTGCCGATGCTCGACGAGGTGTTCGAGCTGGCCTCGAAGCACGGAGCCGAGCAGGCATTCATCGGCATGTCGCACCGCGGGCGCCTGAACGTTCTAGCGCATGTGGTCGGCCGCCCCTATGACGAGATTCTCGCCGAGTTCGAGGGCGAGAAGGATGTCGATGTGCTGACCGCGCGTCCCCGCGGCGGCACTGGCGACGTCAAGTACCATCAGGGCTCCCACGGCGTCTACACGACCACCGGGGGCTCGCACCTCGAGGTCACGCTGGCCGCCAACCCGAGCCATCTCGAGTTCGTCGACCCGGTCGTCGAAGGACGTGCACGCGCTCGCCAGACCGATCGTGAGCACGCGACGCTCGAACATCGGCCCGATATCGCGTTGCCGATCCTGATCCACGGCGACGCCGCATTCCCGGGCGAGGGCGTCGTTTCCGAGACGCTCAACATCGAGAACCTGGCCGGCTACTCGACCGGCGGCACGCTGCACATCATCGGCAACAATCAGATTGGCTTCACGACCGAGCCGGAGGAGTCGCGCTCGACGCGCTACGCGTCCGATCTCGCCAAGGGCTTCGACATGCCAATCATCCACGTCAATGCCGACGATCCGGAGGCCTGTATCTGCGCGATCCGGATCGCGATGGCGTACAGGGAGGAGTTCAACCAGAGCTTCGTGATCGACCTGATCGGTTACAGACGCTTTGGTCACAACGAGACCGACGAGCCCGCTTATACGCAGCCGAAGATGTATGAGCGAATCAAGAGCCATCCGCCGGTGCGAGCGATCTACGCCAAGCAGTTGATCGAGCAGGAAGTGATCACGCCCGAGGAGGCAGAGCGCGAGTTGACCGATGCCCAGCGGCTACTTGCGGATGCGCACGAGGACGTGCGGATGCGCGAGGGCCAGCCGAGCGGCGAGTTCACGGCACTTGATCGCTCGCAGAGCGTAGAGCCCGACACGAGCTATCCGCGGGCCGGGCTCGAGGACCTCAACCGCCAACTCTACGGCGCCCCGCAGGGCTTCAACGTGCACCGCAAGCTCGCGCCGCAGCGCGAAAAGCGCCTGAGGGTCGGGGCCGACGATCCGATCGACTGGGCCCAGGCGGAGGCGCTGGCGTTCGCGACGTTGCTGATCCAAGGTGTGCCGCTGCGGTTGACCGGGCAGGACACCGTTCGCGGAACCTTCAGCCAGCGCCACCTCGAGCTAGTCGACTCGATCACGGGACGCAAGTTCGCGCCGATCAGGAACCTCAGCGGCGCTCAAGCCCCATTCGAGCTGCTCAACAGCCCGCTGTCCGAGACTGCTGCGCTCGGGTTCGAATACGGCTACGGCGTGCAGGCTCCCGACACTCTCGTGATCTGGGAGGCGCAGTTCGGCGACTTCATCAACGCCGGGCAGGTGATCGTCGACCAGTTCATCGTTTCCGGCCTCGCCAAATGGGGCGAGACCTCGCGCCTGACACTGCTGCTGCCACACGGTTACGAAGGCGCCGGACCAGAGCACTCAAGCGGGCGTGAGGAGCGGTTCCTGACGCTCGCAGCCGAGGGCAACATCCGCGTGGCGAACGTCACGACGCCGGCCCAGTATTTTCACCTGCTGCGACGCCAGGCGCTGATCGCCAAACAGCGACCGCTCGTGATCTTCACACCGAAGAGCCTGCTGAGACATCCAAGCGCGACCTCGACCCTGCGCGACCTCGCGACCGGCTCGCTCCAGCTCGTGCTCGACGATCCACTCGCGCAGACGCGTCGCGACCAGGTTACGCGGCTACTCCTGTGTACCGGTCGCGTCTACTACGACCTCGCCGGCAGTGAGCTATATGCGAACGCCTCGAAGGTCGCGATCGCGCGCGTCGAGCTGCTCTACCCGTTCCCGAAGCAGCAGATCGGCAAGCTGATCAGCTCCTATCCGAACCTGAAGGAGGTCATCTGGGTCCAGGAGGAGCCAAAGAACATGGGCGCCAAACGGTTCATGTTCACCCGCGAGCTAGAGCTCGATCTGATCCCCGAGGGCATCGAGTTGCAATACGTCGGTCGCCCATACCGCGCCAGCACCGGCGAGGGTTATCCAGCTGCGCACAACCTTGAGCAGGAACGGATACTGCGCGAGGCCTTGACGGTGCCGGAATGACCAGCGCTCCTACAGAGATTCTGATCGTCGAGGACAACCCGGAGCACGCCAAGCTTGCGATCCTGGCGTTCAAGCAGCACCGGCTCGCCAACAAGATTCACGTCGTCGGCGATGGTCGCGCGGCGCTCGACTGGCTTTAGTGCAAAGGCGAGTACGAAGGACGCGAGCGCGCCGAGGGTGGCGAACTGGTACTGCTCGACTTGGCCCTGCCCGGTATACAAGGACTCGACGTGCTCGGGCAGATCAAGTCCAATCCACAGACCAAGTCGATTCCGGTCGTGATGCTGACCGGTTCGAACGTCGGCGACGACATCAAGGAGAGCTTTCGCCTCGGCGCCGCCGCCTACATCGTCAAGCCCGTCACTTTCCAGGCGTTGCTCGATGCCGTGCGCCAAGCAGGGCATGGGTGGATGGTGGTCGGCGACAAGCCAGGGTCCGACTAGGGCCCGGGCTTCCACTTGATCGAGCAACCGACCGGTTCGGTTTCAGCCCTCGCCACCTCTTCGCCGGCCAGCAGCGCGTCGAGCGCATCGCGTAGCCACGCTGCCTTCTCGGCCGGATCGTCGTAGTCGGCGTCGGGCGCGCCGCGATAGCGAAGAACACCTTCGGCATCGACCAGGAAGACATCGGGCGTCGTCTTTGCGTCCCAGGCCCGCGCGACTTCCTGGGTCGCATCGTGAAGGTAGGGATGCGGCCATTGCTCGTCACCCACGCGACTCTGCATCGCCGCGTACGAGTCGGCCGGGTAGCGGTCGGAGTCGTTCGAGTTGACCGCGAGCATGCGCACATTGCTTCCTGCGTAGTCGCGCGCAACGTCAGCGAGTCGATCGTGCCAGGCAAGCGCATACGGGCAGTGGTTGCAAGTGAACACGACGACCGTCGGCCCACCGTGCCCGTGCAGCGAATGGCTCGCCCCCTCGGTGTCGGCAAGCTCGAAGTCGGGCGCGCGGTCGCCGAGGGAGACCGTCATCGCCCGACCGCCTGCGCGATCGCCGTACGCAGCTCGCGCGGGTCCGGCAGCGGCGATATGCGCCCGTCGCCGTGCCGGTAGACGCGACACGTCAGCGCGAACTGCTCCCCAGGTGGCGGCGGGAACAGGTCCTTACCGTCGATCCTGATCGTCGGCGAGCCGACGAAGCGTTCTCGCCGCGCCTGCTCATCGGTGTCAACGTGCCGGACCTCGATCGGCTGACCGACGCCCAGCTCGTCGAGCGCTTCGCGCAACTCACCGAGCGCCCGTTCATGCGAAGGGCAACTCTTCCAGTAGAGCAACTCGATAAGAACGGGGGGCTCACCGCCCCCTCGACCCCCGCTCATGTCGGAGCGTCGGCCTACGGCCGCCGGCGACGTCTCAACGGGGGGCTCACCGCCCCCTCGAGCGCCGCTCATGCCAGAGCGTCGGCCTACGGCCGCCGGCGACGTCAACGTCACCTGCCGAGCAAGTTGCCCTGAAACGGTCATCAATCCACCCCTCTTGGAAGAGTCGTGAGCCGGCTGCGGGTCCGCACCTTGACGGCCCGCCAGGGCGGTGTCAAGGGTCGGATGGTCGAGCGACTCTCAGACCAGAACAGCTGTCCCCTCGATCAGTGGTCGTATATGCGGCGGGGCCTTGTTGATCTCCCCACGCTCGAGGCGTCCGACTTCGAACCCCGCAGAACCGATCATCGAGGCAGTGTCGCGGTTGCAGTTACAGCCGTGACCGACCTTGCGCTGAATCGGGTTGAGCCTGTCCTGCCAGCGAGCGGTGCGCTGGTCCTCAGAGCGCACATGCTCCAAGACCAGCAGCTTGCCCCCGGGACGCAGGACGCGCCTGACCTCGGAGAGAGCAAGCTCCGGATCGGAAACCGTGCAGAGCACGAGCGTCGCCACCACGGTGTCGAACGTGCGCTCTGGAAACGGCAGCGACTCGGCAGGTGCGCGGACTATCTCAGCGGGGCGGCCGACACTGGCGCAGCGCCGATCTAGCCGCACGGCCATCGGCTCCTCAGGCTCTGCCAGGACGAGCTCGGTGACGTTCGCCGGGTAGTGCTCGAGGTTCGCTCCCGTGCCAGCCCCCAGCTCCAAGACGCGACCGGATGCTCCAGCGAGCAGTTCGCGGCGTCGCTCAGCCATGCCGGCTCGCTCGGTGCCCGCCACGATGCGATCGTAGAAGCGAGCAAAGAGTCGCCCGTAGAGGCTCATGCGGCAATCGTAGCGCGAGTCCCTGTGGCGCAACGCCGCGCTGTCTCCACTAACTTTCCGCGAGTGCTACGAATTGCGACATCGTTGTTATCGATCGTGTTTGCCGCCCTCGTGCTGACAAGCTTCGCGGGCGAAACCGAGGGCGCCGGCTCCTGCTCAAACGAGATCAAAGGCACGGCCGGCAACGACGTCCTGACCGGTACGCCGGCGTCCGACCGGATGCTCGGCCTCGCCGGAAACGACAAGCTCTCCGGCGCCTCTGGCGGCGACTGCCTGGACGGTGGCCCGGGTGGCGACACGCTGCTTGGCGATGCAGGCCCGGACCGTCTGATCGGCGGAGACTCGGGTGACACGCTCGCCGGCGGTGACGGCCGCGATTCCGTCGAAGGAGGGGCTGGAGCAGATTCGCTTTCGGGAGGGGCGCAGCGTGACTCGATCGATGGCGGCGCAGGCAACGACGACGTGAACGAAGTCGGCGACGGGTACCACAGCGACGAAACCCTTGACGTCGGCACCAACGTGATCGATACCGGCTCTGGGCGCGACACGGTGAACGCCGCAAACGGGCGGCGCGACACGATCCGCTGCGGCCCCGACGACGACAAGGTGGTCGCAGACCGCGACGACAAGCTGATCGGCTGCGAGCACCGCACCTACCTGATCTCACCGTTTCCGCAGATCAACCCTTCGAGCGGCAATCGCAGACGCTCGTTCATGGTCAGGTTCCGATCCCTGTCGAAAATCAATCGAAAGAAGGAGTTCTTCTCAATCACCGTCAAGGGCCCGGGACGCTGCCGCAAGATCATCAGCAACTCGGTCGGCGTGACCTACCACCGCAACGGAGTGGTGCGCTACCGGCTGCGGCCGTTCGCGGGCAAAGGCCGGCCGGCCAAACGATGGTGCCGCGGCCGCTACCGGGGCAAGGCCGACTTCGTAGCGATCGAGAAGCCGAGCTGCAAGGTGAAAGTCGACAGCAAGCCGAACCGCAGGTGCACCAAAAGCCGGTCGATCGGCGAATTCTCGTTCCGAGTTCGATAGCTTGAGGGGCGTGATCCGACTGGGACGAACCTGCGCGGCAACGGCCGTAACGGCAGCGTTCGCCCTGCTGGCGATTGCCCCGTCGGCAGGAACAAGGATCGTGCCGCAGCAGGGAATGGCAAAGGTCAAACTCGGAATGACGAAGTCCGAGGTGCGCGGCAAGCTTGGAAGGCCGCGAAAGGCCTCGGGCGGGCGAAACGATTTCGGTAGGTTCACCCTCTACCGCTACAAACGCGGCTTGCGAGTCTACTTTCAGAGTGGATCAACCGTCACCTCGATGAGGACGACACACCCGCGAGAGCGCACCAGGGAGGGGATCGGTGTCGGCTCGAAGGAGAAGAGGCTGCGCGATAAGTACCCGAAGATCAAGTGCCGAACCCTGGTCAGAAGCCGCACCTGCTACCTCGGCGAGCTGACCCCGGGTGAGCGCGTCACCGAGTTTCAGATCCGATCGAAAAAGGTCCGCTGGATCACGATCGGATTCGTCCTAGATTAACCCCGCGGCCGCCCCAGCAGATGCTGCAGCGCGTCCTCGAGCTGCGTGAACCTGAACTGGTAGCCGTCGGCCTCGAGACGCTCCGGCAGCACTCGCAGACTTCCGAGTGCCTCCCGCGAGAATTCGCCGAACGCCAACCTGAGCGCGAATCCCGGCACCTTGAACACGGTCGGCCGGTGCACAACACTTCCAAGGGTCTTGGTGAACTCGCGGTTGGTCACCGGGTTCGGTGCGGTCACGTTGACCGGTCCGGATAACTCCTCGCGCGAGAGCGCGTACACGATCGCACCGATCACATCGTCGATCGCCACCCAACTCATGTACTGGTTACCGCTACCGAGCGGTCCGCCTAGGCCGAGCTTGAACGGCGTAAGCAGCTGGCGCAGCAGCCCGCCCTTCGGTGAGAGCACGAGGCCGAAGCGCGTATTGACGACGCGCACGCCGGCGTTTGCCACCGGAGCCGTTGCACCTTCCCATGCGCGCACGACGTCTGTGAGGAAGCCCTCGCCCGCTGCGCTGCGCTCCGTCAGCGCAGCATCGCCCCGGTTGCCGTAGTAGCCAATCGCAGACGCACACACAAAGACCTTCGGCGGCGAGTCGAGCGCGGCGACCGTCTTCGCGAGCAGCGATGTGCTGCGCTCACGGCTCTCCATGATTCGTCGCTTCTTAGACTCGGTCCAGCGCCCAGCAACCGTCTCACCGGAGAGATGGATCACGGCGTCGATGCCGTCGAAAGGCTGCGAGTCGAGCCTTCCGGCGCCCGGGTCCCAAAGGACCTCGTCGTCTCCGGTCGGGTCGGACCGAACAAGTCTGCGCACCGAATAGCCATCGGCCGTCAGCGCCGGTACGAGCGCCGAGCCGACCAGGCCGCTGGCACCGCTTACGAGAACGCTCATCGGCTGCACTTCGGGCAGGTCCCGTGCAGCACCACATCGTGGCCGCTGACCTCGTGCTTCAAGCGGCCCGCAAGTCGATCGAGCGCCCGTTCCAGTGGCGGGTCCTCGAACGCCGCCACATCGCCACAGCGGTCGCAGACGACGTGGTGGTGATGTTCCCCGCCCGGATCGGCCGGCTCGTAGTGGGCTACCGAGTCGATGTCGATGCGATGCACAAGCTTCAACGCGGTCAGCAACTCCAGACTGCGGTAGACGCTTGCCAGGCCCACCATGGCGCCCTGGTCTCGCAGCTCGTCGAAGATCCCCTGCGCGCTGACACAACAGCTCTGCTCTCCGAGCTGCTCGACTACCGCCGTCCGGGCACCGCCGGTGCGGTGCCCGGCCTGCTTGAGCGCAGCCAGCGCGTGGTCGCTCCAGGTGATATGCGCGGTCGAATCGCCCACCGTCAAGTCATTCTATCTATCGGGAATGATAATCGTTCGCATCTTTCTGCTAGCTTGCCGCGTCGATGGACCCGATCGTCATACCGCTGGCCGCACTGACCGGGGTCGCAACCCTCGCCGGCGGCTGGATAGCGTTGCGGCTGCACCACTCGTTGCCGGCCGTTATCGCCCTATCGGGCGGCATCGTCGTCGCGGTCGCGCTGCTCGACGTGCTGCCGGAAGCGATCGAGAGCGTCGGCGACACGCGTCTTGTGATGTCGCTGGTGGCGGTCGGATTCGTCGCCTTTTTCCTCGCCCAGAAGGCATTGGTGCTGCACCACCGCGACGAAGAAGATCAGGCGAAGGCCCACCACCGCGTCGGTGCGTTTGGAGCGCTGGGACTGTCGGCGCACAGTTTCGTCGACGGCCTCGGCATCGGCCTAGCCTTCGGGCTCGACAGCGCTACCGGGTTCCTGGTCTTCATCGCGGTGATCAGCCATGACTTCGCCGATGGCCTCAACACGGTCAGCTTTGTGCTGCGCCAGTCGAACGATCGCAGGGCGGCGATTCGCTGGCTCGCGCTCGATGCCGCCGCGCCAATCGCCGGGGCAATCATCGGGTCGAGCCTGGCGATCTCAGACGCCTCGCTGGGCAAGCTGCTTGCGCTCTATGCCGGGTTCTTCCTCAGCATGGGAGCCACTGACCTGCTGCCAGAGGCACACGCCCACTCGTCGTGGAAACGGGTCGCGCTGACTATCAGCGGCTTCATGTTCGTCTGGGCGATCACCGTCGTCGCGGGCGTTTAGGAGTCCCTAGAGCGCCGCGATCGCGGCCGGAACTCCTTGTGCGGCCGTCGGGTAGGCTGGCTCCCAGCCAAGTTCGGCCTTGATCAGCTCGTTCGAGGAGCGAGCCGATCGCGTAACTGACGCAACCGGGTCGCGGCCGCCGGCGATCCGCGCAAGCGCCGCCGGAATGCGGCGCGGTGGTCCGACGCCCAACTCCCTGGCGGTCAGCGCCATGAAGTCGTAGAAGGTCGTCGGCTGATCGTCGACGACGTGGTAGACGGACCCGGCCGGCGCGCGCTCGGCGGCGTCAACCATCGCCCCTGCGACATCGTCGACGTGCACCACGTCCCAGAGGTTGTCACCCTTGCCGATAACGGCGAAGCGACCGGGCGCGCGCAACCGCTTGACGAACTCGGACACGTACCAGCCGCCGGGCCCGTAGACGTGCGATGGACGCACGATCACGCCGTCGAGCCCCGAGTTGCGGACGAGCAACTCGCCCTCTTGTTTGGAGCGACCGTAGGCGGTCTCGACCCGTAGCTTCGACTCCTCGGTCAGTAGTTCGCCACGCGGATCGCCGGTCACGACAGTCGAGGCGAACACAAAGCGCGGTTCGCCTGCTTTCCCGCATGCGGACAGCAGCGCCTTCAACCCCCCGACGTTGGCCTCTTCGATTTTGTGGGCGCTGCGCTGGGCGCCGGTCTGCGCCGCCAGATGAATCACGCAGTCGGGCCGACTCCCGGCGAGCGCGCGCTCGAGCGACGCGGCGTCCAACAGATCGCCGGCCACCGCACGCGTCGCAGCCGGCTGTGACCCAGGGCGGCGTACCAGCGCAAGGACCTCGTGATCGCGTGCGCGCAGCTCGTTACAGGTCGGTCCACCTAGAAATCCGCTGGCGCCGGTAACGAGAACCTTCATCACCTGGACACCAGGTCGTAGATGCCGAGCACAATCGCACCTGCCGACACGGCGAAGCCGATCACCGCGATCACCGCGAACGCCCCAGCGGCGATCAGCCGGCCGTCTTGCCGCAGTTCGACAAAGCGAGTCGCGCCCATGATCGCGAGTGAGAAAGCGAGCGTGACACCGACACCGATGCTCGACGAGTAGAGGACAACCAGCAGCAACGCGTGCCAGTCCACAACCGATGCCAGCGAGGTCCCCACCTCAGGCCTCCGTGGCCGACGTGATCGCCTGGCGACGGTTGAGGCGGCGCCCGAGTACGGCGGCGATCGCCAAGAGGAACAGCACCGACACCAGCATCGGCCCGAGCGCGCCGGTGCCGAAGATCCGGGTCACGCCATAGACCGCGGCGCCCATCGCCCCGGCCGCGGGAATCGTCACCGCCCACGCCGTCACGATGTTACCGGCGACACCCCAGCGCACGGCGGAGAAACGCTTCGCCGCGCCGGCGCCCATGATGCCACCGTTGATCACGTGCGTGGTCGAGAGCGGGAAACCGAACCGCGATGCGGCCAGGATCGTGACCGCGCCCGAAGTCTGAGACGCGAAGCCCTGGGCTGGATCCATCTTGATGATGCGTGAGCCCATCGTGCGGATGATGCGCCAGCCGCCGACGTAGGTGCCGAGTGCGATCGCGCTCGCCGCAGAGACGACGACCCAGGGCGGCGGATTCGAGCCCTCGGCGAGATCGCCGTGCGCTATCAGTGCGAGCGCGATGATCCCCATCGTCTTCTGAGCATCGTTGGTGCCGTGGGCGAGTGCAAGCGTGCCGCCAGAAAAGATCTGGCCGAGCCGGAAGCCTCGACCGACGGGTCCCGGCCGCTGCCGGCCGATCACCCGGTACGCAACCACGATCGCGACAGCCGCAACGGCAAACGCCAGCACCGGCGCGATCAGCGCCGGGACGAGCACCTTGCCGACGATTCCGTCGATGTCGATCGCGCCCGTACCGGCGGCGACCAGCGTCGAACCGACCATGCCGCCGATCAACGCGTGCGAGGAGCTGGACGGCAGCCCGAAGTACCAGGTGATCAGGTTCCAACCGATCGCGCCGATCAAGCCGGCGAACACGATTGTCAGCGTGATCGAGTCCTGGTCGACGATGTCCTTTGCGATCGTCGCTGCCACCTCGAGCGAGATGAACGCGCCCGCGAAGTTGAGCAGCGCCGCCATCGTCACAGCGACTCGCGGCGGCAGCGCGCGGGTCGATATCGACGTTGCGACGACGTTCGCGGTGTCGTGAAAGCCGTTTGTGAAATCGAACGCCAGCGCGGCGCCAACGACAATCACCAAGAGTACGTCTTGATCCAAGATCCGCCCGTGTTCTAGCTGTTCTTGATAACGATGTTCTCTAGGATGTGGGCGACCTTCTCGGTCGCGTCGATCGCGTTCTCGAGGCGCTGGTAGATGTCCTTCCAGCGGATCACGGTCATCGGATCGATACCACCCTTGAACAGCGCCGCGAGCGCCTCGCGATGGAGTTGATCGCCCTCATTCTCGAGGCTGTTGATCTCCACCGTGTACTGATGGATATCCTTGAACGATCGCAATCGCGGCATCGCCTCGTTGACCTGGCGAGCAGACTTGACGAGCACGGCGCTCAGTGCCTGCGCCTGTTGCATAGGCGCCTCGATCTGGTACAGGCCAAGAAAGTCGGCAGTCTCTTCGATCCAATCGACGATGTCGTCAAGCGCCCCCGCGAGCTCGTAGATGTCTTCGCGGTCGATCGGCGTGACGAACGTCTGGTTCAGCCGCCGGTGGATGTCGTGGGTGATGCGGTCGCCGTCCTGTTCGCAGATCAGGATCTCGCGCGCGAGCTCCGCCTCGTCGGGATAGGTGCTCATCATCTTGTCGAGCGACTCAGCCGACTTCAGGATGTTGCGGCTTGCCTCTTCGAACAGGTTGAAGAACTCGCGCTCCTTTGGAGCGAACATTCGAGCGAGCTGTACCAAGCGATCCTCCTTGTCCGGGTCGGTTTCCGGTCAGTCCGAGGCGGCCGCGCCGGGTTCCCCGGATCGGCCGGGCGGGAGGTTATCCGAACCCCCAGAGCCGTGATGATCTGTCGAAGCCTCCGGACAGGGATGGCGGACCGTGATCTGCCCGGTGTCGTGCAACTCGTATCGCATCGCGTTGATGATCGCGCCCCCGAGGATGATCAGCGCGTGGGCGTAGAACCAGATCAGCACGATCACAAGAAAGACAAGCGTGGTCCCGACCCTCGCAATCGTCGAGATGCTGCCCAGGTAGAGAGGGAACGAGTAGTCGACGAGGGTGATCACGATCGTGGCGCCGAGCGCCCCCGGCCAGATCGAGTGCCAGGGCATCCGTTCGTTCGGGACGGTCGAGTAGGTCACGCAAAGCACAGCGAAGACCACCGCCACGCCGATCACGAGCGACACTACGATCACCGCGGTGCGCACGTTGCCAAGCCCGAAAGGCAAGTTGCTGGCACCCTGGACGAGGATGCTCTGGAGCGCCGGGATCGCCACCGTCGCGGCCATGAACACCAGCACCACGACCAGCATCACGAGCGCGAAGCGCTTCTGCTCGAGCCAGCTTCGGCACCGCATGTGGTAGATGCGACAGAAGGCGGTGTCGAGCGCACCCCAAAACGACGCTCCGATCCAGATACTTGCTACCAGCGCAGCAATTCCAAGGGTGGTCGAATGCTGGCGCAGCTGCGCCAGCACACTGTTGAGCGTCGACTCGTTCGCGTTCGGAAAGATCCGCCTCAGGTCGTTCATTACAGAGGTCTCGACACTGCCGCTGCCGAGCACCTGCGAGGCAACGAACAGCGCCAGCAGCGCCAGCGGGATCACCGACGCCAGCAGGTTGTAGGCGACCATCCCTGAGAGACCCGTCACATTGTCATGGGCCGCCTTCCTGTAGAAGTCCTTGGTCAGTTGCCAAGCCCTGCGCACGCCAGCAGCTTCGCAGGGTCACGAGACGAGCGTCAGGAGGCGGACATGTCAAAGGTTGTGATGGGCGATGACTATTCGATCGCGAGTCTGGACGAACTCGGCGAGGGTCCGGGGTTTCGCAAGATTCGCAGGGAGCTGGGCGTCAACGAGTTCGGCGTCAACGCGATCGTCATGCCGCCACACTTCGCGAGCGGAAAGCACTACCACGAGCGCCAGGAAGAGTTGTACTTCGTGCACTCCGGCAAGATCGAGATCGCGTTCGGCGACGGATCGAAGCATCAACTCGGACCGGGCGGCATGGCGAGGGTCGCCCCGTCGACCGTTCGGGAGGTGCGCAACAACTCGGACGAGGACGCGGTCTACGTAATCGTCGGCGCAAAGGACGGCTACGTCGGTCGCGACGGAAAACTGCCCGAAGGCGAGGACCCGGAGGTCGCACAGCGGGGCCGGGCGCTCAGCTAGGGCGCTACAGCCGCTGGCCCTGCTCGGCCTCGAGCGCCTCGATCAGCGCGGTGAAGTCGTGCTCGCCAAAGCCCAACTCGTTGGCGCGCTCGAGCAGAGCGAGCGCGCGCTTCGCGGACTCCATCCCTCCCCCCGCCGCTTGTGCCTCGTCGAGGCACAGGCGCACATCTTTCTGCATGTGCTCGAGCTTGAACAGCGTCGCGTAGTCGTGAGTGCGCATCGGCGCCTGCTTGAGGTCGAGCATCGCGGAGCCACCCGAGCCGGCACCGATCACCGTCACCAGCGCGTCAAGGTCGACCCCCGTTCTGGAGCCGAGCAGCAGTGCCTCGCCCGCTACGGCGGTGTTGATCGCCGCGACCGAGTTGTTGATCAACTTGATCATCTGCCCGTCGCCGACCGGGCCGGCGTGCACGATCAGCTCTCCGATCGATTCGAACAGCGGGCGCGCGCGCTCGAAGTCGGCCTGCTCGCCGCCAGCCATGATGGTCAACGTGCCGTCCTCGGCCTTCGGTGAAGAGCCGGTCACAGGCGCGTCCATGAAGTGAATGCCGCCACGCTCTTCCAGCGTCGAGGCGATCCTGCGCGATGCGCTCGGCCCGATCGTCGACATGTCGATGAAAAGCGAATCGTCGTGGGCGCCGTCGATCGCGCCGGTCTCGCCGAGCAGCACCGCCTCGACTTGATCGCCGTCGACGACCATCGCGATCACGATGTCGCTCGCCGCCGCGACCTCTGCGGGCGTGCTGACGACGCGCGCTGCGTGCTTGGACGTCCAGGCGCGAGCGGTCGCCTGCGTGCGATTCCAGACCGTTAGATCAAAGCCGGCGAGTGCGAGACGGGCCGCCATCCGCGAGCCCATTATTCCCAGGCCGAGAAAACCTACTCTCACTGCGGCAGGGCTTCGATGAAGTCCATGAACTTCTTCGTATCGCGCAGCGGCTTGCCGTGGCCGAAGCAGACCAGCCTTGGCTCGAGCTTGGCAAGCTTGCGCGCCGACTGGCGATTCCGTGCCGGGTCGGTCGTGAAAGCCTCCGGCGGCTGATGCAAACCCGGCGTGCCCGTGAACACGTTGATGTTGTTGAGGACGTCTCCCAGCACAAGCGCCCGGTCGGACTCGCGCCAGTAGGCGACGTGGCCGGGTGAATGACCGGGCACGTCCAGGACTTGGAAGCCCGCAACCTGATCGCCCTCGCGCAGCACCTTCGAGACCTTGTACGGCGGGCCGGTCCAGAGCCTGTCGATTACATTGTTGATCAGCTCGTCCTTCTGGCCCATGTCACCGCTCTCCATCGCACTCACGTCGGCCTCGCCGCACATCAACCGCACGTCGAATCGCTCGCAGATCGCCTTGCTGGCCCCCTGATGGTCGGGGTGCACGTGAGTCAGCGCGTGGCCGCCGATCGGGCGTCCGCTGATCTGCCTGAAGATGCGGCGCCTCGCAAGCTTGGTGGCGGCGTCGACGACGACGTCGCCGATCAGGTAGACGTTGATGGCGTTCGGCGGGAATCCGCGCAGCAGATACAGGTCGGGCGCGAGCTGCTTCATGAGCGAATCCTATTTCACGCGATCGGTCCGGACGGCCGCGGTTGCACTGAGACGCGGCGCCACTCCTTGATCTTGCCGTCCTCGATCACGAAGGTTGTGCGCGCAGTCTGTCCCGCGCCACCCGCGCAGTCGCTCCCACCCGGGCCAGGGCGGCCGGTCAGACGGAAGGTCGCCGTCGTGAACTCGCCTTCGGTAGCGGTACGTACCAGCCGGGCGCCGCAGGGCAACGCAATGTTGAACTCACGTACGTCGTCGCGGCTGCGCAGGTCGATCGGCGGAGTACCGTTCTCGACGGTGGCCGGTAAGGCGAAGTAGCTGGCGGCTTTGTCGACGTCGCCTGCGCGCAATGAATCGGTCCAAGCGCGAATCACTGCCGCGGGCTGAGACGGCTCCGGGTCCGCGCCGCAGCCACCGGCGAGAGACGCGAGCACGAGTATGCCGAGGAGCAATTTACGCATCGGTAGATGATCGCAAAGCGAAGCGCTGGCCAATGCGTCCAGCTATCGCCACCGCGTTGCCGGGGCGTCGCTAGTCTCAAGGCATGGCGAGACGGGGTCTGCTTTTCGTCGCATGCGCGACGGCACTGGCCGGCATCGGCTTTGGCACGCTGGCTGACGGCAGGCCACTACGCAAGGCGCCCCGCTGCACACTCTTCCCGCCCGACAATCCCTGGAACCAGCGGGTCGATCAACTACCACTCGCCGGCAACTCGAATGTGATCGTGCGTAGCATCGGGCTGGGCGACAAGCTACACCCCGACTTCGGCTCGGGGAAATGGAGAGGCGGCCCGATCGGGATCCCTTACACGATCGTCTCGAAGCGCCAGAAGAAGGTACCGATCAGCTTCAAATACGGCGACGAGTCCGACCCCGGCCCGTACCCGATCCCTCGCAAGGCTGCGATCGAGGGTGGGCGCACCTCCGACGGGGACCGGCACGTGATCGTCGTCGATCGCGGCCGCTGCAAACTCTACGAGGTCTACGATGCGCACCGGCGAAACAGGGGGCGCCGCTGGCGCGCCGGCTCGGGAGCCGTGTTCAACCTGCGCTCGAACGCCCTGCGCCCGGCGGGCTGGACTTCGGCCGACGCCGCCGGGCTGCCGATCCTGCCAGGCCTGGCGCGCTATGACGAGGTCCGGAAGGGCGAGATCGACCACGCGATTCGCTTCACGGTCGAACGATCGCGCAAGGCCTACGTCTACCCCGCGCGTCATCACGCCTCCGATCGCACGGGCTCCAACCTGCCACCGATGGGACTGCGCATGCGGCTCAAGAGCAGCGTCGACGTATCGCGCTTTCCTCCGCAGGCGCGCGTCGTGTTGCGCGCGCTCCAGCGCTACGGGATGATCCTCGCCGACAACGGCGCCGACTGGTACATCAGCGGCGCACCGTCGCCCGGTTGGGACAACGACGACCTGCACGAACTGAAGAGGATCACCGGCCGCGATTTCGAGGTAGTCGACACCGCCTCGCTGCCAAAGCCCGGTCTTTAGTACACGCGGCCGTGGGTTCGCCTACGCCGGCGCGTCCTCGAAGCGAATCGAATACCGTCGCGCTGTGAACGATAAGGAGCCGACCGGCCTTGCCCACGTCGCGACCGTGTCGTTCCTGGCGTCGCGACTGGTTCCGTCGATCGGTTTCTGGATCGCCCTGATGGGCGGCGCGTCACTGGCACGCTCTGCCGAGCGCGATGGCCCCCGCTGGGGGTACGGAGCGTCGATCGCGGCGATGCTGCAGACGGTCGCGATCATGGGTCCACTGCGCTTCGCCGTCCCGCTGACTCAGGCGATCACCGCACCGCTGCTCGGTCGCCTGCACGCGCGCGGCACGTCCGTCCCGCTCCAGTTCATCGCCTGCGCGGCGTTCCGGCTCGCTCAGAATGCCGCGGGAACAGCCTTCTTCGTGTTGATCCTCTCGGGCGGGATCGACACCTACACCGGGACCTATGACGCAGTAGCGAGTCGCGTTCCGCTACTCCCCGAAGGACAAACGGCCGCGTTGATCCTGACCGGCGTTTCGCTGCTCACCTGGGCGGCTTTTGCCAGCACTGTCCAGGTGCTGTCCTACCGGCGCGCGCTCAACGGCTGGGTGACCCCTGACCGCCAATCGATCCTGGAGCACCCACCCGACGGCGACGAGCCGGTGTCCGATCGACGCACCTTCGACCCTCGCGCGGTCGCGCTGGCCGCTGTAGTCGCCTTCGCGCTGCTGATCGCCAGCACGCGGTGGCTACTGCTGGGTGGCGTCGCCGCTTTCCTGGCAATCGCGTGGGCGACCGCGCGCGGCGACCAGTCGGTCACGCGCACCGGCCTGACGCTGGCTGCGTTTCTCGCCGTCGGCGTGTTCGTGTTCACGTGGATCGGCGGCATCGGCGTCGACGCCGCACTGCGCCGGGGAACACGTGCCGGGCTGCTGGTGCTGGTCGCGACCTGGCTTCGCGTGGCTGCCGGAACGCCCGGCCTACGGGAGGTCTCGCGCCGCTGGCTCGGACGGCTGCGGCGGGTTCCTTCGTTGCCGGAGGCGGCACGCGTGATGGACAGGCTCGACTCCGATCGCCAGATGTGGGCCTCGGCGCGCTCGGCCCTGGAGGCGTTCGACGTAGCCAACAAGCGACCGGTCCCGCTGCTTGACGCGTCGCTCGTGTGGGCCGAGCGCGAGGCGGCGGACTTCGAACCGACGCCTCCCGCCAAACGACCGCGGCTGCGTACGCGCCTCCGTGACCCCGTTCTTGTCGTGCTCGCGATCGCTCCGCTGGCAGCACTGCTCGCTGCTTCGTGACAGATGCCGCGAGGTCGGGCTGCTAGCCGATTTCCGCCAGTTCGTTGCCGACCGAGATCTCCCCGCCCGAGACGATATCGGCGCGCAAACCGCCGCTGGTCAGCAGGTTGCGCCGCGACTGCTCCGGGCCCAGCTCGATACCGGCCTCGGCGGCGAGGCCGGTCAGCGCCTCAGCCTCGATCAGCGTCAGATCGCGGCCGTCGCCACTCCCTCTCTCTCTCAGGGAACGTCCCCGCCTCGCGGTAGTAGCGGTCGCCCTCGAGTCCCCGACCGCGGACCGCGTTGACGCGCTCGACCGGATGTGGAAGCTCGGTCGCCTGAGCGGCGACGAATATCCCGACGACTGTGCCGCTCTGCATTCCAGGTAGGCTACCGCCCATGTCTGAGGTAACCATTCACACCAACCAGGGTCCGATCCGCGTCGAGCTGTTCGACGAGGACGCGCCCAAGACGGTCGAAAACTTCCGCAAGCTATCGGGCGACGGCTTCTACGACGGGCTCGCGTTCCACCGAGTGATCAAGGACTTCATGATCCAGGGCGGCTGCCCAGCGGGGACCGGCACCGGCGGACCCGGCTACACCTTCGAGGACGAGATCAACGATCACAGGCTCGTGCGCGGCGCACTGGCGATGGCGAACGCAGGGCCCGACACAAACGGCTCGCAGTTCTTCTTTGTTACCGCGCAGGAGTGCGCGTGGCTTGACGGCAAGCACACCGTGTTCGGCGAGATCGCAGGGGGCGTGGAAGTACTCGACTCGATCGAAGCCGTCGAGACCGACGGCGGCGATCGCCCGGTGGAGCCGCAGGTGATCGAGCGGGTCGAGCTGGCGGAATGAGTTCCGGTCTTGCCTTAGTCGGCAAGGCCGGAAGTCGATAGAGCCCGCGCAGTGACCGACACGCAAGTCTTCGAACGCCGTCGCTGGCTCGCGCTCGCGCTGCTGTGCGTCGCGCAGTTCATGGTCATACTCGACGCGTCGATCGTGAACGTCGCGCTGCCGTCGATCGGCAAGGACCTCGAATTTTCGCAAGACAACTTGCCGTGGGTCGTCAACGCGTACGTGCTGACGTTCGGCGGCTTTCTGCTGCTCGGCGGTCGGCTTGCCGACCTGCTCGGCCGGCGGCGCGTGTTCATCTTCGGGCTGCTTGTGTTTGCGGCCGCCTCGCTGGCCGGCGGGTTCGCCCAGACCGAGGGCTGGCTGATCACTGCGCGTGCCGTACAAGGGCTAGGCGCGGCGCTGCTTTCCCCTGCCGCCCTGTCGATCGTGACGACCATTTTCAAGGATGGCGCCGAGCGCAACAAGGCACTAGGCGTCTGGGGTGCGGTCGCCGGCTCGGGCGGAGCGGTCGGCGTGCTGCTCGGCGGAATCCTGACCGACGGCCTCGGCTGGGCGTGGGTGCTATGGGTCAACGTGCCGATCGGCATCGCCACCGCACTGATCGCTCTAGCGCTGCTGGCCGAAAGCCGCCGCGAAGCTGTCGGCCGCCGGTTCGATGTTGCCGGCGCGGTTAGCGTCACGACCGGGCTGTCGATCCTCGTCTACGCGCTGGTCGACGCCAACGACGCCGGCTGGGGCTCGGCCCGCACGATCGGTCTATTGGTGCTCTCACTCCTACTGCTGCTCGCATTCGTCGCGATCGAGCTGCGAGCTAAGCAGCCACTGGTGCCGTTCAGCTTTCTCGACAACCGCACTCGCGCAGGGGCGAACGTGAACGGACTACTGATCGGCGCAGCGCTGTTCTCGATGTTCTTTTTCGTCTCCCTCTACATGCAGCAGGTGCTCGGCTACAGTCCGCTGAAGGCGGGCTTCTCCTACTTGCCGCTGGCCGTGACGATCATCGTCTCGGCGGGCATCGCATCGCAGTTGGTGACTCGAGTCGGCTTTAAGCCGGTGCTTGCGGCCGGCAACGTACTGGTCGCGGCGGGCCTCGTCTGGTTTAGCCAGGTGTCAGTCGACGGCAGCTTCCTAGGCGACATCCTCGGGCCCTCGCTGCTGGCCGCGGTCGGGCTCGGCTTCTCGTTCGTTCCGGCCACGATCGCCGCCGTCAGCGGTACGACCGAGAGCGACGCCGGCCTGGCGAGCGGCCTGATCAACACTTCGCAGCAGATCGGTGGCGCGCTTGGGCTAGCGATCCTGGCGGCGATCGCGGCCTCGGTGACCGGCGGCGTGCAGTCGCTCGAAGCGCTTACCGATGGCTTTCGATCGGCGTTCCTGGCCGGAGCCGGCTTCGCCGCGCTCGGGCTGATCGTGACCATGACGATGATCCGCACAAGCGACAGCAAGGCCCACACCGAGATCTAGCTGTTTCGGCTGCGCCTTAACGCGAAGTCACAGAAGCGGGCCCACGAGTGTGCAAACCTAGGGACATGCTCCACGAAGAAGCCCAGACCGAGGAGATCCTGATCCGCCGGCTCGAGACCGACCGGCTGGTCAGCCGCGCTGACCTGCAGGAAGTCGAGCGGATCGCTCGCGACCGCGGGCTGCGCCGGCTCGCGCGGCGCGCCTCGAAGCAGCGTCGCAAGCTCAGCCGCTCGCGAA